>OBLT010001271.1_pt1 | contig 16185 bp, 13 predicted proteins | sample 1518721 | NCBI WGS metagenome assembly OBLT01 (sample SAMEA3539307, study PRJEB22396) | soil metagenome | biome: tundra; feature: field; material: soil | place: USA | collected 2010-05 | depth 0.15 m | reverse complement strand
TTGGATGGTTTGTCGATATAAATCGACAAGTTGCGTTTTGGAGTTGATGGAGCGCGAGCGCCAGATCGCTTGAACGTTTTCTGGGGCAGTTTCTCAGCAAGAGGGGTTCACACCGCTTATGTCTATTCGTCCCTGGCAACTCATTAAATGGGAGAAGCCGGCCCAAAGCACGGTAGAGCGTGCCGAGCCTATTGGCGTCGATTTCAAACTGGAGAGTCTTACGGCGCCCATCCATCTCCAAACGGAATCCGTGCAAGCACGTACACTTAGCTCCTTGCGATCGGCGTTTGAGGTCCTTGGAAGGCCCCGCGTTCCCGGTTATTCTCCACTTGGGGAAGCCCAGGTCCTCCTCAAAGCAGGGGCTGAAGTGGAACACGCTTTGCTCGTAGAGTATCTATATGCGTGCTGGTCAATCGGCAATTCTCAAACTGCCACGCGGGTATTAGAGATTGCCATCCAGGAGATGTGTCATTTCATTACCGTCCAGAACTTGCTCTTATTCACCGGAGATCTTCCTTTCCTGAACCGGCAGGATCAGGATCCGAGTCCGGGGTTGGCGCCATTCCCATTTTCACTACGCCCGTTTACGAAGTCAGTTCTTGAGAGTTTTCTCCTCGCTGAAATGCCGCCGCTCCAGGATATGTCGCCTCAGCAGCGTCAAGTCATGGAGCCGCTGATCGCATCACATCAGGTACACCCTGTCGGACTTATTTATGCCCAAGTATACTGGCTGTTCCAAGAAAACGATCAGCCTACCGCTGCTTGGCCGGAGGCCGCAGCCGTTGGGGCGGCTGCATCGCTACCTGCCGGCCATATCGATTCGTTCCCCGGCCAGAGTAGCTCAACAACTTTCCAGGTAGACTCCGCAAGTGAGCCGAATTGGCGTCTCTCAACCTCTCATAACCACGGAGGAGTCTTCGCTCTCATCGACTCGCGAGAGGCCGCGCTACGTGCCATCGCCGCTATCGCCGCACAGGGGGAAGGTTTGATATCAACGCCGGGAGCGCCATCTCACTTCGAGACTTTCCTCGACATCTATCAGACGACGAATTTCGACCCGCAGGCTCCTCCGTCGCGGCCAACAGACCCGTTCGTCGCGGACCAGCCCTCTCCCGACCCTGGCCGGGAAGCCAATCGGATTACCTTCCCACTGGCCGCCGCTTTGTGTAGCGTTTTCGATGCCCGCTATCGGATCATGTTGGCGTCAATACGCGCGGCGCTTTCTCATGATCGCTCCAAGCCCCAGGATGCTGCTGTTCGCGCGAGGTATTCGGGTTGGGCCTTGGAAGAAATGATGAGTTCGATAACCTTTCTTTCTGGTGCTATTGGCAGATTGCCATGCAAGGCTGGCGGAACAGCCGGTCAGTTTGCCGCTGCTCCGACGTTCAACCTGGGTACCTTGGACTTGCCAGATGATCCAAAGGCTCTCGATGATCTGCTCTTGTCTCTTCATCGGTCCGCGGCCGCAGCAATCACCGCAACACTCGCACAGAACCCCGACGCGGTTACCAGGCTGAATTTGCAGCAAATGCAGCAACGAGATCGGAAACGCTTCCCCAATTTGTAGAGATACTGAGAAGGAGTACGACATGGCGAAAGAGTATCGGATTTACCCTGGCATCGGCATCGCGCGCCTGGGAAACAGCACGAACGGCTTTTTTATCTCCCCGGAGATTCCCGGTGTCGGACCTCTAGAGTTGGCCGCCGACGAGTCTGTCCAGCCTGTGCAACAATACAAGGACCTTGAACACAAGTTGCGGCGCCAGGGGGCACGGTTTCGCGTCTTCGAGTTCGACACCGATTCGACGGGAAGCACAACCGTTCGCGAGATTACAGGAGCCAACGGTGTCAAGATCGAGTGGCGCGTGGAACTCGCCAACGAGAAGGCCGCCGCCGGCAAATTTGTCGACGAGTTCCTGCCGGAAGATGCCAGCAGCCCTAGAAATCCCGGAATACCGCAGGCCGATTTGACCATTAAGCCTGTTTTTGCCCCCATCTCGGGCGCGAACCAGACTGTGACTGCGTCCCCGGAAGGCAAGTTTCGCGGGAATAGTGTTTACCTGGGGGAACTTCGTACCGATGCAAAGGGACGCCTGATCGTGCTCGGCGGCCGCGGCAACTCGGGACCGCATGGACTTCCCATTGGCGATGGAAGCGTACCCGGTCCCGGGCGCACAAATTCCTTCGCCAATAATGAGGGCTGGTTCGACGATGCCTCAGATGGGCCGGTTTCGGCCACGGTTCGCATTCCAGGTCAGGCGGACCAAGTTCTCACTAACGCCGCCTGGGTCATCGTAGCGCCGCCCGATTTTGCTCCGTACACGAACGGAATCACGACCCTATATGACGTCGCCTCACAAGCGGCCGGGTTTCCGGCTCCGCCTACTCCTTCCTTCCAAAACGACGTGCTCCCGATCTTGAAGGCGGCCGCGGGTCTCCGTTGGGTGTCTTCGTTGGCGCTCTGGAGCGCCATCTCAACCGATTACAACCAGCTTTCGCTCAAGGGAGATCCGAACCCAGCAGTGCAGGCGGCCGCGGACCAGGCGCGGCAGGACAATTTAGGATTTCTTCTGAGTATTGAGAATAGCGTTTTGGCCAACTTTGTGTTCACCGCCAATCAAAAACAGGTTTTGAACAGTTGGGCCAGCGGAAACTTCATCTCGGATTTCAACGCAAATCCTCCCGCCACCCCACTTACGCCAGAGGGACTCGACCGTGCCTCGCTTTCCCAAGGCGTGGGTGGTGGCTTTTTCCCCGGCATAGAGGCCGGCATCCGCATGACGTCGCCGCAAATGTATTCGTCGCCATTTCGAATCACAAAAGCTTCCTTTACTTTTGCCGGTGTTCAGCAGAACCCCCACGCGGGGTTCATCACACGGACGATGGCTTGCCCGTGGCAATCCGATTTCTTTGAGTGTGCCGAACAGTCGGTTTCCTCCGTGTGGTGGCCGGCGCAGCGGCCCATCGACGTATTCGTCGATCCACAAGCCCAAACACAAAAGCCTTGGATCGATTCAATCCCCAACCACCAGGCCCTGGTAGACAAGTTCTGGAAACTCGGTTTGGTGTTGCCACTACAGGGCAACCAGACAGAACCGTTGGTCGAGGCCGAGCGGGATCCGAGCCTACCGCACATCTAATAGAATTAGATGGACCAAAAGACCTATGATGTGGTCGTGGCAGGAGGTGGACCGGCCGGAAGTGTACTGGCTGCCCGGCTGGCGAGGCAAGGCCGCAATGTCTTGTTGGTCGAGGCGAGTGAGTTCACTCGCTTTCGGGTAGGAGAGTTTCTGGCGCCTAAAGCCCGGGCGCTCGTAAATGAGATCGCGATTCTTAGTAGCGGCTGGGAGCAACGTCACCAGTCAATCGCCGAGTTTGTTTCAACATGGGGTGCATCTAGCCCTGTCGACCGGAATTATATCTTCGATCCCCACGGCCACGGGTTGGCCCTGGATCGCGCACTTTTTGACCGGGACCTCGCCGAGGCAGCGGTCAGACACGGCGCCCGGTTGCTAACACGCGCCTATGTTCGCGCCGCTTCGAGATCACCCGCCGGCTGGAAAATTGCAGTTGAGCAAAACAAGGAGAGATTCGAGGTCCACTGCAAGTTTGTGGCGGTGTGTTGTGGAAGGGCGGGAGCCCCGTTTCGAGGCGTTCCTCTCGCCAGGCGTCGAACCAACAGGTTAGTCTGTCTGGGACTCCGCCTCGCCGGTTACCGCGGTGACGTCCGTCCAACCACGGAAGCTTATCCTCATGGATGGGTCTATTCGGTGGGACTTTCCTCGGGCGAACTCATAGTCAACCTCTTCACCGAGCCATCGACGCGGGATGGTGGTATCTTTCGCCCATCCTTGGATTTGCTCTTACGCGAGTTGGCCGAGTGTCCGTTCGCGGCCTCCCGGGTCGCTGCCTCAAATATCGCCAGTTCATCCGACGTCACGTTCTTCTCTACGGACGCTTCGTCGATTTGTTCGCGCCCCGTTGCTGGTCAGGGGTGGTGTCTTGCCGGTGACGCTGCTCAATCCTTGGACCCGCTATCGTCCGGAGGCATCATACAGGCTCTCAAACACGCAATTCTCGTGTCCGACTCGTTACTGCGCTCTCCCTCTGTTAGCGATGTCGATTTAACCGGCTACGCTGAATATTTGGACGGGGCGTACGCTGCCTATGAAAGCGAGAGACGTCGCGTGTATCAGATGGAGCAACGATGGCCGACGCCTTTTTGGCGGAGTGGGAGGCATGGATGAGGGGAAAATGCTTCTGGAGGGGATCTTTATCCATCCTCGACTGCACTGGCTAGGCGGCGAACTGCCACCCATGTGCTATCGTCGTCGGTGATGCTCCGCTTTGGCTGCATTCTGACCCTTGGCGTCTGTGCGTCCATGCTCTGGGCACAGACGGATCGCGTCCGCGTTTGGCAGAACACGATCACCTTCCCCACCTATCGGGAGGGGCCGCCCGACGCCATCCCCCCGTTCGACCAGTTGGCGCTGGCCGGCACCGGAAACTACTCGGTCTACCCTTACACCCTGCGCATCAAGATGACGGCCGAAAGGTACGAGGCGCCGTGGCGCATTCTCCACATCGAGAACCAGTATCTGCACTGCATGGTATTGCCCGACCTGGGCGGCCACCTCTACACCTGTCGCGACAAGCTGTCCGGCACGGACGTCTTCTACGCAAACACTGCCATCAAAAAGGCCGACGTGGCGCCGCGCGGAGCCTGGATCGCCGGCGGCATCGAGAGCAGTTTCCCCATAGCCCATAGCCGCGTTGCGGTGTCACCAGTCCATTTCGCTACCGCCCAAAACGAGGATGGCAGCGGGACCGTTTTCGTCGCCGCCGTGGATCGCATCAGCGGCATGGAATGGCGCGTAGCCTATACGCTTCGGCCGGGCAGCGCGGTCTTGCAACAGCAGGTCTGGCTCTACAATCCGGGGCCTGTGCGCCAGCCCTACCAGTGGTGGACCAACGCTGCCATCCGCCTGCCCGATAACGGCCTCCGGTTCACGTATCCGATGTGGGTGACGGCTCCCCATGGAGGCGGGGTGCTGGATTCTTGGCCGGTCGACATCGCCGGTGTGGATCGGACTCGCACCGCCAACTATCCTGACAATCTGGGCTTGTTCGCCTATGGCAGCCGGGAGCCGTTTTTCGCCGAGTACAATCCGCAATCCCGCACCGGGGTGGCGCATTGGGCCAATCCACAAGAGGTCCCCGGCAAGAAGGTATGGGTTTACGGGAAGGCCGATACCGGCTATAAGGATTCGCTCAGCGACGATCACAGCGGCTACGCGGAAATCCAGTCCGGTCTGATGACTACCCAGGACATGATGCAGTTCCTGGAGCCACAGCAGTCCCGTTCCTTTACGGAACTCTGGATTCCTTCGCGCAACACCGGCGGTATCTCGCGCGCTACGCCGGCCGCGGTTCTGTTCCTCGAACGCACGCCCGAAGCGGGCGGGGCCGTCAAGGCTGCCATCGACCTGAACGTCACCAGCTTGCTGTCCAGTGCCAGCCTGACCGTAACCAAGGGCGGCCAGACCGTGTACCAGCAGACTGCCGACCTGGATCCAGCCACGGCCTTTCACGCCGAGACGGCGCCGGCGGACCCGGCGGGCAAGTTCCGCTTCGAGTTGAAGGATGCGTCCGGTCAGGTGTTGCTGGCGCACCAGGAAGGCGACTACGATGCCGTGACGCCTTCGGAGGTGAAGATCGGTGCTTCGCTGCCCGTGGCTGCAGGAAAGCGCGGGCCGGAGGAGCCTGCGCTGGCCAGCGCCGAGTACCTCGAACTCGTTCGCGTCTATGGTCGTGCCGCCATCGAGTATGACGCGGCGTTGGCGGCCCGTCCCCAAAGTCTCGCCTCTCGCAAGGCAGCCGGGCGGTTCTCGGTGGTATTGCACCAGTTCGCGGAGGCCGCCCGGATCCTCGCGCCCCTCGAGCGCGAGAATCCCACTGACGCGGAGACTAAGTACTACCTGGGAGTTGCCAAGTCGGAGTTGGGTGACGATGCCGCTGCCAGGCCGCTCTGGGAATCGATCTTGAAGGATCCGCATTTCGGAGCAGCGGCACAAGACCGGCTGGCCTGTGCTCTGGCTCGCGCGGGCCAGCAAAAAGCCGCTGTCGAAATGTTGCACGCTCCGGCCGTGCTTGGTCCGGGCCGTGCCGCGGGCCTGGAGGTCGCGCTGCTCCGGCGCTTGGGCCAGACCTCCGACGCCCAGACTGCCCTCCAGAGAGCGCTGGCCGCCGACCCATCGGACTCGCTGCTGCGCGTCGAGTCGGTCCTGCTGGGCCGCGAGGACGACGCGATTTGGACGAACCTGGCCGGCGATCCCGAATGGGTGCTGGACGTGGCGGAGGAGTATCTCGATGCCGGGCTCTACCAGGACGCCCTCGCGCTGTTGGAGCGAACCTATCCCGCTGTCGCCGAACTCCAGACCGAACCCGGCGCAGTCTTGCCCCAGGACTATCCGTTGGTCGCCTACTACCGCGGGTATGCGCGCTTGCGCCTCGGCCAATCGCCAGCAGATGATTTTCGCAAGGCCTCCGAACAGTCCACGCTCTACGTGCATCCCTACCGGACCTCCTCATTCCCAGTCTTACGCGCCGCCGTGGAACAGAATCCTTCCGATGCCACCGCGCACTATCTGCTCGGGTGTCTGCTGTTCAATAGCCGGATGCACGATCAAGCGCTCGCCGAGTGGAACCTCGCGAAACCGTCAGCCGGACGAATCCCTGCCTATTACGAGACTGTGGCGCGTGTGTTGATGGTCGTCAAACCAGACACCAAGCGGGCTGAGAGCCTGCTCAAGGAGGGCCTCGCTGCGCAGCCGGCCGATGCCGGACTGCTCGGCTTGATGGCCAACATCCGCAACGGGTCCGCCGCCGGTGGCGGTGCGCCGGCGCCGCCTCCTCCGTCCTTCGCCTCACCCCTGGAAGCTGCCGCCCGCGCGCTGGCAATGCTGGGCGGCCACCATCAGGGCGCTGCGGAGGCCGTTTTTCAGGTCCAGAACTTTCCCGACAAGAAGCAGCCGGCCGAAGTGCGCCAGGCGTATGTCGAAGTGCGGATGCAGAGTTTGCTGGCGGCCGCCGGCCCCGGCAAGAGCGAGGCTGTTTCCGCCGGCATCGACGACTTCGCGCCGGAGAATCCGGGATTGCCTTTCACCTTCCACGGGTTTGGGGACATGACGAAGCAACTCCGCATCCAGTTCTACTTCGGGCTGGCCGAATCCCTGTGCGGCGACAAGAAAGCCGCGGCCCGTAGATGGGCCAGGATCGCCAAAGCCAAAGCTCCCTCGTCATCTGCTGACTTCGCCTTCCCGGCGTTGGCGGCGAGCCTGGTGGATCCGGCGGGATCTCAGCGCACCGTTGAAACCGCCCTGGAGAGCGTGCGCACCGGGGGCGGCCCGGCGGACAAGGGACTCCGCTTGTACGCCGAAGGCATGCTGCTACGCGCTACGGGACGGAATGACGATGCGGCGGCCCGGTTCCGGGAAGGCGCGGCGGATCAGGCGCCTTTCACCCGCTACTTGAATCAATCCGCGCAATACGACCCGCCCTTGCCGCGATGAGCCAGTGGGCCGTCGGCTGTTTCTGCGCGGACCGGCGCCATTACAGTCTCAGCGCACGCCGCGCGGCCGATTGTTACGGGAGGGGAACAGCAACCGCACGGTGGAAACGAGCACGAGACTCCCCACCGAGCCGAGCAACATCATCCGGATCGGCAAATTGAGTCTCCGAGGAGGAACCGAGATGAAGCCCTCCACCAGAAACGCGATTCCCGCGCTGAAACAGGCATCCTTTACAGGCTGAAGCCGCGACCACTTCAGAGGACTCCGGTAGATGTCGCACAGTTTCAACACAACCAGCGTTACAGCCGGGGGAATCGACAGCGCGAGAAATCCCATATCCCAAAGAAAATCCATTGGGTCCATTGGGGCAACTATAACCACCCAGGTAGCTGCCAAGTACGAAGCGTACAGCACGAAGGCTTCCAGGAGCAGCACCCGCAGGTCCGTGGTGCGCCGGAGCTGGCTCAGGATCACCGCTGGCGTCGCACGGATCGCGTCCGCGAAGTACTGAAGCGGAGTCGTGTACCGCTCCTGGAGATCTCCCAATACGTTTTCGCGGCAGGCCGGGGGGAGGAGGAATCCCACCACCCTCTCTGTCAGCTTGGAAGGACCCGGCTTCATTTCAGGCTTCATGTTTTCCCAACTTCCTACCATTACTCCCTCCTCCCAACTCCTTGGCCCAGTCGTTCACCCAATCCTTCCCCCACACCTCCGCGATAACGTCCCACATGCGCTTCGCGGTGACTGCCGATTCCTGCAAGGCCCGTTCGCCGAGCGCCTCCAGACGATAACACCGCTTGGACCGGCCGCCGCGTTCCGGGGTGGGATCGGAAAGCCAGGAGGAGACCAAGCCCTTGTCCTCCAAGCGGTCCAGCGTGACATAAATCGCGCCCAGCGAGACCGGTTTTGGCCGGGCCAATTCCTCCACTTTGGAGTGAATCGTGACACCGTACGCATGGTCCTTCAGACTCAGAATCGCGGTGAGCACCGACTGCTCAAATGGGCCAAGTGAATCCGTCTTTACCATTTGCCCAACAGAGTAAGACAAATGGCGGCCCATGTCAAGCAGATGCAGCGGGCTTTGACGGTCTGTAACCCGACGGGGCATGTCGAGCGTCTGCCGCACTATGAAGCGCACACTGAAGGTACTGAAAATCGCGGCGGTGTCGTTGGCCCTTCTCTACCTCGGCGACTACCTCTCGGTTCGTTTCCAAATCCCCAACCGCCGCGAGCTTCTCACCAGCGTGCAAATCGAGGTCTACTATGCCGTGAAGCTAAAGGGCCAGAAGACTGAATTCATGCGTGCCGATCCGGAAATGGAAACCTGCGTGCGCTCGCTGTTTCCGCAGATCGGGTACCTCCCCTGCTGGTACGTGACGCGCCATATGACGAAGTGGGTCGAAGTGGGACAGACGATCGTTTTTCGTCGTCTGTCAGCCGGCCAGAGCGGCGTTCCCGAAGAGATCCCTCGCACCAGCCCAGCCAACCCTAGTGCCGGTCAGACGGCCGGCTGACAGACCACAAAAGACGACGGTCTGTCCTACTGGACTTCCGCCCCCGCCAGTTGCAGCGCTTTTTCCAGAGCTTCCTTCCCCAAGTCCGTGCTGATGAAGAGTTCCTGACGCGCACCCGCACTGAGGGCGATGGCTTTCCAGCCGTTCTGCGTGGGCACGGTGATTCGTACTTTCACTTTTCCCCGGGCATCGCGAACCGGCCGGATTACCCCGGGGATTACGGATCGGATCGCGGGATTGGCGGCCAGCAGTTCCTCCAGAATTCCACGCACGCCATCGATAATGCTGTGCTCGATCTTCAGCCGGTCCTTCGCCGTGCGCAGGCGCATCTATTGCCAGCCTTCTCCGCCGCGGAGGGGAACGAACCGGCACAGCGTCGGTACGCGATAATCGATGAGGCCGCGCTCCTTCCAAAGCACGCGCAGTTCCTGATCGTAGCGCTCACCTACGGGGATCACCAGCCTTCCCGGATCGTTTAGTTCCTCCAGGAGAGCGGCCGGAATGTCCGGCGCGCCCGCCGCCACGGAGATCGCGTCGTACGGCGCCATTTGCGGGTGACCCAACGAGCCGTCGCCCAACACTATGGTGACATTCCGGTCGCGTCCGGTTTTCCGCAGATTCTCGCGCGCCATGTGCGCGAGGGCGGGAATAATCTCTACCGAGATCACACGCGCCGCCAATGCTCCCAACACTGCCGCGGCGTATCCGCATCCCGCGCCGATTTCCAGCACGGTCTCGTGGCCCTCCAGTTCCAGCGATTCCGCCATCAGGGCGGTCATGTAGGGCTGTGAGATCGTCTGCCGGTAGCCGATATCGACGGGATCGTCCCGGTAGGCCAACACACGCACATCGGCGGGCACAAATTCCTCGCGGGGAATCTCCAGCATGGCGCGTAGCACGCGCTCGTCCCGGATGTGCCGCCGGCGCAGTTGCGTCTCGACCATGTCGCGGCGCTCGGTCGCCCAATCGGGAATCAAGTCCACCCCCAACTCTATAATAGCTATGATGACCCACCAGATCACGCTGATCCCAGGAGACGGTATTGGACCCGAGGTGGCCCAAGCCACCGTACGCGCCGTGGATGCCACTGGTGTCGCGATCGAATGGGACCACGTGGAAGCCGGCGCCCGTGCCCTGGCCGAGCAAGGGCAGTTGATTCCGGACGACGTGTTCGCCTCCCTGGAGGTGACGCGGGTGGGTCTCAAAGGTCCCACCACCACGCCCGTCGGCGGTGGCCACCGGAGCATCAACGTAGCTTTGCGCATGAAGCTGGGCCTCTACGTGAACTTTCGGCCGATACGGATGTTGCCGGGCCTGAAGACCCGGTTCTCGGATCTTGCGCTCGACCTGGCGATCTTCCGGGAGAATACCGAAGACCTCTACTCCGGGCTGGAGCACGAAGTGGTTCCGGGGGTGGTGGAGAGCCTCAAGATCATCACCGAAAAGGCGTCCACGAAAATCGCCCGCGCGGCCTTCGAATACGCGCGGCGCGAGGGCCGGGGCAAGGTGACGGCCGTCCACAAGGCCAATATCATGAAGATGAGCGACGGCCTTTTCCTCAGGTGCTGTCGCGAAGTGGCGTCCCAGTTTCCCGAGATTCAGTACAACGAGCTGATTGTGGATAACGCCTGCATGCAACTCGTAATGCGCCCCCAGACGTTTGACCTGCTGGTGATGCCGAACCTCTACGGCGATATCATTTCCGACCTGGCCGCCGGCCTGGTGGGCGGCCTGGGCATCGTGCCCGGCGCCAACATCGGCGATCACCACGCGATCTTCGAAGCGGTGCACGGGACCGCGCCCGATATAGCAGGAAAAGGTTTGGCGAATCCCACGGCCCTCATGCAGTCGGCGGTCCTGATGTTGGCGCACGTTGGCGAGCCGGGCGCCGCCCGGCGGCTTCAGAATGCGATTCATCAAGTCTATGAAGCCGGCGAAGCTCTGACCGGGGATGTCGGCGGGAAGGCTTCGACCACCGAATTCACCGATGCCGTGATTCGGCGTTTGTAATTAGTTTTGGTATACAATTAAAGCCTTGAAGAGTCGCACGGACACTGGTGGTCCGCCCCCCGAAGGAGGAATTCGTGCTCACACCGCGATCGATTCGATGGTCACTGAACCTGGCCTTGCTGACGTTGGTTGCCAACCCAACCGGGAGCATCGCCCAAAAGGGCATGCCCCCTGAAATCAATCTGCCTGAGCCGGTCAAACTCAGCTCGCAGGAGGATCATCAGAGACTGATGGACCTTCTGCACATCACCGATGTCCGGCGGGGGCGGGACGGCAATAACAAGGAGTCGCCATTCTACGCCAACTACGATGAGTCGAAGGCTAATCCCTATCCCAACCTGCCCGACCCGCTGGTGTTGAAGAACGGGAAGAAGGTGACCAAGGCCGCGGATTGGTGGAGTAAGCGCCGCCCGGAAATCGTGGAGGATTTCGATCGCGAAGTCTATGGGCGCGTTCCCCAGAACGTACCCGGAGTGAAGTGGGAAGTCGCCAGCACCACCAACGCCACGGTCGGCGATATTCCGGTCATCACCAAACAACTGGTGGGCACGGTGGACAATTCCTCGTACCCGATGATCGCGGTGAAGATCGGGTTGACCTTGACCACTCCGGCCAATGTCACCGGTCCGGTGCCGGTAATGATGGTATTCGGTGGCGGCTTCGGCCTTGGGGGTGGACGTGGACCTGGGGCGCCAGGGGCGGCTCCCGGTGCCCCGACTGCACCTCCGCCGGGACCGGCCGGACCACCCTATCTACCGAATGCCTTCACGCCGCCGCCCCCCGCCAGGGGTGGGGCTCTGGGACGCGGCGCGCCAGGTGGAGCCGCACCGGGTGGCGTAGCACCGGGCGCCGCACCGCCTGCGGGAACTGCTCCGGGTGCATCCGCACCGGGCGCAATCGCAACACCCCCACCGGCCGGAGCGCCTGGCCGCGGACCGGGTTTCGGCGGACCCAGTGCACAGCAACAGGTGCTTGCCAAGGGTTGGGGCTTCGCCAGCTTGAACACCGGCAGCATTCAGGCCGACAACGGCTACGGTCTCACCCTGGGGATCATTGGTCTGGTAAACAAGGGACAGCCGCGCAAGGTGGACGATTGGGGGGTGCTGCGTGCCTGGGCCTGGGGCGCCAGCCGCGCCCTCGACTACTTTGAGACGGACAAATCCGTCGACGCCAAACGTGTCGGCCTGGAGGGCCACTCGCGCTGGGGCAAGGCAACCATTGTCGCCATGGCGTACGACCAGCGTTTCTGGACCGCCTATGTCAGCTCCTCCGGCGAAGGTGGCGCGAAGCTCAACCGCCGCGATTGGGGCGAGACCGTGGAAAATGTGGCCGGTGCGGGCGAATACCACTGGATGGCTGGCAACTTCATCAAGTACTCCGGCCCGCTGAACTGGGGCGATTTACCCGTGGACGCTCACGAACTGGTGGCGATGTGTGCCCCGCGCCCAGTCTTCATCAGCGGCGGCGCCACCAACGGTGATGGATGGGTGGATGCCAAGGGAATGTTCATGGCCGCCGCCGGCGCGGGCCCGGTATACAAGCTCTTGGGCAAGAAGGACCTCGGGACCACCGAGTTCCCCCCCATCGAGACTCCTCTGGTGAACGGCGACGTGGCCTTCCGCCAGCATAGTGGTGGACACACCGACGCACCCAACTGGCCGACCTTCCTGGCCTTCGCCGACCGCTACGTCAAGTAGGACAGATGATCGTTTTCTGTCGTCTGTCAGCCCGAAGGGCGGCAGATCATAGCCCACGGCGCAAGCCGTGGGCAAGCGTGCAACGAGACCGCGCAGCCCCGGACGGAGCGTAAGGCGTCTTCACATTTACCGCGCCCTATCCGGCGTGATAATCCCTTTCCAGTGGTCCGCCTCTTCCTCCTTCGAAGCGCTCGCCGCCGCTCCGAAATCATTCGCCGCCAGGAAGACCTTCATCCCCGGCGCCATCGAGAGAAACACTTCGGTCCCCGGCCAGGCGACGCTGTTCCGCAAGGACACGCCCTTCGAACGATCCAGCCGCACCACCGGAACCCCCGGCTTCGGATCGCGCGTCTGAACGCCATCCAGGTCGAGTTCGGTCGAGTCCCGGATCAGAAACGGGATTCCACCCTCCGGATTGATGCGCACATTGTGCAGTTCCAGCCCCTTGGTGTTGAAGGCCCGCAATCCCTCCTTCGCGTTGGCCACGATGTCCGTGAGCCGCAGCCCTTCCACCGGCATCTCGGGCAATCCTTCAATGCTCACCGCCGTCTTGCAGCGGTTGATCGTCACATGGCTGATCGCGATGTTGCGGAACACCGGCGTCCGCACCGACACCGGCTCCGCCGGCGCCCGCGTATAGTAGTTGGTCACTTCGATCGCCGGATTGGGCGTGTCCTCAATCACCCAGTTGTCGAACCGGATATTCTCCATCACGCCGCCCCGCCCGCGCGTGCTCTTGATGCGAATCCCGCGGTCCGTGCCCTGCGCCACGATGTTGCTGGCCACCACGTTCCGAATCCCGCCCGAAGTTTCGCTCCCCAGCACCACCGCCCCATGCCCGCGGTGTATGGTGCAGTTGGTAATCGCCACATCCTCGGTGGGACGATTGACCCGCAGCCCGTCCGCATCCTTGCCGGACTTCAAGCAAATGGCGTCGTCCCCCGTGTCGAAATACGAATCCGAGATCCGCACGTGCCGGCTGGAATCCACGTCCACCCCATCGGTATTGGCGCCCGGGAAACTCTCCACGATCACATTGCGGATCACCACGTTTTCGCAGTACAGGATGTGCAGCACCCACATCGGTCCGCCCATAATGTGGATACCTTCGATCAGGACGTTCTTGCTCTCCACCGGCCGGATGAAGTCTGCCCGTAGGGACATTGCCGCTTGGCTCCGCTGCTCCTCCGTGACCGGTTCTTTGCGCTCGAGCTTCCCCAACAGGTCGGTCCACGCCGTGCGGTTACGACCGCCCATCAGTTTGAGCCAATCCGCGTTCTCGGCCATGATGGTGCCGCGTCCCGTGATGGCGATGTTCTCCAGGTGGTATCCGCCGATCATGGCGGCCGGCGCCTGCGTGTCCACGCCTTCAAACCGGCTCTTCACCATCGGATATTCTTCGCGGTTGGCCACGAAGCGCACCACCGCCCCGGCATCCAGATAGAGCGTCATGTTGCTCACCATCTCGATGGCGCCCGAAACATACTGGCCGGCGGGAATGAACACCGTGCCGCCTCCGGCCTTGGCGCAGGCCTGAATCGCGCTCCGGAAGGCGGCGGTCGACGACGCCGAACCATCTGGCTTCGCGCCGTAATCCAACACGTTGAAAAAGAGTGGTGGGACAGGCGTCCTCGCCTCTCGACTACCGCTTCCCCCCGTTCCTGGTGGGACAGGCGTTTTCGCCTGTCGAGCGGCGGTCCCCGCCGCCTCCTGCCCCTGCCCCACGGCCGCGATCGCTAACCAGAGCAGCAAGGCTCCGGCAAGAAAGTTATGTCTCACATTCCTCCAGTCTACCGAGGCCCGGTTTCAGGGCCCCCACGGCGGCAAAGCTGCCGCTCTCCACATGCGGCCAGGTGGTGCCGCGAAGGATCAGTTCGGTCGGGACTACGGTCTCGGGCAGCGGCGACCGCGGCGAGTTGGCCTTCTCGATGGCCATGCGCGCCAGTTGACGCCCGATCTCCAGGAACGGAATCCGCACCGTGGTCAGCGGCGGCTCCATCAGGTGAGCGTCCGGCATATCGCCAAATCCCAACAGCGAAATATCGTCGGGGATGCGCATCCCCCTCTGGCGCACCTGCTCCCAGACGCCGAAGGCTACGTCATCCGCGCCCGCGAAAATAGCGCTGATCGCCAGGCCGCGCTGCAAAATCGCTTCCGTCGATGCATAACCGTTGCGCGCGTTGTCCAGGGAGAGCCCCACCGTCTGTGCCAGCGGTTCCAAACCGGCATCCGCCATCACTCCCAGGTAAGCCTTGTACCGCACCTCGTACCAAGGCTGCGAGATATCGCCGATGAAGCAGATCTGCCGGTGCCCCAGGCGAATCAGGTAGCGCACGCCCTCCCGGGCGCCGCTCCCGTCGTCCGAACGCGCCTGGTCCACCGGCCCGTGCGGCGATTCGCCCACCAGGTTGTTCCCGTACAGGACATACGGCACCCCGGCGCGCTCGGTGGCCTCGATCAGGTTGGGGTAGTTCGTGCCCGCCAGAATCAGGCAATCGGCGATCCCGTGCTCGCGCAGTAATGCCGGCAGTTTCAACTCGCTCAGCGGAGTGTCGGCCGCATAGTCGAGCCGTTTGAAGACCACGAAGAAGCCGCTCTCCTCGCAGTACTGCTCGGCGCCCTGGAGCAGGCGCGCGTGGACCGGATGGAGAAAGCCGCGGTTGCTGAGGACGAAGGTGATGATGGGGCAAGTCTCCCGCGAAGCGCGGCGCGCATTCTCGGCGCGGACGTAGCTCAACGAGCGGGCGGCCTCGGTGACCTTGCGACGGAGTTCCGGGTCGACCCCCCGGCGATTGTTCAGCACGCGCGACGCGGTGCCCAGCGAAACCCCCGCCTTAGAGGCGACATCCACGATCGTCGCGCCAAGTTTTTCTCTTCCCCGGCTCACGATGAATATGGTACTACAAGGCGCATAGCTTCTTTCATGAAACCAAATTCCCCAAAAGGCCTACCGCTAAGAACTGTTGTACGTTCCTCCGCTCTTCGCCGCCAGCCCCGGTTACCTCTGCCCCCTCCGCGCCCTCGGTCTTTGTGTTGTTCTTGTTCCTTCTCCGCGTCTCGGCGTCGCGGCGGTGAATTCCTGCCCTTGCCGGTCTCGAGGTTTCATGAAACCTTCGCCATCCCGAACCAAGTATAATCGGTATTACTCGATGTTTCCACGTAGCGTAATCGTGATTTCCCTCATCGCCGCCGGTGTGCTCACAGCCCCTGCCCAGCAGTCAGTCGCTTGGAAGGACGCCATGAAACAGCCACGCGACTGGTATGGTAGCGCCGAGGCGGTTCGCGTTGCCGGCCAACTGCTGCTCTACCAGCATGATAACGGCGGGTGGGAAAAGAACCTCGATATGGCCGCCCCGCTCAGCGACCAGCAGCGCGGCGACCTGCTGGCCCGGA
>OBLT010001268.1_pt1 | contig 16198 bp, 13 predicted proteins | sample 1518721 | NCBI WGS metagenome assembly OBLT01 (sample SAMEA3539307, study PRJEB22396) | soil metagenome | biome: tundra; feature: field; material: soil | place: USA | collected 2010-05 | depth 0.15 m | reverse complement strand
ATGGCGATGCCATAACCGGCTGATAGACTGTCGCCGAACACCAGGATGTTTTTTGCGGCGACCGCAGTAAGCGGCAGCCACAGTGCAGCGACCAATAAAATGGCTTTCAAAATCGGCAAAACAGGCGAGGATAAAGTTTTCATGGCAGCGATTGTGCAGGCAATTAATCTCGGCAAGCAAGTGGCTAGCCCCTCGATGGAAGGAGATGCCCAGCCGCTGATCATCCTGCACGAGGTCAATTTCACCGTGGAGGCGGGCGACAGCCTGGCGATACTCGGCGCGTCCGGTTCCGGCAAGTCCACGCTGCTCGGATTGCTGGCCGGGCTGGACGCGCCCAGCAGCGGCACGGTGTATCTCGACGGCACGGATATTTTCTCCTTCGATGAAGATGGCCGCGCGCGCCTGCGCGGACGGCTGGCGGGCTTCGTGTTCCAGTCGTTTCAGCTGCTGCCCGCGTTGACCGCGCTGGAAAACGTGATGCTGCCGCTGGAGCTGCATGGCGCACCGGATGCGCGCGAGCGTGCCACGGAAGCCTTGCGGCGCGTGGGATTGATGCAGCGCATGGATCACCTGCCCAAACACCTTTCAGGCGGCGAGCAGCAGCGCGTGGCGATCGCGCGCGCCTTCGTTGTCCAGCCGAAGATATTATTTGCCGATGAGCCGACCGGCAACCTCGACGCCGCCACCGGCAGCCAGATCATCGAACTGATGCTGGAACTGAACCGCGCGCAGCGCACCACGCTGATCCTCGTCACCCACGACGAAGCGCTGGCGCGGCGCTGCAACAGGCAGTTGCACTTGGCGGCGGGGCGGGTGATGTAATGGACGTAAAGCAAGAAGTTCGGGCCTTAAATGCTTCGGCAGAATTAATTGAGAATTATGTCAATTATTCGGTATGTTGTTTTCCGGAAGATAGAACAAAGATTGTCACGACCGTCTTGCCCCAAGATCACGTAGCCAAAAAATATTTCTACATATTGCTGCTAGAAGTAAGTGCAGGAGTAAACATAGAAATGATTCCAAGTAAAAAGAGTGGGGATAGCCTGCTCGACCTATTACATAGAATTGCTACCTACCCTGAATTGGGGAGAGAAGTTTCTGATACGCACAGATTATTGTTGGCTACCCAAAACTTTATTTCATGGCTCGATCATGAGTTTGAGTATGAAATTTATTCACAGAATATCGGGAAGGAGATTCGAATAAAGTTGACACGAAAAAAGGCGTTATATTTGATGGGTAACCGTTGCAAGCATTCATTGCTTCGATCAAATGCGATACTTGATGCAATGATCACTATTTATAAAAGCAGTGGTGTCGAATTAGATGTGGGAACTGAACTGTTGATTCTGGAAGATATTGATAACTGGTTGCTCGATGATTTTGGTGGTTACCATTTTACGAAACTGTGTGAATTAAGCAGTGAAGTGCATCATGGCATCATGCAGTATGTTGCTCCAATACGTAGAGAAAGGCTGGAGCAGATTGATGAGATACGCTATGCCTACAAAATACCTCCTTCATTGACTGAAGAAGAGAGCAAATTTGAATTCTATGAATTGCTCAATCGAGCTAGGTCTCCTTGGATACCCACTATAAAAACTGAGAAGTCTTTGGAAAAAGAAAACTATTTGTAGTTATTTCAGTGAACAGAAAATGAACCTCTTCCGCTTATCCCTCAACCTGCTGCACCGCGACTGGCGCGCCGGGGAATGGCGCGTGCTGCTGATCGCTCTGGTGCTGGCGGTGGGCAGCATTGCCACCGTCGGCTTGTTCGCGGACCGCGTGCGGCTGGCGCTGCAACAGGAGGCGACCAGTTTGCTGGGCGCGGACTTGCGGATTTCTTCGTCGCGGCCATTGCCGCCTGCTTACCGCGAGGCTGCGCGGCAGCGCGGGCTGCGCGTGGTGGAGACGGCGAGTTTTCCTAGTATGGCGGCGGGCAAGCAGCAGAGTGTGCTCGCTGAAATCTTGGCGGTGGAAGAAGGTTATCCGTTGCGCGGGAAGATTATTATTGATGATGGTAGCGGGAATCGCGCACCCTCTCCCCCAGCCCCTCTCCCACGAGTGGGAGAGGGGAGTAGTAGCTTCATTCCCGCGCGCGGCACGCTGTGGGCTGATGCGCGGCTGATGCAGCGGCTGAGTGTGCAACTGGGCGATGAGGTGGGCATCGGCGCGCTGCGTTTGCGTCTCGCCGCAGAGGTGGTGCGCGATGTGGATCAGTCGGTTGGCTTCGCCAGCTTTGCACCGCGCGTGATATTGAATTCAGCAGACTTGCCTGCCAGCGGCTTGGTGCAGGAAGGCAGCCGCATCCATTACCGGCTGCTGGTAGCGGGCGAGGCGAAGCAAGTGGACGACATGCGCGGCTGGTTACAAGAATCTGGGCGGCTGGGCGTGGGCGAGAAGCTGGAGGATGTGCGCGATGCGCGTCCTGAGATACGCACCGCGCTGGAACGCGCCGAGCATTTCCTCGGCTTGGCTGCGCTTACCGCCGTGGTGCTGGCGGGCGTCGCACTCGCGCTGGCCGCGCGGCATTTCATCTCGCGCCATCTGGATGCCTGCGCGATGATGCGCTGCCTCGGCGCGGACCAGTCGCAGGTGCTGCGCATATTCCTGTACCAGTTTTTGTTGCTGGGTGCATGCGCCGTACTGTTGGGCGAATTGCTCGGTTATGCGGCGCAGGCCGCGCTGGTGCAATCCATCGCTTCGATGCGCGAAGCCGGTTTGCCGCCGCCTGGCTGGACGCCGATGTGGCAGGCCGCTGCGAGCGGCATGGCGCTGTTGCTGGGCTTCGCCTTCCTGCCGCTGTGGCAATTGAAAAGCGTTTCGCCGTTGCGCGTGATCCGCCGCGAACTGGGCGCGCCGGAAGCGGGCGTCGGGTTGTTGTATGCCTCCGGTGGGGCGGTGCTGTGCGGGCTGTTCCTGTGGCAGGCTGGTTCGCTCAAGCTGGGCCTGACCGTGCTGGCGGGCTTGATGGCGGGCCTGCTGCTATTCGGCTTGCTGGGATGGTTGCTGCTGCATAGCTTGCATCGAGTTTCGCAACGGAATTGGATTTCTGTAGGAGCGGGCCATGCCCGCGACCGTCAATCTGTTCGCGGGCATGGCCCGCTCCTACATGCTGCGAAGAGCATGCAATATGCCCTTGCCAACCTCGCGCGGCACGGTCGCAGCAACGCCGTGCAAATCGTCGCGCTCAGCCTGGGCGGCATGGCCTTGCTGTTGCTCACCTTCGTGCGCGCCGACCTGATGGACAGCTGGCGTTCGCGCCTGCCGCCGGATGCGCCCAATCGTTTCATCGTCAACATGCAGCCCGACCAGCGCGCGGCGGTGCTGGATTTTTTCGCGCAGCAAAAATTGCCGCCGCCGGAATTATTCCCGATGGTGCGCGGGCGCCTGGTGGCGATCAACCAGCGCCCGGTCAGCGGCGACGATTACCCCGACCCGCGCGCACGCGGGCTGGTGGAGCGCGAGTTCAATTTGTCCTGGTCGGCCAGCCTGCCGAAAAATAATGAGCTGGTGCAGGGGGAGTGGTGGCTGCGGAAGGGTGATGCCGCAGGCATCGGGCTGACTGAGCGGCCTGCGAGCTTGCGAGCAGATGCCGCCAATGTCCCTTTGGGGCACCCACCGGCGTCCCCCTTGCGGGGAAAAGATGCGCAAGGACAGTTGTCAGTGGAGGAAGGCATCGCCAAAACGCTGGGCATAAACATGGGCGACACGCTGACCTACGACGTGGCGGGCAACCGGTTCAGCGCGCAGGTGGCGAACTTGCGCAAGGTGCAGTGGGATTCCATGCAGGTGAATTTTTTCGTGGTCGCCGCACCCGGCATGCTGGAAGATTTTCCGGCCAGCTATATCACCAGCTTTCATCTGCCGCTGGACAAGGCGCAGTCGGCGAATGTGCTGATCAAGAAATTCCCCAACCTGCTGCTGATCGACACCGAGGCGATGATAGAGCAGGTGCGCCATATCATGGACCAGATCTCGCAAACCATGAGCGCGGTGTTCATGTTCACGCTGCTGAGCGGGGTGGCCGTGCTGTATGCGGCGCTGCTCGCGACGCAGGACGAGCGTATCCATGAAGCCGCGATCCTGCGCACGCTGGGGGCGGACAGCCGTTATCTGCGGCGGCTGCACCTGAGCGAATTTGCCGTGCTGGGATTGTTGAGCGGCCTGTTCTCCGCCGCAGGCGCGGTGCTGCTGGGCTGGGCGCTGGCGCGCTTCGTTCTGGAAATCCCGTACCAGACTGGCATCGCGATCTGGTTGATCGGCGGGCTGGGCGGGATGTCGGTGGTGGTGCTGGCAGGGTGGCTTGCTACGCGGCAAGTGGTACAAATGCCGCCGTTGGCGATATTGCGCGAATAGAGTGTCAGTTTGAGTTGAGTGAAGTGCCGCATTGGTGATAGAATGCGCGCCGCTTTGGGATAGTACCAAAAAATTATCTGGAGCAAATTTCCCGCTCGCACAAGTTGGGGTGCCCTTAGGGGTCAGGCTAGCGAGCGGTAGTTCTTATTCCAATTTGCATTTGAGGCGAGAACAAGGCGGCGAGGATGAAGCGACGAAGACAGCACACATAGTGCGGCTAGGAGCTGAAGACGAAGCCAACGCAGTTATCGTTTCAAATGCGAATTGGAATTAACCCTTACGATTGGAGTAATCATGGCTGTAACTATGCGTCAAATGCTGGAAGCTGGTGTGCATTTCGGACACCAGACACGTTTCTGGAATCCCAAGATGGCACCGTTCATCTTCGGTCATCGCAACAAAATTCACATCATCAATTTGGAAAAGACCGTCGCGATGTTCGCCGAGGCGGAAAACTTCGTGCGCAAACTGTCCGCGAAGAAGGGCACGATTCTGTTCGTGGCGACCAAGCGTCAGGCGCGTGACATTCTGCAGGAAGAGGCGGTACGCGCGGATTCACCGTTCGTGAATCATCGCTGGTTGGGCGGTATGCTGACCAACTACAAGACCGTGCAGGAATCCATCAAGCGTCTGCGCGAACTGGAACAGATGACTGCCGATGGCGCGAATGAAAAAGTTTCCAAGAAAGAAGCGTTGATGATGAAGCGCGAATTGGAAAAGCTGGATCGCAGTCTGGGCGGCATCAAGGATATGAAAGGCCTGCCGGCCGCGCTGTTCGTGATCGACGTGGGCTACCAGAAGGGTGCCATCGTCGAGGCGCAAAAGCTGGGCATCCCGGTGATCGGCATCGTGGATACCAACAATTCCCCGCTGGGCGTGGACTACATCATTCCCGGCAATGACGACTCCACCCAGGCGATTCGTCTGTACGCGCGCGGTATCGCTGACGCGGTGCTGGAAGGCCGTGCGCAAGCGATGAATGAATTGGTCGAGCAGGTTGCCGAACAAACAGCCGAACAAGCTGCCTAATAAAAACTACTGCGAGGCGATGATGCTGCGTTGGAAATCGGCGAAAAATGCTCGTTTACTATGTGTAAACTCCGCTTTTTTGCCGGTTTCCGCCTTGCCTGATCGCCTCTCGCTACGTTTTTATACACCCGGCTAAACTCATACGGGGCGCAATAAAGGGGCGCGAGCCCCTTTTTTTATAAGCGATAAATTTTTTATAAGCGACAATCATGTCTGACAACCGCAGAAGCAAGACCGTAACCCAAGGCGTGCAGCGCTCGCCCAATCGTGCCATGCTGCGCGCGGTGGGGTTTGGTGACAAGGATTTTGACAAGCCTATCGTCGGTGTGGCGAATGCACACAGCACCATCACGCCGTGCAATATGGGCATCGGCGCATTGGCCGCGCGCGCCGAAGCCGCGTTGAAAAAGGCCGGCGCCATGCCGCAGGTGTTTGGCACGATCACCATTTCGGACGGTATTTCGATGGGCACCGAGGGGATGAAATTTTCGCTGGTGTCGCGCGAGGTGATCGCCGATTCCATTGAAACCGTATGCAACGGCCAGAGCATGGACGGCGTGCTCGCCATCGGCGGCTGCGACAAGAACATTCCCGGCGCACTGATCGCGATGGCGCGTTTGAATATTCCAGCTATTTTCGTGTACGGCGGAACCACCAAGCCTGGTCATTACAAGGGGCGCGACCTGACCATCGTGAGCTCCTTCGAGGCAGTGGGACAATATACCGCGCACAAGATCGACGAGACCGAGTTGACCGAGATCGAGCGCCACGCATGTCCCGGCGCGGGTTCGTGCGGCGGCATGTACACCGCGAATACGATGTCCTCCAACGCCGAGGCGATGGGGCTGAGCCTGATGTATTCCTCCACGATGTCGGCGGAAGATCTGGAAAAAGCGGAGAGCACCGCGAAATCTGCTGAAGTGTTGGTGAATGCAATAAAAAAACAAATCCTGCCGCGTCAGATTTTGACGCGCGATGCTTTTGAAAATGCGCTTGCGGTAACCATGGCGGTGGGCGGCTCCACCAACGCGGTGTTGCACTTGCTCGCCATCGCCCATGCCGCACAGGTATCACTCTCGATCGATGACATCGAAATCATACGGGCGCGCGTGCCGGTGCTGTGCGACCTGAAGCCGTCCGGAAAATATGTCGCCACCGACTTGCATCGTGCCGGCGGGATTCCGCAGGTGATGAAGATATTGCTCGCGCATGGCATTTTGCACGGCGATGCGCTGACCATTACCGGCCAGACCATTGCGGAAGTTTTGCAGGATGTGCCGGCCGAGCCTAGAAAGGATCAGGATGTGATCCGTCCGTGGAATAATCCGATTTATGCGCAAGGACACCTTGCCATCCTGAAAGGCAATCTCGCGCCGGAAGGCGCGGTGGCGAAGATCACCGGTGTCAAGTTGCACAAGCTCACCGGACCGGCGCGCGTGTTCGATTCGGAGGAGGCGTGCATGGAAGCCATCCTCGCGCGGAAAATAAAAGCGGGCGATGTGGTGATCATCCGTTATGAAGGCCCCAAGGGCGGCCCCGGTATGCGCGAGATGTTGTCGCCCACCTCGGCCGTCATCGGCGAAGGTTTGGGCGATTCCGTCGGCCTTATCACCGATGGCCGTTTCTCCGGAGGCACTTACGGCATGGTGGTCGGGCATGTTGCGCCGGAAGCAGCGGTGGGCGGCACGATTGCGCTGGTCAACGAGGGTGACTCGGTGACCATCGATGCGGAACAACGCTTGCTGCAACTCAATGTGAATGATGCAGAAATTGCGCGCCGTCGCGCCGCCTGGCAACCGCCTGCGCCCCGCTACACGCGCGGCGTATTGGCGAAATACGCCAAGCTGGTGTCGACGGCAAGCAAGGGTGCTGTGACTGATTAAAAATTTTTGTCGATTATTTATTACGGAGTAGAAGATGTCGGAAATTACTGCAAGTATGGTCAAGGAACTGCGCGAGGCAACGGGTCTCGGCATGATGGAATGCAAAAAAGCGCTGGTAGAATCGAAGGGCAATTTGAAAGCGGCTGAAGAACAATTGCGCATCAAGAGCGGTGCCAAAGCCAGCAAAGCGGCCAGTCGTGTGACCGCTGAAGGCGTGGTCAGCGCGTTCATCGCCAAGGACGGCAAGACCGGTGCAGTGGTGGAAGTGAACTGCGAAACCGACTTCGTGGCCAAGAACGATGACTTTGTCGCATTTGCAAAAAATGCGGCCGAGACTGTGGCGAAGAACAATCCCGCCGACATCGCCGCGTTGTCCGGTATGGCGATCGCCAACGGTTCCGGCAGTGTGGAAGAGACCCGCAAGGCGCTGATCATGAAGCTGGGCGAAAACGTCAGCATCCGCCGTTTCGAGCGCTATGCGACCAGCACCGGCAAGCTGTCCAGCTATCTGCATGGCAGCAAGATCGGTGTATTGCTGGATTACACCGGCGGCGACGAAGCGCTGGGCCGCGACCTTTCCATGCATATCGCCGCCAGCAAGCCCAAGTCTATCGATGCTTCCGGGGTGAATCCGGTGGACATCGAGACCGAACGCCGTATCGCCATCGAGAAGGCGCGCGAAGCCGGCAAGCCCGATGCGATGCTGGAAAAGATCGCCGAAGGCACGGTGCAGAAATTCCTCAAGGAAGTGACCCTGCTGGGTCAAGTGTTCGTCAAAGCCGAAGACGGCAAGCAAACCGTCGAGCAATTGCTGAAGAGCAAGGGCGCATCGGTGACCGCCTTCCAGATGTTCGTGGTGGGCGAGGGTATCGAGAAGAAGGTCGAAGATTACGCGGCTGAAGTGGCTGCCGCCGCAGCGGCTGCAATAACCAGCGACTCGGCTGGCGTCGTTAGCCAGCCTAGTCGAATGGCTAGTAGTTCCATCAAGGGTTAATTGCCATGAGCGCACCCGCCTATAAACGCATCCTGCTCAAGCTCAGCGGCGAAGCCCTGATGGGCGACGACAGCTACGGCATCAATCGCGAGGTGATCGAGCGCATCGTGGCCGAGATTGCGGAAGTGGTCGAGTTGGGTGTGCAAGTGGCGATCGTGATCGGCGGCGGCAACATCTTCCGTGGAGTGGCCCCGTCAGCGGCGGGGATGGATAGGGCGACTGCCGATTACATGGGTATGCTGGCCACCGTGATGAATTCGATGGCGCTGCAGGATGCCATGACGCATGCGGGTCTGGATTGCCGCGTGCAGTCTGCATTGAATCTGGAGCAAGTTGCCGAACCGTTCATTCGCGGCAAAGCGTTGCGCTATCTGGAAGACGGCAAGGTGGTGATTTTCGCGGCAGGCATCGGCAGCCCGTTCTTTACCACCGACACTGCCGCCGCTTTGCGCGGCGTGGAAATGTCCGCCGAGGTAGTGATCAAGGCCACCAAGGTGGACGGCATTTATACCGCCGACCCCAAGCTGGATCCCAGCGCGACTCGTTATCAAAGCCTGAGCTTTGACGACGCGATCAGCAAGAATCTCAAGGTAATGGATGCCACGGCACTGACATTGTGCCGCGATCAGAAGTTGCCGATCATCGTATTCAGTATTTTCAAGCCCGGTGCGCTGAAGCGCGTGGTGTTGGGCGAGGGTGAGGGGACACTGGTTCGTTGTGACTGACTCAGGAGCAAACTATGATTGCTGACATCAAAAAAACCACTGAACAAAAAATGCAGAAGTCGCTGGATGCGTTGAAGGCAGACTTGGGCAAGGTGCGCACCGGACGTGCGCATACCGGTTTGCTGGATCATGTGATGGTGGAGTACTACGGAAATCCGACACTGGTTACTCAAGTCGCCAACATCACGCTGGTCGACGCGCGCACCATCGGTGTACAGCCGTGGGAAAAAAACATGGTAGGCCCGGTGGAGCGCGCGATTCGCGATTCTGACCTGGGGCTGAACCCGGCCACCAGCGGCGATATGATACGGGTGCCGATGCCGATGTTGACAGAAGAACGCCGCCGCGATTTGATCAAGGTGATCAAATCTGAAGGTGAGACCGCCAAGGTGGCGGTGCGCAACATTCGCCGTGATGCCAATAACACCCTCAAGGATGCGCTCAAGGACAAAGAGATCGCGGAAGACGAAGAGCGTCGTACACAGGACGAAATACAAAAGTTGACCGATCGCTTCGTCGCTGAAATAGACAAGGCTCTCGCCGCCAAAGAAGCCGATCTGATGGCAGTCTGATTCCGACTATAAACTTGGAATAATGGCCAACCTCCTCCCTAGTTCCACCCGCACCATTCCGGATACCGCCAGTATCCCCCGCCATATTGCCGTCATCATGGATGGTAACGGGCGCTGGGCGAAACAGCGATTCATGCCGCGCGTGGCGGGGCATCAGCGCGGGGTGGAAGCATTGCGCCAAGTGGTGAAGGCTTGCCGCGATTTGGGCGTGGAGTACCTGACTGTGTTCGCATTCAGCAGCGAAAACTGGCGACGCCCAGTTGAGGAGGTTTCCTTCCTGATGTCGCTGTTCCTTAAAATGCTGGAACGCGAAGTCGCCAAGCTGCACAAAAACAACATCCGCCTGAAAATCATCGGCGACCGTAGTCGTTTCGACGACAAGCTCAAGCGGACCATGCGGGATGCCGAGCAGCTTACCGCAAACAATTCCGCCCTGACGCTGACCATCGCCGCGAATTATGGCGGACGCTGGGACGTGATGCACGCGGTGCAGAACATGCTCAGGGAGCATCCGAGCCTTGCGCAAACCTTCACCGAAGAAGACTTGCAACCCTACCTCTCGATGAGTGATGCGCCCGAACCAGATTTGTTCATCCGCACCGGGGGCGAACAGCGCATCAGCAACTTCATGTTGTGGCAATTGGCTTATACCGAATTGTATTTTACCGACACACTGTGGCCGGCCTTTGATCGTAAGGAGCTGGGCAACGCGATTGCCTCGTATCAAAAGCGTGAGCGGCGTTTTGGCCGGACCAGCGAGCAGCTGACCAGTTAAAAGATGAACAGTAAGAAGTTAAACAGTAAACCGGGTCAAGGAGAGCAGAATGCTTAGGGAGCGGGTGATCACGGCGGTTATTTTGCTGGTGCTGTTTTTGCTGGCACTGTTCCTTTTGCCGGATGCCGGATGGGCAGCTTTGGTGATCGTGATGGTGTCGCAGGGCGCTTCGGAATGGTCGCGATTGGCCAGGTTCAGTGGCAGAAAAGCAAACATCTTCTGGGGGATGACGCTGGTGATGATGCTGGGCCTGGTTTGGTTCGATGCCTATCACACTCCCGAACAGCAAGCTTTGCCGCATGTGCTGGTCTATGCCTTGTCTGCCGTGCTCTGGCTGGTCATCGTGCCAACCTGGCTGATGGTCGGGTGGAAGGTCGAGCAGCCATTGCTGATGGTCTTGGTCGGCTGGATCGTATTGATCCCGACCGGTCTGGCCATGCTGGATCTGCGCGGGGGTCATCCAATGTGGTTACTGGGTATGATGGGCCTGGTATGGATGGCCGACATTTCGGCTTACTTCGCCGGACGCAAGTTCGGAAAAAACAAACTCGCCCCCAGCATCAGTCCCAGCAAGACATGGGAAGGTGTGGCGGGCGCAATGCTTGGGGTCGCGGCGTATGTGCTGGTGGCATGGAGCTTTAGCAGATTCAGCTTTGCGGTATTGCCGGTATTGCTGGTGGCTTCCTGGTGCTGGGTCGGGTTGGCCGTGTTCGGCGATTTGTTTGAATCCTCGATCAAGCGCCAGGCAGGGGTGAAAGACAGCGGCGCGTTGTTGCCAGGCCATGGCGGCCTGCTGGACCGCATCGACGCGCTGACTTCGACCCTGCCGCTCGCCGCGCTGGCGCTGCTGTTGCAACACCTGAGCTGAAATCCATGCAACGTCTGACCATTCTCGGTTCCACCGGCAGTATCGGCACCAGCACGCTGGACGTGGTGGCGCGTCATCCCGATAAATTCAGCATCGTTGCGTTGACGGCGAACAGCCAGGTCGAGTTGTTGTTCCGGCAATGTCAGCAATTCAAGCCACGCTATGCGGTGCTGTTGGATGAAGCTGCCGCCATACAGTTGCGCCAGCATGTGCGCGAAGCTGGCTTGAGCACTGAGGTTTTGAGCGGTATGGCAGCACTGGAGCAGGTTGTGGTGTTGCCGGAAGTGGATGCGGTGATGGCGGCCATTGTCGGGGCGGCGGGTTTGCGCCCCACGCTGGCCGCGGCGCATGCGGGCAAGAAAATCCTGCTGGCAAACAAAGAGACACTGGTGATGGCGGGTAACGTGTTCATGGATGCGGTGCGTGCCAGCGGTTCTATGCTGTTGCCCATCGACAGCGAACACAACGCGATTTTTCAAGCCTTGCCGCGTGGCTACGACGGCAATCTGACCGCCAACGGCTTGCGCCGCATTCTGCTGACCGCGTCGGGTGGCCCATTCCGAAATACACCGCTGGGCGAACTGCATAACGTCACACCGGAACAGGCTTGCGCGCATCCCAACTGGGTGATGGGGCGCAAGATTTCGGTGGACTCGGCGAGCATGATGAACAAGGGTTTGGAAGTTATCGAGGCGCACTGGTTGTTCAACGCGAGTGCCGATGACATCCAGGTGGTGATACATCCGCAGAGCGTGATTCATTCACTGGTCGAATATGTAGACGGCTCGGTGCTGGCGCAACTCGGCAATCCAGATATGCGCACGCCGATCGCCTATGGCTTGGCTTATCCGGAACGGATAGACGCTGGCGTGGCGCCGCTGGATTTGTTCAAAGTGGCGACGCTGAATTTTGTCGCGCCTGACTTCGAGCGTTTCCCTTGTTTGGCCTTGGCATATCAGGCTCTGCGTGCGGCAGGCACGGCCCCGGCGGTATTGAATGCCGCAAACGAAGTGGCGGTAGCGGCTTTTCTCGATAAACAAATTTCTTTCCTAGCCATTCCGCGCGTCATCGAGGCGGTGCTGGATGCGTTGCCGGTTAGTACGGTCGGCTGCCTGGACGATGTACTTGGCGCAGATGCCGAAGCGCGTCGAGCCGCACAACAACAAATCCAAAAATCAAGCAGATGATTACCTTGCTCGCATTTGTCGGCGCAATCGTGCTGTTGGTGGTGTTCCATGAGTTCGGACACTATTGGGTGGCGCGCCGCTGCGGTGTGAAGGTGCTGCGTTTTTCGCTGGGCTTTGGCAATGTGATTTACAGCAAGCGCTTTGCCAACAGTGATACCGAGTGGGTGATTTCCGCAGTTCCTCTGGGTGGCTACGTCAAGATGCTGGACGAGCGTGAAGAAGAAGTTGCTCCGGAAGATTTTCCCTACGCCTTTAATCGCAAGCCGGTATTGCAGCGCATGGCGATCGTGGTGGCCGGGCCGCTGGCGAATTTTCTGCTGGCCATTGTGTTGTATTGGGGTTTATTTATTCACGGCGTACCGGGGCTGAAACCGACTCTGGGCGATGTGCCGCAAGGCACGCCCGCTGCTATCGCGCAGATGCAATCAGGTGAAACCATACTCAGTATCAATGGTGAGACTATCCCGAGTTGGCAGGAATTGCATTGGCGGTTGCTGAATTTGGCACTGAAACAAGGCGATGGCCAAAGAGAGATAAGCATCGAAGCGCAAAGTGCCAGCGGCACGCCGTTGTTTCACTTGCTGGATATGAGCGGCCTGGAAGCGAAGGATCTGGATAGCGAGTTTCTCGATAAACTCGGCTTGCATCTCTATCAACCTGTTGTCATGCCCGTCATCGGTAATGTTGCCGAAGACAGCGTGGCACAACGCGCCGGCCTGCAACAGGGCGATCACATTCTGCGCGCCAATGGTGCAGCGATGCAGCGCTGGATGGACGTGGTGGAGGTGATACGCGCGCATCCTGAACAAGCAGTGCAACTGGATGTTCAGCGCGGCGCATTGACATTGCAGCTTACGGTGGTTCCCCAAGCCGTCGCCGAATCCGGCAAAACAGTGGGCAAGATCGGCGCGGGGCCGAAAGTGGATGAGGCCGCATGGCAAGCGATGTTCATTGAGGTGAGTTACGGCCCTCTGGAAGCGTTGACGCAGTCGTTGCGCAAGACTTGGGAAACCTCCGTGATCAGCCTGGAAATGCTGGGCAAGATGGTGATGGGTGAGGTGTCGATGAAAAATTTGAGCGGCCCGATCACGATTGCTGATTACGCCGGGCAGTCCGCAAAAATGGGTGTGGTGGCTTACCTGAGCTTTCTGGCGTTGATCAGCATCAGTCTCGGGGTGTTGAATTTGCTGCCCATCCCTTTATTGGACGGAGGGCACTTGCTGTATTATGTCGCCGAATTGGTCAAGGGTAGTCCGGCCTCCGAACTGGCCTGGGAAATCGGCCAGAAGATAGGCATCGCGCTGCTGGGCACGCTGATGGTCTTTGCTATATATAACGATATTAATCGCTTGGTTTCAGGCTAAATAATGAACACAAAAAAGCTGGCAGGCATGATCTTCCTGCTCTGTATCTCACCCGGTTTTATCTCTCCTGTTTGGGCAATCGAGCCGTTCACCGTCAAGGACATTCGCGTCGAGGGCATTCAGCGTACCGAAGCCGGGACGGTATTCAGTTATCTGCCTATCAAGGTCGGAGAAACTATGGATAACGAACAGGCCGCTGCGGCGATTCACGCCTTGTATGCCACCGGGTTTTTTAAAGATGTGCGCCTGAAAGTCGAGCAGGGCGTGTTGATCGTGCAGGTGCGGGAGAGGCCTTCGATTGCAAGTATTGAGGTTAATGGGGTTAAGGATTTTCCCAAGGATCAACTCAAGGAAAGCATGAAATATGCGGGGCTTGCCGAAGCGCGCATTTTCGACAAAGGCGCGCTGGATAAAGCCACCCAGGAACTGAAACGTCAGTACGTTGCGCGTGGCAAATATGCCGTTAAGGTGACGACCACCGTCACCGAACTGGAACGCAATCGGGTTAGCATCGTGTTTAATGTGGTGGAAGGCGAGGTTTCCAAAATCAAGCAGATCAATCTGGTCGGCAATCATGCCTACTCAGAAGCTGCGTTGCTGGATTTGATGAAACTCGGGACACCGGTCTGGTTCAGCTGGTTCAGCAGCAACGATCAATATTCCAAGCAAAAGCTGTCCGCCGACATGGAGACGCTGCGTTCGTTTTATATGGACAGCGGCTACCTGGAATTTAATATTGATTCAACCCAGGTTTCGATCACGCCGGACAAGAAGGATATTTACATCACTATCAATTTCACCGAGGGCGAGAAATATACCGTCGCTAAGGTGAGTGTATCCGGTGATACGCTGATACCAAAAGCAGAAATTGAAAAGCTGGTGCTGGTGAAAGCAGGGGATACTTTTTCGCGCAAGGATATGACCGAAACCAGCAAGAAAATCGGAGAACGTTTGGGGCAGGAGGGTTATGCCTTCGCCAATGTGAATGCAATTCCGGAAATCGATAAGGAAAAGCACCAAGTCTCTTTTAATTTTGTGGTGGATCCCGGCCAGCGCGTGTATATTCGCCGCATTAACGTTGCCGGAAATAACAAAACCCGCGATGAGGTCATACGCCGCGAGTTCCGCCAGACTGAAGGCGAGTGGTTCGATGTGGAAAAAATCAAGAAATCCAAGCAGCGCGTTGACAAACTGGATTTCTTTTCCGAAGTTAATATTGAAACTCCGGCAGTACAAGGCGCGGCAGACCAGGTGGATGTGAACATGTCGGTCAAGGAGAAATCAACCGGAAGTGTTTCGGTGGGTGCAGGCTTTTCAAGTGGCGAAGGCCTTGTGCTGACAGGGGGTGTGACGCAGGCCAATCTGTTCGGCACTGGCAATTACCTTTCCACTCAAATCAACACCGGGAAAGTTAATCAGGTCTACTCGGTTTCCTACACCAATCCCTATTTCACCGATGATGGTGTAAGTCGCGGCTTTGATATTTATAAACGCAACACCGATTCGCAAAGTACGGCGATCAGCCAATACTCATCGCATACTTTGGGCAGTGGTGTGCGTTTTGGTGTGCCGATAGCCGAGGAAGAGACGATCAGCTATGGTCTGGCGGTCGAAAGAACTCAATTGGGGTTATTCCCAACCAGCCCGGCGCGATTGATGGAATACGTCAACGTTTCCGGTACGACCAACGACAATTTGTTGGGAACGATCGGTTGGGGCAGAGATAGCCTCAACAGTGCAATTTATACCACCGAAGGGACGATGCAACGCGCCTTTGCGGAAATCGCGTTGCCGGTGTTCGACATGCGTTACTACAAGCTGAATTACCAGCATCAATGGTTTCATCCGCTGAGCAAAGATGTCACCCTGCTGCTGCATGGCGAGGCTGGCATTGCAGGTGGTTATGGCGGCCAGCAATTGCCGTTCTTCAAGAATTTTTATGCCGGCGGCCCCGGCTCGGTGCGTGGCTATGATGCAAATTCGCTTGGTCCGCGCGATACGTCGGATGCGGTATTGGGAGGCCCGCGTCGCGTGCTTGGCGGAACCGAGTTGTTGATGCCATTCCCGGGGACGGGCAATGAAAAATCCGTGCGCCTGAGCGGATTTGTCGATGCGGGAGCGGTCTATGGGCCCGGTGATCTGCCGGGGAGTGCCGGATTGCGCTATTCTGCAGGCGTGGCCGTTACCTGGATATCTCCGGTGGGGCCGCTTAAATTTAGTTATGCTTTGCCGATCAATAAACAGCCGGTGGACAAATTGCAAAAATTCCAATTTACTTTGGGTTCGGTGTTCTGATCAGCGTGTAGCTGGTAGCCGGTAGCTGGTAGCAAAACCCGCTTGGCTACAAACTACAGGCTACGAGCTACAAGCTACGTTTTATGATGTGTAAGGAGTGGATAATGAAGACAATAATCAAAGCAGGTATGTTGGCCGTGTTGCTCA
>OBLT010001266.1_pt1 | contig 16204 bp, 10 predicted proteins | sample 1518721 | NCBI WGS metagenome assembly OBLT01 (sample SAMEA3539307, study PRJEB22396) | soil metagenome | biome: tundra; feature: field; material: soil | place: USA | collected 2010-05 | depth 0.15 m | reverse complement strand
TCGATCCTCCGGAGCCACTCGTCCGTCTCAAGCATGCGATCGACGCCTGCCTGGGGCCGAGTGGGCAGCGCGAGAAGGAGAAATTCTCGCCCCATCTCACCTTGGCTCGCTTCACTCAGAAACCGGACGACACCCTGACGCAGTTCCTATTGCAGCACCAAACCTATGGCGGAACGCATTGGCCGGTTGCCTGCTTTAAACTCTACCAAAGCACTCTTCTTTCAAATGGGGCAGTGCACAGGCTGGTTTCAACTTATGCCCTCGCCGAGTTCTGCCGAGAGCAATAAACTTGAAGCTCACCTAGCGACCTAGTCATGACTTCCGGCGAAACAACCACACCCGCTCCTGTCCGCATCGAGGGACCGCTGCCCCTGACCCCGTTGCCCTTCATTCAGCCAGGGCTGGGCTTTGCCCTCGACGCGTCCCTGTATCACGGCATTCTCGACCAAATCGACGACGGCGTGTACTTCGTGGACCGCGAAAAGCGCATCCTGCTGTGGAATCGCAGCGCCGAAAGGATTACCGGGTTTCCGCGCAGCGAGGTGGTGGGCGAGCACTGCGGTAGCCGGTGGCTGTGCCATATCGATGCCAGCGGTCGCATGCTGTGCACGAATGGCTGCCCGCTTCAGCGCGCGGTGGACACCGGCGTTCCCATCGAAGCCGACGCCTTTCTGCAGCACAAACAGGGGCATCGCATTCCGGTCAGAATCAAGACCATTCCACTCCGCGATCGACAGAGCCGACTCGTGGGCGCGGTCGAGGTGTTTCGCAGCACGGCCGACGACCGACGCCAGGATCAGATCATCGAGGAACTCTCGCACCTGGCCATGATCGACGATCTGACCATGCTGCCCAATCGGCGCCACTTCGACATGCAGCTCGACCGGCGCCTGGCCGAGCTCGGCCGCTTTGGCTGGCCCTTCGGCACGCTGATGATCGACATCGACCGATTCAAACGGGTCAACGATAGCGCCGGACACCAAATGGGCGACGAAGTCCTGCGCCTGGTGGCCCGCACCTTGTCGTCAAACTGCCGCGGACTCGACACCATTGCCCGCTGGGGCGGCGAGGAATTCACCGCCATCATCACCAACGTGCGCGAAGACGAGCTGCGCCTGGTGGCCGAGAAGTTCCGCACCATGGTCGAGGCGAGCGGACTGCGAGAGGCCGCGGGTGAGCCAATCCGAGTCACGGTTTCCGTCGGTGGCGCCATCGCGCGGCCCAATGAAACACCGGCCGAGCTGATGAGACGTACCGACGAAATGCTGTATGTCGCGAAGCGCTCAGGGCGCAACCGCGTGTGCATCTGATCTACTACCTCCGAGATTCTTCGCGTGGCGCGACGATTTTTTCCGCGTTCGTGTCATGAGGCTTCAGGCTTCAGGCTGAAGTGCCGGCTCATTCGTCGAGGTCCAGGAAACTGATCGCTGCTCTCGCCAGAGCAAACTGCAGCCTGGAGCCTGCAGCCCGGAGCCATCTTGGGTTGCGGGCGAAACCCGCGCTGAGCGTAGCCGAGCCGGCACACACGCGCTCTGGGCCTGACTGCCATGTTGTGGTAGGGGTAGTGCCTCGATGAAACGAGGGCAAATCCCCGACGATGCCGCGCCTCCCGCCCGCTGGCCGTGGTGGCTGGCACTGCTTTTCTGCCTTGCCGGTTTGGTGCTGTCCATCCTGCTGGAACAGATCCACTTCAAGCTCCACACCGATCCTGCCTTCCAAAGTTTCTGCGCCATCGACCGCAAGGTGAACTGCGACATCGTCGCGCGCAGCCCCTACGCCGTGCTTTTCGGCGTTCCCGTCGCCGCCTGGGGCATCTTCGGCTACACCCTGGCCACCGTGGTCGTGCTGTGGGGCGCGCTCCGTCGCCGCTCCCGACTGGCCGCCGGCTGTGGCCTCTACCTCGCCGGCCTTTTCACCACATCGAGTGCCGTCCTGGGCGCCATATCGGCCTTTCTTGTCACCGCGGTTTGCATTCTGTGCCTTGGAACCTACGCAGCGAACGTGCTGTTTCTCGTTTGCATGTTGATCGTTGCGCGACGGATGGGTCTGCGCGCCGCCTTGGCCGAACCCCTGCGTGCCTTGCGCGAGCGAACAGCGCGAGCGATCCTCACCTTGGCGGTCCTTGGCGCCTGCGCGGCGGCTGTCATGGTCGCACACCCGTCCTATTGGGATGCCTCGAAGGAAGCCGGCCGGCCACACCCCACCGCCCCCACCCTGCCTCACGGCATCGAGCCCGGCGGCGGCCACTTCATCGGCTCGGAAAAGCCAGCCGTCACCCTGGTCGAATTCAGCGACTACGAATGCCCCTATTGCCGGCAAGCCCACACCCAGCTGCGCGCCCTGCTCGAACGCTTTCCCACCCTGCTGCGCCTGGTTCATCGCCACTATCCACTCGACCTGAGCTGCAACTCGTCGCTCAAGGCGCCCATGCACCGCAACGCCTGCTTCGCCGCTATGATCGCCGAGTGCGCCGACAAACAAGATCGCTTCTGGCAAGCCAACGACTACCTGTTCGCCGACGCGCGCCTGCTGCATTCCCGGCCCAACAGCGAAATCGCGCGCGACATCGGGCTCGACCCCGCGGCACTAGAAGCCTGCCTGCGCGAGGAAGGTCCGCGCCGCGTGGCCTTCGACGTGGACGAGGGCAATCGCCTGGACATCCAAGGCACCCCCACCTTCTTCGTCGAGGGCAAGACGTACACCGGCACCTATCCGCCCTGGCTGCTCGGTCGCCTGGAAAACACCGCCGCCGGCATCGACGGCGGCACGAAGCCGCCGTAGGATGCAGCGGACACGGAATTGGGACCCGGCGCGGATGATGAAAGCGCGGTCGCCGCTCAGGGCTGCCAGCCGCCGAGGACCACCGTGGGGTCGCGCATCGACGCCGCCTGCGTGGCGGCAATTTGCGTGCCGCTTGCGCGTCCGCCGACGTTGAGGGCATTGCCGGAGGCATCCGTGCTCTGATACTCCCAGAAGCGCAGCGACGAGGTCGGGGTTCCGCCGGTCACCGTCCATCCGGCGGCGGCGATGTTGGTCATCTGGCAGTTGATGTAGGCGACGTGGCTGTCCGGGTAGGAACTGACGTCTATGCGAGCGAGCAAGTTGTTCTTTGACGCCGAGTCCGTCGTCAACTTGCAATCGACGAAGACGTAGCCATAGGCGCCCGCCGCGTTTCGGGATTGCACGAGAACGCCCATCCGACCGACCGTCCGGATCTCGCACTTGTTGAAGTACGCGACGCCCGTGCCCCAAATGTAGTCGACGTTGCCCACGATCAGGCAGTTGTCGGCATAGACGCGTCCGCTCCATAGCAACGTGTCCTGCAAGCTGAGGATGTCCGCGTTCCGGACAATGCACTTGTCGCAATTCTGCAGGCGCAATGCCTCGGCTTGCGACCCGTCCTGGGGGGTCAGGTTGTGAATGGTCAGGTTCTCGATGACCAGGCCATTGGCGTCGTCGAAGGCCAGCAATGATCGATTGCTCGTGCCCGGATTGTTGCCCGTCTGTTGCGTGTTGTTGTTGGTTCCGAGGATGATGGTTTGTTTGCGGTCCTGGCCGTGCAAAGTGATGTTGCTCTTCTTCGAGACGTGCATGATCTCGTGGTAGGTGCCGCTGCTCATCGTGATGGTCGAGGCCGCCGTGTTGTTGGCAGGCAGCGCGTCCGTGGCGCCTTGGACCGTGCAGAACTGCCCCGATCCGTCGAGGGCAACCGTCATCGACGAGAGGCTGCTGGGCGCGGCGGCCGCCGTGCTGAAACGCCAGGTAGTGGAACCGCTGATTGCCAACGTCCCACCGCCGGGTGGCCGGATCGCGCCCGAGTCGACGGTGACGTAGTACGTCTGCCCGTACGACAGCGCCTTGGTCTTGAGGTAGATGACCGCGTCGTTGCCGTCCACGTAGGCTGGCCGAAGCAGGATGAAGGTGGTGCCGCCGATGGTGTCGGTCACGGTGCCGGCCGAGATGTCGACGGACGCGACGGGGGTGCCCGACGAGCCAAAGACCTGAATCTTGCCGGAGGTGCCCAAGGTGGGCGCGCCCGAAAAGGTGATTCGCAACGGCGGATCGGGACAGATGCCTTGACCGCCAGGTGGCGGAAACAGTGCCGTCACCCCGGCTGGAAGGTTGGCTTGCGCGCCACCTGTACCCGCTCCTCCCGAGCCGGCGCCTCCCGTACCGGTCGCACCGCCCGCGCTCGCACCAGCGTCGTTGCCACCAGCGCCGGTTCCAGAGCCACCGGCTCCGCCCCCACCTATTCCATTGCCGCCGGTGGCGACTCCCCCCGAGCCCTGGCCACCCACGCTCGCGTCGCTTCTACCGATCCCGCTGCCTCCGGTGGCGGCGCCGCCCGAGCCTTGTCCGGCGGTACCTCCGCTACCGGTGGTGGCTCCGCCTGTGCTGGTTCCGCCGAGTCCGATGCTGCCTCCACCACCCACGGTGCTTCCTCCCGTGGCATTTCCTCCCGTGCTTTGGACCGTCGTCGCACCGCCGCCTCCGCTGCCGCCAGTGCTGGCAACCGCGCTGTCGCGGCCGCTCGCATCCGAAGCTCCGCCAGTGCTATTGCAAGCCAGCGGGCAGAATCCGAGCGTTCCGGCGAGCACGACGACTGCGAACTTGGGGAGCCGTTGCATGGTGATTCCTCTCAGTACTACGACCATGTCTATATCCCTCTGTAGCCCCCGATCGCGTCCCGCGCAACGCGGATTCGACATGGGTCCTCCAAATGGGGCTGATCCGATTAGAAGTTCTTCGTCATCCACGACCACACGTCGTCCGGGACCCAGGTACAAGGGCAAGTGGTCGAGCAGGTGTTGGGAGCTGTCCCGCACGAGTTGTATGGGTCACTGGTTCCATCCACGACACCGTTGGCAAGACCCGACTGGTGCACGCACCAACGCAGGGGATGCCCACTTGAGCATCCGGTGTAGTCAGTGCAGACATGCCCTCCAGGGTTCAAATAGGGGGGCGGCTGAGGCGGCTCGGGCGGCTCGGTGTTGGGGATGGTGCAACCGTTGTTCGTGGCGAACTGGTCGCGCATCGGTCTTGCCATGTCGATGGTACACGTGTTGTCCGTGAGTCCGACCATCTGCCAGTACGCGATAGGGTCGTTGCCATTGTCGCACCCGCTGAACACCGCTCCTTCGTAGATCGCGACCCCACGAAAGACCTTCGCCCGGGCGCACGCGATGGCGTAGGTCATGGCGCCGCCATAGGCGAACCCCTGGGCGAAGAGGTGCGTGGTGTCGACGCAGTAGTTGTCCTCGATCAGCTTGACCATGTCGTCGACGAGTTTCAGGTCTTCTCCGTTGGAATTCCCCCAACCGCCGTTCAATCCGTCGGGCGCGACGAAGATTAAGCCGTTGTTCGAGAGCTTCTGGAGTCCGTAGTAGGCCATGAGGTACCCATTGCCTCCGCCGTTGTCGACTCCATAGGCGTTGCCGCTCCCTGTGTGAAAGGTGAAGCTCAACCAGTAGGGATGGTTTGGATCGTAGTTGTCGGGAAGCCTCATGGTGAAGGCCCGAGTCTTCCCGCTGCTCTGAATCGTAACGTAGCCGCCGACACCAACGCCCACGGTGTGCCCGGACCCCGGAGCAGCGGTCGGATCCTGATTGGGCACCGCCCCGAACGTGATCGTCGAGGTCTTTCCGCACCCCGCGCTCGGCGCCCCGCCAGAGCTGCCGCCTGCGCCTTCGGTGCCACTATCGGCCGTCACAGCATAGACGTCGGTACGCCAGCAAGCGGCGCTGTTGGCCAGGATGCCCAACATCCCGAGAAGCTCGACACTCGTTCCCCACTTCATAGCCAGGCACCGACGGTAAGGGTCAGGAGGAGATTGGGACGCCCAGAGGTGGCGCCGACCGTATCGACGATGTGAATGGCCACGTAGGGCGCGGCCACCTGCGCATGTGCGGCCAAGGTCAAGTAGGAGCGGCCGTAGAGGCAAAGCCCTGTCCCCAAGCTCACATCGAGCAATCCCGACCATTGCTCCGCAGTGTGGCCCCCCGTGCCCAAGCCGCCCTGCCCTTCGACCGACGTGCGCAGAGCCCCGGCCGCGAGGCCGAAAAAGGGCCACAGCCGCTGGTCCGAGCGAAGGCGATAGAAGCCGCCCAGGACGGCGTATTGCTGGGCAACCCGCGCGTTGCCTGCCGTGGTCGCAACCGCGGACCGGCTCCCAAGGCCTGCCGCCGAAGCCTGCATTACCAACCAGGGGCGAGCTGCCCAGCCCACGCGCACGGTCGGCAACACCGCTGGGCCGAGGCCGTCCGGGCTCATCATTGCAACCGCTCCAACCTCGAGGCCAACGCGATCGCCATGGCTCGCGGGCACGGGGGCCTCGCCCGCTGGCACTGTGGCCACCGGTGGCTTTGCGATGGGTTCGTAGCGTCGCTTTCGTTCTGCCCAATCGATCTGGAGAAGGCCCGCGCGCAAGGCTTCGACGGCGCGAAGGGCGAGCATTTCCGGCTGTCTTGGAGCATTGGGCTCGACGGCAACTCGAGTAACCTCGAATCGTTGTGGGCGCGTCTTCAAGATCCACACATCGACCGCCTCCAGCATATCGTCGCCGATAGCGTCGATGACGGCGCTCGTACCCCGTGCTGCATAGGCTTCGAGCCAAGCCAGCGAGTCGGGTTCCCCAACACCGCGGGCGCCCGCCCGGTCGGACATCGTGACCTCGAGGCCCACCGACAACAACTCTCCACGCAGGAGGGTCAAAGCTTGGGTCACATCGGCGGAAGGGGTCGGTGGCCACACGATGGCTACGGTAGTCGCGTGGGCGGGCCCTGACCCTACGAGGAACGTCGCAAGACAGAGCGCAGGGCGCAGATGGTTCAAGCGGCCTCGTTCACGGGGCGAGAAGCTCGCGCGCCGATCCGGCATAGTTCCCCTTGGGGAAACGACGAAGGTATTCCTCGGCGAGGGATCGAGCCCGGGCTGGGCCTTCGAGCTTGTCCGTGAGAGTCATCTTTCGTCCCAAAGCTTCTCCCACGAGCGGGCCGGTCGGCGCGTGGGTGAGATATTCATCGTACCACGCGATGGCCTGGGCAGTCCCGGTTTCCCGCGATTCCTCCACGCGACCAAGCAGGTAGCTCGCTTCGGGCGCACGCGGCGACTGGGGAAAACGCCGACGCTCGGCAAGCAAGGTGGACAGAGCCAGATCGGAATGGTGTCGATAGCGAGCCGCGTTGGCAAGAGCGAAGAGGTCTTCGCTGGACGCTTCGTTCAGCGTCACCTCAACGCCGATACGGTTGGCGTCCTGGAGGATGCGGTCCCATTGGCCGCGCGCCAACTTGTGGCTCCATTGATGGTCGCCCGCGAGCTTGGCGACCGTGGATAGAGCGGGTGCTGGGGAGGGCCGAGGGGCCGACGGCTGTAGCCCGGGTGGAGTCACGGCTGGTGCAGGGCGAGTGGCGGGAGACTCACTGCTCGCTTGCTCCGGCGTCTCTTCCGTGATTACGGTCTCGACTTTTGCCAGGTTTGCGACCAACCGCTGGCCAGCCCGCAACGTTATTTCTCCCGCCGAGACCGGGCCGCTGACCACGACGCTGCCCTCTCGCAGCCTGAGATCGAACTCCTCGCTCACCGGATCCCACGAGACTGTGAAGACAGTTCCCGTGACCGTGACCAAGAATGGGCCGACATCGACCAACCACCGCCGATTGCTTTTGTGCGCGACCTGGAAAGATCCTCGGCCACGTTCGATGGCCACGTGGGCACCGTCGCGGTCGACGACCCGGAGCCGGCTGCGCGTTCCCGGCGCGAGCGCCAATCTGCTTCCCTCGTTGAACACCACATTCATACCCGCGTGACCGGATTCACGCAGATATCCGCCTTCGAGGACACTGCCTCCATCGATCCGGTAGGCAAGCGTTGGTGGCTCACTAGCAGACCAGCGCTTTCGATAGACTGAAGCAACCTGCAAAGCAACCAAGGTGCACAGCGCCACCGCAACACCCGCCAGCGACCAACGAACGAATCGCCGTGGGCGCGTCTTGTTCGGGGCAATGTGTACAAGGAAGCGGTCGAGGCCCCGGTCGAGCTCCGCCGTGGTCGGCGGTACCAGGGTGTCGCGGCAAAGGTCGGCTGCCTCGCTGAGGGCCGGAGATTCCTTGGGTTCGCCAATAGTCGTCCTCATCGTCCCCATCTCTCCCCGTCGGCTGATCGTGATCGTGGCTCGTCGTCCATCCAGCGGGACAAACGGCTTGAAGCGCGCGCCAGCGATCGCTTCACCGTGGATTCCGAAGTTTCCGTCGCGGCAGCAATCTCTTCTACGCTCATCGACTCCACGCGCCTGAGGACGAACACGATGCGGTCGCGCGGCGCCAGGCGTTCGAGCAGACGATAAAACTTCCGCAACAGATCGCGCGCCTCCACGTCCAGCGTTCCGGAGCCTTGGCAATCCAGCACGTCAGGTTGCTCGAAGGAGAGCCAGGAGCGCATCTTCTTGCGATGTAACTCGGTCTGAAGCACCCGCAGGGCACAAGTGTAGACGAAGTTGCGGAAGCTGTCGGGCTCGCGCAGGGTTCTCACTTTGCGGTACACCCGGCAGAAGACATCTTGCCCAATGTCTTCTGCCTCTGATCGGGATCCCAAGGTACGCCTCGCGAGCGTGAGCACCATGGGCGCGAACCGTCGCCACGTCTCCACCGCGGCCCACGATTCCCCCGCGCTCAGGGCCCGTGCGACGTCACCATCGCTGGCAGCGCGGCGGTCTTGGCCGACTACCAAAGACAGGGACACGTGGGAGGGAAGCGTTGGCATGACGTTTGGCTAGGTTCAAACAAGTAGACCGCGTGTCCGGCCATTCCGGGTCAGAAATCGACATGTTCTGGCGGGATCTGAATGTTGGAGAACGCGTAGGTCCGCCGACGTCATACTGCACTGCGGGTTGACACTTCCCCAGTCGACGAACTGCAATATAGCGATTCCCGCCGGCATGCGCCATCGCACCTGGCCCAGAAAAACGACAGACGTTCGTTACGATTACTGAACCAAAGTGCCAGGGGGCACGGTCTATCAAGAGGACCGTGTCGCTATGGCGTTGCGTGGGCACGAATAACCTGGCCGGGATCTCTGGAGGATTGCAAGAATGCACAACAATCAGACATCTGTTCGCGAGTGGCGCTTTCGAGCACTGGTTCGATTTCCCGTGTACCTGGCCATCGTGGCAGCTGCATGTACCAACAGTGGCTCCGGCGGCGGAGGCGGTTCGGGCAGCGGCGGCACGTCCAGCGCCGGCGGCTCGGGCAGCGGCGGCAAGTCCAGCACCGGCGGTTCGGGCAGCGGCGGCATGTCCAGCGCCGGCGGTTCGGGCAGCGGTGGCGCGTCCAGCGCTGGCGGTTCGGGCAGCGGTGGCGCGTCCAGCACCGGCAGTTCGGGAAGCGGCGGCGCGTCCGGCACCGGCGGTTCGGGAAGCGGCGGCAACACCAGCGGGTCGGGTGGCCGCATGAGCACTGGGACCGGTGGTTCCACCAGCAATGGTTCAGGAGGTACGGGGACCGGAGGGTCTACTGGTGCAGCCGGCAGCTCCGGGGCGGTACCGAGCGCGGGGTGCGGCAAGACCTCGACGATGACGTTCCAGCCGGTCCCGAACGAGAGTGCAAGTGCCGCCGCCGGATCGGGGAACACCTTGGGTCACGGCGACGGCGGCTACGTTACGATTCAGAGCGGCGGTGGCAGCCGGGACTTCGCCATGAGGCTTCCTGACAACTACGACAAGAACAAACCCTACTGGTTGTCCTTCACGTTTCACCCCAATGGCGGCAACGCCTATGGAGTCGACAATGGCGGAGGCAATGGGTACGAGATGGCCTACTACGGACTCCAGAAACAGTCGAATAACGGCGCGATCTTCGTCGCGCCCCTGGGGCTCGGCGGCGGCTGGGCGAATTCCGGCGGACAAGACCTGAAATTCGTCGACGACATGGTCAAGTTGATCGAGGACAACTACTGTGTCGACACGACGCACATCTTCACCCAGGGTTTCAGCTACGGCGGCGGCATGAGCTACGAAATCGCGTGTGCCCGGGCCAAGGTCTTTCGCGGGGCCGCGATCTACGAAGGAGCGCAACTCAGCGGGTGCGACGGCGGCAATGACCCCATCGCACTCTGGCAGATGGTCGGCCTCGAGGACAACGTGTGTGGTATGGGCAGCGCAACGCCGATACGCGACAGATTCGTGAAGAACAACGGCTGTACCGCTCAGAACCCGCCCCAGCCGCCCAAGGGCCCCCCCTATTTGAACCCCGGGGGACACGTCTGTACTGACTACGCCGGATGCTCGGCCGGGCACCCTCTCCGTTGGTGTGTGCACCAGTCAGGTCATGGCAACGCCATCGTCGATGGGACCAACGACCTCTACAATTCGTGCGCGACAGCTCCCAAGACCTGCTCGACCTCGTGCCCTTGCAGCTGGGTCCCGGCCGACGTGTGGAAGTGGATGACGTCCTTTTAGACGACTCCACTGGCGAACGACTTTGAGCGAAACGTACCAAGGAGAAGCGATGACAAGGCAGACGGCAACCTCTCTAGTCCTTAGCATCATGTGGTTCTCGCTGGCCTGCAGTGGAAGTACTTCTCCCGACGCTGCCGCAGGAGGTAGCGTCAACAGCGGTGGAAAGCCCAGGAGCGGGGGCGCAGCGGCAGGAGGTAATACCACCAGCGCGGGTGGTTCCACGACTTTGTCGTCGGGTGGCATGATATCCGGTTCGGGCGGAGGCACCCAAGCACAAGGCGGTGGCCAAGGAGGCGGGGGGCGCACCGCGAGTGGCGGCACGAGCAACGCGGATGGTTCCACGACTTCGTCGTCCGGTGGCACAATATCCGGTTCGGGCGGAGGCACCCAGGTGCAAAGCGGTAGCCAAGGCGGCGGGGGGGGAGGCACGAGCGGTGGCATCTCTGCGTCCGGCGGCCGCAGTGCCGCCGGGGGTACCGCAGGCGGAGGCACCGTCGGCGCGACCGGCGGCGCCGGAGGCTCGCCTGGGACCGGGGGCACCAAGGGCGCCGGGGGAACCCTCGCGGGCACGGACATCTGGAACCTGCCGAAGTTCACCCCGGCCACGGGCCCGTACACCGCCGACTGGAAGGCGTTGGGCCTAGCCTATTCGACGCCCCAGTGGTGGCGTGACGCCAAGTTTGGCGCATGGGCGCACTGGGATCCGCAGTCCATGCCCGAGCATGGCGACTGGTACGCCTATCACATGTATCAAGAGGGCTCCGATGACTTCAACTATCAGGTCGCTCACTTTGGTGATCCCTCGGTCTACGGTTACAAGGATATCTGCAAGAACTGGGTGGTCGACCAATGGGATCCCAACGCCTTGATGGATCTGTACGTGCAGATGGGCGCCAAGTTCTTCATGGCCATGGGCGCTCACCACGACAACTTCGACAACTTCGATTCTGCTTACCAGCCCTGGAACTCTGTCAAGGTCGGCGTACAGAAGGACATGGTGGGAACCTGGGAGCCGATCGCGCGCCAAAAGGGTCTGCGGTTCGGCATCGGCTTCCACAACACTCCGGCTCGAACGTATGGTCAGTGGATGCCGATTCGTTACACCAGCGACTCGAAGGGACCCTACGATGCGATGCTAACGACAGCGGACGGCAATGGTAAATGGTGGCAGGGCATGAATCCGGCGGATCTTTATGGGCCCAAGCACAGCGGCGACTGCTCGAACAATTCGTGTAACAATTCGGCCTATGGAACCCAATTTATGTATCGAGTCGATGACGCCATCAGCAAGTATCATCCTGACGTCGTCTACTTCGACGACCACGCCGGCGATTCCCAAACGGACCTGGGCGTCCATATGGGATTTGGTTCCATCGCCACGACGATCTTGGCGAACTACTACAACAAGTCCTTGACCTGGAAGACGGGACCGGTGGACGTCGTCATGAACATGAAGGGTGTGGGCGGCCAATACAACAGCTTCCAAAACAGCGCAACCACGCTTCCCTACGCCGAGCGCGCCTTGGTGAGAAGTACCGAGGCGGCTACTGAATCGGCGATCAGCGCCTATCCCTTCCAGACAGAGCTCAACATCCAGGGAGCCAATTGGCACTACATGGCTGGGGCGGGATACACGGACGCGGCATCTCTGGTGACGACCCTGATGCAGAACGTCTCCCGAAACGGCAGTTTGCTGCTCAACCTCACGCAGCACGGCCGGGGAAATCTCGATACTCAGTGCACCCAAATCGCCAAGGACATCGGCGCCTGGCTGAAGGTCAACGGCGAAGCCGTGTACGCGTCTCGCCCCTTCGAGGTCTGGGGAGACAATACAGTCCTGTACACACGCGCCAACGGCAACGTCTATGCCACGCTTCTCAGTTGGAACGGCGGCGCGGTCACTCTCTCGGCGCTCAAGTCGGGTGGGGCAACCCTGGGAACCGTGTCAAAGGTTGAGCTGCTTGGCTCCACGGTGGCGATGACATTCTCGCAAAGCGCCTCGGGACTGACGGTGACTCCCGGTGGCTCGGTATCGGCGCTGACGGGGATCTCCGACCCAACGCTGCCGAAGATGCGCGTTCTGCGCATCACCCACAGCAAGGGCTGGATCAACGACGACGATTCCGGTGTCACATCTCCCGGGTGGCAGCGCAAAGTTGCCCTGGGTACTGGCGATTACAACAACGACCTCACCACAAGCACCACGACCGGTGACACCTGGACTTCAACGTTTACCGGCACCGGTGTCTCAGTCTATGCCCCGAAGGAATCCGGGGATGGAAAAATCGAGATTCAAATTGACGGCCAGACCAGCTCAACGGCGGATCTTTCCACCACGGGCGCGCGCCAGGCCCAGCAGATGGTGGGTCAAGTGACCGGACTGACTTCGGGCCAACATACCATCAGCATCATCAATCGCGGACCCGGACCGGTGGCTGTGGATGCCATCGTCGTCCAGTAAATACGCCCAGAAGGAAAGCATACCAAAACGGCATAAACCGTCTCGCGGCTACATAGGAGAAATCGATGACACGCAGGAACTATTCACTGAAGCTCACTGTCGCCGCCCTGGCGATCCTGGCCGTCTCTTGCTCGTCCAACACCGCCCAGAATAGCGGCAGCGGAGGGTCCAGGCCGAGCGCGGGTGGCGCGTCCGGAGGCGCGACCTCCGCCAGCACTGGCGGACAGGTTGGCACCGGCGGCTCCGCTCCCGGCAGCGGCGGAAAGGGCTCGGGTGGCGCTTCGTCCGGAGGCGCGGCGGGCTCGGCGAGCGGCGGCTCGGGCAGCGGGGGCGCAACTTCGGGCGCTGGCGGTTCAAGCTCCGCGGCCACAGGCGGTTCGAGCACAGCGACCAGCACGGGAGGCATGGCCGGTGGTGGCGGCGCGAAAGGCACCGGCGGCTCTGGCGGCGTCGCGACGGGAGGTGGCGGTGCGACAGGCAGCGGCGGTACGACAGGCACCGGCGGCACGACAGGCGCCGGTGGCGCCACGGGCACCGGCGGCACGGGAGGGAGTCAGAGCTGCCCGAGCCTGCCCGGCGCCCCGACCGGCACCGCGCCGCTTCCCAGCGCGGCTCAGCTTTCCTATCAGCGCACGGAGATGACGGCCTTCATCCACTATGGCCTATCCACCTACGACGGCAGCGAGCAGTGCAACCCGAGCGACTCGCCCTCCATTTTCAATCCGACGAAGCTCGACGCGACCTCGGTGGGCCAGTGGGCGACCGCGCTCAAGGGCGCCGGCTTCGGTCAAGCCATGCTGGTCACCAAGCATAGCTGCGGGTTCACCCTGTGGCCGTCGAAGTACACGGACTACTCCGTCAAGGCCAGCCCGTGGATGAGCGGCAAAGGCGACGTCGTGCAGCTCTTCACGGACGCTATGCACACCTCTGGGATGAGGCCTGCGATCTACCTGTCGCCCTGGGACACGAAATACCCAAGCTCGAAGTCCGACTACATCACGTACTTCAAGAATACCATCACCGAGGTCCTCGCCTATGGACCTGCCTACGAGATCGAGTTTGACGGGGCACAATCGGGCACGCTGGGGCCCTTTGACTGGAAATCGGTCTTTCAATTCATTAAACAGGCGCAGCCTAACATCCTCATCTGGTCTGGCCCCGAAATCGCCGCCTTGGGTGCGACACCTGACCTGCAATGGATTGGCAATGAGAACGGGCAGGCGTCCCGCACAACATCGAGCCTCGACACGATTTACTGCGGGGGCGGAAAGACATGGTGCCCATTCGAATGTAATATATCGAGCCACACGCCGAACTGGTTCTGGCATCCCGGCTCGTCGCCCATGGCGCTCGCCGACATGCAGAAGGTCTACTTCCGAACGGTCGGGATGAATTGCACGCTTAACTTCAACGTTCCGCCGTCACAAACTGGGGAGTTCGACCCCAAGGATCTCACTCTGCTGCAGCAGTTTGGTTCGTGGTATTCGGGCCTCTACAAAACGAACCTGCTCAAGGGACAACCCGCAACCGCGGACTCGACTTGGTCGGCGGCGGGGTTCGAGGCGGCCAAGGCGACGGACGACGACCTCTGTACCTATTGGGCGGCCGCGAGCGGCAAGACCTCGGCGCAGCTCACGGTAACCCCTGCCTCGCCCATCACCATCAACTTGATCAGCATTCGCGAAGCCATCGAGCTGGGCGAGCGCGTGAGCAAGTACCACGTCGAAATCCAGCAGAACGGCACCTGGAATACGGCGCCAACCGACACGTCGGGAGCCAAGATCCAGGGCACGGTGATCGGCAACCGCCAGCTTTGGCAGCTCAGTGGGACGACCGCCCAGGCCGTCAGGTTGGTTGTCGATTCGGCAAAAGACTCGCCCGCCATCACCGAGTTCAGCGTCTATTGAGAAGCGAAAGGTTCGTACACCCGGCTCCCCTGCCCCCGTGGCTGGGCGGCGGCACCCTCCTCCTTTTCCAGACGGTTAGGTTTTAGAGGCGCTTGCCGATCAAGGCGGGGTCAAGGTGACCACATAGCCGTCGGTCGCGATGGTCCAATTGATCGTCACTGTGAGGGCGTTGCAAGTCACGGCGGCGGGTGCGTTCGACACGACAACGGGGGCGCTGAGCGCCGCCGTTCCCATCGGCATGTTCTCCACCAGCACCTTCGTCGATCCGCCGCTCTGCAACCAACCCGGGAGGTTGTGGATGACGACATTGACCGATCCCGTTGCGCCGCCCTTGTTGCCCACGACGATGATGGATTTGGCCGCGCACGCATCCTGATACGCCACCGCGTCCACCTGCGTTCCCGCCGTAACGCTGGTCCGAAGGCCGGTCTGGTCTGCGTACCGCTTGTAGATCCAGTATTGGCTGTTCGGCTGCCAGTTGGCCGCCACGAGATCCCCCATGTTCGAAAAGAACGTCGATCCGCCGGCCCAGTTGCTGCGCAGACCCTCGATGCCCGCCCGAGCGAATCTGGCCAGGAACCAGGCGGAGTGGCCCGGGTTCTGCTCGGCCTTCGACCCATATTCGTCGATGTCGAAACCTTTCACGCCCGTGATCCCGCGGGTCGAAAGCCCGCGATTGATCGTGGCCAGGTCGGCCACCGGATCGCCCCCCCCGCCAGCTTCGTGCCAGGCGATATAGTCTGGCATGACGTTGTTGGTCATGGCGTAGTCGAGGAAGGCGTTCATATAGGAACCGCCAGCGCCCGACGCGAGGCTCGGCCCCTCGATGATGGCGCCGGGTATGGCGGCGCGTATCTGCTGGTAGGCGTGTTTCCACGTGTCCAGCCACTGGGCCTGCGTGCCGCTCCAGAAGGTGGGAGTGTAATCGGACTCGTTCCAGAGCTCCCACCGCACGTCGGGGCCGGTCATGCCAGCCGCCTGCACCTCGGCGATGAGCTGGGTCATGAAGGCTGTGAACGTCGTCCAATCGCCGCCATCGCCGGGAAGGGGGCACGAATACTGGTAGTCCTCGCTGACCATCATACGCAGCGGCACTCCCATCTCCTTCGCCTTCGAGTAGTACCCCTTAATCACCTTCCAGCGAGTGTCCCAGGCCGCCTGTCCGCAGCCTTGCGAGGAGGTTCCACGCCCGGCGCGAAAGCCTTGTACCTTGATGTCGCTCAAAAGCGCGGTAGGCGGCTGCGTGCCGTCTTCGGAGATGCCGTAGATGAAACCGGAGCCGTGGTAGGTGGGCGCGCCTTGGGCCACCGCCATGTCGAGCGTGACCGAATCTTTGGCCGAAGGGGGAGTGGGCGGACTGCACGTCGTGTTCCCGCCTCCGGCGCC
>OBLT010001264.1_pt1 | contig 16220 bp, 18 predicted proteins | sample 1518721 | NCBI WGS metagenome assembly OBLT01 (sample SAMEA3539307, study PRJEB22396) | soil metagenome | biome: tundra; feature: field; material: soil | place: USA | collected 2010-05 | depth 0.15 m | reverse complement strand
CTAGAATGACGATGAGGAGGGAGTCTCCCCCCTCATATCCCAAAGACCCGCCACGAAGTTCTTCACCCATGTCCGTTCCACCATGCGTCATTGCGGTTTTTCCTTAGCTTTGGGAGTCTCCGGACTCCTACTAGCAGGATGCGTGGGCCTGGACAAACCCGCGGCTGTACAGGCGTGCGCCAGCAGCCCGCAAGGGTGCTCTCGCAATCCTGTGCCTGCGAATCGAGACGCCGCCATATCCAACGATTCGCCACCAAACTCCGATTTCAAGCCTCCGGCAAACGACACGCCCGTCGCGCAGGCCGATCTCCCGCCGGCAACTCCCGATCTTCGCGCCAATGCCGACCTCGCGGCCGACCTTCATGCCGAGGTAGCTGGCCTGGCGGATACCTCCGATGGATCGGTCGGAGCGGACCTGAAGGATGCGACTGAGGTTGGCTTGGGGGATGTGTCTGCCGACTTGCTCGGCCCGGATTTGCCCGGCCCCGACTTGCCCGGCCCGGATTTGCCCGGCCTTGATTCATCCGGACCCGATTCGCTCGGACCCGACCTGCCCGCGGATCTGCCAGCAGGGCGCGATTCCCCAACGGACGTTATCCCTGACCTTGCAAGCGACCAGGTGAAGAATGACACTGGTGCTGGGAACTGCATCACCCAGATCATCGCCAGTGGGTACACCGCGGGCACGGCCCCACCCTGTAGCGCGTGCAACGATGGAAACGGAAACTCGCTGGCCACCAAGTGCACCGGCATGCTCGGTTGCCTGGCCCCGCCCAAGACGTCGGCGGACTTTACCAACTGCTTGAATACTGTTGGTGGCAGCAGCAGAGTCGGGGATTGCGTGAAAGCGTTGACGAACGCGGGCTGCCCCGGAGGATACTGAGTCAAGGATGCCTTCGAGGTAGAGATTTCTCACATGCCGCGTGCAAGTGAAATCGTGCTGGTCGATGGCCCTGCTGGGCCTATACAAACCCTGCTTGACGAACCCGCATCCTTGAAGGGGCTGGCGCTCGTAGCCCACCCACATCCGCTCCTTGGTGGTGCCAACAACAACAAGGTCGTGTACACCCTTGCGCATTGCTTGCGGGATTTCGGCTACCTGGCCCTGCGACCCAACTTTCGCGGAGTGGGCAAGAGCGCGGGCGCCCACGACCATGGCGTGGGTGAGACGGAGGATGTGCTGGCCGTGCTCGACCATGCCAGGGGACGCTGGGACACTTCGCATACGCTACCCGTGATCCTCGCTGGGTACTCGTTCGGCGCCTTCGTGCAAACCCGCGTAGCCAAGCGCCTGGCCGAGCGCGGGCGGCCGGCCGAGCAATTGCTTTTGGTGGCCATGGCTGCAGGACCGGTTGAAAAAAACAGGTGCTACCAACCCGAACCTATCCCGCGTGGCAGCGTTCTGATTCACGGCGGCCGCGACATCACCGTCCCCTTGGCAAACGTACTTGCCTATGCCGAGCCACTCGATGTGCCGGTGACCGTGATTCCCGGCGCGGATCACTTCTTCCACGGTCGCCTCCACATTGTGCGCGAGATCGTCGAGCGCGACCTGCGCTCACGCGCGCTTCCGGGCTCGCCCCACGAATAGCCGTTGCGTCCGCACGGCCCACTTGGGCCCCTCCATCGAGCGTCTATACCCGAACTGCGTCCCCATGCCCTGCCCATCGCCTCAACCTGTTGCTGATGCGCTCGAGGTGCCCGTCGCCGCGCACGACCTCTTCGTAACCCGGGACCGTTCCAACCCACGTGCCCAACCGGACGTTCGGCGCATCCGTGAGGTACATCGTCGCAAGGCCCATCAGCGCGGGGCCATCCATGCCGGCGGTGGTGACTCCGAGTTGGCCGACCAGGCCGTGCTCTCCCTTCAGATGTTCGAAGAGCTGGAGCTGAGCGCGCCGCATGTCGGGGCCTTGGAACATGGGCTCCTTCCAGAAGAGCGTCATGTCGACGGCGCCCGACGGGACTTCACCGTGACGGACGGCATCGCCAACCAGGACAGGTACGAGGTTGGCGGCCAGCGCTCGTCGGGCAAGCTCGACGAGCTCGGGGTACGTCGTGTTTCGCGTGGGATGGTGCACGCCGTAGCGAACCCAGAGAAGAACCTTCCTTCCCGCCGAAACGCCGGCGAGCCTCCGATCGGCCCAATCGATGACCGCCTGCGGGATCGGCGTGTCGCCGAGGAACGCGGCCCGGAGCTTTCGTTGCGCGGAGAGAGGGTCGGCGTGGAAGGCGCGCGCGATGATCTCGGGCAAGTGCTTGTTGGCACGCGGGCGCGAGCGATACGGCACAAGCCTCGCGCCGAGGCCGGCGTCGCGAAGGAACCGCTCGGCCATCTGCGTCTGGCGCTTACCGGGCTCGATCTGAATCGCGACGCCAGCGAGGACGGCCGCTGCCGCGAGGTACCAGCCTTCGCCAAACGAGAAGCCCGGATCGGCATGGAACGTATAGGCGTGGTTGCGCTCGTCGACGATGCGGCGTGCGTCGCATGCCGCGGCTTCTGCCGCCCGAGCTGCCTTCCACGCAGACTTGTTGTCGAGCTCGGCGGCCATGCGCGCCGCTACCAACGCCGACGCCTCCGCGACAGCGACGATCTCCTCGACGCGCTGCCAGCCGTCGTCGCAAGCTTCGCACGTCGGGGCTCGCTGGGCGCCCAGCGAGAGTTGGCCCGCGCCGTGGCGGGCGTCTTGCGCGCGGGTGGCGTGGGCCTTCACCAACGTAGAGCGCGCACTCGCACTCGTCCGAGCGTCCCCGTCCGCGTTCGTCTCCTCGGCCGCGGCGAGGACGCGATTTGCGAGATCGATCGCTTGTTCGAGCTGACGACGGTGGCGCTCGCGCCCGCCAGGCAAGTGCAGTGTGGCCGCCTGAGCGAGCTCGTCGGCGAGAATGACCGCGGCAGCGCGCTCGATCGTGCGCGCGTTGAGAGAAGCCGCGAGGTCAGGCATCATCGCCACGGGCTCTCTCTACCGTCCACAAGCCGCGCGGTCGAGCGTGGAATCGACGACCACCCCCCTTCCCTGTTACCTAGGGCTAGAATTCTATCGTTAGGGGCATTCCGTCGGCGCACCAGCGTCGGGATGGCGAGCCCGGGTCATCGGACTCGCGTCGTAGGGCGCGAACCGTTCGCGCGAAGAGCGCCGTTCGTTGAGCGCCAAAAGCTCTGTGGGTTGATACGCCCTATCGCTGCCCACCGGGAAGGCCTCGCGCACGATGGACAAGATGGTGGCGCGTGCCATGGCGCCGTAGTCGGTCGGCGAATCCGATTCTTCCGAGCACTCGTCCCAAATGGCGAAGACAAGCTCCCGGCGCCGGGCCGCGGACAGATCCGCGCGCGCGGCGAGGCGCCTCACCTTGGTGGACAAGGCGAAGAGCTCCTGTTTCTGTCGTTCGCCCTGGTAGCGCTTGGCCATGCACAGGCGTTGTTCGCGCGTCTCGTTGGCCATGGTGCGCTTGGTGGAGGCATAGGGATTTTGGCCCGCGAGCTTCATGACCTGATCCGTGACGTCGAGGCGGCCCGAAACGCCCAAGCCAGCACGTTCGTTGAAAATGATGAACCGTTGAGGGTCCATGACGATCCCATGGGGATCTTGGAATCGAATGCTTCCGTCCTCAGCCACGCTGGCGGTTACGTTGCCCGAGCCCTGGATGACCTTGGGCAGTTCATCGCGAGCCGAGCGCCCATTCTTCGTGATGGGCGGGGCCAGAAGGTCGCGGGACTTCTCCGCGGGCGTGGGAAATTGCACGGGCCCATTCAGATTGGGATACGCGGGCTGAAAGGTGGCCCATCGAGCAGCCTCGCCATTGGGCGAACCACCGACGCTGGACGGAGCGCCAACGTTTGAGGTCGCGCGAGGCACCTGCACAGCGGCCCCTTGCGCGGAGCCCTCCACGTCCCCCGGCGCGGCGCTTGCCGAATCCCGATGCGAGATCGCGTCCTTTCCTCGCGACACCAGCGCCCCCGGCGCCGCATGCGATGGCATTCGCGTGGGTGCCTCAGCCGAAGCCGGAATCGCAACGGCAACCTGCGGAACCTCGACGTCGATCTCCACGACCTCGGGAAGAGGCGCGAGTGGCGCGGGGCTCGGGGCCTTGTTCGAAAACAACGCCCAAGCCAAAACCAGGTGCGCCGCCAAGGACGCCCCAAGCGCCCACCGCACACGCCAAGCGCGCCCTCGGCGCGCCGATGTCTTTCCATGCCCTGCGACTCGCGAGGGACGCACCCTCATGAAGACAGCGCCCTAGTCTTTGCGGGACATGCGGCCGAGACGGAGCAATCCGACGATGGCAAGGGCGAGCAGCGTCCAGGAGGCGGACGTATTGCGGCCCCCGATCGTGCAACCGGACTTGCCGTTGGCCGGCGCCGAGCCCGTGCCCGACGAGCCGGGCGTTCCTGCGTCACTGGAGGCCCCGGACCCGTCGCCACCGAGCGTAACGGCACGGCCTGCATCGGAGGAGCCCTTGTCGGTCCCGCCGCTAACTCCCGACACGCCGAGGTCCGAGCTATCGGTGCGAATCTCCCGGTAGAGAACACCATTGAGACTGTCGGGCCAACAGTAGTTGTTGCCGGTGGCAGCCCAGATTTGCAGCGGGTCGCTATCGTAGACCTGGGTGAAGTCGATGCAGGTCCACCCGGTTGGGCACGCTTGGGCTGCCGAGCAGGCGATGGCCTTGGGAAAGCACGTCATGACCGCGGTTTGGCCAGGCACCGTGAGGCACGCCCAATTCGGCTGCGTGCATTCACTGTCCGCCTGGCAACGGACGAAGGTCCAAGTGCACTTCGAAGGCTGGTTTTCACAGACCGGATCCATGACGTACGTGCCACCGTCAGGAAGGATGCCACCGCCTCCCATGCAGACTTTCGCGCCCTGCTTGCAGGTGAGTGGTGAAGCGCAATCCGAGTCATTTGCACAAGATTGCGCCCGTGCCGATGCCGTCCAAGCGAAAGTCACAAGTGCGGTGGTTGCAAGCGCGCGGGAAGCTAAGCTCATCATGGTTGATCCTTTGTCGGTGTGATCGTCATGCTGGCCCCACGCGCGGCGATGGTCAAGTGACGTGCGTCTCATCACGCTCGGCCCGCTGGTGGTAGAGTTGATGGCGCAAGTGCGCCTACAATGTCTGCGCCCGTGATCGATGGAGTTCCTTCCGGCTCCAACAAGACGGAGTCCCCTTCTCAAGTGAGGTTTTCTCATGCTGAAACTGCTTCCCTTTGTGATGGTTCTGGCCCTGGGATCGTGCAGTAGTGACTCTCTCCGGTCTGGGGGCGTTGGTGGCCGCGGCGGGAACGCCGGCAGCAGCGGCAACACCGGAGGCACAGCGGGAGGGACAGGTGGAACCAATCCGTGCCCGGAGGGTGAAACACTCTGTTCGGTCTGTGGTTACACGCAGTGCGCGGGCGTGTGCTCCACGGTGAATTGCGCTGGTGGTACGTCGGGCGCCGGGGGCCTCATCCGCTCGGGCGGGGCTATCGGCTCCGACGGCGCGACCGGCGGCTCCGGCGGCTCTGGCGGCGCAACCGGCGGGGCGACTGGCGGCGCAACCTCGTCACATGACGCCGGGCTCGACGGACGCGTGGACGGAGAAACAGACGTAAAATCCGCGGACGGTTTCCTGGCAGCGGACGCGGCCGCCAGTAGCTGCGACAATCCCTTGCCGCTCCGATGCGGCGACCGCTTGAACCACAGCACGCTGGTTCAAGGGCGAGCCAATGTCTGGAGCATGTACGGTTGCACCCAGCGTTGGATGTCGGGGCGAGAAGCGATCTACGTCATCCAGCCCCCCACAGCCTGCCAAGTGTCAGTGCAGCTCAAGAACCTGGCCGCGGATCTCGATATCCTCCGACTGCAGAGTTGCGATTTCATGTCCTGCACCTCCCTCCCCGTTTCACCCATCACCTTCGCAACCGGGGCAGGTCAGCCGAAGTTCCTCGCGGTGGATGGGTACAACGGAGCTGCGGGAAGCTACACGCTTGAAGTCGATTGCACGTGCAACCAGGACGGTGGAACCATCGACGCGCCTTCGGCAGATGCGCCAGGCGATACGGCCGTCGTCCCCGGCTGCGATCCCGCCGTGGCCGCAACAGCCATGTCCGCGTTCGGCATCGTGGCCGTGGGGGATCCGCAGATGCTCAGTGCCACATTGCCCGCCGTCCTGGAAACAGACGCCAATTGGAGTGTGAAGGCGAAGGTGTGCGCATTCGCGGGTTATGACATCACGACATTGGCTGGCAAGACGGTCTGTCTGCTCGGGCAGGACACGACCCAGATGTGCCAGGGGATCCCGGGTACCGCCTGGGTCGTGATGAACGATGGTGCCGTTGCGTGCGTGTACAAGACCGTCCGTCAGGGATTTGCGACCGCTCCCGGAGTCTACGCGGCAAACGACGCGAGTTGCACCCTGCCCTCGATTGCTTCGGGCGCCACCGTGTCCTGCGAGGGTCAATCGTGCACCAACGCCACCGGTCCCTGCTGCCCGGCCACGCAGATGATGAACAGGGCGGGAATGTGCATGTCGAACTGCCCTGTTGCAGTCACCTGCGACGGTCCAGAGGACTGTTCGAATGGAAACGTGTGCTGTTCTCTCGAGTCGGCGGCCGGACTTGCGGGCACGTCCTGCGTGAGACCAGCCGAATGCATGGCCCCGTCGCGCGTGATTTGTCGCCAGCAGACCGATTGTCTCGCCTCGCAGAAGTGTGGAGCGCCCGACCCCATGCCGGCGTACATTTCGACCTACCCCTACGCGGAGTCCACTTCCTGGAGGGTCGCCTACCAGGTGTGCGCCCCGTAGCTCCACGGGATCGGCGGAAGGTGTTGGCCACGGTCGTCAATACCGCTATCCTCTTCTCAGCGGATTGATCATGCGGCACACGACCAGACTTGGCTTGCGGTGTTCCGGCACCTGACAGCTTCGGCTGCGTGCGCCGCCCTTTTGGCGCTAGCGGCCTCCGCTCTCGTGCGGACGCATTCTTCCGAGGTCATGTCGGCGCTGGCACCGAAGATAGCGGAAAGGTCGCCTTCCGACGAGCCCATCCTGGCCGACAACAGCTCCCCGTCCGTCGCTGACCTTGCGCCCGATGGCGTGACGCCGGAGATGCGCCCCACGTCGGTGTTTCTGACAAGGACAGCCAAGGCGCATACAGCGAACCCTGCCCGGCCGGCCACATCCCACAATCCGGGGCGTGACACTTTCGCGCTGGAGCTGGATCGGGGAATTCGCAAACTCGCCGAGGGTCGCTATGAGATCAAGCGCCGTACGCTGGAGCTTGCGCTCGGCAACCTCGGGTTGTTGGCCAGATCGGCGCGTATCATGCCGGAAGCACGCGATGGCAAGCCGTACGGATTCCGCCTTTTCGCGATCAGGGCCGATGGGCCGTTTGCGAAGCTTGGGCTCCGAAACGACGATGTCCTGATCTCCATCAATGGGCTCGACATCGCGACGCCCGAACGTGTCTTGGACGCCTACGGCAAGCTCAAGACAGCCCCTCAGTTGGTCTTGGGGCTGATCCGAGACGGACATGAGATCACCCAGGAGTACAAGATTCGGTAGTCTCGGGAGCCGCCGCGCCAGAGTGAACCTGATCACACGGCCCGCGCCTTGTTCACTGGTCGTGGCATCTACCGAGGCGTAGGGTCATGGCATGCGTTCGAGAGTATTCGCTGGCACGGTGCTCGCAATGGCAATTGGCTGCTTGCAGGTCGATGCCTGGGCACAGACGACGGTAACCACTGCTGCTTCCCATGAAATCCCGCGACTCACGGTTGGCGCAACGGCGTTGTTTGGGACGGTCTTGGGCTCGCTATGTGGTCCAACGACTGGCGACGTGATCTCATGTGGCGCTGGTTCGACCATTGCGGGGCTACGCATCTCACCGGGCTGGCGTCTCGGCAACGATTGGGCCGTGGGCATTTCCGGGGGACTGGCTTGGCTCGGCCGGGGGGGAAATGTACCCACGAAGTTGTGGGATATTCAATTCGCCGGACGCTACTATCTCGGCGCGACGTCGGCATCCCAATACTGGCTCGATGCGAGCGCTGGTCTGGCTGCTGTGGAAGAGGACTGGCCCACGTACGTGACCGACAGCGGAATGGCGAGATCGGCGACAACCTACACCACGTGGGCACCCACTGGAAGCCTGGCCTTCGGGCGTGACGTGCAAATCCTGCGCGTCTTCGGCATCGCACCGGAGATTCGGATCCATTGTCTTGGCTTCAACGTAAACGATGCCTTCCCGAATGCTGCCCCTCAGTACAGTCCTCAAGTGCTGGTGGTGCTCGGCTTGAGCGTGGTGGGTTTTGGATTCTATCGCTAGGGGCACAGAAGGATGGGAATCACGCATGGATTCTGTACAATCAGAGACGGACTTTTCCTAGAGGTGCCCATGAAGAGCTTTTGGTCTTCCGTCGTCTTGATCACGTATGTTGCGCTCGTGGGCTGCGGCGGTGGTAGTGGCGGAACCAAGAGCCCCGCGGGAAGCGGTGGCAGCTCCGGCGGCAGCACCACGGCCGGCGCGGGTGGCTCGGATGCCGGAGGAAGCGCTGGCGGCGGAATCGCCGGCGGCGGCACCGATGCTGGCCAGAGCAAGGCCGACGCTCGGCTGGCGAACCCAGATCAGGCCAGCTCGAAAGACGACGCGGCGGGGAGCGCGAACGCCTGTCAGGACTTCACACCTTGCGGCGGCAACCTTGTGGGAACCTGGCACTTGAGCTCCGAGTGCGCCCGGTATGTCGATTCGTCGTACTGCCAGGGCCGGGCGATTTCGATGGACATGTCAGGGTCCTTGCTTACGTATACATTCAATGCGAATGGTTCCTTCGCCGTTTCGTTCTCAGGTAGCATCGAAGAGACCATACGCTATCCGATCACCTGCTTCTCCAGCGACGCCGGCGCAGCGCAGACTTGTTCCGACCTCGAGCAGGGCGTCCGACAAGCGATGCAAGCCGGTGCTGACGCCGGCGCCTTGACCATCAACCTGACGAGCTTTACTTGCGCCTTGGACACGGAGCAGTCTTGCGTGTGCGATGAAAAGGCGACTCCATCGGCAATATCGGTAACTGGGACCTACACCACGAGCGGTGGACAATTCACCACCACGGTGCTCAATGAATCTCCAATGCCAGATGGCGGAATCGGCGATGCGGGCACGGGTGCGCCCACGGACTACTGTGTCGTGGGGAATACACTGAGACTCAGGTCAACCAGCTCAAGCAGCTCCGGTAGCGACACCATCTCCACGCTGACCAAGTGAGACGGCAATCATAGAGCAGGTCACTGGATGTTCAGGTAGACTCCGTTGCTCGTCGTCGCCGACGCGAAAGCATTGGAGACGCCGCCGGCCAGAGGGGTGACATCCTGGCGGTAAATCGTGTACGCGCCGCCAGGGACGATTGCTGGAGCGGAGCCTGAGCCCGTATCCGCAAGATCGACGACGCTTTGTCCACAGCACGGGCTGACCCAGGTCGACTGCGCCTTCGCTTCCCAGGCGTCGGTCCACTGGATTTCGACCTGCCCTGCGGGTACGGTGGCGTTCTGTGCGGGCGCCGTGATCGTGGTCCTGCCCGGAGCTGCGACCGTCGCTTCCAGGTGGTCCGATCCCGCACTGATCTCGAGGTGCCAGGTGGGCTCCCAGGTGAAGCCCGATGCCTGGTAATAGCCGGGCACGGTTGCGCTTTCGGCCGCGGTCACCGTCACGCCGTCGCCCGCGGTGATCTTGACCGCAGCGCCACTGACGGAAGCGCCGCCGCGAGCTGCCTGCGCGATCGCGACGCTCAGCGAGGGCACGGGCGTAGCGCTCGCGCCGAAGGAGCTCAAGGTCAGCTCAGCGCCGACGTAGAGGGTCTTGCTTCCGCTACCCGGATCGGAGACCGAAGACGGAGAGGACGCGGTGGTGGAGCCACACGCGATCAACGCGAGCGTGGCCGCCGTCGGCATCCAGGGCGTTCGTTTGCGTCGCTGCATCGCCATTAGCGTCGCTGGTCGAGACCTCTTCGCCAAGACTACTCGCGCCCGAGCATGGCCGCAAACGATGCGCGCGGCACCCAGTTGGAGTGGCGCACCAGCTTGCCATCGCGATAGAAGCGAACGTAGGGCACTTGCTGGTTGTCGAACACGTCTTCCTTGAAGCTCATGATGCGCTCGAAGTCGGGCAGCAGGTTGTACTCGACGGTGAAGATGGCCGCTTGGTCGGCAAAGTCGGGCAGGTAGGCCGCCATATTGGCCCATTGCCCACACCAATCCTGGGTCATGATCACCACCACCTTGGGCGCGGCCAGGCGAACGCTCTCGGGAAATTCGCCATCGCTCCGCAAGGCGTCGAGCTGGTCTTTGGTCAAAGGCTGGATGGCGTTCATGTAGTCATCGTGGCGCCCAGTGCCTCCGAGGTGCAAACCACAGCTTCGTCAGGCAGCGGTCCGCATGGCCCGCGTTACTGGCCCTGGCAGCGCGATCGGCACAAAGAACTTCTCCGGATAGAGATAGTCTCCCCCCGACTCGTCCACGACGCGAAAAAGTCCGCGGGCAGCGGCAGTCCGATCTGGAACTCGCTCATACAGACGGCGCACGAGGAGTGACGCCGGATAGCCGTCATTCCTGACACAAAGTACGTACCTATTCGTGGAGGCGGGTTTTCTCATCGTAGCTTGCCGAGCAGACGCTTGATCTTGAGCTCTTTCCGTCCGATGCCGTAACTTTCGTACCAGTGTACCTCGGCAGGAGAAGCCGTTCCATCAGGAAGACGAACAATGGCGACGCCCTTCATCTTTCGCCAACGCCCCCGCCCATAGATCTTTCGTAGCCGCTCGATCTCGCGGATGTTCCCGCCGACGGCAATCGTTTCCTCGTCTGCGATGTCACCGATGACTTCGAGTGGTGGACGCTGTCCTTCGCTTCCCATGTGTAGAGTCCGGTGGGGCAACGATACTGCCGCTCGGCCATCTGCGCGAGAGCATATCTGCGACTGCTCACCGGATCCGCGATAGGGGATTGGGGGCGTTCCCCCGGCGCTGTTTCTATTTCGGCGCGGCTTCGGGCGCCTTGTCGAGCAGTAGATCTTCGAAGACCTTGGCACCGTGTTGCGGACCGAAGCCGGTGCGAATATGCAGGCGGGCGCCATCCATGAACAGTTGAACGACGTCCGGCCCAGGTCGCGCGCCGCTGCGATGGAAACACAGGCGCTGCTCCGAGGGTAGGGAACACGTCCCGGCCTCCCGTAATCGGAATGGCGTCGGTCCTTCTTGCTTGGGCAACGTGAGCTCCAGCATGAGCGCGCTTCCGCGTCGCTTGATGACGTAGCCGCCGACCCGCGTGGGCCGGCCACCCGGCGCAGCCTGGACGAAATCGCCGCGTACGCTGCCCGCCGACGTTGCCAGCGTCAGCTCGCCGTGGCTGGAGGGGCTGTTTCGCGCCCAGTGACCCAGCAACCAGTCAGGAATCGTCGTATGCATCTCTGGGGCAAGGAAAGTGTCGTACGCGGCGCGGGCCAGCTTGGCGATGGTTTCCTCCCGCGTTCGCTCATCGGCAGGGGAGTCGTGAACGAAGACCGCGATGGCGATTCGGTTCCCGTTCGGCAAAGAGATGAGGCCAACGTCGTTGGTGGCGTCGGTCTTGCCGTCTTGGGTGCGCGAGGTTCCGGTCTTGTGGGCGACCGGCGTACCAGACGGCAGGGCGCCCTTGATTCGCTTGACACCGATAGTCACTTGCAGCAGGAGATCCTCGAGGTACTTGGCGCTCGTGGGCAAAAGCCCGAGCCCCTGTCGCGCCATTTTGACCAGGAGGGCGACCATGGCCGCGGGTGTTGCCGTGTTGTCCCCTTTGCCGGCGGTCATCTCGCGTTCCGAAAAGCGGATGGTGATGCCTTCGATGCCGAGACCACGCATGCGAGCATCGACGACCTGCGGTCCGCCCACCAGCGCGAGCAATCGGTCGCAGGCGACGTTATCGCTGCTGACCACCATCGCTTCGAGGAGCTTGCGCACGGTCGTCCGCGAAGGAACCACGATCGTCGTGACACCCTCGCGCGCGTCCTCGGCCCCGAGCAGGATCTCGCGGTCGAGATCGATCTTGCCCTCGTCCACCTGGCGCAACACCGTGATTGCGATCGGCAACTTGAATACGCTCTGCGTGGGAAACGGCTCGGTCTGTCTCAACCCGAGCGAGCGCCCCGACGCCAGCTCCACAGCCGCGAATCCGACAGTCCCGCCGGCCGGCTCCACGATGGCCTGCAGGGACGGCTCGGCAATGAGCAGCATGGCGAGGAAGAACATCAAGGCCGCAGGCTAGCACCGAAGGCCTGCAGCCCCCAAGACGAGAGCAGCTGCCAGCCGTTGTGTCTATCGCAAAACCGCCCAAGCGGAACCACCCCAGCGCCTTGGCATACATGGATATCGGCCTCGGCTTCGAACTATTGCGCGGAAATCAATTTGGGAGGGAGATTCGAAATCCGTTACTGTGTGGAGTGTGTCAAGAACACTTGGATGTACGCGTTCGACCAAGAGCAAGGTCCGTCTGGTGAGCCTGGCCTGGTGGCTTCGACTTGGGGCCGCCTTGTTGGCATTCGCTTGCGCCTCCTGCTCATCCTCGAAGAAGGCCGAGCCAGCGCGCTGGCTCGCTTCGTGCACGGTGGACGCGGACTGCGGTGGCTCTGGCGTTTGCCTGTGCGGCAGGTGCACTGTTGCGTGCACGGACTCCTGCGCGAACGGCCCGGCCCAGACGATCTGCACACGCACCTCGAGCTGCGGCGAACCCGCGACCGGGGCCTGCTTGTTACGTTGTGTGAAGGCGAGCGATTGTGCGAGCGGCCTTTCATGCCAGGAAGGGTTCTGCACGGCACCGTCGGCATCCAATCCGGATAGCGGCACGACCGGGCAGGACCAGCCGAGCCTGCCCGGCACCCTCACCCAGGGAAGCACGGGATCGCAAGCTACCTGGGCCCGGACCTTTCCCAGCCTCGCCGGGTGGATTCCGGATCTCGTGCGGGGCCCGCACGGAGAAATCCTGGTTCACGTGGCCAGCCAGCGTCTGCCGCGGGACTATTCGGCGCTTGCCTACGACGATTGGCTCATACGCTTCGACGGCGCCACTGGGGAGATGCTGTGGATCGAAAAGGTCGTTCCCAGCGCATCCATGGCCGTCGATGCGATGGGGAACATCGTCCTCGCGTGGCCGAGCTTGCTGCAGAAGCTCGATGGGGACGGCTCGCTGCTGTGGTCCCTTCCACGCACCGCCCAGAACGGCTACGAGTCGGTAAGGGTCGTAGTGGATGGCGACAGCAACATCGTGTTGGCGCGCAACGAGCTCGATGGCGATCCCTTGCATGCCAGTCAGCCGAAGGGTTTTCTCGCGCTCGAAAAGCTGACCGCGAACGGGGCGCCAATCTGGGCTCGCCAATTCGGCGACGGTACCAGCACGCTCATCGACGCGATCGCCGCTATCGACGGCGCGAACGACATCGTGTTGCTGGCCCCATGGGTGGAAGGGGCCGTGGACTTCGGCGGCGGCGCCCTTTCCGGCAAAAACGTCCTAGCCAAATTCGATGCCGCCGGACATCACCTGTGGAGCAAGGTAGTCGGCGGCTTTGCTTCGAACTACTTGCAGATAGGCACCCCCCTCGTGGTGGATGCCGCGAACAACATCTGGCTCCCCAACCAGGTTGGCGGTCCCGTCGATATCGGCCTTGGCCCGATCTTCTGCACGCCGCAGATCGTGCTCAAATTCGACGCAAGCGGCGCGCCGCTATGGAACAAGTGCTTCCTGGTCGACTACCTGGCGGTGCTGCCTGACGGAGGCTTCGTGACGTCCGCGACATTGCGCGACGACTACACCCTCGGCGGCCAGCACTATTCTCCGGTGGACGACGATGACGGCTGGCTCGCGCGCTACGACGACGCCGGCACTTGGCTCAAGACGTCCTGCACGCCCGAGCCCGGGTATCAGACGTTCGGGGCGATCGTGCCGGACGGGACGGGCGCGTTCATCCTGGTCGGCGCATCGAGCGGCGGACTCACACTGCCCGGTAACATGACGCTCGCGCCAGTGGCCGACGGCGTGTGGACCTCGTTCGTGGCAAAGATCGCGGCGTGGAACTGAGCGCACCCAAGGAACGAGCGACCCGGTGCACTCGACGAACCAGCGTCCCGCAGTTCCGGACTACATCTCACCATGCAGGATGAGTGGGAAATTGGTCGCGTATTCCTCCGTGCTGGGCGGAAACACCCAGCGCTTGATCGCGCCCTTGATGCAGGATTCAACCAAACCGAAACTCGACGGGGCCTTGGTGACGACTCGCCGCACGATTCCCGAAGTCCCGATGGAAACGGTCACGTCCACGCGACCACGGGTGAGGCTGTTGTCCATCTTCAATGCACGCTCGTAGCACGATTTCAACGCCGCCTGATTTGCCTTGTTGCGCACCACTGCAGTGATCTGTGCTGGTGATGCTGCCTGGGCGGCGTTAGAGGGATTGGTCTGCGCTTGCAGGACGGGCGCGGTCTTGCCAGCAGTCGAGCCGCAGCCGACCGCGAGCAGGAAGACCACTGGCAAGAGCGCGGGTCTCATGGCGACCGATGGACTCTTCGGCCAATACGCCGCACGTGTCAAGCGACCCGAGGGCGCCGCGAAGTATAGAGGAAGGCGAACTTTCCTCAGGAATAGCGTGGCACCACCCACGGGGAATTCCGCTCTTGTGGGCGACGGGCGTGCCGGGAGGCAGGGCGCCCTTGATTCGCTTTGCACCGGTCGATCGTGGTCGAGATCGATCTTGCCCTCGTCCACCCAGCGCAGCACCTCGATCGCAATCGGCAACTTACGTGGATCGCGCCTACTCGCGACCGAGCATGGCTGCAAACGATCCACGCGGCAGCCAGTTGGATTGGCGCACCAGCTTGCCATCGCGATAGAAGCGAACGTAGGGCACTTGCTGGTTGTCGAACACGTCTTCCTTGAAGCTCATGATGCGCTCGAAGTCGGGCAGCAGGTTGTACTCGACGGTGAAGATGGCCGCTTGGTCGGCAAAGTCGGGCAGGTAGGCCGCCATATTGGCCCATTGCCCACACCAATCCTGGGTCATGATCACCACCACCTTGGGCGCGGCCAGGCGAACGCTCTCTGGGAATTCGCCCTCGCTCAGCAGAGCGTCGAGCTGGTCTTTGGTCAACGTATGGATGGCGTTCATGTAGTGATCGTGGTGCCGAAAGCTAGCACGGATCCACACATTGGCGATGTGGGCCGTCGCTGCGAGAGCCTACGCTTCAGGTCAGGCGCAGGACCATCTCCGCTTCGAGGGGATAGTTGGCGAGCAGCTCTTTGCGATCGGCCATTTCGAACCCACGAAACTCGAACCCGGGCGCTACCACGCAGCCGACGAGGCTCCAGCTTCCTGGCGAGGCCACCTCCGCGGCAAACCAGGAACCTGCAGGAACCACAGCCTGAAAGCATTCGTCGGCCGAAGGGCCCAAGTGGTGGGTCGTTCGCTGCCCTCCTGTTCCTCCTTGGGCCAGAACCTGGACGTCGAGAGGCGAGCCCGCGTGCCAGTTCCACAGCTCCTCGGCGTCAATCCGGTGGAAGCGCGAGACCTGCGGCGCTTCCAGGAGAAAGAGGATGGACGTGAAGGCGGCTCGTTCCCCGTGTTCCGGGCTGTGGACCAGCTGGGCAGAACGGTGGGTCTCCCGGTACCATCCGCCTTCGGGGTGGGGTGTCAGCGATAGCCGGCGCACGAGCTCGGCCACCTCGGGGCTTCTGGGCATTCGGCTCATGAGCGGAGGATAGCGCCCTACTTATCTACCGGCCTTGGAGCCAGCGACACAAGGCGCTGCGGGTGCCGCGCCTGTCGCGAGCACAGATCGGCGACAATCGCTGCCGGATCGTTCCCCAAAGACTCGGCATAGGCTTCCCGGATGGCACGAACCTCGTCCACGATGGCATCGGACACGCATGGGGTCACGTTTGCAGTTCCTCCGGGGTGCAAATCATCGGGGGCGTAGACCGTGCCATCGACATAACGATTCAAGCTTAGCACGGATCCGTGCGTTGGCGATGTGGGCGCAATTCCAGGTCAGCAGGAAGTCCATCCCGTGAACGGCCGCAGCCGCGACGTGGAGGGCATCCACGAAAGCCTTGCGCGGGAGCGCCCCTTCATCCGCGAAACACGCAGCCAAGTCTCCGACTTCTCCGGTGATCATCAAGACAGGCACGTTGGCGAGTGCCGACAAGCGACGCTCGGCAGCCAAAGGATC
>OBLT010001263.1_pt1 | contig 16223 bp, 13 predicted proteins | sample 1518721 | NCBI WGS metagenome assembly OBLT01 (sample SAMEA3539307, study PRJEB22396) | soil metagenome | biome: tundra; feature: field; material: soil | place: USA | collected 2010-05 | depth 0.15 m | reverse complement strand
TTGGTGGACCTGATCGGGATCGAACCGATGACCTCTTCCATGCCATGGAAGCGCGCTCCCAGCTGCGCCACAGGCCCACGTCTGGAGGTATGCAACTCTCCTATTGTCTCTGCTGAGGCGAGATTCGTCAATCTGGCATGGGCAAGCTCAGGTTGGCGTGCATTTTGCATCGACAGAAGGGAATTCCGGGTGCTGGCAGTAGATTGGGGGTGGCAAAATAGGAGACAGTGCGAGGCGGAGGTTGCAATATGCAGGCTGCCGTAGTCAATGTTTTGGGCCAGGCGCCCAAGTACCAATCGTTTCCCAACCCGGTGGCCGAAGAGGGCGAGACGTCGATTCAGGTGCGCGCCGCCGGACTGCATCCGATTGTGAAGGCGCTTGCCAGCGGCACTCACTATGCCGGCGGCACTGAAGTTCCCTTTGTTCCCGGAGTAGACGGGGTGGGGACGCTGGAAGATGGAAGCCGACTCTACTTTACCTTTGCGCGCAAACCGTGGGGAGCAATGTCGGAGCTGACTGTTGCGCCACGGTCAAGGTGCATCCCAGTCCCCGAGGGGCTGGATGATATTCAGGCGGCAGCGATTGCCAATCCCGGAATGTCGGCATGGGTGTCAATAAAGGAGCGCGCAAACTTGATTGCTGGGGAGACTGTGCTGATTCTTGGCGCTACCGGTGTTGCGGGACATCTTGCGACTCAGATTGCGCGACAGCTAGGAGCTGGGCGGGTGATTGCAGTCGGACGGAATGTTGAAGCCATTGACGCAAGCACTGTGGATTCGATTATCGCGCTTGGCCAACCTGAAGATGCGGTACGCGATGCATTTGCCGAGGAGGCTGAGAAAGGGATCGATGTAGTAATAGACTACCTTTGGGGCCGTCCGACTGAATTGCTTCTCGAGGCGCTGGCCAAGGGCTTCAAGGCGAGTTCCACTCACCGCACGCGGCTCGTCGAGGTCGGGGAGAGCGCGGGCAAGACAATCAATCTGCCGGGTGCGACTCTCCGCAGCATCGATTTGACCCTGTTGGGAAGCGGATTCGGCTCCGCACCGCTTGACCGGATTTTTGCCGCGATTCCCAGGTTGTTCTCAATGGCTTCCGCCGGGAGCCTGAAAGTAGATGCCGAACAGGTGCCTTTGAGCGACGTTGAGCGGGCATGGAACCGTGTCGAAAGGGGTCGAAGGATCGTTTTCACGGTCTAGACAGGCAAAATCTCGGTGATAATTCTTCCTTTACAACCGTGACCGGGAACACTTTGGGTGGGTTCCGGTGTCTAAGACAATAGAGCGCGCGGGACATCCGGAGGAAAGCGGGTGTTCCGTTTCCCGCGCACTCGGGGCAGCATCGGGCTTTCAGCGGCAGATTTCAAGCCGCAGGGTCGAGTGGCCGCAAGACGTAGGTTCGGGCGATGGGCAGTAGAGCATTTCGCATCGGGGAAATTTGCCGAGACGAAGAGGATTGATGCCAGAAGCTCGAATGTTGCGGTAAAGTGGGGGGACACTGAATTGCAGGCGGACCTCACCATGGGCAATCTTGCCAGCGCGTTGACGCTCCAATCTCAGGAGGCGGCTCTGATTGCGGAACTTCGAGCCGGCTCGGAGGAAGCGTTCGCCTGGTTGATTGCGCGCTTCCACCAACCGATCTACTCGTTGCTGGCGCGCACCGTACATGATCGTGCGGATGCCGCCGACCTGACCCAGGAAGTGTTTGTGAAAGTGTTCCGCGGGGTCGGCAAGTTTCATGGGGAGTCGTCGTTGCGGACGTGGATTTACCGGATCGCCCTGCACGAGGCCTCAAACCATCGCCGCTGGTGGGCGCGGCACAAGCAGCAGGAAGTGCCCATCGAGCAAGAGATGAGCGAAGGGGAATGCGGTTCATCCGCGCGGCTGATCGATATGTTGGTGGATCATGCCGAATCTCCATTCGAAGCGATGGTGCATTTGGAGAACCGCGAACGTGTCGAAGCGGCGTTGAAGCAGGTTCCGGAGCCGTTTCGCACCACTCTGATCTTGCGGGACATCGAGGGATTTGTTTACGAAGAAGTGGCGGAGATACAAGGCGTGAATCTGGGGACGGTGAAGTCGAGGCTGGTCCGCGGCCGAGCTTGTTTGAAGCTGATCCTGACAGCACCGCCGGCAGGAGTCAACCAGCCGGCGCGCACTCGATATGGGGTAGGTCTGGGAGAGGAGGCGCGATGAGCGGATGCGATGCAGTACAGGCAAGGTTTACGGAGTATTTGGATGGCCGACTGAACGGACACGAGATGAAGCGCATCGCCGCCCACCTTGAAGGTTGCCGGGAGTGCTCCAATGAGTGGGGATCCTTGCGGCAGGTGCAGTCGTCCCTTGCCGGATTGGGGCCCGTAGCGGAGCCCGCAGACCTGTTGTTGCGCATTCGCGTTGCTGTAAGCCAGGAGCGAGCGCGGAGCCGTCGCAGCCCATTCCACACCTGGAACCTGGCTTGGAAGAACACTTTAGGTCCGTTCCTACTGCAGGCCTCAGCCGGCCTTGCCAGCGCGGTGCTTCTTCTGGGTTCGGTCATTGTCCTGGTCGGCATGTTTGCGCATCCGGAGTCGGCGCAGGCCAGCAAGGACGAGCCGCTTGGAAATCCAACGGCGCCTCGACTGGTGAGTCTCTCGAGTGGTGCGGGCACCGATCAGATCGCCGGCCTTTCTGGCCCGGTTGTCGTAGAGGCTTATATCAACGGTGCTGGTCAGATGTACGACTACCGCATCGTTTCCGGTCCCAATGATGAAGCGACTCGCTCGCAGATTGAAAACATGCTTCTGACCAGTCAATTTGAACCGGCTCGATTCTTTGGCCAGCCGGTGCGGGGTGTGGAAGTATTGTCATTCTCTGGCGTTTCAGTGCGCGGGTAGCCCATAAACGGCATCAGAAGAGCCCCCGTCCGGCTTAGGCCGGGCGGGGGGTTTCCATTTGTGCCAAAGACCGCCGCGAGGCATCTGTTCTGTCAGCACCCACTCGAGGTTGAATTGCAACATGGGCGGGTCCCTGCCTCCCGTTTGACCCTGCCAGTAGGTCTAACTAGACTTACATGCAGGGATCCCCAATGACGATTCGCAGTCTTCGATCACTCGCCTTTCTTTCTCGTTCGGCTATTTGCCTCTTGGTAATGTCCCCTTTATTCGCCGTTCACGCACAACCACAAGAGAGCGGTTCAGGCAAGAATCAGGCTTCATCTTCTGCGGGATTCCAGCAAGAGAAGGCTCCTTCGATTGTGGATCCTGCGGGGCCGACAATCTCGCTGGTGAGCTCCGAACAGGTGTTCGTGATGGCAGCGGCGCTGAACGCATGCGGTTACGACGAAGGTCTTGATGAAAGCGCGCCGGTGCGCAAGCGAGTTCGCGATGAGATCAACCTTGCACTTGCGAAGAGCGAGGACGCTCGCGCAAAAAGAGACAAAGTCTGCCTTTACATTGCCCAGCACCGAATGACGGGCACGGAGCGGGACATCTCGCAGTACATCTCCCTCGCGTTATATTTGACACCTCCGCCTGAGCTGGAGACCTCGGCAGAATTGACAGAAATGCCGCCAGACTCGACGCAGGTAGTGGAGATTGTTCCCTTTCTCAAGGATTTCGTGGCAGCCGTGGATCTGCATGGAATCTGGCTCGCGGTGCACCCTATTTACGACCGGGAGGCTGATCAGCTGCACGATCCGCTTTCGAAGATGATTGTGGGCACAAATCTTTACCTGAAGCTGCCCGCCTCCACCTACGAAGGAAGGCGCTTTGTTGTGGTTATTGAGCCAATGCTCTCGCCGCACATCGTGAATGCACGTGTCTATGGCACCGACTACGTGGTGGTACTTTCACCGGTGAATGGTCAGATTCGCATGGGCGATGTACGCCACACATATTTGCATTACGTGATCGAGCCGCTGCTGTTTTCGCGTGCAACGGCCGTTGATCGGACGCAGCCGATTCTGAAAGTGATTCGGGATGCGCCGCTTGAATTCCGATACCGCTCTGACACGATTCCGTTGACGATCGAGTGCCTGATCAAGGCCATCGAGGCGCGGACCATGGATACGGGCGTTCCGGCATTCACGATCCCGGCGGGTGTGGACCGCTCGGAGTTGCCGCGTTACGAACATGAGCGGCAGATCTACCAGCAGAAGGTCGACGTGGTTCGATTGGCAGCCGTGCACCATGATATGACCCAGGGATTTGTGCTAACGCAGTACTTTTATGAACAGTTAATTCAGTTTGAAAAGGATCCCGCCAGCCTGCGCGATTCGATCGGCGAAATGGTTTACTCGATGGATGTGGACCAGCAGGTGCGTCGCGCCCGCCAAATCGAATTCGACAAGGATGCGGATGGAGACGTGCTGCAACAGAGCAAGCCGCACAAGTTGACTGGATTGGATTTGGCTGAGGCGCGGCTGGCGAGCGGAGATGTGGCCACGGCAAGTTCCATGGCCCGCCAGGTCCTCACGGTGCATGACGATACGCTTGAATCCGCTGCTGACAGCGCACGCGCCAACTTCATCCTGGCCCGGGCGGCCATCCTGACAGGGCATCCCGAGGAAGCGATCGACGGATTCCAACGGACGCTGGCTACCACGAAGGAACCTCGCCTGCTGGCATGGTCGCACATTTACCTGGGTCGCATGCTGGATCTGGACTGCAAGCGCGATGAAGCCATTTCAGAGTATAAGGAAGCGCTTGCCGCGCGCGATGGTCAGCAGGATACGCGCTTGGCCGCGGACCGCGGCGTCAAGACCGCGTATGCGGTGCGGGGTCACAGCTGCGATGAGGATGTCGATGACGATTCCCCCGCTGCGCCAGCTGGCAAACCAGGAACCGGAACGACGGGCGACAATGGTACCCAGAAGCCGCAGTGAAAGATGAGTAAGTGTTCTCGGCCGCGAGCACGTTCCATCAGAACCCTTGGAGGGGCGTCAACTTTAGCCGATGAAACTCTCCCACTGCAATTTCAAAAGGATTTGAACCGATCGAGGTGAAGGTGGATGCAGTTCTAACCGAACTCGAAACGGCTCTCGGGCATGGATTTGCCAGGCCGGAGTTGCTGGTCCGAGCACTAACGCATAGTTCCCGTGCGAACGAGCGGGCTGCTTCTGAACGGGCAGTGCCCGACCAGCCGGTTGAGAGCGGGAACGAACAATCGACGGGCGCGGGAGATAATGAGCGCCTGGAGTTCCTGGGCGATGCGGTGTTGGGACTGGTGGTAGCAGAGGCTCTGTTTATTGCCCATCCAGAGTGGCAGGAAGGTGAGCTGACCCGAGTTCGCTCTCAACTCGTGAGCCGGCAGCACATGGCGGAAGTGGCTGTAGCGATTGGATTGGGCAGCCATCTGAGGTTGAGTCGCGGAGAAGATCGCGGCGGCCTAAGGAGCACGAGCACTGTGCTTTCGAATAGCATGGAGGCAGTGATGGCGGCTCTCTTCCTTGACGGCGGTCTGAAACCGGTGAGGGAGTTTGCGCATCGATGGGTGATGGGCGAGGCGGCCGAGCATTTAGCCGAGGAGTTGCGTTCCGGGGCCGCGCTGGGAAACTACAAGTCTGCACTGCAGGAACACTTGCAGGCAGCCAGGGCAGGAGCGCCGGTCTACCGGCTCAAGAGTGAAAGCGGTCCGGACCACCGCAAGCGCTTTCAGGTTGAAGTTCGTCTCAAAGTGGGCGAAGGAGAGCCGGGAAAGCCTCTGGCCAGGGGCACGGGTAGCACCAAGAAGCAGGCCGAGCAGGATGCAGCACGAAGGGCGTTGGAGCGGTTCAGAGCGGCCCAGAGCAAAGCCGATACCCGGGCCTCTGGCGCGGAGAAGGAGGAGCAAGCCGAGCCATGAGCACACCTGGATCAATCGGGCAAATGCCCGCTCCACCCCAGCCGCGACTTTCGCGGCTGCGGCTGCATTTGCCGACAGTGCCCGAGGCCTTCGCGTCGCTGTTGCAGACGGTGGTAGTGGCGCTATTTCTCCTGACTTTCGTTCTCCAGCCTTACTTGATTCCATCGGAAAGCATGGAACGGACCCTGCTGGTGGGAGACTTTCTGCTGGTGAACAAGCAGGTCTATGCTCCTTCAGACAGTCTTGGCCGCTGGTTGATTCCGTATCGCGATGTTGCACGCGGAGACATTGTTTTCTTTCACCATCCACAGCCTCCTTTTCTGGTCAAGCGGGTGGTTGGCATTCCAGGGGACAGGCTGCGCATCGAAGATGGGCGGGTCTTGGTGAACGGCCGGGTTCTTGATGAGCCCTACGCAGCGTTCGAGCCCGCGCCACCGAACCCTTTCCGCGACGACTTTCCCGCCAAGGTTTACACTGACCCGGCGGTCGATCCGCTTTGGTGGAAGCAGATGCAGGGATTGACCCGTGATGGAGAGCTAGTGGTCCCGGATGGACAATATTTTGTCCTTGGCGACAACCGGAATCACAGTAAGGACAGTCGTTTCTGGGGCTTCGTTTCTCGGGCGGATATTGTCGCTCGGCCACTAGTCATCTACTTCTCCCTGACCCGGCCTTCGACGACCGATGTCCAACAGGCCGCAGATGATAGACTCGGACACGATAGGGAACTCTCGGCCAAACTAACGGGTTTTGCGCGCTGGAAGCGAATCTTCCATGTGGTTCACTAGAGGCCAGGAAGCAGCCAGGACCCGGATTACCAACAGCTGTTAGTTTGACCGCTGACGGCCGACTACTCACCACTTAATAAGAGCGACAGGATGACGAAGAAAAAAACGCCGCCCACCCAAATGCCGTCCGAGGCCGTGACAGTTCCCGTTGAAGAAAAGGTGGAAGAGACGCCGTACGAGGCGGTGGCCAGCATCTGTTCGGTGCTTGTGGTAGGTCTGTTTATTCTCACGTTTCTGGGCCAGAATTTCGTGATTCCGTCCGGGTCGATGGAGAATACCCTGCTAGTTGGCGACCACTTGGTTGTGGACCGGATTACGCTGGCTCCGCCCACCAAGTGGATGCCGCTGGTTCACTACCGGGAACCTCAGCGCAACGATATCGTGGTCTTTCTTAAGCCGGTGTCTGATCCGGACCCGGTGACCGGAGCCCCCCAATACCTGTTCCTGGTGAAGCGGCTCATCGGCATTCCCGGCGATCATATTCATCTGCGCAACGGCGTCGTGATCATCAACGGCGTTGCCCAGGACCAGCCGCACGCCAAGCCTACAACGCCGGAGAATCATAACGATTTTCTCGACGAGTTTCCGTCCCTGCCCCCTGATCCAGAGCCGGGAAACCTGATTCCCGAGTCGTGGGCCGTCGACTTTCCACATTACATCGAAAATGGAGACCTTGTGGTGCCTCCGGGGCATTACTTCATGATGGGCGACAACCGGCACAACAGCGCCGATTCACGCTTTTGGGGTTTCGTGCCCAGGGAAAACATCGTAGGCAGGCCGCTGCTGAATTACTGGTCGTTCAGATCGACAGAAGAGCAATTGGAACAGACCGGAATCGCCAACAATCTGGCCTGGATGGGCCACGTGGCGCTGCACTTCATCTCAGACACGCGCTGGAATCGGACACTGCACCTGATCCGCTGAACTAAAGTGGTCAATGAGCCGTGATCAGTGATCTGCGCAAATCCTGATGACTGATCACAGGCCACTGACTTTTGACAACTGACGACCGATAAGACCATGACGGAAGAAGTGCAAGGCCGGCGACGAAAACTCGGCCCGCTATGGCTGGCCCTGGCGACGCTGTTGGCCGTCCTCGCGGTGTTGTTTGTGCCTCCGCTGGTCAGCCTAAGCCGCTATAAGAGCAAAGTCACTCAGCTCATGTCCACGTCGCTGGGACGGCCGGTGCGGCTTTCCTCGGTGGAACTGCACCTGCTGCCAAGGCCGGCCTTGCTGCTTACCGACCTGACCGTCGAAGATGATCCGGCTTATGGCGCTGAACCGGTGCTGCACGCAAGCACGGTTACCGCCTCTTTCCGCATTCTCTCCCTTTGGCGAGGGAAGTTGGAGATCAGCCGCATAAGCGTAGATGACGCCAGCTTGAACCTGGTGCGCACCGATGCCGGTCGCTGGAACCTGGATACGCTTTTCCGAACGGCTGCCGCGCCCGCCGGGACCAACGCAAGCGGCGGTACGCAGCACGCGGCAGGCAGCGAGCCGGGAAGTAATCGGAGAGCAACGCCATTCCCGTATCTTGAGGCAACAAACTCCCGCATCAACTTCAAGAGCGGCTCGGAGAAGCTCCCGCTTTCGTTGGTCAATACCGATCTATCCTTTTGGCAGGAGGAGCCTGGCGACTGGCGCATACGCATGCGCGGCCAACCAGCCCGCACCGATGTAAGCCTTGATTTGGCTGACACCGGGTTGGTGCTGGTTGAAGCAAGCGTAAAACGTGTGGGCGAATTGAGGGAGATGCCGGTGCATCTCGATATGGAGTGGCGCGACGCGCAACTCGGCCAGCTTGCTCGGCTCATCATAGGCTACGACCCTGGTTGGCGCGGCGATCTGACCGCCGAACTGAACTTGGACGGCACAGCCGATGCGGCACAGATCAAGACACGATTGCGGGCCACGGGTGTGCATCGCGTCGAATTTGCTCCGGCGGCGCCACTTGATTTCGACGCAACTTGCGGTCTTCTCTATCATTTTTCCAGTAGGGCATTCGAGAATCTGGCTTGCGACTCTCTCCTCGGCGACGGTCGGATTCACGTTGCTGGAGACCTTTCTGGAGACCTCGGTCCGACCCACTTCTCCGTGGGGCTTGACCATATTCCCGTGGCAGCCGGCCTGGACGCGATGCGCACAGTGCGCAGCGGGTTCGGCCCGGGGCTGGAGGTAAAGGGCACCATCACCGGAAAAATTACCTACGCCGAACTCACTCCAGAACAGATTGCCGCAGTGAGTAAGCAGAATAAAGATGCAAGTAAAGCCAAGCGGGGCAAAGCAGGGTCTGACAAGGCACATCCGGCCCCGCCGGGACCGCTCACTGGGAGTCTAGTAATCGAAGGCTTTCAATTGAGTGGGGACGGGCTGGGTACACCTATCCAGACGCCAAGACTGGTACTTCTGCCGGTGGGAGCTCAACCATCGGGCCGGGATTTCTCGACGGTCGCGGCGCTCGACGGGAGCGTGGCGATTTCCGCCGGAGGAGCAAGCCCGCTGACGGTTACGCCCAGGTTGACTCTTTCCGGCTACCAGCTAGCGTTGCGCGGCCAGGCAAGCGTTGTGCGAGCCAGGGAACTGGCGTACCTGGCGGGAATGGCAAACGCGTCGGCTTTGGACGCGCTGGCAGGAGACCCTGTGGTCATAGACCTGACTGCGGAGGGTCCGTGGCTGCCAGCGGAGACTACACCCTTCAGCAGTCCGCCGCCTGCCGTCGCACCAACCAGTTTGTCCAGTCAAGGGAAGGTGCCGCAAACAGGTGAACCTGCCGTGCCCGCGACGGACACTCTCACAGGTACAGTGACTCTGCACAACGCGAATTGGAAGGCCGATTACCTCGCCAGCCACGTGGAGATTTCAAACGCCACGCTTCATATTGACCCCGAAGAAGTGCGTTGGGATGACGTGGATTTCTCTTACGGTCCTGTGAAGGGAATGGCGAATTTGAGATTCCCTGCAGTTTGCAATCCACCGGTCCTCTGCACTCCCAGGTTCGATATGCAATTCGCGGATCTTGATGCAGGCGTCGTTCAGGCTGCAATTCTGGGCGCGCATGATGAGCAAGGCACCTTGATATCAGAGCTGATTGCCAGGCTGAATCCATCCAAGCAGTCAAGCGCGTTGGCGTGGCCGGAGCTTGAGGGCACAGTGAAGGCGGATTCGCTCATCCTGGGGCCGGTCACGCTGCAAGGTGCTTCGGCAACTCTGCGCATCGTTTCCACAGGCGCTGAAATCACCGACCTTGAAGGAGGAGTGCTGGGCGGAAGCTGCCATGGGTCCGGCACATTTCGCACTGGAGACAGGCCCACTTACACGCTGGAAGGACAGTTCGAGAAGCTCAATCCTGTGGCCGTAGGAGAGTTACTTGGATTGCGATGGTCGGGAGGGGTGATGACGGCGGACGGCAAGATTGAGCTCTCAGGGTTCACAGACAAGGATTTGGCTGCCTCGGCGAAGGGCTTGTTGCATTTCGAGTGGCGGCATGGTGCTGTTGGCGCTCAGGCCGGGACAAAAGCAGTGGCTCCAGCTGCCTCGGCTGCAACATCGATGGTTCCTCCTGCGCTCGCGCATTTCGATCGCTGGACGGCGGATGCGGAGATTGCCAACGGCACGATTGCGCTGAAGCAGAACCAGGTGCAACAAGGTGGGTGGAAGCGAGTGGTTGATGCCACAGTCACGTTCGGTGATCCTCCCAGGGTCATATTTACTGTTGCCCATGAAACGATTGCAAAAAAGCGCTAAGCTGCTTCCCGATACAATCGAATCATGGTCTCATCCGTTGCTTTTTCCCCTGTCCTGATCCGATGCAAGGGAATCCTCTTTGACATGGACGGAATTCTCATCTCCTCGCTTGGCTCGGTGGAGCGCAGTTGGACAAAATGGGCCGAGATGCGCGGCGTAGACCCGGTTTATGCATGCCAGATCGCAGATGGCTGCCGGAGCATTGAGACCGTTGCCAAGCTGCGGCCGGACCTCGACCCCGAGGTGGAGAACAGAATCATCGAAGATTTGGAGATTGAGGACACGGAAGGGGTGACGGTTCTTCCCGGAGTAATGAAGCTGTTGGCTGACCTACCCAAATCTTGTTGGACGGTTGTGACAAGCGCAACCGAGGCACTCGCGAGGGTGCGGCTTGCCGCAGGCGACATTCCCGTGCCAGAGCGAATCATTACTGCTGAGAGTGTCAGCCAAGGCAAGCCTGATCCTGCTCCCTATTCGGCTGGCGCTGCGCTTCTTGGCCTCGCGCCTGAGGAATGCGTGGTCTTTGAGGACGCGGCCTATGGAACCAAAGCTGGCCGGGCCGCGGGCTGCACGGTGGTGGCAACCACCTTTTCACATTCAATCGAATCGCTTGATGCTGCTCACTACCTGATCCATGATCTGACCGAGGTAGAGGTAATTCGTGTTCTGAGCGATCAGAGCCTGGTCCTCAAATTATTGCCGCTTGAGAACTAGAGGTCTCTGCAACGACATTACGGGACAAGGGAGATTGCGGGCTTGCCAGCCAATCTTTGGCTGATGTGCCGGGCCAATACCTCAACGAAGCTGCATTCACTCCTGGCGAGGCATGCAGCAGAACTATCGAGAGCACAACCAAAACAAAAGGGAGCAGGAGCGTAAGTCTCCTTAGCCGGATGTGGCGCGGGATTATTCCGAGAACACTTCGCATAAAGCCCTTGTGTTTGCGACCCTACTCGTTTGCTTCAATGCGACGGCCGTGCGTGTCCTGAAGGGGCCGGGAATTGACCTCGAACAGCGCTCCGAAAGCGCGCAACTGGTCGCGGCTGAGACTTAACTCCTGCTCGAAGATGAACCATCGAACACCCACAGTGCAGGGAGGGGTGGTGAGTGATCCGATGTAGGTCCAATAGCCACGGTCCGCCGGAAGCAGGCCGCCGGGGCTCACCAAATCCGTGACTTTCATTGTCTGGCCGGCCGTTTTGGGCAGATGCTCCCAGAGCGTGGCAAGCACGGCGTTGGGATTGCCCACTTCTTCGGCAAGCCGAACGACCACCACGGCCAGCTTGCCGTCGGCGCTCCGGTGCAGCAGCTGGACATCCATGTCAGTCAACTTACCATTCACCGGTTCTTCGGCAGGGTGGTGGAAGTCGAATTGGACGAGGTCGTAGCGAACGCCATCAGCGACGATGTAGCTGCCGGGGTCTACGTGGACCACGATCGTGTGGCCGTTGTGCTCCATGGTGACCGGGCCGGCGATGTAATGGAATTCAATGGGCTGGAGATTCTTATTCAGGTGGGCACCACGAATATCGATTGGCGACTGCTCGTGACCTTGCGAACACGCCTTGAAGGCCGGATCGAGCTTGGCCCAGACCAGCGCGCCTCGCTTGCCCTCGTAGTCCCAGGGAGTAGTGGTTTGCGCGGAGGCAACGGTGGCCATTAATAGAGCGATTGCGGCAAGTGCGGGAAAGCGCATTGAGAATTCATCTCCATGATCAAAAGACTTTTAGAGGCACGAAGGAATTCTATTCTTTCGGCGCAGGTTCGTCCCAGAACATGAAGATAATCTGAATTGGTTTCCGGGGAAATCCGGCGCCAACTACCTCGGCGAATTTCCCCGTGGAGCGTCATTCGATTGGAAAGCCCACCAATATCCTGCACTCCGGCGTTTCGACTGAAGATGCTGTAACCGCTCGTCTGGAAGCGTCCAGCTTGCGTTGCGTCCGCTGTGGCTTTGCCGGGAGCAAAGCTACTGGACAGGGTGGGCCTTGCCGTTGCTCAGGCTTTCGCCAATGATCGCTATCACCTTTTGGTTGGCTTCATTCGCGATTCTGCCTTGCTCGGCCCCAAGGCGCCCCTGTTCTGCGCCTAGCTTGCCTTGTTCCGCGCCTAGCCTGCCCTGCATTTCTCCGAATTTGCCCTCTTCTCCACCCATCTTGCCTTGTAAAGCGCCAAGTCTTCCCTGTATGGCCCCGATCTTACGTTGCAGGTCGGCCAGCTCCTCTTGGCTGATAGTGCCGGCTTGTTTTTCCTGAAGCTTGGCCATCGCTGCATTCAATTCCGCCATTTCCTTAGACAGATCGGGTGTGGGTATCCTGGCCATCTGTTGTTGGCGGCCAAGGTCTTCCTGCTGTTTACCTAGCGCAGCCTGTTGCTTACCCAGTTCTTCCTGTTGGCGGCCAAGGTCTTCCATCGGCTTGTACATAGCCTCAATCTGGCCGATCACTGCAGGGTCATCCAGGAAGTAAGACTTGCCGTCGTGCGTGAAGACGAGGAATTTCTCGTGCCCTTGGCTGCGCACCTTGTCGAGCATGTCCCTTGTGCTGTTGTGCCAGTCACCTGAGAACATAACGTGCTCGCTCCGATCGGTGACCAGAGCCCAGGAGTCGCCGTTTGTGGAATACGAATAGGCGTAACCGCGGCCCTTGTAAATGTGTTTAGACGGGACAGCATCGCCATTTGAATTGGTGGTGGTCTCGGACTGGGAGTCCCCGACAGTGTCGCCGCTCTGGCTCGGAGGCGGCATTGGAGCAACGGACTCGTTCGCAGGCGCCACAGGCGTCACTCCGCCGGGCGCTACGGGCGCAGTTGGAGCAGCGGGCGCTACCTGGTCTTGAGATTGAGCAGGCGGTGCAGCGAGCACTGGATCGACCGGGCCGACTTTCGCCGGGACCGCGACCACAGGCTCAGCAGGAGGCTCAGGTACAGCCGCGGGCGCACCTTGAAGTGAGGCCGGTGGCGCCGCCTGCGCCGCCTCAACCCTAACCAGCGCAGTAGCCGCGAAGAGTGCCGCTGGCACCAGGAGCACGGCCAGAAGCGTGCGACGGCGGCTCCCTGCAAAGGCCTGACGAAAACTTGAATCGTTCAACAAGTGCTCTATGCGACGAGAAAGATTACTGGTGCGAGCCATGGCAACTCCTACTAGGGTTGGGCGCGGCATTGCCGCGAATTCAAGTAAAATCTGGGCGTACGAGGTGCAACTGGCAGCCTCCTTTAGCCCGGCGTGGTCACTGATGACCTCACCCAGCTCTGAAAGCTTTCGTTTTAGCCACCATGCGAACGGGCTAAACCAAAATAAAGAGGAATAGACCCCAGCAAGCATTTGCAAGTAAAAGTCTCCCTGGCGGATATGAGAACCCTCATGAGCCAGCACAATGCGCAACTTCTCCACTTCCCAGTGGATATAGTCCGCCGGCAAGACGATTCCAGAACCGATGGTGACAGGGGATGCAACCAATTCGCTCCACCGCCAGCGCAACCCTGGAGCGAAGTCCAGTCCTTGTTCTGGCAAGATTGGTTGCGCAGACGCCCAAATCTTCATCGCCAGACACAGGCCATAGGTCATCCGTAGCAGGAGCCCCGCGCAGACGATCAAATAGAACACGCCGGCAATTGTTAATGGCTGGCGAAGACTCAAGCCTGATCCGGCCACGGGAGCCGCTTGAGATCCGGGCTCTGGCTTAGATTGCGCTGAACTCGGCGAATCGAACCGCATGCTCGAGACGGTCGGAGCAGGAAAGCGGTCTCCCGTCGCCGGGAATGGTTCTGAAGATGCAAAGTGCTCAGGCGGCCGCTGAGTGGACACGGCGGAGATTGGCGCAGAGATCGCATTGGGCGCCGTCGCCGGCCGGGATTCCGATGACTGCATCCACGCGGGGAAAGGAACCTTGATTGCGATTGCAGGTGACAGCCAATGGCAGCGCATCATCAGCGGCATCAGCAGAGAAAGAGCCAGCACGAGGCCCCAGGCAGCTTTCTGCGACCGTACGTTTTTCACCCGCATCACGCGCAGTCCGGCCCAAACCGTGAGAGCCAACACCATGGCCCGAAGGGCGGCTTCGAGTATTGAAGAGATAAAGGCTGGGTTCATTTTCTCCTCCCCTTTTCCTGACTGATTGAGCCTTCCTTCTGAACAGCCGTATTCTGAGCGGCTGCAATGCGCTCCGCAAGGCGCTGCAATTCGGCTTGGTCAAGCACCTTTGAGTCCACCATGCCTACCAGCAATGCCTCCACCGACCCCTCGCAGAACCAGTCCACGATGCGCTTGACGGCCCGGCCGGCCACTCGTTGCCGCGTTTCTGCCGGACGGTAAACGAATGTGCGGTTCTCAACCGAATGCGCGACGTAGCCCTTCTCTTCAAGACGTCTCAATACCGTGCGAATCGTCGAGTCTTTGAGGGGTCGGCCCAGATCCTCGCGCACCTTGTCGGCGGTGAGCGATGCGTTGCGCCAGACGATTGAAAGAATGCTTCTTTCTAGTTCGCCCAATTCCGCTGGATCGTGTGTGGTTTTAGTGTTACTTGCCATAGTGTTACTTACTGTAGCACACAAGATTGCTTAGCGCGCAAGTACTTTTTTCAGAATTATTCTTCTAAACCGCTGCAGCGGCAGTTTGCCTGGCGGGTGCAGTCAGGTTGGGGTCGTCGAGGAAGAAAAGCTGGAAGACCGTGCCAGTGGCTCCTCCGTAACCAGCTGCGCGGCTGCGTACGCGAACCATACCCCCGTGCTTTGCGATGATCTCTTGGCTCACCCAAAGCCCCAGGCCGGTTCCGGTCACATCTTTGGTAGTGAAGAATGCCTCGAAGATCCGCTGTAGAACTTCAGGCTCCATACCGGCGCCGGTGTCGGCAACCGTGAAGCGGACTCCCGTTTGCGCCGGATTCTTCCAATTCCGTGAGTGCCGGGCTCGAATCAGAAGCCTGCCTCCGTTGTTGCTGGCGTCGATGGCATTGGCCACCAGGTTTGAGAATACCTGGCGTAATTCTCCGGTGAAGCAGAACAGGTCCAAATCCGGGTCGTACTTCCTTTGAATCTGGATGTTGAGGGTATTGAGCCGAACCTGGTAAAGGCTGATCACAGAATCGAGCAGTTCGGCTACATTTGCCCGGGCCGGGAGCGTAGATTGCCTGTAAAAGCGAAGCGTCTGCTGGGTAATCTCGGCGATGCGGCGGGCCTCATGTTCGGCCATCACAACATATTCCAACGCCGGCGCCTCAAGCTGACAGAAATTTCGCAAGAGGAACAGAAGGTTTGTCAGCGCCTCAAGGGGGTTGTTGATCTCATGGGAGATGGATGCAGCCAGGCGACCTGTCGCAGCCAGCTTTTCAGTCTTGCGAAGGGCCTCCTCGCTGCGTTTGCGGTCACTTGCGTCGAGGACGATCACGCCCACCCAGCGAACTTGCTGCGGTGTGGTGCGCACAGGGTAGGCGCTGGCGAGCCAGGTCCAGTGGCGGCTGATCCTTTCTCTAGTGCCCGGCTCGGCACTCAATGACGGACTTGTCAATTCAAGATTTCGAACTGGCTCTTCTTCTGCGAAGACGCGGATCACTGTGTTTTCAAGTTCCTGCGCTACGGGATGAGGCAACAACTCCAGCAGTGTGCGTCCCAGGTGGCCGCTCAGCGGGACGCCGGTCATGTCGGCAAACACCTGGTTCACGCGCACGAACCGGCAACTGCGATCAAAAAAGGCCAGACCGATCGGCGCATTAGCCAGCATTGAGTCCAATAGCGAAAGCGTATCGTTCAGCCCCGATCTCTGCTCCGCAATGGATGCGACCATTCGGTTGAAGGCCTCGATGAGGTCGCCGATTTCGTTGTGTAAGATCGGAAGAGCACACGTCTGAACTCCATCACCTTGTAATCTCGTATG
>OBLT010001261.1_pt1 | contig 16227 bp, 9 predicted proteins | sample 1518721 | NCBI WGS metagenome assembly OBLT01 (sample SAMEA3539307, study PRJEB22396) | soil metagenome | biome: tundra; feature: field; material: soil | place: USA | collected 2010-05 | depth 0.15 m | reverse complement strand
CCACCGAGATCTACACTCTTTCCCTACACGACGCTCTTCCGATCTCCATCCTCGCTCTTGCTTCCAACGAGGAGCTGGCGCGCCTCGTCAATGAGGTCAGCAAGGAGTTCCAGAAGATTCAGCCCGCGGTGCTGAAGCAGGAATTCCAAAAGGTCGTCGGCGGGTCGGCCGAAGACGCCATGACGCCCTCCGCCGCCGAAGCGGACGCCGCGGCAGGCCAGCCGGGCGCCGCCAAGGTGGGCGGCAAAACGCCGAACCTCGATCAGTTCACCGTTAACCTTACCGATAACGCGAAGAAGGGCAAGATCGACCCCGTGCTCGGACGCGATTTCGAGATCCGCCAGATCATCGACATCCTCACGCGCCGCCGGCAAAACAACCCCATCCTGACGGGTGAAGCCGGCGTCGGTAAAACGGCCGTCGTGGAAGGCTTCGCGATGCGTGTCGCGCAGGGCGACGTCCCGCCGCCGCTGAAAAATGTCACCGTGAGAACGCTCGACCTGGCCCTGCTGCAGGCCGGCGCCGGCATCAAGGGCGAGTTCGAGAACCGCCTGAAGAGCCTCATCGCAGAGGTCAAAAATTCCCCCACGCCCATCATCCTGTTTATCGACGAAGCCCACACCATGATCGGCGCGGGCGGTCAGGCCGGCCAGGGCGACGCCGCTAATCTTCTGAAACCCGCGCTCGCCCGCGGCGAGTTGCGCACCATCGCGGCCACCACTTGGTCCGAGTACAAAAAGTATTTCGAGAAGGACCCGGCCCTCGCCCGCCGCTTCCAAGTGGTCAAGATCGAGGAGCCGACCGAAACGCAATGCCTGGTGATGTTGCGAGGCACTGTTACCCCACTCGAGAACCACCACAAGGTTCGCATCCTCGATGAAGGTGTGAACGCCGCCGTACGGCTTTCGCACCGCTATATTGCGGGCCGCCAGTTGCCCGACAAAGCGGTCAGTGTACTCGACACGGCGTGCGCGCGGCTCGCCTTGGGCCAGAGCGCCGTTCCCCCCGCGATTGAAGATGCGCGCCGCCAGCTCGACGATCTGGAGGTCCAGGAACGCGTGCTCACCCAGGAATCGAGGGTCGGCGCCGATCATAGCGAGCGGCTCGCCGCCATCGCGGAGACCAAAGAACACACTGCGGCGCGCCTCAAGGGACTGGAGGAGCGCCACCTGAAGGAGAGCGAGCTGGTCTCGAAGATTCGCGATCTCCGCTCGCACCTGGAAGGCAACGGCAAGGCTCCGGCCGAATCGCAACCCGCCCCCAGTGACGGCGCGGCGGCCGCCCAACCCGCTGCCCCACCCACCGCGCAGCCGGCCCCCGACCCCGAAGCTCAGCGCAAAGAACTCGCCGGGCTGGACGCGCAACTCGCCGCTCTCCAGGGCGAGAACCCGTTGATGCGAGTCTGCGTCGACCAGCACATCGTCGGCGAAGTCATCTCGGGTTGGACGGGCATCCCCATCGGCAAAATGGTCAAGGATGAGATCGCGACCGTTCTACAGCTCGAGAAATACCTCGGCGCCCGCGTCATCCAGCAGGATCACGCCCTCGAGGTCATCAGCCAGCGCATTCGCACCTCGAAGGCCAGTCTCGAAGATCCCCATAAGCCGATCGGCGTCTTCCTGCTCGTCGGTCCCAGCGGCGTCGGCAAGACCGAAACCGCTCTGGCGCTCGCCGATCTGCTTTACGGCGGGGAACACAACATGGTCACCATCAACATGTCGGAGTTTCAGGAAGCGCATACCGTTTCCACGCTCAAAGGCTCGCCTCCCGGCTACGTCGGCTACGGCGAGGGCGGCGTGCTGACCGAAGCCGTGCGCCGGCGCCCCTATTGCGTCCTTCTCCTGGACGAGGTCGAAAAGGCCCATCCCGACGTGCTGGAGCTTTTCTTCCAGGTCTTCGACAAGGGTCAGATGGAGGACGGCGAAGGGCGCGAGATCGACTTCAAGAACACCATCATCATTCTGACGTCCAACGCCGGCACCGACACGCTCATGAAGCTCATGGCCGATCCGGAGACCGCGCCCGGCCCCGACGCCCTCGTGAAGGCGCTGAAGCCGGAGCTGAACAAGACCTTCAAGCCGGCCTTCCTGGGCCGCCTCGTGATCATTCCCTTTTTCCCGATACGCGACGAGGCCATGAAGAAGATCATCGTTCTCAAGCTCGCGAAGATCCAGCGCCGCATCAAGGAGAACCACAAGATCGATCTGAATTACGACGCGGCGCTCATCGACGAAGTCGCGAAGCGCTGCACGGAGGTTGAAAGCGGCGCCCGCAACGTCGACAACATCTTGACCAATACTCTTCTGCCGGAGGTCTCCAAACAGATCCTTGGTAAAATGGCTGAAGGTGAGAAGCCCAGCTCCATCAACGTGAGCATCGGACCCGACGGCTCGTTTGTGTACGCATGAAACGTCCTATTAGACTTGAAAATCTTCGACGAAATTGTGGGGCAGGTTGGAAACCTGCGGCCGATTGTCAATCGGCCTGCTTGGGGGAACACAAAGCGCCCCCCGTCTCGAATGGCGGCGGCCCGCCAGGATCGGGTTGCCCCCCTACATGACCCCGCCCGGCAGCGGTTGACGCTTTGGATTTTGTAGGCGCTGTTATACGCTTGTTGATAGACCCGAGATTGACGAATGCCCGAATACAGTCAGGAAAATCGAATCATCGCCGTCCAGACCCCCTTGGGAGACGACGTCCTGTTACTCCAGAAGCTGACGGGCGCCGAAGGGATCTCGCGCCTCTTCACGTTTTATCTGGACATGCTGTCGGAGAACCCGGGCATCTCTTTCAACGACATCGTGGGCCAGCGGGTTACCATCACCATCCACCTCGCCACCGGCAAGACTCGCTACATCAACGGCTTCGTCAGCCGCTTTGTGCAGAGCGGTAAGGATAACCGCTTCACGCACTACAAAGCCGAAGTGGTGCCCTGGCTGTGGTTCCTGACGCGCAATGCCAACTGCCGGATTTTTCAGAACAAGACCCCCGTCGACATTATCAAGAAGGTGTTTACGGATCTCGGGTTCGCCGGCAACTTCAAGGACAAGACCCAAGGCAGCTACGAGACTCGGGAATACTGCGTCCAGTATCGCGAGACGGATTACAACTTCGTCTCGCGGCTCATGGAGCAGTACGGCATCTGCTACTATTTCGAGCACGAGATCAGCAAGCACACCCTGGTGATGGCGGACGCGCCCAGCGGGCATCCGCCCTGCCCCAACCAGGAGACCGCCGCCTTCGACGCCAATCCGCGCCTCCTGGAAGAAGAGAGGGTCAGAGACTTCCAGATCGGCCATGAGTTCAAAACCGGCGCCTACTCGATGAACGACTATAATTTCGAGACGCCTCTGACCGATCTCGACGTCACCGAGCCCACCGTCAACACCGTCGCCAACAACGCCACGTTCGAGCTGTACGACTTTCCCGGCGATTACGTCAAGAAACCGGACGGCGAGGGCGTGGCCAAAGTGCGTATGCAGGAGCAGGAGGCCGCCTACATAATCGGCCAGGGCATTAGCACCTGCGGCGCATTCACGTCCGGCTACAAGTTCGATCTTAAGGATTATTACCGCAAGGATCTCAACCAGAGTTATGTGCTGACGGTCGTTCAACACAGCGCCAACTGCGGATCCGCTTACTACACCGGCCAGGCGGAGGTTGATGAGGTCTACGAGAACGGTTTCGTCGTGATCCCGTTTTCGGTGCCCTACCGGCCCCTCCGCGGCACGCCCCGCCCCATCGTGCAGGGCCCCCAGCCCGCCGTCGTCGTCGGCCCTGGTGGCGAGGAGATCTACGTCGACAAGTACGGCCGCGTCAAGGTCCAGTTCTTCTGGGACCGCGAGGGCAAGGCCAACGAGAACAGCTCCTGCTGGATTCGCGTATCGCAGCTCTGGGCCGGCAAGCAATGGGGCGCCATGTGGATCCCCCGCATCGGCCAGGAGGTCATCGTCGATTTTCTCGAAGGCGACCCGGACCGGCCCCTCGTCATGGGCCGCGTTTATAACGCCGATCAGATGCCGCCCTACACGCTCCCCGACGAGAAAACCAAGAGCACCATCAAGTCGTACAGCTCCAAGGGCGGCGCCGGTTTCAACGAGTTCCGCTTCGAGGACAAAAAGGGCAGCGAGCAGATCTTCATCCACGGCGAAAGGAATCAGGACATCCGGATCAAGAAAGACCGGATGATCAACATCGACGGCTCCACCAACATGATCGTCGGCGGCGATCAGCGCGAGAAGATCGGAGCCGACAAACACCTGCAGATCAAGGGCGACCACGACCAGAAGGTGGAGGGAAGCGAATCCCTCAAGGTCGGATCGAATCTCCAGGAAAAGGTCGGACAGAAATTCGCCGTGGATGCCGGAACGGAAATCTATCTCAAAGCCGGAACGAACATGGTGCTGGAGTCCGGTACCACTCTCACTCTCAAGGTTGGCGGCAACTTCATCAACATCAATTCTTCGGGAATCTATATCGTCGGCACGATGGTCTACATCAATAGCGGTGGTGCCGCGGGTTCCGGCTCCGGTTGTTCGCCCGATCCACCGAAGGACCCCGCCGAAGCCGACAAGGCCGACCCGGGCGCGGCTTCCGGACCGCCGATTACGTTCACCGGGAAGAAGACGGTTACCCCGCCGAGCTCCTACAGCCCGACGGCGCTCGTCTTGAAGTCCGCCGCGGAGTCCGGCGCGCCGTTCTGTGAGCATTGACAGCAGTAATTTACCGGCCCGGGAGGCCGGAATAAGATGAGCGACCGAGTGGATACCATTCGGGAAAAGTTGTATCGCGAGGAGGGCGCCTCCATCTGGGCCGTCCTCGACGGCGCCTCCGTTCCAGGTCTGCTCCAGCAGCTCGCCGACCAGGAGCCCGAGCACCTCTGTCTCTATGCGGGTGAGTTACAGCCGGATGTCGCCGAGGTAGCACCGTACCTGGTGAAACTGGAAGCCAAGGCGCCTTTCACCGAGTGGGTGCTGGAGAAGGGTTGGGGACAGCATTGGGGCGTCTTTGCCGAGACCGGCGAGGATCTGCGCGCGCTGCGCAAGCATTTTCGCTCCTTTCTTACCGTCTACGATGAGACCGGCAAGTCGATGCTGTTCCGCTATTACGATCCGCGCGTCCTGCGGGTCTACCTGCCCACTTGCAACGGCGAGGAGTTGAAGACCATGTTCGGGTCCGTGCAGTCCTACATGATGGAAGACGAGAACCCGGCGGCCATCCTGCGTTTTCGCCTCAAGAGCGGCTCCCTTGTGAAGCAGTCGGAACCGGTCCCGTAACATGCAGGCCGTCCTCGAAGTGACCGCGGGTCCGCACGCCGGAAACAAGATCGTCCTCCGCCCCGGTGTTCCCGTTCGCATCGGACGCACGGCCAAGTCCGACTATGTCGTCGCGGAAGACACCTTCCTTTCCGCAGCTCACTTTTACGTCGAATTTTCCTCCGGCCGTTGCGTCCTGCGCGACCTCGGCAGCAGCAACGGCACCTACCTGAACGGCACGCGGACGAGCGAAGGATTCCTCCGCGAGGGCGATGTGATTACAGCGGGCCAGTCGAGCTTCGCCGTACGCCTCGATCTTTTCGCCGAAGAAGCCATCTCGATGGACCACACCCGGCCGATGCCTCTGCCTGCGTTCGGGACCCCGGCGCCTTCCTTGCCGCAGCCCGGGTTGACTGCCGCGCAGAAAGGCCTGCTCGACGTGCTGCGCGGGCTCGAGCCCCCGGTTTTCGCGGTGCTCGACGGATCCGCCGCGGCCGCGTTGATCGACTCGGCCCGCGCCTCGGGCGTTGTGGTCGAGCCCCTCTCGGAATCCCCCCGCGCCTGCATCCTGCCGGTGAATCCGGATTCTCCCGCCGGACAGAAACTGGTCGCCGATGGCTGGGGCAAAGGTTGGGGAATCTTCGTGACCTCGCACCAGACCCTCGCCATGGTGCGCAATCATCTGCGCCGCTTTCAAACCCTAATGACGCCGGATGGGGTCGAGTTTCAATTCCGTCTATTCAACCCAGCGCTTATCCGTGGCTTCCTGCCGGCGCTCAGCGGGAATGAAGCAAAGACGCTCTTCGGTCCCATTGCCGGAATCCTGACCGAAGGCGCCGCCCCCGGCGACCTGCTGCTCTTCATGGCGGGTCCCGACGGAACGCTTCAGAAGACCATCGCACTCGGGACGGGCGACGCCGCGTAGCCTCATTTCGGTTGACAACGTTCGTGGAGAACTAATTCATTGTCTTCCTCAGTTACCGAACTAGCTTCGAAAATTCGCCTGCTTCTCATGGATGTCGACGGTGTGCTCACCGACGGCAGGCTCTTCAGCGTGCCGGACGCCGCCGGTAATATGGTCGAGACCAAGGGGTTCGACACACAGGACGGCATTGCGCTCCAGTGGCTTTCCTGGAAGGGCATCCAGAGCGGCGTCATCAGCGGCCGGCTCTCTCCGGCCGTAGTGGCCCGCGCGAAACAGGTCAACATGAGTTACATCTACCAGGGGCACATCGAGAAGATCCCGATCCTCGAAGAAATCCTGCGCGATTCCGGCATCCCCGCGGAGCAGGTCGCCTACATCGGCGACGACCTGACCGACGTGGTGATCATGCGCCGCGTCGGACTGAGCATCGCCCCCGCCAACGCCCGTCCCGAAGTGAAGCGATGCGCCATGCACACCACTGAAAGCGCGGGCGGCCACGGCGCGGTCCGCGAAGTGATCGAGCTGATCCTCAAAGCACAGGGCCACTGGGACGACCTCCTGCGAAAATACGAAGTGGAAATCCGGTAGACCATGGCAGAGAGAATCGGAATTGTCGTTGTCGCCGCATCGGGCACGGGTGTCCTGCACGAGTTGACCGGAATCATCGCGCGCCATGACGGCGACATCGCTTACGTCGAGATCATCGAGCAGCGCCCGCCCGAATCGCGTGTCTACTTTGAAGTCGATCTGCCGGGCGATACCGAGCGGCTTCGCGCCGACCTTCAGGCGTCGCCGATTGTCCGCGGAGTCAGCGTCGTCAAAACACTGCAGAAGATCTTCGGCAAACGCATCATCATCGTCGGCGGCGGCGCCCAGGTGGGCCAGGTCGCGATCGGCGCGATATCCGAAGCCGACCGCCACAATATCCGCGGCGAGCACATCTCGGTTGACACCATCCCGTTGGTAGGCGAACAGCCGATCGCCGATGCCGTCCGCGCGGTCGCCCGCCTCTCCCGCGCCCGCGCGCTCGTGCTCGCCGGTGCGTTGATGGGCGGAGAGATCGAGAAGGCCGTTCGCGAAGTCCGCGCGCAGGGTCTGCTGGTGGTCAGCCTGAACATGGCTGGCAGCGTGCCCGACGCCGCCGACCTGGTGGTCACCGATCCGGTGCAAGCCGGCGTGATGGCCGTCATGGCTGTCGCCGATACCGCGAAGTTCACCGTCGAGCGCCTGAAACGCCGCGTTTTCTGATACTGCGGACCATTTATACTTGGTTACGTCGATGAAGTCTCGAACCGTGATACTCGTGTTGGCGACAGCGGGGCCGCTCGCGGCGCAAGAAAACGGGCCGATCGGCATTCTTCGCGGCGACCTGGTCTCCTGGTCCGGCACCGCGCAGGCCGGTTCGCTCACTTTCCGGAATGCCGACAATCGCCTGCTGCAATGTTCCTTTGACGATAAGACCTGGTTTGAGCGCGAGAACGAACACATCGCGCTTTCGGGCGCACGCGTGGGAGACCACCTCGAAATCGTCGCCGATCGTAAACAGGCATCGGCGGCAACATGCTACGCCCGCACGGTTCAGATCCTCGACATGACGCTCCCCCGGCGCACGGCCGCCGGTAAACCTCGCTTCGCCAGCCACAATAACGCGACGGAGCTGCTGGCTCCCCGGGGTGACATGACATTCTCCGGGATCGTCATGAGCACGAGCGGCGGCTGGCTGACTCTCCGTACGCGCGACAAAGGTACGAAGACGCTGCTGCTGCGTCCCGACACGCGGTATCTCGGTTGTGGCCTGGCGCAGGAGCGGTCGAACCTGCAGCCCCAGACCCTTGTTTTCATCCGCGCCGGCCGCAATCTCGATGGGGACATCGAAGCTTATACCATCGTGTGGGGCGACATTCTCGAAGTCCACCACTGATCGCATTCGGCACAGTGTGGCACTTGCTTCACTCCGTTTCCGGTTTGGAACGACGAACGAACAACGACGAACGACGAACGCGGTGTTGGCCCGCAACGTGCCCCACGTTGTCTGGTTGAAACTGTCCAATGCCCGGTGCCGTCGTACATCCTTGGTATACTGAGGAATTAACCCCGTAACTACATGATGAAGAAGTATCTTGCCGTCGTCCTCCTAGCCTCGGCTCCAGCCGGGGCAGCGGATTTCATTACCAGTCAGGCCGCGCGCGCGGTCTTCGGGCAGCAGACCTTCACGGCCCTGGACATCGAGACTCCGTGCGTGAGCCCGAACACGATCAACTGCCTGTCGCCAACGCAGTTCGTCATGGGCGGCGCCGCCGGAGTGGCCTATGCGAACGACACGCTGTTCGTCGCCGACGCGAACCGAGTCGGAGCGTTACCGTCGCTGCAGCGCGTGCTCATTTATACCAGCATTTCGCAAATGCTGCCCAAGCCGGGCGACCCCGTCGTTCCCCCCTCGGGTCCGAATTTCGTGCGCTGTCCTCTATGCCTGGGAAGTTCGCTGACTCCGTTGAACACCGTGATTCTGGGAACGCCGGACTACACGAACTTCGGGATCACGGCGACCTCGTTCCGGACCCCGACCGCGGTGGCGAGCAACGGCAAGGTCCTCGCCGTCGCCGATACGGACAACAACCGCATTCTGATCTGGAACTCCATACCCAGTTCGAACGGCCAAGCCGCCGACATCGTTTTGGGTCAAGCCGATTTCACGACCGTCAAGCCGCCTACCATCATCGACGCCAAATCGTTCCGCGCCCCGCAAGGGGTTTGGATTCAGGGCACGCGTTTCTTCGTGGCCGATACAGCGAACAACCGCGTATTGGTCTGGAACAACATTCCCACCAGCAGTAACCAGGCCGCCGATTATGTCCTGGGCGCGCCGAACTTCACCACCGCCCCGCAACCCGATCTGACGAAGGTCACGGTTCCGGCGTCCGCCAACAACATGGCGAGTCCGGTCTCCGTGACCAGCGACGGAACACGGCTGTTCGTCGCCGATCTTGGGAACAGTCGCGTGCTGATCTGGAACTCGATTCCCACGACGACGCAGCAACCCGCGGATGTCGCGATTGGCCAGCCGAGCTTGACCTCCTCGTTTGACAACTACGCTTTCACCGGGAGCCCAGCCACCTCGGCCACCGATACCACGAACAAAGAAACACCCGTAATGTGTACGGCGCCCGTCCCGAACGGCAACGATCTGGCCAACAACCCGACGTATTACCCTCGGTGCGCTTCGACATTGAGCTTCCCGCGTTTTGCCTTGTCCGATGGCCAACGCCTCTTCATCGCCGACGGCGGCAACGATCGCATTCTGGTTTTCAACACCATGCCAACTCAGAGTGGGCAGCGTGCGGATGTGATCCTCGGACAACCGGACGAGTGGGCCGATAATGCTACCGACCAGGACGCTTCGTTCCAGGTCGATGCCAACATCAACCGTTCCGCTTCGAACACGATCCGCTCGCCCATGTCGCTGGCCTGGGACGGCACCAATCTCTTTGCCACCGATCCGTTCGACCGCCGCGTGCTGGTGTTCACTCCGGGCGCGGCGATTGTTCCTGTAACTGGCATCGTCAATGCGGCAAGCCGCAACGTCTCCGCGATCGGTACGGTCAACGTCAGCGGAACGATCACCGCCGGCGACATCGCCACGATCTCGATCGGAGTTTCAACTGCTACGCCGGTCGCCTACGCATACACGGTCGTCAAGGACGACACGATCACGACGATCATCAACAATCTCATCAAGCTGATCAATGCGAATAGCGGCGACCCCAATGTCCTGGCGATCGCCGACATCGCTGTCGCCGATATCATTCTCACGGCGCGGCTGCCCGGGGTACAAGGCAACAATATTACCCTCGCGGCCACAACCGCCGGCGTGGGGACCACGGCCACGACCACCGTCGCCGCCACGATCGTGCTGACATCGTCGGGTACTACGCTGGCAAGAGGCGGAAGCGCCGCCGAGGTCGCGCCTGGAACCCTCGTCTCCATCTCCGCGGCCGACGGGACTTCGCTCGCCGATCATACCGTTTCAGCCGACCTCAGCGCCCCGAGCTTGCCGAACACTCTCGGAGGTGTCCAGGTTTATTTCAACGGTCAACAGGCTCCGCTCCTCTATGTATCGCCCAAGCAGATCAATACGCAGATGCCCTTTGAAATGCTCGACACCTCCAGCGTCAGCGCCTACGTTCGAATCCAACACGACGACGGCACCATTACGTACACCAGCGCCATCAACGTGCCGATCGTGCTCGACAATCCCGGCATCTTCGCCTATGAGGGAGTCGAGCCAAGGCAGGCGATCGCCTTCCATGCGAGCAGCTATGCCATCGCGGTAGTGGATCTGGAAGGTTCCTTCCAGGTTGGCGATACCGCGACCATCACCATCGACGGCAGCCGCAACTACAGCTACGCCGTTCAAGCGAACGATACACTCGATATCATCCGGGACGGCCTGATCGCGGCCATCAATGCCACCACGGAAGAAAGAGTCGTCGCTTCCGCGGCGGGACAGTACGAACGCGTCATTCTGACCGCCAAGGTTCCGGGTCCCGACGGAAACGGCATCGGGATCGGGGCGACCAGTACGACCACCGTTACGGCCGGCGCATTGGTCACGCTCACGGCCCTCGAAACCGCGACCTGCTGCGCGAGCATCGCTGGAGCGCCAATTACCAACGACAACCCCGCGGCGCCGGGTGAATTGATCACCATCTACGCAACGGGTCTCGGCGTAGTCGGTCCCGACGCCGCCAAGAACGTTGCGGCAACCGGCTCCGCCTATCCATTGAATGGTCCGCCGAACACTCCCAATGCGCCCGTTGACGACGCGCAGGTCGGAGGCTTTACCGCTGCCGTGCTCTTCTCGGGTTTGAAGCCCGGACTGATCGGCGTCAATGAAGTCAAGCTGCAACTCGATTCGGGGTTGCCCACCGACTACAAAACCCAGATGTTCATCGCGCAGGACATTTTCACGAGCAATATCGTGACGATTCCGGTTGTGAACCCGGGGTCCAGCGTAGTACCCGGGAATGCCCCCGCAACCCGTGGCCCCGTTTCCCGTGTGCCGTCACGGCGCACTGCTGCTTCAGCGCGCCGGCTGTTTAGGACCACGAACGATCGGCGAAAAACTACCCCATGAAACCGATGTCGGCGGGTAGACCCTGGTTGGTAAAACTGGCCAGGTTCGGAAACGTCTGCGCCACTACCCCGGCATTCGTCATGTCCACGCCGAACCACTTCCCGAGAGTTGCCGCGAACTGGTCGATGGCAGTTGAGGGAAGCCACGCTCCGCGTGCGGGAGTGGAGGGGTTCGAGTTGGAGAGGCAATCGTCGGGCCCGCCAACGGCCATCGCCGGGTAGTTGCCGTACAAATCGCCGCCGCTTACTGATCCGCCGAGTACAAGGTGATGGTTCCCCCAGCCGTGGTCGCATCCCGAGCCGCTCGGCTGCAGCGTTCGTCCGAACTCCGATTCCGTGAACGTCGTGACCTGGTTTGCGATGCTGAGATCCTGGGTTGCGCTGTAGAGCGAGAGCATGCCGTCGGCCACTTGGCGCAGCAGGTCAAACTGCTGCCAGCTTTGCCCGGAGTGGGTATCGAAGCCGCCCAGCGAGCAGAAAAAGATCTGGCGCTTCAGACCGATCTTCGACTGTAGCTGCATGATCTGCGCCACCTGCAGCAATTGCTGGCCGATCGTCGTGGACGGGAACGGCCTGGTGAAGGGTGAGGACGGGGGAAGGCTCGCCAGCATCGCGCTCAGGTTGATCGCGTCCTGCCGCACCTTGTCCGCCGCCTGAATCATGGTCAGGCCGCTGTTGAAGGTGAGAATGCTCTGGTATTGCGCCTGGCGCGTCTGGCCAACCTGCGGCTGCCAGGTGGTGAAACCGTTCAACTGCATGTTGAAGCCCGGAATCAGGCTCGCCGATTGAACGATGTTTCCCTTTGAGAACAGCGCCGGTCCCGAGACCGACACCGACGGCGGAAAACTCCCGCCGGCGTTCATGGCGGCGACCGCGTCGGCGACTCGCCCGGCCCATCCCGTGGACGCCGAGCTGGATGGAATGCCGGCCTGCATCTGGATCTGTTGGTCCGCGTGCGAGAACAGGTTGGTCGGAAGAGGCACGGCCGGACCACCCGTAATGGTCGCCTGATATTGCGACTGCGTCGTGGGTTGGACCAGCAACCCTACATTCGCCACTACCGCCAACTGACCCGTTCCCCACAACGGCAGAATCAACTTGAGGCCGTCGTTGAGCGCGTATGCATGGGTCTGGTTCGGTCCAACGTACTTCTTCGGCGTGACGTTCATGCCCTGCAACGTCGTATTCGCGTCCGGTAGTGCGATGGAGCCGCGGATCGCCTTGTACGCGTTGTATTCGCTCTGACCCGGAGCGGGCACGATCATGTTGTTGCCGTCGTTGCCGCCAAACAAAAAAATGCAGACCAGCGCCTTGTATTGCGGATCGACACCGCCGCTGGCCGATGCGTTCATCGCTCCGAATCGCGCGAGCGGCGCCAGCCCAGCCATCTTTAGAAAAGTCCTGCGAGTATTCATATGGTTCTCCGTAATCTTAAAACTGTGTCTGGTACTGTCCGGCCAGCACGGCCAAATAGACCGCCGTCAGAACGCGGCTGGGGTTGTCGGAGTTGGCGTCGATGGCCGTGCCGAGCGCCATCCGAATCTGCGCCGGCATCCGTCCATAGAAGAACTTCTGATCAGCCAGGTCCAGCAGGGCCGCGGTATTGGCCACCGCTGCGTTGAAGGGCGATAGGTCGATGCTCGGATCGCTGTTGGGCATCGAAATGATCGTCTGCAGCATGTTCGCCTCTTCCACCGATTCGGTCGGGGTGTAGATTTGGAACTCGGGGCCGAACAGAGCGGGGCTCAGCGGCAGATGGTAGAGCGGCGACCAGTAGCCAAACACCGAGGGCGGCTGATTCAACGTTTCCCCCATCGCCACGAAGTTCCACGGGATAATTGTGCCGGCGGGAATCGTCCCGTTCATGGCCCGGACGAAGGCGGTGATGAAGTAGATCGGATCCTTCAAGCGGCCGGGTGTGTAGTTCACGGGACCGCCGTTCAGCGTATAGTACGGAAGACCGCCGGCGTCGAACGCGATCGTGTCCTGCCGCGCCTCCGCATCCTTCAGGATCGCCGTGAGAACCGCTTGCAGGTCGCCGCGCACGCCCTTTCCGTTGTCGTTGAATACCGTAGCTACGCGTTGGATGTAACCCGGAGTTGGATTGCTTGTCACCAGATTGCGGATCAGCCGGGTGGCGACGAACGGGCCCGCGTTCGGATGGTTGAACAGGCAGTCCAGCACGCCGTTGGTGTCCTGCACCACGGTTTGTCCGGCTGGCAGACTGCATCCGAGAAAACTCTTCGCCGACACGTCGTGATTGGCTTGCCGCGTTTCCATCAACGGCGGGATGAAATTCTCCCAGTTGTTGGACTGCGGCTGGCTGCCGGACGGCGTGGGGTAGGTCCAGCCAGTCAGAGCCTGTGCGACATGCACCACATCGGGTTGCAAATAGGTGGGAACCGGGCTGCCGTTGACCAGTTGCGGCGAACCATCGATATTCAGCTTGGAGAGACCGATGGTGAAGAGCTGCATCAGCTCGCGGGCGTAGTTTTCATTGGCGCCGCCGCCGACTCCCGCTTTGTTGCTGTTCGCCAAATCGAGGTACTTGCCCATCTGCGGGCTGACCGTGATGTCGTAGAGCAGCGTCCTGAAGTTGCCGAACGCGTCGTTGCTCAGGATCTGCTGGTAAGGCACGTACTCGTCCGGGTAGATGTTCTTGTTCATCGAAATGACGATGAACTGGCCGAGCGCCCAAGCCATTTTCTGGCGTAATTGATCCGGTGCGGCCGCGATCCGGTGGAGCGTGTCGGACTGCACCGTTGAGGTCTGGGCAGGCAGGGAGATCGGGGTTGCCGCCATTGCGAACTGATTGGCGAGCCAGGTGTCGATGCCGTCCTGGTTGCCGCTGGTGTTCTGATGGATGTACGCCAAGTCGGCCGGCGACGGTCCGAAAGCTGCCTGTTCGAGGAACCGGCCCGCGTGCAGGTCCCCGCCATTTCCGCCGCCACTGTTGTAGGACTGTAACAACACGGTCGCTTGCCCCGACTTCGTGGCATCCGCCGCGCTGGTGGCCTTCACAGTGACCACCTGGCTGGCCGGCATCGCCGCGGGCGCGGTGTAGAGACCAGCCGCGGTGATGGAACCCGCGGTCGCGGACCAATTGACCGCAGTATTGGCCGTACCTGTGACCGTGGCCGAGAATTGCGCGGTGGCGGAGAGCGCCACGGTCGTGTTTGGCGGATTGACTGTTACGGTGATGGGCGCCGGCGGCGGTGGAGGCGCCGCGCCAACCGTGATGTTCACGGGTTGGCTGGTGGAGGCCCCGTTACCGGGGTTCGTAACCGTCACGGGAAACTTGCCGGCGGCCGGCAGATTCCCGGTAGCTTTCAACGCCGTCGAGCTAACGTACATCGTCATCCACGGCATGCCGTTCACCTGAACGGTGGAAGTTGGCACGAAGTTCGCCCCGTTCAAACTGATGGTCAAGTTCGATCCGGTGTTAAGGCTGCTGGGGTTTGTCGACCATATCACCGGAATGGGCTGCACGATGGATACGGTGGACGGGCCGAAGATTCCGGACGGTGCACTCGTCGCCTTTACCGTCACAACGTTGCTGGACGGTACGCTGGCCGGCGCTTTGTAAAGACCACTGGGTGATACGGTTCCATTGGTGGCATCGCCACCTGGAATGCCATTCACGGACCAAGTCACGCCCGAACCCGAGGTCGTGTTGTACACCAGGTACTGCTGGGTTGCGCCTGGCGAGATCGTCAACGACGCGGGATAAATGACGACCACGCCTTGTGCGTGCGCGAAGTTACATAAAAGAATGGGCACCAGGCCCCAGGTTAAGCGCATTTCATCCTCGTAGTAGTAGTGTCGGGCGGGACTGGACTGTGACGGACTGTTATCCGGCCGGCCCGTTACTGAACGCCATGATTGCCACGCTCGATCATTCTAAGATCGGCGTTAGACCATTTCAACGGTTAAATCTACCTAGAATCCAAGGAAAATCACTTTACTTGCACTTCTGACTGCGAACACTTTGCCCGTGTACGAAAACGCGTTCACATGAGTGTGAACGCTGCACGCATGAGTGCGCGCGCCACAGTGCTAGCGCCCTCGATCAGTGGCTGGCTTGAAGGACCGTCTTCATCGCGGCCATCTCGGCCCGCGAATAGCTCTTCTTCCCGAGAACTCGCCGGTGGCCGGGACCTCCTTTGGGAGATCCTATGAAATTCGTCCACGGCTGTCCGATCGCGTTGCGATAAAGCCGGATTTCATAGTCCTGCTCGGCGATTTCTATTTCCGTATAGCTGACTCGTTTTTTCTCGTGCACCGTCACCAGGAATGAAACGGAATTCGGTGTATGCCAGGTCCACTCTGGCTGGGACGCCAGTCTCGGCGGTTCTGCCGGCGCCAAGACAACGTTGGCCGCGCCTCCGTACATCTTCGCCGGATCCTTCCGCAGGATTTCCGCGATCTCCGCGTCCGCCGGATTCGGAATGCCGTCGTACCGGTTCTCCAACACCCGGAACTTCCAATACCGGAAGCCGCTCGGATATTGTTGATACACGGCGTCGCCTACTACGAGCAGCTTGACGCCCGGCATTTCGGTCTTGCGCAACACTTCAACGCCCCGGACGTACTCGAAGACCTTGGTGTCTGAATTCCGCTGCAGCGTTCCCGGTTTGCTGGTGAAGCGAATCTCAAGGACTCCCGGCGACATCAGGTCGGCTCGGATCCGGGCGTCGGTCGGTTGTGCGAACACGACGGGCGCGACAAAGATCAACAACGCCGTTGCGAAGGGGATGTGCGTTGGCATGAGATTAAGGATACACGAACTTCGTAGCTGGTGGCTCGTAGTTCGTGGCTCGTGCGTCGTATTTCTTGGGGAGGGGTGCATATAGGATAAGCCTTTGATTCTATTCAGTTGGTGACGCACGAACTCGATGAAAGTGACGCACTCGA
>OBLT010001260.1_pt1 | contig 16227 bp, 19 predicted proteins | sample 1518721 | NCBI WGS metagenome assembly OBLT01 (sample SAMEA3539307, study PRJEB22396) | soil metagenome | biome: tundra; feature: field; material: soil | place: USA | collected 2010-05 | depth 0.15 m | reverse complement strand
GAGATCGGCCAAATTGACCGTTTGCGCCTTCCCCGCAGTTGGGGCGCCACACGCAGCAGGGATTGACAATCCGCCGCAGGTTGCCGACCTGCCCCATAAGCCGCCCGTCCCCCTCTCCAGTTTAGAATCGGATTATCCTATTTCTAGGGTGATCGCGCCGAGGCGCCACCCTTTCGAGGAGGCGCGCCAATGCGAGATCTTGCCAAAATCCTGTTGCCGATCGACTTTTCCGAGCGCTCGGCCGGGGTGGCCCGCTATGCCAGGTCGCTGGCCGCCCACTTCGGATCCGAACTGACCATCCTGCATGTTCTGACGCCCCTTCAGTATGAGTATGGCGCGCTCGAGATCGGCGGCTCGATGCTCTCGGAGTTGTACCGCAGCCGGTCCGAGCAGGCTGCCCGCGAGTTGGAAGGCTTTCTGGCGGACGAGTTGCCCGGGCCGGAAGTGCGCCGTATCGTCCTGGAAGGCGATCCCGCGGCCAAGATCGTCGAGCTCGCCCATCGCGCGCCCGATCAGACTGTCATCATCATGCCGACTCACGGCTACGGCCCCTTCCGCCGTTTCATTCTGGGATCGAATACCGCCAAAGTCCTGCACGACGCCGACTGCCCGGTCTGGACCGGCGTCCACCTGGAAGAAGCGCCAGCCCTGGCTTCGATTCCGTTTCGCAACATTCTCTGCGCCGTCGACCTGGGCCCCCAAAGTTCGAAGACCCTATGCTGGGCGGCCCGGCTGGCGCAGGAGTTCGGTTCGCGGCTCCACCTGGTGCATGCCACCGGCCCTTCGCCGGACGCCGGCGAAGGGGGCGACGACCCGGCAGTGAGTTGGCAGGCTGCGGTCCGCAAGTCGGCCGGCGAAGAGTTGTTTCGCCTCCAGAAGTTCGTGGGAATGGAAGCGGACTCCAGCGTGGAGGCGGGCGAGGCCGCCAAGGTGATCTGTTCCACCGCGGGACGGGTCGACGCCGATCTCCTGGTGATCGGACGGGGTTCCGCGGCGGGTGTTTTCGGCCGTTTGCGCACCAACGCTTACGCGATTATCCGGGAGTCGCCCTGTCCGGTCGTCAGTGTGTGAAATGTGCGAAGCCGGGCATTCATCCAGGAACGCAGGCGGAACCGCCTGCGCTACCTGTCCGGCCGTCAGTGTGTGAAACGCGCCGCGTGATAAATTGCTGGGAGTGAACCCCCGCACAGTTTTCCAGGTTTTGGAAGAAGCCGCGCTTCTTTACGGTGACGCTCCCGCGCTCCATCAGCCCGATCCGCAGAGCAAATCCGGGTACCTGACCTATTCCTGGAAGCAGTACCGGCAGGCGGTGGAGGAGATCGCCGCCGGGCTGCGCGCCTTGGGGATCGGGAAGGGCGACGTGGTGGCGCTGAATTCCGAGACGCGGCTGGAATTCTATATAGCCGACCTGGGCATCATGGCGAATGGATCGATTGCGGCCGCCCTGTATCCCAGCTATCCGCCGAAGGACCTGGTGCGAACCCTCGCCATGGCTGGGGCGCGCGCCGTTTTCGTGGAAGATCCCAAGACCCTCGAGACGCTGCGGGACGCTCCGATCCGGCACTGGATTCTGCTCACTGGAAGGGCTCCCGGCGCCATCACACTCGAAGCTCTTCGGGAGCACGGACGCGCCGAGGTGGCGCGTGACCCGCAACTGCCGGCGCGGCTGCGCGCGCAAGTGCAACCCTCCGACACGGCCATTCTGTACCTCACTTCGGGCGCCACCGGGGAGCCGAAGATGGCGCTGATTACGCATCAGGCGATCGTTTCCAACCTGGACATGGGCCCATTCGTATTGCCGCTCGGCCCCGGGGATTCCACGGTGGCGTTTCTGCCCTCGGCGCATATCGCCCAACGCGTGGTGATCGAGCTGCTGCCGATCCGTCTCGGCATGCCGGTGACGTTTTTCGAGAGCCTCATGAAGCTGTCGCAGGATATCCGCAAAGTGCGGCCCACCATCCTGCTGGCTCCTCCGCGCATGTGGGAGCGCATCTACTCCACCATCTGCACCGAGCTGCGCAAGCGGCCGGCAGCGGCGCGGAAGGCATTCTACGGCGGTCTCGCACTGGCTCTGGCGGCGGCGCGATACCGGCGCGAAGGCAGGAAAGTTCCGCTGCACATCCGGGTGCCGCTGAAGATCGCCGACCGCCTGATGTTCCGCAAAGTGCGCGCGCGCTTCGGCGGACGGCTTCGCGTGGCGGCTTCCGGAGCGGCGCCGCTGAGCAAAGACCTGGCGGAATTCTACGAAGCCGTGGGCATGCCGCTGATCGAAGGCTACGGCCTCACCGAAGGCGGCGTGGTGAGCCTCAATCCGCTCGAGCGGCCCAAGCCCGGCAGTATCGGGAAGCCGCTGCCCGGCGTGGAGGTGCGGTTGGCGGATGACGGCGAGCTGCTGGTGAAGGGCCCGTGCCTGTTCACGGGCTATCTGAACGACCCCGAGACCACCGCGGAAGTACTGGCGGGCGGCTGGCTGCACACCGGCGACATCGCCCAAATGGATAGCGACGGCTACATCTTCATCACCGGGCGTAAGAAGGAACTGATCGTATCCTCCACGGGAAAGAAGATCCACCCATCCCGCGTGGAAAGCCTGTTCAAAATGGAGCCGCTCATCAGCCAGGTGCTGCTGGTGGGCGACCGGCTACCCTACCTGACGGCGCTGTTCACCATCAACGGGGTTAACGCGGAAACCATCAAGGGCATGGACGCCTGGCGTGGCCGGCCCATTGCCGAGATTGCGCAGGCCGCGCCCGTGCTGGCCGAAATCCAAAAAGCGGTGTCGCGCGTGAACCAGCATCTCGCGCCCTTCGAAAAGATTCGTAAATACCGCATTCTGGCGCGCGACTTTTCGATCGAGCAGGGCGAGTTGACCGCCACCATGAAGGTCCGGCGCGCGCGCGCCATGGAGAACTTCAAGGAACAGATCGACGAGCTTTACGCGGGGCGGGAGTGATCGGGAGGTCCCAGGATCGATACCCAGCACCTTGACTTGCACGCGCATGCGCGTATAATATTTTATACATACGCTTTGCGCGATGAAAAGCAGATCCGTTGGGTAGGGTCCTCCTACGGCGATCTACTGGCATTCCCAAAAGACGCCCGGAAGGAAGCGGGCTTCCAGTTGGGGAAGGTTCAGGCCGGGCTTGAGCCGACCGATTGGAAGCCGTTCGACGATGTGGGTGCCGGTACACGAGAAATTCGCATCCGGGACGCGAGCGGAATCTACCGTGCGATGTACGTCGCCAAGTTCGAGGAAGCCATCTACGTACTGCATTGTTTCCATAAGAAGACTCAGGTGACCAGCCAGCAAGACAAGGTTATTGCCGCGGCGCGCTATCGCGCCGTGGTCAGCGCGAGGAATGAAAAGAAATGAAGATCGATACCGAAATCCGCCATGTGACAAAGCCGGGCGCGAACCTCTTCCTGGAACTCGGGTTTACGCCAGACGAGGCCAAACGACTACAGGCTGCGTCTCGCAAACAGATCAATGACAGCCGGCTGCTGAAGCAGCAACTGATGGAAGAGCTATCTGCTTGGATTGCGAAACATCACCTAAGGCAGGCCCAGGCCGCCGAGATTCTAATGGTCTCGCGCCCGCGTGTGTCAGACGTGGTGAATAAAAAAACGGCCAAGTTCACGATCGATACGCTCGTGGAAATGCTCAGCCGTGTCGGCAAGCCGGTCAAGCTGGCAATCGGTTGACCAGGTTGATGCTTTGACCTGCCGCTGATCGAAGGCTACGGCCGCACCGAAGGCGGTGTGGTGAGCCTCAACCCGCTCGGTCGGTCCCACAAGCGTCTCGATTTTGGCGTAGAGCGCGATGATGGGATTGGCGCTCCTCGACAGCTCGTCGAGGAATCTCATCGCGCGGAGTGGGATTGCGAGGCCAAAGCGGCTAGCGCGCGGTCGCATTTCGCGACGTTGTGGGTGCCTTCGTCCAGCTTGGGTGCATACATCGGGATCAGCGTTCCCTTTTTCCGCAGTTCGATCCAGACATCCAGACCGCGTTGGTACCACGACCGGGCCTCGCGCCACTCCGACAGGCGCTGTGCCGCCGGGGCGGTTTTGCGCAATGCGAGCAGTTCATGTACCTGTCCGATTTGCGTGAACGCGACACCGCGGTTGCGTTGCGCGCCGGCGTTCGCGGAATCGGCCTTGAGAAGCTGGCCATCGATTTCCAGTTCCTTTTGCGCACCTAGCAGGGCCCTGCTCGCATCTAGCGTCGTGATCCCGAGGTCGGCGATCAGTTGATACACAGTCCTCAAGCCGTTGCGCAAGGTGCCGGGGTGTCTCGCCGTCACAGAGGCGTAGACCGCAATCGCTGCCTCATAGTATTGGAAGGCACTGGCAGGGTCCTTGGCGTTCGCCCGCAAATATCCTTGGGACCAGTCGCTGTCGGCCAACGCTTCCTGTGCTTCCACATTTGCCGGATCTTCCTTTGCCAACTGCTCAAAAAGCTTGTGAGACCGGTCGCCCGACTGCTGTGCCTCTTCCAGACGCTTCAGGCGAATCAAGAGGAGTGCCATCGACCGGTTAAAGACGGCGACGTCTCTTCGGTATCGGGCGTTGATTGGATCCTCACGAATCAGTTGCTCGTCTACCGCGATCGCCTTGCGATATGCCGCCACCGATGCTTCTTTGTTGTCCAGTGCCTGATGGAGCGCGGCAATTCGGCCATAAATGGCGCTTTGATACACACGTTCGTCCCGGTCCTCAGGATTCTCCCGGACCAACTCTTCGTGTATGGACTGCGCTTTTTGAAAGAGATCCATGGCGCCTTTGGCGTCGCCGAGGTTGGGGTGTTCGTTGTTTCCCATAACGTCGCCCAAAACCGTATAGGCGGATGCCAGTGCGTTGCGAACCGGAACCGATGACGGCTGCACCAACGCCAGTTTCTCCATCGATCGAACGTTCTTGCGGGCGACCGCCACCGATCCGTTCAAGTCACCCGCGAACTGCATCAATTGACCGATCCGCTCGTAGCCTTTGCCAAGTTCCACCCCGAGTTCCGGATTCTGCGGCGCGGCGGCGGCCAACGGCTCCCGTATGGCAAGCGCCTTCCGGTAACTCTCCAGTGCGCCCGCCCGGTCCCCGAGACTGGGGAGAAAGAGGCCGCCCTGCACGTCACCGACTTTCTCATACGCGCTCGCCAACTCGCGCCCCAGCGCCCGGTCCTTGCCACGCTGGCGCGCCAGCTTGTCCAGATACTGGAGACCCCGCTTCACCACCAGTTGACGCGCCGGCGTGGAACCGGGCAGGTCCTTGATGGCGTCGTGAAACTCGAACAGATAAGAGTTCGCCAGATCGCGGACATCATTGAATCGCTGATTGGCCAGGCGCGCTTCCCAAGCGGTTGCCGCGATGCCTCCGAGAAGTGTGAGCAGGACCACCGCCGCCGCCGCGATGGTTGCCTTGTTCCGGCCGGCAAACCTCCGGGCGAGGTACCCGCGCGTAGCAGCTCGCGCGGCCACTGGGTACCCTTCCATGTACCGGCGCAGGTCTTCGGAGAATTGTTCGACAGAACCATAACGGCGCTCGGGCTCCTTGCGCAACGCCATCTGCACGACGTTTTCGAGATCCGTGTCGAAGCGCCTCCCCTTCCCGGCGTTCATGGGCTCCGGAGTTTCTGTGCATATGGCCTGCGCCAGCTCCATAGCGCTGGTGGTGGGGCGGTAGGGACGAGCGCCGCAGAGCAGTTCGTATAACAGCACACCCAACGAGTAGACATCCGTAGCGGTGGTGATAGCCGCGCCGCGCACCTGCTCCGGACTGGCGTACTCCGGCGTCATGGCTCCTGCGCCGGTCTGGGTGCGTTCGGCCGATCCGTCCACTAGCTTGGCGATTCCGAAATCCAGGAGCTTGGGTGTTCCATCGGCGGTAACCAGGATGTTGCCGGGCTTCAGATCGCGATGTATCACCAGGTTCTGGTGCGCATGGGTGACAGCGGAACAGACCGTGCGGAAGAGTTCCAGCGTTTCGCGCAATGGCGGCTTTCTCTCGGCCAGATAGCGGTCGATGGGAACGCCATCGACGTAATCCATCACCAGGAAAGGCAGACCCTCTTCCGTAGAACCGCCATCCAGCAGGCGTGCGATGTTTGGGTGTTCGAGGCCCGCCAGGATCTGCCGTTCCTGCCGGAAGCGCCGCACCATCGCAAGGTGGTCTGCCTTGCCGGCGCCGTGCTGTACGATCTTGATCGCCACCAGCTTGGAAAACTCGTCATCGGCCCTGACGGCCTTGTACACCAACCCCATGCCGCCCGTGCCGATGGGTTCGATCAGCCGGTAGCGCTCCAGCGTGGCGTCGCCCGCGTCCGGTGCGGCATAGAGAGCTTCACTCTGAATCGCCGGCTCGCTCCAGGCGGGCTTCCGGCCGACACGGCCGTATGCGTCGAGTAACTTCTGAACGGCGAGCCGTAATGGGACATCGCCGCTACAGGCGCCGTCCAGGAATGTGTCGCGGGAGCCAGCTTCCATTTCCAGCGTCTCATGGAACAACCGCTCCACGCGTTGCGCGTGCGATTCAGCCGGTTGCGATTCAGGCGGAACCAATGGCGTCCTCCAACCAGGCGCGGGCGAAGGCCCAATCCCGCTCCACCGTACGAAGCGAGCTCTCGATGCCCGTCGCGCTGAGGACTTCGCAGGTTTCCTCGGCGGAAAGACCTCCGAAGAAACGCAATTCAACCACTCTTGCCTGGCGGGGATATTCGCCGGTCAACCGGTCCAGAGCCTCATGCACCATCAGAACGTCCAGCCTGAGCGCCGAATCTTCGCAGGAAGGGTCCGCGATCGCCAGAACCCACCCGCCGCCCCGTTTGGCGGCAAGCCGTTTGCGCGCATGGCCCGCCAGGATATTGCGCATCATTTTCGCGGCAACATTGAGGAAGTGCGCCCGGTTTTGCCAATCGAAATGCTGCACCCCCGGAAGCTGAAGATACAGTTCGTGGACCAGCGCCGTGGGTTGGATGGTTCGCCTCCCGGCTTGTCCGGCCATCGCGCGAGCCGCCAGACGCCGCAATTCGCGGTACACCGCGGTGGTGAGGCGATCGAGCGCCTCTTCATCTCCATTACGCCAGTCCGTCAGGCACCTGGTAATGATTCCCGGCCGCGAATCTTCGGGCTTGTTTGACGGCATGAGCAGTTCACTGGGGCACTTCTCAGTCTAGCTGAGAAAGATATTTGGTGAGGGATGGCGGGTTTTCCCGACGGTTCGCATCTTTAGTCCGAACGCACGTTTTATCCACAAGGAGGGTGAAATGATCGACAAGCATCTAATTCTGTTCACCGCGGTACTGGCATGCAGTTCCAGCCTCGGCGCCGCGACGGTTGTGCCGGATGCCATTTATCAGATTGGCATGACATTTAGTCCGAACGGCAACAGCTCGAACGCCGTCGGCCAATCGTGGTCTGCCGCCGGCAATTACGCTCTCGGCAGCGTCACAGCCGTCGTGAGCGGGGCCAACGCCACCCAGGTAGGTACGAATGAGATCCTCCCCGGCCCCTCGATCCAGATGTCTTCGGGCGATTACGGCAGTGGCTTCGCCCAGGTGTCCTACTTCTTTTTCGTGACAGCAGCGCCGGACAAGCTTCCCATACCGGACGGGACTACCATACCCATGATCATCTTCGGCAACCTGTCGGCGACCGCGAGTACAGGATCTTCGGGGTCTGTACTGGCCGTACGCACCTCCATCGATTCGGCCGAGGTCGAAGATCAGCAAAACCAACCGTGGTCCGGTTTTCTCAAGGTTAACCTTTTGTCCGGAGACCAATTCGGCGGCGGTAACATCGTCATTGGAGCCTCCGTGAACGGCCCTTCGTCGGCATTTGCCGATCCCTTTATTGAAGTGGACCCCAGCTTCGCGAACGCGTCGGACCTCCAAGTCATCGTGAGCGCGGGCATCGGGAATAGCCAGGACTCCCCTTCCGCTACGCCGGAGCCGGTCTCATTCGCATTGGCCGGTATTGGCCTGATCGGCGTCGCGCTAATCCGGCGTAGAAAGGCCGGGATGAGGACGATGCGGGTCAACTGAAACCAAGCGGCAGTGGCCGGCGGAGTGAGGACTCGCGAATCCGTTTAAGCTCTCGCGGGTCCCACAAGCGTCTCGATTTTGGCGTAGAGCGCGATGATGGGGTTGGCAAGATCAGCAAAGATGATGCTGAGAAGAACCTTGCGCGGCTAGAAGCGTTGACCCCTCAGTTTGTTGCGCAATGGGCGTCTATCGGCAAGCAGGTGTTGGGAGACTCGCGCAGCATCATCATCCATCGGCCGCCCGCCGGCGTTGTCAGAGCGGCAGCCATTCCAGCCGGTCCTCCCACTCTGAGGCCTCCGATGCCAGCCAGATGAGGAGGAGTTCGTCGATTGCCGTACCTACATCGAGGCTCTGCGAAACGAGGAATACACCCGCGCTGCGTTTTCCGGAGTTTCGGTAAGCGCGAAGGTGGGCGGGCATTGTGCCAACATCGTGAGAGACCAGCACACGCCGCTGTTCCGCCGCCAACGCCATAACTTCGGGGTCACTCATACGCCGTAATCCAGCCGCCTGAGCCGTCAGGAAATCCAGGGCTGGCTCCCGGCGCAGGATTCCGCTGACAATGGCTTTGTTGAGATCGGCGTCCGCGAGGAACCGCACCTTCACGACGGGCGAGCCGTGTGCAGCTCGTCCCGAGCGCGCATCAGTCTCTCGCGAAGATCCGCAGACAGCGGTTCAGCGTTGCGCCTACCTTCTGCCCACTTCTCGCTTTGGCGAATCAGATAGGCATCGATCTCCGCCTGGTTTGCGAGGTAGTCTGCGATGGCGCCGTAGACCTCTTCGAGCCGAAGAAGCTCGAAATTCTGGCGGATCGTCTCAGGAGATTCGCCACGGCGATATGCATGCACGATCGAATCCAGAGAGATCCGTGTCCCAGCGACGTAGTAGTTGCCATCTCGCTCTTCGATGTATTCCTTTACCATGTTGCATTGATTATACCGCCTCGTGTGGAGTGCCTTGCTGACGGAGGGCGATAGGATCTCTGTAAGGCGCTGTAGGAACCGAAAGTGCTGACAACCCAATGGAAGGTCCGGCGCGCGCCATGGAGAACCTTCAAGGAACAGACTTACGCCGGCCGGGAGTGATCGGGAGGTCCCAGGAGCGTCTCGATTTTGGCGTAGAGCGCGATGATGGGGTTGGCGCTCCGCGACAACTCGTCGAGGATCCACGCGCGCTCTTTGGGATCCTTGGAACTGTTGGCCGTTTTCAGCATCATGTTTACGAGCGCGAACCACAGGTTCCGGTTTTGGGTGACCGCGTAGTGCGTCTCCAGAAACGTGCGGTAGCTGCCCATGGCATTGTTGCGCGCCGAGCCCGGCGGAACCAGGCCTGCCAGAACGCTATAGGTGTGGGCCATTGATCGCCGTGTACCGGTGCAGAATTTCCTGCAATACTTCAGCGTCGGTAACGAGACGCTGCCCCGCTGCGATCAGGCGCTCCAAGATTAGTTGCGCCTCTGTCTTGTGCGGATGTGCAGCGCCGATGAGGTACATCGGGATGTTGGAATCGACGAAGATCAACCCTCATACCCTCGTTCAATTTCGCCCAGCATCTGGCCAATTTCAGCGGTGGGAAATGAATACGTGGCGGCGCGCCGAACAGCCTTCAACTTCGTTTCGGGCTCGATCACTGGCCGGTTCGCACGCGCTTCGAGGAGCGCGCGCCGGACCCATTCACCCACTGTCAGACGCTCTCGCTTCGCCAGGCGCTGGATGTCCAACATGTCCCGATCGGGGAGCAGGACCTGCAGACGCTTACTCATAGAGTGAGTATAACATGCTCATAGGATGAGACCCTGTGACCGGAGAGCCAAACCGTCCGACCCACCCTACAGCTTGAACTCCGCTTTCACCACTTCGTCGTCGAGCGAATGCTTCAGCGTGAAACCGAGCTTCTCGCAAATCCGCATCACGTCGCGATTGTCCGGGAGGATATCGGCGATCACCCTGGAAAGCTTCTCGCCGGCGCCCACGATCAGCGACCGTGCCAGCAGTTCCTTGCCCAGGCCCTTGCCCTGCCACTTGTCGCTAACCAGCACCGCGACCTCACCGTCCCTGGTGCCGTGGATCTTCATCAAGCGGCTCACTGCCAGAATTTCGGACTCGCCTGTCTCCGGGTTGCGCCTCTCGGCCACCAGCGCCATTTCGCGGTCGTAGTCGATGAAGCAGATGCGCGTCAGCCGCTCATGAGTGGTGCGTTGCTCCAGGTTCATCAGATGGAAGTAGCGCAGGTACACGCTCCGTTCGGAGAGGGTCTCGTGGAACCGCACGATGGCGGGCTCGTCTTCCGCCCGGATGGGCCGGATGGTGACTGCCGAACCGTCCTTCATGGTCCAGGGCGCCACGTACTTGGTAGGGTAGGCGCGGATCGCGGTCTTGGGGATCTGGTCCTTCTCAACTTCGGGACCATGCACCACCACCCGCGCGTCCAAAGCGATCAGGCCGTCCGGAGAGGCCAGCAGCGGATTGATGTCGATTTCCTTGATCCACCGCTGCTCCGCCACCAGCGCGCTGAACCGCACCATCAGCGTTTCGAGAGCCGCCAGGTCCACCGGACGGCGCCCGCGAACGCCCTTCAGGGCCTTGTAAATCTTGGTCTGCTCCATCATGCGGCGGGCCAGCGTGCTGTTCAGCGGGGGCAGCGCGAGCGAGCGGTCCTTGAACACTTCCACGAGCTGGCCGCCGGAGCCGAACAGCAGCACGGGACCGAACTGTGAATCGAGGCTGGCCCCGATGATCAGCTCATAGGCGTCCTTGAGCTTGATCATGGGCTGCACCGTGACGCCCTGGAAGTGCTCGACGCCTACCTTGTCGGCGACGGCGGTTTCGATGGCGTGGAAGGCGCGTTCCACCGCCTCGGAGCTGCCCAGGTTCAGTTGCACGCCGCCGACATCGGTCTTGTGCGTGATGGTTTCCGAGAACAGCTTCAAAACCACGGGGTAGCCGATCTCATCGGCGGCCCTTACGGCGCCCGCCGGGTTGGCGGCGATGATGGTCTTTGCCGTGGGAATTCCGTAAGCGCTGAGCACCTGCTTGGATTCGAACTCGGTCAGGATGGTGCGGCCTTCGCCGCGCGACTTCTGAACGATCCGATCCACCAGATTGCGGTCCGGCGACCAATCGGCGGAATCCTCCGGCATGTCGGGCGTTTCGTACAGACTCTTAAGGTTGTAGCTGTACCGCCACATGTAGTTGAAGGCGCGCGCCGCGGTGTCGGGGTACGGAAACGTCGGAATGTTCGCGCGGTTCAGGATTGCCTCGCCGGCCGCTACGTCCATCCCGCCCATCCAACTCGCGAGAACCGGCTTGCCTTCCTGCTTGGCCAGCGGTCTCAACTCCTCGGCTATGCGGGTGGGGTCGGTCATGGCCTGGGGGGTCAGAATGACCAGCATGCCATCGCTATGCGGATCCTTGGCGGCAATCTCCAGGGCCTTGGCGTAGCGTTCGGGGGAGGCGTCGCCGATGATGTCCACCGGGTTGTTGTGGCTCCAGGTCGGCGGCAGCACGGCGTTGTAGGCTGCCAGCGTCTCGGGAGTCAACTCGGCCAATTCGCCGCCGCCCATGATCAGCGCGTCGGTTGCCAGCACGCCCGGGCCACCCGCATTGGTGACGATGGTCAGGCGCGGTCCCTTGGGGCTGGGCTGTTTGGAGAGCACTTCCGCCATGTAGAACAGGTCGGCGATATTGTTGACGCGCAGTACGCCGCTGCGGCGGAAGGCGGCCTCCAATACCTCATCGCTGCCGGTGAGTGCCCCCGTGTGGGATGCGGCAGCCTTGGCCGCGGCGGCCGAGCGGCCCGGCTTGATCACGATGATCGGTTTATTGAGCGCCACTTCGCGCGCCGCCGAAAGGAAGGAGCGCGCGTTGCCGATCGACTCCATATAAATGACGATGGAGCGGGTTTTGGGATCGTTGCCCAGGTGATAGATCAGGTCGCCCCAACCCACGTCCACCATGGAGCCGACCGAGACGAACGCGCTGAAGCCCACCATTTCCTTGAGGCTCCAGTCCAGAATCGCCGTGCATAGCGCGCCGCTCTGGCTGATGAAGCCCACCGAGCCGGGCCGTGCAATGGTGGTGGCGAAGGTGGCGTTCATCCCGGAAAGGGGGGCCATGACTCCCAGGCAATTGGGGCCGATCACCCGGATGTCGGCTTCCTGCGCCTCGGCCAGCAGCTTCTGCTCGAGCGCGGCGCCTTCGGGGCCGATTTCCTTGAAGCCGGCGGAGATCACAATGGCGCCCTGCACGCCGTTTTCACCGCATTCCCGTATGATCCCCGGGATGGACGGCGGCGGCGTCACGATCACGGCCAGGTCCACCGGTTCCGGGATATCCGAAACGCACTTGTAGGCCTTGATGCCCAATACGCTGGGGCGCTTGGGGTTCACCGGATAGACGGTTCCCCCGAACGGGCTGGTGACCAGGTTCCACAGCACGGTCCGTCCCACGGTGCCGGTGTTCTCGGTCGCGCCGATTACCGCTACGGTTTTCGGCGAGAAGAATACGTCCAGGGGCTGCCTGGAATGGCTCATTTTCTTACGGGAAGGTTTACTGGCTTGCATGTTCATCGGTCTCCGTCCTGGGTCCGAACGCGGCCTGGTTGAGTGCCTCGACTACGTCCTGGACCTTGAGTCCGTTCTTGCGCGCCACGGTTTCTATATCGCAGTCGTCGCAGGCTGTTCGATAGTGCAACTGCTCGAAGACTTCAACGGTTTCGGGGTGACGTTGCTTCACATCCCGGATGATCATGTCACGGCGGATCAATTGATCGAATCGAAACATCGGTTTGCGCCTCGGAGTAGTTAGAATGAGCACCTCGGATTCCAAAGGAGGCGGCTAGCGTTATCAGCAGGTTGGAGGCGAGTCGATTTCACGGGGTGGGTGAAATCCCCCAATCGAAGCGTGGAGGACATGCGGGCGAACGGCTAATGGGCTGAGATAACGCGCTGCCGCGCTGCCCACCGGAAGGCCGACCCGGGCCGCTGGCGATCCATTGATCGTGGAGCAGGCTATAGTCCCCGATGTTGAAACTGTACAAGACCCGCCCGTCGCTACTCTGCATTGCATCCTCGTCGAAGTACAGCCGAATTCGGCTCATCGCGGGGACCGAGGTTCGGACTCACGATCTACCCTATCGGCGAACGCTTCTTCCTCGGCCAAGTCCCCTTCAATCTCTTCGGGATTGGCGTGATAGTACGCCAGGGCGGCGTGAACCTGAGCGAGACTGAGGTGTCCATACTGGGTCGCAATCTCTTCCGGAGTCAAGCCCATTCTGTACCAGGCCGCGACACGCATCACGGTCACTCCGGTTCCGGCAATCTTGGGCCGCCCCGCCCGTATCGCCGGATCGCGGTCGAGCAGACTTCCGATCTCGATAGCGCCAACCATAGTTCGATTATAGCCAGCCCCCCATAGTATCCTGGAACCAGGAGATTCAACCCCATGGGATGCGGAAGCGGCGGCAGCGCCTTTAACCAGATACAGAATGCGATTCACCCCGGAGCGCGCAAGGTCTTTTGCGTGAAGTTCCAGAAGGAGATGGAAGGGCTCGATGAGTCGCCTTTCGAAGGCCATCCGCTCGGGCAGAAGATTTTCGAGAACGTCTCCAAGGAAGCCTGGAAGATGTGGGTAGAGCACATGAAGATGCTCATGAACGAGTATCGGCTCAACCTCGGCACCAAGGAGGCGCAGGAATTCCTGCTGCAACAGATGGACAGTTATTTCTTTGGCGAAGGCGCAGCCCTGCCGCCGGATTTCGTTCCGCAAAAAACTAAGGGCTGAATGTTTCGAGCGCGGTGGCGATGTGGAATCGCAATTCCGCATGAGACTGCCGCAGGGCCCCTTCCACTTGAGCGGCCGAATCTCCCCTCGCGAAAATGAACCCCAGGTAACTGGACCCTTCGGGCAGCGGAACCAGGCGCTGTCCCTGCTTCGCGGTGATAATCACGTCTTCGATTCCGGCAACCTCCCGGGCGCGTTCCACTCCTTCCGCCGATTCGTACATGCCGCCCTTGGGAATCGGGATCATCATGACTCCGGACGCCCCTCCCTCCAGTCGCACGCGCGACACGTCTTCGCCGATGGCGTGCCGGAGGATCAATTCTTCCAGGGGGACGCCGCCTTCAAATCGCAGCGCCTGGGCACACAGCCCGCCGATGGGGCGTGCGTGCGTTTCAAGCATCCAGGCGCCCGCCGGGTTGTAGCGCAACTCCGCGTGCACGGGGCCGTGAAACAGCCCCAGTGCTCCGGCGGCGCGGGCGGCGGTTTCCAGCAATGCCTGTTGCACATCGGACCGTTCGCGCGACGGTGTCACGTAAATCGTCTCTTCGAAATACGGCCCTTCCAGCGGGTCGGGCTTATCGAAGATGGCGAGTGCCTGAAAACGGCCATTCGTAACCAGCCCTTCGACCGCGAACTCGCGGCCTTCGATGTAGCTCTCCACCTGCAGGTGCCGCTCGCCGATCTTGCGGATGCGGGCAAACGCAGCCACAAACTCTTCCTCGGTGTTGGCGCGGATCACGCCGCGGCTGGCGGAGAGACCCAGCGGCTTCAGGACGCAGGGATACGGGGCCCTGCGGGCGAGCGCGCGCGGATCGTCGGTGAGGGGCGCGCGAAAGAAGGCCGGCACGGGCAGTCCGGCGGCCTGGTAAAGCTGGCGCGCCAGGTACTTGTCGTGACAGGCCCCGGCCGCCGCCGGGGGATGGAACCGGACGCCGAGCGCTAAAGCAGCCTCGGCGGCCAGCACCGCCGGACGGTCACCGACAGCCGCGATACCATCGCAGGGCAGACCGCGCAGCAGATCGAGCGACTCGGGAATGCGGTCGAACTTTACGGCAATGGCCCGGTCGGCCCAGGGATCTTCGAGCACGTGGCAACGGTCGGTCGCCAGCGTGAGGTCGATGCCCAGACGCCGCGCCGCGTCGGCAAAAACGCGGATCTGGTACCCCGTGGTAGCGGCGAAGAGAATCAGGTGCTTGGGCACTGATCCTATTCTCCCCCAGTAGGGCGGGATTCCATCCCGCGGCCGATTTTCAATCGGCTTTCTTTATCCGCCTGGCCGCGCTTTCCCCGTCTCAACTGCCGGACCTTACTCGACCGTTGGTGCCGAAGACTCGCGAAGCCGGTCGTCAAGGCCGAGGAAGATCGCCAACCCCTCATCGATGGCAGCCATCTCCTCCCGCGCCAGCTCGCCGAACACGCGCCGGACCCTCCGCTTATCGATGGATCGCAGATGGTCGATCAGCGCGAAGGACTTCCTGGCGAGACCGCTCGGGCCGGGCGCGAGCGGCGGATAAAGCAGTCCCTCGCCCGGAGTCCCTGTTACCGGCACCACACACACCAGCGGGAAGCGCTGGTCACTGTTGACTTCCGGATCGCTCACCACGACGCAGGGCCTCACGCCATGCTGTTCGCGACCGGCCGTGGGGTCGAGATCCACCACCACGATTGCGCCGCGCCCGAGCCTCACTCACGCCCCTCTATCCAGCCCTCGCCGGGCACCCACCGAACCGGCGTGCCAGCGGTACTATCGACCAGCGTCTCGGTATCTTCCTCGGGCAAGTCCCGCGCCCAATCCTCAAGCCCCTGCTGGGCGAGATCGGCGCTTTCGGGGTGGGGGTTCCGCAGTGATCGGTGAAGCTCCGTACGACGGCGGCGGTCGAGCTCGTGGCGGACGGCTTCCGTGACGAACTTGCTGCGGTTCTTCTCCCTTCGGTCAATGTCCTTGACCAAGTCATTGGGTAAGGTGACGGTCACACGCTCGACGTTAGCCATATCATACTTTCAGTATGATCATACCATGTGTGGTGCTTCGCGGCTCCGGAGGGCTACCGGTTTCGTGTCCTACCTGCGGAGCCAAATAGCGTTTTGCAGTATGTCCGCTATCTGATTGATTTCATTACCACCAGTTCAGACGTTTCTCCCGGATTGACCCGATTTGCCTGTGACCCCAGCGTGGACTCGAACTCTTGACAACGAATTCGTGCGTCCAATATGTCCCAAAACGGTCGGCGCTGGTCCACTGTGCGCGCCGACTTCCGGATAGCCGACAATCCGGACGGAACCCAAATCCTGACATTCCCCCAACGGCGTTTCGCGGGATAACTTTCGGAGCTAAGGTCCCAAGTGCGAACGGGCGAAGTTCAGTGCACGATGCGGACGCGTCATCCGAACCCGGTTGCTCGCGCGATCAGAAAC
>OBLT010001258.1_pt1 | contig 16243 bp, 17 predicted proteins | sample 1518721 | NCBI WGS metagenome assembly OBLT01 (sample SAMEA3539307, study PRJEB22396) | soil metagenome | biome: tundra; feature: field; material: soil | place: USA | collected 2010-05 | depth 0.15 m | reverse complement strand
TTCCTTACACAACAAGAAGCCTTACAAATCATCCGCAAAGAATTCAGCATAATAATAAACTCCGAAAAAGAAAAAAAAGTTTCTACTGACAATTTAATCTCTGCAGAAAGTGTTCTTGCTTAAAATAGTATCTCAAAATTTATCACAACGATAAAGGACGCCCCACCGAGAAGGGTATGCACATAACAAAAGTATCAAAAGCAGGACATTATAACATTGGCTATGCGCAAGCATTAGCATCAGTTTATAACACTGAAATAACTGATTTCTAAAAACTACATCCCAATTATTCCAGAAATATCAATGTCGTGAAGATAAGGCTCCAGGATTGTATTTGTATAGCATGAGGTAAATTTAGTTATCGCGTTTATGCCTCCGTTATATTTCACCCCTTGATAAAACCTATTAAACTAGTCTAAAGAATAATTATATTCCTTATCAAGGCGCTCTGAAACGTGAACTGAGGCGATTCTAAAAATTCTTAGAACTCGGGAAGCAACATTGCCCGATATATATATTATCGGCTATCCCTGAAGCAATGAACCTGCAACTTCGTTAAAACAAATGTGGCCTATTGTTAGATAAATTCTTAGATATACAACTATTGGTTTTTCATAGGATATTGGATTTGATTTAGGGGAGAATTTATATTCACCCTCTTTTATTTACAATAATAACAATAGTAAATACTATTAAAATCAAATGCATGCCTTAGAAGGTGCGATGTCATGAATTTAGCTTGTTCAATTAATAAACATCAATTATTTAAGATTTAGCTGCTCTGCTATTAATATATTATCTTAACAAATATGTGATATTAGTTTTCCTAAGGCTTACCTTTCTACACACAAAAAAAGCTCGCCGGTATAATTTCTTTTTAGAGTCAATTTCAAAAATGGGGAAATTGAGAAAATTTGTTTTTTAAAATACCGGCACATTTTTAACTCTTCGTCTATTGATATTTCATTTTATGATAATTGAGCTGTATAATATTGTTGGCATTATAATAATCTACTACAATGAGCAAGCCTGAAACTGTATCATATTCTCAAAAGCTTTTCTACCAGCTTGCAGTGATTTTACTTTTAGGAATTTTCATTTACGTTGGTCACGGGGTGTTGGTGCCTATTTACTTTTCTATACTTTTAGCTATTTTATTATTACCCATCACAAACCTGCTGGAAAAATTATATTTTCCCACAATACTTGCAAATTTTATTGCTGTCATACTGGCCTTGTCTTTCATTGCAGGTGTGGTATATTTTCTTTCCGCCCAAATGGCAGGGTTTTTAAATGATATTCCTTCTATTAAGGCACACCTGGCTGCGCATATTGCTGATTTACAAAACTGGGTGGTGCAAAAACTAAATATCAGTACAGCGCAACAAAAAGTTATTATTGATACTGCCAGGGAAAATGTAAGGCATTCCAGCGGCCAATACATTGGGCAAACTTTCCTTAATGTATCAGAAACGGTAATACTTATTGTGCTGGTAGCCATCTATTCCTTCCTCCTACTTTGTTACAGGCATCTAATCAAAAGATTTTTGTTTGCGGTTTTTAAAAGCGAGCACAAAGAAAGGCTTCAGCAGGTAATGCTTGAATCAAAACAGATTATTCAAAAGTATATGACTGGGCTTCTAATAGAAATGGCCATTGTCGCCACCTGCAATTCGGTTGTATTATTATTGATTGGTGTTAAGTATGCTATTTTCCTGGGTGTATTTGCGGCTGTACTCAATATCGTTCCTTATATAGGTTTGTTTACCGGCTTACTCTTTACTGTGTTGGTAACATTAGGTAATTACGCTGGCATTAATGAAATTGTTTGGATTATTGTTGGTTTGGAAGTCATACATTTTTTAGATGCTAATTTTTTAATGACAAAGGTCGTTGGCTCTAAGGTAAAAATAAATGCTTTGATGACTATTGTTGGCGTTGTAATAGGGGGTACTTTGATTGGTCTGCCGGGAGTATTTTTGGCATTGCCCACCATTGCCATTTTAAATGTAATATTTTCCCAAATTGATACACTTAAACCATGGTCCATTTTACTCAGTGATGACCGGGAGAATATCACTCAAAAAAAAATACTTAAACATCTACAAAAACTTAGCAGCAAAAAAAAGTAATCCGATTTTACCTTAAGCCATGAACTTTTTAAAGTGAATTTTTTTCAAGAGTTTATCAAATTGCCACTCTCGTTTTTGAACATTAAAGGGTAAGACAACTAAAGACACTATGCCAGCCATCTAAAAGGCGATTAGGCTATACGGCTGTGTTACGAATAAATTCTCATCTTCAGTTCGTTATCAGCAGTAGTTCCATCTGGCTTAATTCTATTTGGCGGCTGTTCCGGGCTGAACGAATCAAGGAATATCAGTACAACAGGCCCTATCGTTGTATGCCATTCATCGACCATCCTTAAAGTTTTGGGTGAAAATGTAATCCGTATTCAAAATGACAATAAGGCGACATGAAATTCCGCATTGAAACACAACCCGGTTATGGCACAAAGCAAGGTATAATGCCCAGATTCTATATGCAAATGAAGGATCTTTGTAGCTATCTAGGTGTTGAACCTTTCATAGATGCAATTCCAAACAAGTTCCTGCAAAAGATTATAGATGAATATAGAATTGAAAATAAAACCGCAAAAGAAAACGCCAGCCCCTAACAAGGAGTCACTGTTACACAACCCTGATTTCAAAAAATGGCTTTTCTAATTTCTCCTCATGAACATTTAGAGGCTTTTACAGCGCAGCTATTTTTACTTTTTTACAAAACTCATTAGCATTCGGTACTGCTATGCTGGCGGACGGAAGAACGATCAACTTTTGTACATCTATCAGCTAATACCAGGCAGGCAGAATTCTTTTGAGAATTTGTTGTTATCTTCAACTTCAGTTTTTCAAATAGGCTTCAGTTCCGGGCTTGAGTGTATCACGAGAAACAGGATATTGAGATTTTGTTTCGTAATTGTATAAATGATGGCAGTAGGCCTGCCATACACGCCTTACAGCAGGAGTGTACAAACCGCCCCAAGGTGCTTTGTTCAAAAGGCAACGTGCTTAGCGTTGTGGTTAAACCGTATCGTAAGGTATCAGGTATGTGTAATGGAGTTGAATGTAAATGAACCACTACTGCAATGCTTGCGCGATGAGGATAAAGGATATTGAAACTATTATTGGAAACATGGAATATAATTATTAGAGCTAAAACAAAGGAGTGTTAATTGAAACCGAAGTAGACTTTCAGATGAAGAATATTGTGTCGCTTCGACACTTAGAAAGTTTAAATGGATCAATTGCTTTCATTTAATTGTAATCAGCAATCGTAATTAGTTTATTTACATCTCGTACTATAATCTTTCTGCCTTTTGTTTCAAGAATTTTATCTTCTTTGAACCCGGAGAGGATTCTTAAGACATTTTCTCTTGCTGTACCAACCATATTGGCTAAATCATCCCGGCTGATATTTATTTCTACCGGCGTACCAGCCGTAAAATTTACTTTGTATTTTTCCCTTAATAGAATTAGTTGAAGTGCTAATCTTTCCCTAACTGATTTCTGTGCAAATATGCTGAGGCTATTTGCTAAAACAGCAAATTCATGGCTTAAAGTTTTCAATAACCGTTGTGATAATATTTTTGACTTATCCAACACTTCAAAAAAATCTTCCTTTGGTATAAAGGCAATGTCGCTATCCTCTAAAACTGCTGCTGAATCTGGATAATGTTCTTCAGCAAGTAATGCGTGGTATCCCATTATCTCGCCGGTATTAGCCACATAAATAATTTGTTCTTTACCATCTTTATCTACTTTGTATTTTTTTGCTTTACCCTCACGTATAAAAAAAATTCCAGTAGCAAACCCACCTTCACGAAAAATTATTTCACCTTTTTTATATACTTGTGTGTTCATATTAGCAGTGAGTATTGCTAATTCATCTGGCGGTAGGTTTGTAATTACCGAAGCACTTTTAAAATCCCATTTATCAATAGGGAAAATTCCTTTTAAACTCATACAATACAAATTTACTTTTTTAAAAAGTAATAAAAGTTACGTTTCTCATTGATCAGGATTACGTTTATTTTACCAGCTTGCCTATAATTTTGGATCATGGATGCATTAAGCCAGATTCTTCAAACTTCAGAATCCAGAAAAGACCTCTACTATACTAGAGATTATGAGTGGATAGACTTTCAGGAATCAGTAGCATATATAGGTATTTGTCCTTTTAAATTAGCCGGAATAAAGAAAATTGAATGAATTGAATTTGCGAGAGAAAGTAATAAAAAAAAATGTGGCGAAGTAATAGCATCAATATTTTATGATGATTATAAAATAGATGTTCATATGCCCGTAGGGGGGAATGTAATCTCATTCTATGATGCCATTCTTTTAGGTGACCAAAATATAGTACTTCTGGAGCCGGAAACTTCAGGCTATATAGCACTTATTGTTCCATCTTCCAACGATAACAGTAAGGGATTAGTTATGGCTTCAAAATATCCATTGTAAACAAAAAAACTAACTAATTTCTTATGCCTTTATTAGCTCAAAAAAAATCGTACATAGATAAATGCTTTGAAGATGATGATGAATTTCACAGCGTATATCCCCAGCTTATACAAAAATTAGCAGTCTTACACTGGACACCTTTGAAAAACCATAGAATAATTGCTGCCTCTTGTTAAAAATATTAACCGCTTGGGTGCTGATTTAATTTACACTTCGTTGTTGGATGGGTTAACATCAAAATCAGTAAAAAATGATTGTCATTGCAACCTCTGAAACCTGTTTTTAAAGTTATTAGAAAGGGATGAGTAGCCTTTTTTAAAACTTACCCATTCTGATGAAAACATAAAAAGAAAAGTATGCTGTCAAAGAACTACATGCTTATATAGTAGTAATATATTGCACAGATAGCGGCACAAGGGTTGAAATAATAATACCTATTAAAACATTGTTGAAAAAATAGATTATTAATATCTATTAGAAAAGGAATTAAAAGATATATAACTTTAGGAGTGATGAAATTTCATCATTGTCTGTTAAAGAAATAATTACTACTATACCAAATATCTATGCCTGATTTATTGTTTCTTTATTTGGCTTTACTATTGCCATTAGCTGGTATCATCTCCATTCCATTGTTTCCGCATTCAATAAGAGGTACAGCAAATTTTATTTTTGTACTTGCAATAGCTGTTGTTACATCCATTCCGGCTATGAATGTATTAACAGGAAACACTGTTGATATTTTTATTAGCAATAGTATTGTTTTTGGAAACCTTTCACTCCATATTGACAGCCTTTCAGCATGGTTTATTCTCATCATTAATTTAACCTGTATCAATGGCGCTTTTTATGGTATTGCGTATATGAAACAATATGATCAGCAAAAGGCCAATCTTTCTTTGCATTGGATATTATTTTTGCTTTTCCAATTTTCGATGCTTTGGGTTTGCCTGGTACACAATGGATTGGCTTTTCTTATTTTATGGGAGCTGATGTCCATTTCATCTTTTCTGCTTGTCATCTTTGAGCATCAGGATAAAACAGTACTTAAGGCAGGGATTAATTATCTTGTTCAAATGCATATTGGGGTACTTTTTCTTGCCGCTGCTTTTATCTGGGTCTATTTTTCTGAAGGTTCATTTGAGTTTTCAGCAATTGAAAAATTTTTTTCTTCCCATTCAAACCTGTGGTTATTTCTTTTATTTTTTGTTGGATTTGGCATTAAGGCAGGATTTATTCCTTTGCACTCGTGGCTGCCACAGGCGCACCCGGCGGCACCTTCCCATATTTCAGGAGTTATGTCCGGAGTAATCGTAAAGTTGGGCATTTATGGAATATTGAGGATTATTTTTTTGCTAAAGCAAGATTACACGCTCATTGGTGAAATAATTATAATCCTTTCTGTTATTACCGGCCTGTATGGCATTCTGAATGCTGCTGTTCACCGCGATTTTAAAAAAATGCTTGCCTACTGTACTATTGAAAATATCGGAATTATAGGAATAGGGATCGGGCTGGGGCTAATGGGAATCGGAATCGGGAATGATGTTATGATTATTTTAGGATTTGCAGGTGCTTTGCTGCATACTTTGAATCATTCACTTTTTAAATCACTTCTTTTTTTTACAGCAGGCTCTGTATATCAACAGACACATACACGGGATATGGAAAAGCTCGGCGGATTGATACGCAGCATGCCGCAAACAGCAATTCTTTTCCTCACAGGTGGTATGGCAATCGGTGGATTACCCCCATTTAATGGATTTGTTTCAGAGTTTTTGATTTACTCCAGCATCTTGCTGGGCATTAAATCTATGGGTATTGTATCCGTTACCCTGATGATATTTACAATGGCCGGGCTTGCGTTGATCGGCGGGATTTCAATACTTACTTTTACAAAAAGTTTTGGAACAATATTTCTTGGTAATCCAAGAACACAATTACACCAGCAACCCGGTGAAGTTTCATTGGGTATACGGGTACCACAATATTTCATTTTAATTATAATGCTTTCCATTGGCCTGTTTCCACAATTTTATTTTTCGGTAGTAAATGAAATTGTTTTGAGATTTATCCCGGCAGCATCTTCTACAAGTAATTTGACTCCTTCTTCTTTACTTAACAGTATATCATCCATCGGGAAATTTTCGGTGCTGTTTATCTTGCTTCTGATTTTGATTTATATGATTAGAAATAGCTTTTCACGCAAACACACGGCAGCAAAGGGTCTAACATGGGGCTGCGGATATGCTGCTCCAACTTCACGCATGCAATACACAGGGAAATCATTTTCAAAGTCGCTAGGAAAGTTGTTGAGTTTTATCCTTTTGGAAAAGAAAAAATATAAAGAGATTTCAGCCGCTGAAATATTTCCTTCAGAAAGAAAACATTCAACCCATTATAATGACTTTTTTGTAACAAAGATTTTAAATGGCATTGTTGACAGGCTTCTTTATTCAATGAATTATTTTCAGTTTATTCAAAATGGCAAAATCCAGATGTATATTTTGTATGGAGTTTTTTTTATTGTCCTGGCGTTTCTGGGTACAATTTTTAAATTTATCTAATGACAATAATTGCATTGTTTATATTAATTATCTTTTCAGCAATTGTATTGATTCCATTTGTAAATGTGCATAGGAAAGGAATGATTGCTGTATTAGCAGTAATAGGAGTTGCCATTCTCAGTGGTATTATAGCTTTTCGGGCATTAGCAGGAACAGATTCAGAATACTTATTCCGGGGTTCGTTGGTAACCGGAAAAATTCCTGTTCGTATAGATGCATTATCCGGTTTGTTTATTTTAATTATCAATTTCACTTTCATTACCGGAGCCATTTACGGTTTGCAGTATATGAAGGCTTATAAGGAGCAAAGATCTAACCTGTCACTGCATTGCATCAGCTTTATTCTTTGCCAGTCAAGTTTATTATGTATTTGTTCTCTTCAAAACACTATTGCATTTCTTACCGCCTGGGAAATAATGGCTTTGTCCTCTTTTATTCTTATAATTTTTGAACATAATAAGCGGGAGACTTTGGACGCCGGAATTAATTTTTTAATCCAGTCGCATATCTGCATTATGTTTTTGACGCTGGGTTTTATTTGGGTAGCATTGAAGAAGAATTCTTATGATTTTAGGGCAATCACCCTTTTTACTTCATCTAATTCCCTTCTTACCGGCTTTGCTTTATTTATGTGCTTCTTCATAGGGTTTGCTATTAAAGCCGGCTTTGTCCCCTTCCATACATGGTTGCCTTACGCCCATCCGGCAGCGCCATCGCATGTTTCTGGTGTCATGTCGGGGGTGATCATCAAAATAGGCATTTATGGTATCCTGAGGATGCTACTCCTGATTAAAACTGATTACCTGGTAATAGGGTATGTTATTCTGTTTATTTCTATACTGACCGGAATCTACGGAGTGATGCTTGCCATCATCCAGCACAACCTGAAAAGACTACTGGCTTATCATAGCATTGAAAACATTGGGATCATTGGAATTGGAATTGGTCTTGGGTGTATTGGCATGGGTAAAGGCAATAATATATTAATTGTCTTAGGATTTGCAGGCGCCCTATTGCATACATTGAATCATTCTCTTTTTAAGTCCCTTCTTTTTTATGGCTCAGGCAATGTATACCAAGCCACCCATACTATGGATATAGAAAAGTTGGGTGGTTTGGGCAAGTTCATGCCTCACACTTCATTTCTGTTCCTGATTGCGGCACTTGCAATTTGCGGTCTGCCCCCCTTCAATGGGTTTGTCTCTGAGTTCCTTATTTATAATGGATTGTTTACGGGCTTGCATGGTTCAGACAAAACTTTGCTGTCATCTTTGGTTTGCGGCCTTTTTGGATTAGCACTCATTGGAGGACTTGCCATGATATGCTTTACAAAAGCCTTTGGTTCAGTTTTTCTCGGTACGCCACGCCATAATTTTCATCATAGACCCAACGAGGTTAGTCCTGGGAAACTACTCCCAATGTATGCAGTAGTGATCTTGATGATAGCAATTGGATTTTTTCCAAAGGTTTTTGTCATGGGTCTTTCTAAACCGCTTGCTTTATTCACTCATCATACGCAGTTTGACAGGCAACAGGCATTGCTACCCGGTACCGAAGCGTTGATTATGATTGGAACATGTGCTGCTGGTTTTCTCCTATTGACGGTGTTGATCTATTTGGTAAGGAAGCGAATCATCGTTAACAGGCCACCAGTCTTCAATGCTACCTGGGGTTGCGGATATGTCGCTCCTACCAGCAAAATGCAATACACTGCCAGTTCGTTCATCCGTGCATATCGTAAACTGGCTGAGCCCCTTCTTTCTATTCGTATAAAGAAAAAGGAAATACAGGAAATATTTCCGAAAACAGGTGGACAGGAAACACATCCATATGATAAATCAGAAAAATGGTTTATTGATTATCCTTTACAACTTTTAAAGAGGTTCTTTAACCGGTTTACCTTTTTACAAAATGGCAACCTTCAATTTTATATACTGTATGGAATGGCTTTTATAACCCTTGTTCTCGGGGTGCCTTTTCTGATTGAGTATGTAAAATCATTAATAATTTTTTTAAATAAGCTATAAAAAATGATAAGTTTTATTTTAATTATCCTGGCGAGCCTGTTCTTTACAGGTATTATCATTCGGACAAAGAGTATTACTTCAGGCCGCAAAGGGCCCGGTATTTTCCAGCCCGTTAAAGATGTAATCCGCTTGTTTAAAAAGGGTGCAGTATACAGCAAGACAACTAGCTTTATTTTTCAGATCGCTCCAAGTGTATATTTTGCCTCCATCATAATGGCCATCATGGTTATCCCCTTAGGTGTGTATAGGGGGATCATTTCTTTCGAAGGGGATTTTGTGTTTTTTGCTTACGTCCTGGGCACAGGCAAATTCTTCAGTATTATTTCCGCTCTTGATACAGGCAGTAGTTTTGAAGGTATGGGAGCCAGCCGCGAAGCCTTGTTCTCTATGTTTGCAGAACCTGCATTTTTTATTCTGATGGGTTCCTTTTCCTTACTGACCGGACACACCTCGTTCCACGAAATATTTGCTTCATTGCATTTTGGATCCTATATATCTTATATACTTGGGATACTGGCCACGTTCGTTTTGGTCATGATTACTATGGTTGAAAACAGCCGCATGCCCATTGATGACCCCAAAACGCACCTTGAGCTTACCATGATTCATGAAGTGATGATACTCGATAACAGCGGATTTGACCTTGGTTTGATCTTTTATGCGACTAACCTGAAATTCGCTATGTACGGGGCATTGATTGCAAACCTGTTTATGGGCAATTTTCCATTGTACCTGACTATTCCTATTTTTTTGGGTATTCAGGTACTTTTTGCAATAGCTGTTGGTATACTTGAATCTTTCACAGCACGATTCAGGATGAATCATAATGCCCAATATATTCTGGCATTATCATCGGTTTCTTTACTAATCTTTTTAGGAGTGTTACTCGTATTGGGGCAGTTCAGTTAACTAATAAATAAGACTAATTCAAACATTATGACAAACGTATTATTGATAATATTCACTATCTCGCTACTTTACCTCGGCATTGCACACCGCTTGCTCACTTATATTAAAATTCTTGCATTCCAGGGAGTAATACTCTTTGGGATCGCTTTTATTGAGCTTATTCAAATCAATGCGCTTAACCTTGCATTTGTCTTATTGGAAACTGTTGTTTTTAAAGCGATTGCTATCCCTTTGTTTTTGAATTATGTGATGAAAAGAAACAGGATTGCACGGGATGCAGAGCCTTATTTGCCAAATTTCATTTCACTTATCATCATTACCCTCCTCATTATCGCTACTTTTATCTTATCCAATGCAATTGCTGACTCACGGATTAGCAAAATATATTTTGTGGTGGCACTCTCCACCCTGTTCACAGGGTTATACATTATTGTAACAAGGCATAAAATTATAACACATGTGATGGGATACCTGGTAATTGAAAACGGGGTTTTTATTTTATCACTTGCTGTCGGCAACGAAATGCCTATGCTCGTGAATCTTGGTATTCTGCTCGACATTTTTGCAAGCGTATTCCTATTGGGAATTTTTGTAAACAGAATTGGTGATGTTTTGAAAGATGTTGATGTGGACCAGTTAAAAAACTTAAAGGATTAACAACAAATAATAACGGAGAATGACAGGAATATATTTAGGAGGAGCCTTCATTATAAGTGGCTTATTGTTTTTTAACAGAAAGCAGGTAGTGAATTATTTACTTGTCATCTGTTTCCTGCTCTTGCAGATCGGGTTTACCATTTATGAATATTTACATATCAATACAACTGAATTGAATTATTTCAGTGCAGATGCATTGGCTATCCTGTTGTTGATTACATTAACAATCATCAGTATCCCTGCTATGTATCACAGCTACGTTTATCTCAGAACCAAACAGGATAGCCCGAGGAATAGAGCCATTTATTTTGCAGCAACGGTCATGTTGCTCACAGCTATCAGCGCTGCCTACCTTAGCAATCATATCGCCGTTACATGGATTTTTGTCGAACTCACTACCCTGAGTGCATCTGCCCTCATATATCATCGGAGAAATAACCGCTCGCTGGAAGGCACCTGGAAATATGTTTTTGTTTGTGCTATCAGCATAACGTTAATATTTATTGGTATTTTATTTTTGAGTTTTACGTTGCAGCAAGCCGGCACTGATGATCTTTCATTCGCAATTCTTATAAAGAAGGCACCTGAACTGAATTTATTTTGGTTGCGGCTGGCCTTCATTTTTATTTTCACCGGATTTACTGCGAAATTGGGATTGGTTCCTATGTACACCGCCGGTATCGATGCAAAAGATAAAGCCCCATCTCCCGCAGGTGCTTTACTCTCCAGCGTTCTGATGAATGTCGGATTTGTGGGAATCTTTCGTATTTATACCGTTATTGCAAATTCATCTTTGCATGCCTGGGCCAATCACGTTATCCTTATTGCAGCGATCCTCTCTATTTTTGTTGCCACTGTTTATATGACAAAAGTGAAGAATATAAAGAGAATGTTTGCATACTCGAGTATTGAACATGCCGGTATTGTAATGCTTGGATTGGTTGCAGGTGGAGTGGGATATTATGCAGCAGTTTTACATATTATTTTACACGCTTTTGTTAAATCAAGTCTCTTCTTCCAGATGGGACAGATATATCGCATTTACCTAAGCAAAAGTATTTATGATGTAGGTAACTATTTTAAATACAATATCACCGGGTCAATGGTAATGCTCCTGGGATTCTTTTTTGCAACAGCTATGCCACCATCTGGTTTATTCATAAGCGAGTTTTTGATTTTTCGTTCTTTGTTTGAAGCGAACTATCTAGCAGTATTGATTATTGTAATGCTACTGTTAACCATGATCATATGGGCATTCGGAAAAAATATATTCAAATTACTGTTTTCTCCTGCGGTTGATTTTAAGGAAGATGCTATTGAAAAAATAAATCCGGCAGAATCCATATCCCAATTTATCCTACTTGCATTGGTTGTTTACCTGGGGTTGAACCCTCCGCAGGAATTTGTAACACTCATTCAGGAAGCAATTAAATATTTACCACGTTGATATGAACTATATAAGTGTCAAAAATAATCAAACCATTCCCATCTCCTCAATTCCTCAGTTGGATTACTCCTCATTTTTAGAGCTAAATATTTTCTCTTTAATGAAAACTGCAGGATCTCACTGTGTAAATTATTTTGGAGTTCCTCATTCCGATAAGATCAAACTTATTTGCTGCATTGCCAACGATGAGCGAAACTCAATAAACATTACATCATCTATAGTAGATGCAAAACAACCCATGCCATCTTTCACAAAACACAACTTAGTATTTGAAAAATTTGAACGGGAGATTCATGAAAATTTCGGTATTAATTATACCAATCATCCCTGGCTAAAACCTGTTCGTTATCCGTTTAACCGGTTTGATAAAAATAGTAGTGTTGCCAGTTATCCTTTTTTTGCAATTGATAGTGAAGAATTGCATGAGGTTGGTGTAGGCCCAATCCACGCAGGTATCATTGAACCCGGGCATTTTCGATTCATTTGTAATGGAGAACAGATTCTTCATCTTGAAATACAATTGGGCTATCAGCACAGAGGCATAGAGCAATTATTTCTCGAAAAGAAAAAATTACTTCAACGGATTACATTAGCAGAAAGCGTTGCCGGAGATTCAGTAGCAGGGCATACTGTCGCTTTCGTTAATCTTTGGGAAAGTTTATGCAACTATCAACCTGGGAGAGATTTAATGTTCGCCCGAACCATTGCATTGGAATTAGAACGGATTGCCATACATACCGGCAACTTAAGTGGCATGTGTACAGATGTAGCTTATCAATTGGGCAGTGCTGTTTATGGAAGATTGAGGACCCCGGTAATAAATTATTTTCAAAAATGGTGCGGGAACAGGTTGGCAAAAGGATTGATCCGTGCAGGCAAAACGAATTTTCTATTTACCTCTGAGTTAGCTGCGGAATTGGCAATCCTGTTAGATGAATTTGAAAAGGACTTTGAAGAAATCTCCAGAGAATTATTTAGTCTACCGAGTGTATTGGCCCGGTTTGAAAAAACAGGAGTTATTACCGCCAAACAGGCTGCTATACTTGGCACTGTTGGATTGTCTGCAAGAATGAGCGCAGTAAACAGAGACATTCGCTGTTCACATCCACATGATTTATATCAGGAATTAAATCATCAACCGTTAACAAGAAATCACGGTGATGTTTATGCGAGGGCTCGTTTGCGAAAGAAAGAAATCAATCAGTCTATAGGGTATATAAGGCGATTGATTCAAAATTTGCCAGAACACAAGAGTAACAATATTCACCTATTGGTTCCATCTCCAAATTCATTTACCATTTCGTTGGTAGAAGGATGGAGAGGAGAAATTTGTCATTGTGCCATTACCGATGATCAGGGAGAATTAATCCACTATAAAATAAAAGATCCTTCGTTCCACAATTGGCTTGCGTTGGCTCTTGCGGTACGGAATAACGAAATTTCTGATTTCCCGATTTGCAATAAAAGTTTTGACCTGAGTTATTGCGGTCATGATCTGTAAAAATAAAGTTGATAAAAAATGTTAGACAATCTGAAAATACTTTTTCACCAGGGCAAGCAATATATACCTGATGTTACAATAGCAGAGATACCCGGTATGTTCAGAGGAAGGCCGGTTATCAGTACAGAAAAAGTTAATGAAAATGAGCTGATGGAACTATGCCCTACAAATGCTATTTCAACAAATCCGGTTTGTATTGATTTAGGGAAATGTACTTTTTGCGGAGAGTGCACCATTGCTTTTCCCGGCAAAATAAAATTTACAAGAGACTATAAAGTAGCCACCAATGAACGTAACAGACTTATCGTCAGAGAAGGAAATGACGAATCAATAGAGCTCAATCCTGAACTTGTACGAAAAGAAATGCATGAATATTTCGGCAGTTCATTAAAGTTAAGGCAGGTATCGGCAGGCGGTGATAATAGTTGTGAACTGGAATTGAACGCATGCGGTAATGTAAACTTTGATATGGGCCGCTTTGGGATAGAATTTGTTGCCTCGCCACGTCACGCAGATGGTATTGTTATAACTGGTCCCATTACAGAGAATATGGCACGGCCAATGCAAATATGTTACGATGCTATACCCGAACCAAAGATTATCATCCTGGCAGGAACAGATGCTATCAGTGGTGGAATATTTGAAGGAAGCCCTGCATTGAACAGGGGGTTTATTTCTGAATATAAAATTGATTTGTATGTACCTGGTAACCCCATACATCCTCTTACTTTTATTAATGGGTTGCTTGAATTAATTAAAAAAAGAAAGTGATACTCCCTGGTAAATATAATTCACACATTTCAGGAGTATTAAAGGATTCGCTGATTATTGTTTTGCTTTTTATTTCACTTTGTTTTATTGACGTTGGTGCGGCTGCTTTTGTAAGCGTTATTACCGCTGCCATACTTTTAATCCGCAGGACGATCCTTGATTTCGACCCCGCGCTTATCAAACAACCCCATATTCGCGATAATGAAAAGGAACTGATTGTGCCTAAAGGAGCGTGCGTATTTGACCTCAGTAATGTCCCTTCTATGGAATATTTATACAAGTATATAGAAGTAATTCGGGAAATGTTAGTCATCCCTGAAGTTATTATCATAAGATTAAAAGCAATAACATCAATTAATGAATATGAATTGAGGATACTTAATAAAGTAATACTGAGACTTCAAAGAAATAAGATCACAGTTATTCTCTCAGATGTTGAAACAAATGTTCAAGAACAACTCGCTGTGAGTGGTATTGAAAAATTTATAGGAAAAGAAAATATTTTTTTGGTTATAAGTGACGTGTTACTAAGTATTGAAAGGTTGATATCAATGGGTAGAAAAAAAAGAAATTAACGAAATAACTTCTGATACGACCGATATGGAACGACTTTATAAAATTGTTTACGGACTTGGAATCGCAACGATTATTCGTTGCGTTTTGGTTGGAATTGCTTCTATTTATCTCCCTTTCTTGTATTAGTCAAAAATTATCGTTATGAGCGATCAGTTTAAAGATATGAGACCTTTAACTAAAGGAATGATTGAATTTTTAATAAAGTGTAATGAAATGGAATTAATGAATCTGCAACCTAGCGTTGGGCTTTATTATACAGACTAACAAAACAGACATTAACAATTAAAAATGGATAAACAATTTTACGCACTTCATTTACTTCCTTCGAGACCTGACTTTGCAATAACAATGACAGTCGAAGAAAAAGCAATTATGGGACAACATATTGCTTACTGGACAGAAAAACTAAAACAAGGAAAAGTTTATGCATTTGGACCTGTTATTGACCCAAAAGGTATTTATGGACTTGGTGTAGTTGCAGTTGACAATGAGCAGGAATTAAAGGACTTTATAGCAAACGACCCTACAGGAAAAATAAATAAATACGAATATTTTCCAATGAAAGCAGTAGTGCCAAATATTTCAATTTAGGATTAAGAGCGATGAAAGAATTTATGTTTTACATCCGAAACAAAAAAGATGCAAAGAAACCTCTGACGGAAGTCCAACACCTTACCTTTATTAAACAATTCGAAATTTATATTGGTAAACTTAAAAGCGAAAACAAATTATTTGCTGCACAACCAATTGTTCGGGAAGGTGTGGTGCTTAAAAAGACAGAAAAAGGTTGGACAGAAAAAGACATCGCGACTGACATAGAAACACAAGTTGGATATTATCATATTTTGGCCATTGATTTTGACGATTCAATTAAAATAGCAAAGGACAATCCTGAATTTGAGTATGTTCCTTCAGCAACAATTGAAGTAAGACCAATTAAGACAAAAGAATTGGAAACAGGCTTTGTATATCCAACTCAAAAATAACTAGGCGAAGAAAAACAACGAACCGCCAACAAGGACCCGAATGGGGACAAATGTACTGAATTGAACATTGTACCTCCATTGAACATTTGCACTAAATTTGAACATTGGTACTACGCAAAAGAATACCGCAAAGCCCCATAAGCTGATTTTAATTACAGGGATTTTTTAGGGGGCTTTTCCAATACTTTTGTATGTGTAATACGTCATGTTTTGGCGACAGTGAGAACTTGTAACTTGGATGCAAAAAATTAAATTTATCAAACTAAAAAGTAATAAGTA
>OBLT010001257.1_pt1 | contig 16245 bp, 10 predicted proteins | sample 1518721 | NCBI WGS metagenome assembly OBLT01 (sample SAMEA3539307, study PRJEB22396) | soil metagenome | biome: tundra; feature: field; material: soil | place: USA | collected 2010-05 | depth 0.15 m | reverse complement strand
GGCGAGGGCGCCCATCCCCACACAAGCATCCCTCCACGAACATTACGTAATTACATAATTGCCGTTGGCGGGGCCGGATCTTCGGGCCTGCCGGCGTTCGCCAGCGGAACGCGGATCATCACTAGCGCAAGCACGGCAAGCGCCGCCAGCGCTAGAAGAAATGGCGGGGTCCACTGGACGAGCGTTACGTCGCGACCGGAGCCCACCAGGGCCGCGACGAGCAGGCCGCAGAGCGCCTCGCCCGCGATCAGACCCGAGGCCGTCAGGACGCCTGCGTTTTCCACGCGCGCCTTCTGCGCATCGTTCAAGCCACGGCGATCGCGCAATTTGTCGGTAAGCCAGCGAATCACGCCTCCGATAAAAATGGCAAAAGTTGTGCCTAGCGGCAGGTACATGCCGACCGCGAAAAGCATCACGCTTTTCACCTCGATCATGATCATCGCCAGTCCCAGCAGGATGCCAACGATCACGAGCGGCCACGCCATGTCGCCACCGACGATTCCTTTGGAGAGCATGGCCATGAGCCCCGCCTGCGGGGCCGGGAGCGCGGGGCTGCCGAAGTGGTACGCCCTATCGAGGATCGCTATGGGGAAGAAAAGGACGAGCGATGCCACGACGATGCCGAAAAGATCCCCAATCTGCATCTTGGAGGGCGTTCCACCCAGGATGTGTCCGACCTTCAGGTCCTGCAGCATCTCTCCGGCGACCGCCGACGAGACGCAGACTACGGCCGCAACTCCGAGCACGGCGGCGACTCCGCCGGTGCCCGATACTCCCAGAGCGACCATCAGCAGGGCTGCGATCACCAGCGTGCAAAGCGTGAGTCCCGAGACGGGGTTGTTCGACGATCCGATCATCCCGACCAGGTTGCCGGAAACGGCAGCGAAGAAGAATCCGACGACGATCATTACACCGGCTGCGACTAGCGAACCCGACAGGATCTTGGAGGTGGAGAGCGTACCCGCGCCACCGATAAAGAAGTGATAGAGCAGGATCATGGCGACGAACACCACGGCGATGCCGGCGAAGACGGCTTTGGCTGGCAGGTCGCGCTCGGTGCGATTGGCGGCGGCGTGCGCAGCCGCCGACTTTTTCAAATCGGAAACGGCGCGGCTCATGCCGAGGGCCAATTGCTTGCGCATCTTGAAAAGCGTGTAAGACGCGCCCACGAGCATGCCGCCGACGGCGATCGGCCGCACAATCGAAAAATAGATAGCTTGCGCCAGCAGGGGCCATGCGATGGATTGTCCCTGGGGCGTCGATGCCTGAATGTACGGACCGATGGTGAAGGTCAGGAGTGGTACCAGCAGGCCCCATGCCAGCAAGCCTCCGGCGAAGTTCAGGGCGGCCAGTCTGGGGCCAATGATGTATCCGACGCCCAGATAGGCAGGGCTGATGTCGGGCGCCGTAAACAGCGTGGCGCCACCGGTAATGGTCGTGGCCACGTTGGGATTCGTGCTGGTGCGGAGCAGCAGCTTCTTTCCGAGAGCGCTGATCTTCACCGGGAAAGTGTTGCTGGGATTGAAAACATTGACCGCTCCCAGCAGATACATGAACGCTCCGAAGCCCATGTTGGCAAACAAAATCTTCGCGGCTTTCGCTCCCTGCTGTCCGGCCTTGTGAATCTCGGAGGCGGCCACGGACTCGGGAAACGGCAGATCGGGATCCTCCACCATGACCCGGCGCAGGAGGGTCACGAACAGGATCCCTAGCGTTCCTCCAATCAACATTAAGGCTACGGATTTCCAATACTGGTCTCTGTTGAGCCCCGGCCAAATCCCAGCCATCACGAAGGCAGGGATGGTGAATATGGCGCCCGCCGCTACCGACTCGCCGATCGAGCCCACGGTTCGCGCGATGTTCTCCTCGAGCAGCGAACCCTTCATCAACCGCAGCAGTGCCATCGAGATAACAGCGGCCGGATAGGTCGCGGCAATCGTCATCCCCGCCTTGAGGCCGAGGTACGCGTTCGCCGAGCCTAGCAGGGCGGTCAAGAACAGCCCGATCAGCACGGCCCGGAAGGTGAACTCCTTCATTTCCATCGATTCCGGAACATAGGGGCGATGCTTGCGGGGGGCTTCCGTATTCGCCGCAAAAGTGCTCATTGGATCCTCGTGGCCAACAGGGATTTCATTGCCGATTTAGAGTAGCAGCGACGGCGCACCTTAGCACGCCGAAAAGCAGCTTTACAAGTGCAGCGGTCTCTTGGGGAAATCGGTGAGCGGGAGGGCGCGTTTTTATCAGCAACGTTTGTCCGCAACTTTGCGTCTTGAACAGGGTTAGAATACTTGTATCCAGGAGTGTATTCCGTGACTCCCATTGCCAGCCCCTCTGGGAGCCGGTTTTTCGAGGAATTCCACTGCCGGGGATGTGGGGGACAAGAAGCGTATCGCTCCCGCCCTCGCGGCTTCTTTGAGAAATACGTGCTTCCGATGTTGTTACTGCAAGCAGTCCGCTGTGAGCATTGCTATCATCGGAGCTACGTCTTGCGCACGATTCCGGCGAGCGAACGCCCGCAGACCGAGCATACGCAGTCACAGAGTCAGCCGTCGAGCGGTTCGAATTCCGATGATAGTGGCTGAATTTGCCCCGTTGGTGTTTGCGGAATCCTAGCCTCGCTCAAAGGCGTGTTTTTCATCCAGTTGTTGACGGGCTGCGGCCATCTCAGATTCGAAGCGGTCTTTCTGATCCATCAGGGCGGGAAGCGCGGTGGCGTAGCGCCGGGCCATGGTGAAGAGTCCCTGATGCGCGAGTCCGGCCGCGATTTCCGCGATGTGATCGGTGGAGGTATCGAGGTAGAGGGCCTCGGTCGCGTCACCCAGCCACACATCTCCGCCGACCAGACGCGTCTGCCAATACACTTTGCGCTCGATCATGCGGGCGATTTCTTCGTCGGTGGCCTTGCCGAAAACCCACTGTTTGAGCTTGAAGTTGTAGTGGCGGCTGGACAAGGGCAGCGGCACCAGCTTGCCGGATTTCACGAACTCCGTCTGCTTGTGGTCGACCTCCTGGCGCAGAGCGTTGATGAGGGGAGCTTCCGTGTCTTTCGGTTCGAGCGAAGGTAGCACTTCGCGCAGCGTGGCGGAAAGGTTCACAGCTACAAGCGCCCGCAGCCCTCCGGAATTTTCCAGCGTGATCACCGTGTGCAGGACGTCAAAGTCGGCGCCGGAGGTGGCATGGCGGAAAGGCCATTCGAGCTTAAAACTGAGCGGGAGGCCGGTGCGAGTCACATAGATGGTCTTCGATATGGGAGGCGGGGTCCTGGCGCTCATGCTTGATCCTTGCTTTGTCGATCCTTGCCAATGTTGTAAGCAGTTATTTTAACCTGCGTGATTCTGTAGAGACGGGGCTTGCCGCGTCTCTACGGGAAATCAGACGCGCCACAACTGCAGCAGGTTCCAGACTGCGGAGGCGCCCAACAATCCGCACAGGCCAGCCGTCACGATCAGGCTTTGCTGAGTTTCCAGCAAATCGGAGAACACCCCAGCAACGAAGACGAAGAGGAACACAAGCATGGTCAGATGAAAGCCCTGTCCCGGAAAATTGGGAGCGCCCAAGGCCAGAATGAGGAACAGCACCGCGATCAAAAGCGGCGCGGTGTTGCCGAAATAGCGGGTACGGTTCCATCCAAGGTATGCGATCAGCGCCACGGGCATGGCAATCATTAGCGGCGGACTGCTGGAGAAGATCGTTTGCAATACGTTGCCGTAGGAGACGGAGATGCCAAACGCGGCAGGTTCGAAGTCTATCCAGCGCGCGTGCAGCATTCCTTGCCCGAACAACGCAGGCTCAAAAAAGTAAGCGGCAAATAGCAGCACCACGGCGACTGCCATTGCAGTGGTCCAGATCGCAAGCACGGCGCGTGGCCGGACCGGCGCCACCCAGAACATGAGCGGCAAAATCACCAGCGCCAACACCCCCAGCGAAAACTGGTTGCCCGCTCCGAGCGCCAGAGACAACCCGAGCAGCAGAATGCGTCGCCAGTTCCAGAGCACAACTTCGCGGGGAGCGTAGAGAGTGTGCGCCACGGCGATGGCGGTGAAGACGATTCCGAACGCTCCCCACACGCCGCCCATTTCACCCACGCTCTGCGCGCCGGCGACGTTCACGATCATGGCCGGCGAAAAGCAGTAAAGCGCGAGGGCAATGTATCCGCCAGAGTTGCCGTAGAGACGGCGCGCGACATACCAGAGCGAGGCTCCGAGCATGACGCCGAAGAACAGGTATGGGGTCGCGGCCAGCAAGGGCCCGAATGATTCCGGCAACCACGAGTCGGGGCGCAACAGAAGCGGTGCAGCCGCGACGAGGTAATAGAGGGGCGAGCGGTCCTGATCGTAACCGTCGCGCACGCGGAGATGGCCGGACCGGCCCGCAGAAGGCACACCGGTGGCGGCTTCGGAACGCAACGACTCGGGAGTTCCTGCGATGACGCCGCTCTTCCACTGCTCGAGGCCCTGGTAGATGCGCAGAGCCTGGTCGGAATCGGGGAGCAGGCCATGCAACGTTTGCCCGCGGACCAGCCAGACGCACTGCAGAAGATAGACGAGCAGCAGCGCCGCCGCGGCAAATTGCGGGGCGCGGAAAGCGTCGGATTGGAGAAATCGTCGCAACATTCGCGTAACAGAGGGAGACCGAGTGTTTTACCATGTTCCCGACAGCGATGGATACCAATCCGCTTCCACCCTCTGGTGAACAGTCGACGTCGCAGCCTGTCTCCGACTCTGCGCCGCTCGCTTCTCCCGCGCCCTCGATACTCGGACCATCGATGCTCGGACCATCGATGCTCGCAGACGTTCGCCGAGAATCGCCATTTCGCGAAGTTTTCGCCGGACCCGACGGCATGTATGCGGGAACCCGCTGGCTGATTTATCTGCTCATGGGCGGCACCGTGCTGGTCATCGAAGGCGCGCTCATGCACTTTGTCCATCCTGAGGCGGGTGGGCCGGTGTGGTGGAGCATGGTAACGAGGAAAGACGTGGGCCCAGACTCCCCGCAGTGGCACGTGGCCTGGCCTATTCCCGGACTGCCGAACTTTCCTCGGCTTGGACGGGGCGGAGCCCCGTCCCCACACAGTCAAAATCAAAATCAACGGCGGCGGACAGGAGTGTCCGCCCTACACGAGCTAGATGTCCAGGTTCTTCACGTCCAGCGCGTTGTCTTCTATGAATTTTCTGCGGGCTTCTACGTCTTCGCCCATCAGGGTGGTGAAGATGGTTTCGCACTCGGCTATGTCTTCCAGGCGGACTTGCAGGAGGGTGCGGCGCTCGGGATCCATGGTGGTTTCCCAGAGCTGCTCGGCGGTCATTTCTCCGAGGCCTTTGTAGCGCTGGACGATGTACTCTTTGCGGCCTTCGTTCAGGACGTAATCGAAAAGTTCGCGGGCAGTATTTTTCTCGACGATCTCGGGCTCTTTCGCGCGGCGCGCCTGCGGCGCCTTGCCGGATTTCTTTTGGGCTTTCTCGGCTTCTTCTCTTTCAGCGGCGCTCAGATTTTCGCCTTCGTCTTCGTTATCGCTATTGCCTGCTTCTTCATTTTCTTCTTCGTCTTTGTTCTTATCCGTGGCGCTGGCTGCCGACTTTGCGGGTCTCGGCACGCTTTCGACCACGAAGGGCGGCTCTAGGTACTGCTCGATCTGCTTGAACTTGGCGATTAGCTGGCGGGATTCCGGGGTCGAGGCGAGTTCCCAGTTGATGAGGTGCTCGGCGCCCTGCGCGTTGACGAAGGTCAGCGCCCAGAGATTATGTTCTTCGTCGAAGCGCTTTTCCACGCTCTTTAGTTTCAAGTCTTTTTGCAGGCGCTTTAGTTCTTTTTCTAGTTTCTCGATTTTCTTGGGCGGAGTATTCTTGTCGCCTTCGAAGTCGGCGCGCTTGGCGAGATCGAGCTTGGGCAGTAGTGCGGTGATTTGCTCTTCGCGTATGCGCTTGTTTAACTTGTCCAGAAATCCTAGATACTCGTTCAGCACGGTGATGAACTTGGTCAGGGCCGCGCCTTCTAACTTGGCGGCGCCTTCTCCGTAGCGAATGATTAGGCCTTCGGAGGCGCGCTTCACCATGACCTTGACGAATTCATGCTCGTTTTTTATGTACTGGTGCGACTTACCCTTCTTGATGCCGAAGAGCGGGGGCTGCGCTATGTAGACGTTGCTGCGCTTGATCAGCTCCTGCATGTGGCGGAAGAAGAAAGTCAGCAGCAGGGTGCGGATGTGCGAGCCGTCTACGTCGGCGTCGGTCATCAGAATAATTTTGCCGTAGCGGACTTTGGTGGGATCGAAATCTTCTTTCGAGATGCCGGTGCCTAGCGCGGTGATCATGGCGCGAATTTCTTCGTGCGCCAGCATCTTGTCGTAGCGCGCTTTTTCCACGTTCAGAATTTTTCCCTTGAGCGGGAGGATGGCCTGAAATCGGCGATCACGGCCCTGTTTGGCGGTGCCGCCTGCGGATTCTCCCTCTACCAGAAAAAGCTCGCAGCGGTTGGGATCGCGCTCGGAGCAGTCGGCTAGCTTGCCGGGGAGTCCTCCGCCATCGAGCGCGCCTTTGCGGCGGGTCAGGTCTCTTGCTTTGCGGGCGGCTTCTCTGGCTCTGGCGGCGTCTATGGCTTTGTTGATGATCTTTTTGGCTACGGCGGTGTTCTGCTCGAAGAACGCTCCCAGCTTTTCGTTGACTACGGCTTGCACGATGCCGGCTATGTCGGAATTCAGCTTGCCTTTGGTCTGGCCTTCGAACTGGGGCTGCGACAGTTTTACGCTGATTACGGCTACCAGGCCTTCGCGGACGTCGTCTCCGGTTAGATTTTCTTTTACGTCTTTGAACAAGCCCATCTGCTGTCCGGCGGAGTTGATGGTGCGGGTCAGCGAGGTGCGGAAGCCGGAGAGATGCGTGCCGCCATCGACGGTGTTGATGTTGTTGGCAAAACTGAAAACGGATTCCGAGTAGGCGTCGTTGTACTGGAGGCCGATTTCGATGTGCACATCGTCCTTGTCGGCTTCCATGTAGATCGGCTTGTCGTGGAGCGTCTGCTTGCCGCGGTTGAGGTGCTTGATGAATTCGGCGATGCCGCCGTTGTATTTGAACTCGGTACGCTTGGCTTCGTTGGTCTTCGAGTCGGTCTGGCGCTCGTCGGTGAGAGTGATGACGAGGCCCTTGTTGAGGAACGCTAATTCGCGCAGGCGCTGCGAGAGCGTGTCGAAGTTGTACTCGAGGGTGGTGGTGAAAATCGATTTGTCGGGCACGAAGTGAACCTTGGTGCCTGTCTTCACTTTGGCGGCGCCGGTCTTTCTCAGCTTGCTGGTGGGCTCGCCTTTCGAGTATGTCTGCTCCCAGGTGAAACCGTCGCGCCAGATTTCGAGCTCGAGTTCTTCGCTGAGCGCGTTTACGCAACTTACGCCTACGCCGTGCAATCCTCCGGAAACTTTGTAGGAGTTGCTGTCGAACTTGCCGCCGGCGTGCAGCGTGGTCATCACGACCTGGGCGGCGGGAATCTTTTCGCCGTCGATGTCCATGTTGTCGACGGGAATGCCGCGTCCGTTATCGACTACGGTGATGGAGTTATCGAGGTGGATGGTGACTTCGATTTTGTCGGCGTAGCCGGCTAACGCCTCGTCTACCGAGTTATCGACTACTTCATAGACCAGGTGATGCAGACCGAGTTCTCCGGTCGAGCCGATGTACATGGCGGGACGTTTGCGCACGGCTTCCATGCCGCCGAGGACTTTGATGGAGTCGGCGGTGTAATCTCCGTTGGTGGTTTTGCCGTTCTTGGTCTTCGCGTCGTTTGTCGCGTCGTTTTTCGCGTCGAGGAGTTCGGCTTGCAATTCTTTCGTGGCCATTCTGCTCCGTGGAGAATGCCGGATTCGGACGCCTGGCTGGAGGGACGATTCCGGAACTGCTCGGGTGAGCTCAACTTATTGAATTTTCTGCTAGTTAGCTGTCACCAGAGCTTGCGTTATTTTAACACAAAGGGCGCTTATTTTGAGGGCTGGAATCGATCCGATAAACGGCGCTTTTTGTTGCTCTTAGGGAGGTGGTTTTGGGCTCAGTGTGGAAGCGGGGCTCTGCCCCGCTTGGACGGGGCAAAGCCCCGTCCCCACACCAACGAACTTCAGGAACGCTCTAGTGTGCGGACGGTTTTGCGTTGCTGAAATGTAGGCCGTCCATCAGGTCGTCTAGTTCATCTTCGCTGGCGGCGATGAAAGTGAACGAAACGATCTGACCCTTCGCGAGCAGGACGAGCGTGCACTGGCGCATGGCGAGTTTGTCGCTCCGCGGCTTGATGAAATCGGCGCGTAGAAGGTGGCGCGACTCGACTTCGAGCGCATACGGTTCGCCTTCGGCCTTGAAGCCTTTGGCGGTGGCGAGTTCGGTGAGCGGGCTGAGGTAGTCTTCCACTTTCTTGAGGCCGGGATAGGACGCTGCGCTCTCGGAGGCGATTACGACTGCGGAGTTGATGGTGTCTCCGGTGGCCTCGGGGGGACGCTCAAAGACCGCGAGCAGGACCTCTCCTTTACCGGCCTCGTTTCCCTCTTGCATTTCCCTGGTGCGATGCACCCAGCCGTAGGGAATTTTGTAGCGGAATGCGAAAGTGGTGTTGCGGTAGAGTTGTGCGTCTTCGCCTGTGGCGGCGGGCTTGGCGGCACGCGTGGCATCTGGCTCAGTTTTGCTTTGTGCCCTCGCTGTGAAGGTTAGGCCCAGGGAAACTAGCGCAATCATCGCTATAACGAATCGAGAGTTGCCGTGACCACAGGCAGGTGCCGAGCTGCGCTCGGCTTGAACGGGCGAGGGCGCCCGTCCCCACGCGAGCAGAGCACAGCTACTCTGAATCCGATCGGAGGGGCAATGCATATATCCCATGCTACCAGCGCGAGACCGCTACTCGTTGCTCGTCACTCGATGAACATGCAATCTCCATAGGAGTAGAAGCGGTATTCTGCCTCGACCGCGTGCCGGTAAGCGTCCATCACCAACTCCTTACCACCGAGCGCGCACACCAGCATCAGCAGGGTCGATTGCGGCAGATGAAAGTTCGTCAGCAGCGCGTCTACGATGCGAAAGCGATAGCCGGGATAGATAAACACGTCGGCTTCGCCTCGTCCGGCTTCCACGGAATTCTTACTGGTTCGTTCCGCAGCGCGCTTTCCTGCGAGCTTTCCCGCGAACTCTGCGGCGTGCTCTAGGGTGCGGACGGTGGTCGTGCCCACGGCCACCACGCGCCGCCCCTCGGCTTTCGCCCGGTTGATCGCTTGCGCTGCTTCCGCTGGAATCTCGTACCACTCCCGATGCATTTTGTGATCTTCCACTTTTTCTGTTCGCACCGGCTGGAAGGTGCCCAGGCCGATGTGCAATGTGATCTCGGCAATCTTGATTCCGCGGGCGCGAATCTGCTGGAGAATCTCGGGCGTGAAGTGCAGGCCGGCAGTGGGCGCTGCCACCGACCTTTCCATTGACCCCGGCGTTTGGGCGTAGACGGTCTGGTAGCGCTCCCGGTCGGCCGCACGGTCGTCGCGGTCGATGTAGGGCGGAAGGGGCACGTGTCCAATACGCTCGACACGGGCGAAGAAATCGGCGACTGGGGCGAAGCGGATGCGCCGCTCGCCGAAACTGCCTCGCCCGGTGACCTCGGCTTCCAGTTCGGGTGGGGCGCCGGGGAGATAGCTAAAGTAGAGTTTCTCTCCGATCCCGATCTTTCGCCCGGGCCGTACCAGGCATTCCCACTCGATCGGATCGTCCGCCACCTGGCGGGTCAGCAGAACTTCGACTTGTCCGCGGAGAAAATCTCGTGCCGCCGGGTTGTGCGGGCTCAGGGGCTGGGCCCGCTGTCCGCTCCGGTGGCCGTAGAGACGGGCCGGGAACACTCGCGTATTGTTCAGGACCAGCAGGTCGTCGGGGCGCATGAGGTCGGGGAATTCGCGAAACTTCCGATCTTGCCAGCTTTGACCCGGCCAGGCCCCATTGAACCGATTCACGTGCAGCAGGCGCGACCCGGCGCGATCTGCCAACGGCTCCTGCGCAATACGTTCGGGCGGCAGATCATACTGGAAGTCGGAGACGAGCATCGAGGAGATTATAGGGTGACCATAGGTTGAAGGCCGGTTCCAAGGGCCATACGGTGGAGCGGCCGGACGGGGGCGCCCCGGCTCTCCACTGGCTTTTAGATATCTCTCCACCAGCTTTTACATATTTTGACCTGCTTGTTCTTGTAAGGTTTCCGAGGCGTGCTGTAACATGAGCGCAATGGCCAGCGACCGCCAGCATCGTCTTGCGATTGTGCAGTTCGGTCGCCTGCTGCAGCAAAACAGATTTGTTGCAGCCACCGACGGAAACCTGTCCGTCCGTCTCGACGAAACACGCCTGTTGGCGACTCCCACCTGCATCAGCAAGGGCAGGATGCGCGCTTCCGACCTGGTGATTGTGGATATGGACGGAAAACGCCTCGCCGGCAGCCGCACAGTTTCGAGCGAGATCGGCATGCACCTGCTGATTTATCGCCTGCGCCCCGACGTGCATGGCATCGTCCACGCGCACCCGCCGACCGCTACCGGGTTTGCCGCTTCCGGTTACGATCTGAACCGGCCGCTGGTGTGCGAGGTCGTGGTCGGACTGGGCTCGATCCCGCTGGCCCGCTATGGCACCCCGGGCACTCCGGAGCTGACGGACGCTCTCGAGCCGTTGATTCCGCACCATGACGCCATTCTGATGGCGAATCACGGGGTGGTAACGTTTGGATCGTCGCTCGAAAGTGCCTACATGAAAATGGAAACCGTGGAGCACTTCGCGAGGATCGCGCTGGTCACGCACCTGCTCGGCAACGCGCAACCACTGGGTGAAAAGGAAGTTGAAAAACTGCACGAAGTGCGCCACCGCTACAACGGCGGAGCAACCGCGGCTGCGCCGCGCAGGCCGGTTGCCGGGGATGATCTTCAGGCGGGTGATCTGCAGACCGATGGCGAGCCGAAAGAGACGGCCGGCAGCCGGCGGTAGAGTTACTCTCCTCCGATGCGAAATCTTACGCCCGCACGGAAGTTCGCCCGCAACGCAGGATAACCTGTCACCTCTTCATAAAAATGATTGAGCGCGTTCTCCGCATTGGCATAGACCGTCATACGGGAATTGAGTCTGTACCAACCTCCAACGTCAAGAAGAAGATATCCGGGCGTGTGATCGACGCCAAAGCCGTCAAAGTCCGAGTCGGGGCGCGGGCCCACGAAGCTGCCTCCGAGATTTGCGCTCCAGCGCTGGCCGAGATAGTTGAGCAACGTGGCCGCCGAATGCCTGGGCCTGCGGAGAAGAGGATCTCCCTGAGCGTAGGGCGCGAAGCTGCCAGGAGGGGCCAGCAGAATCTGCGTAGAAGTGTATGTGTACGACGTGTTCCAGGAGAGCCGCTGAGTTAACCGGCTCTGCAGTTCGACTTCCGCTCCTTGGGCAAAAGACTTTTGCAAATTGACGTACTCTCCCACAAAGGTAGTGGGGTTGATAGTGACGAACTCGATTTGATCGTGAAATAGATTGTTGAAATAGTTGGCAACGAAGACGAATCGGCCCAGGAGGTTCTGCTGAAAACCAGCTTCCAGAGCACGGTTCCTCTCGGCCTTTAAGTTGAGATTGGGAAGCTGATACTGACTACTGACAAAAGTTTCCTCAAACCGGGGCTCCTTGATCCCCGTGGCATAGGAAAAATTCAACCGCGTTCCCGAAAACAGGTGCCCGCCACGAAAGGCTTGAAATCCCAAGGCGACACGGGGAACGCCAATGTTGCCGAAGGTGGTGTTGTGAACGAATCGGCCCCCGGCAATCACATTCAGTCTTCCCAGGTTTAGCACTTGCTGTACGTATGCCGCATCGTTCAGTCGCAGGCCGTGGCCACCACTAGCATAGGCGGCTGGAACGGGATCGTTCACGGAGCCGTTCTCGTCTTCGAATTCATAGCCGATTGTGGTTTCCGCCCAAGTACGCTCAACGTAGTCGCCCTGGTAGTCAAAGCCTGCGCGGTTGATGTTGACGAGGGCTTCAAAAGGCGTGTTGATAGTGCCATAGGGCGTGTTCTCGGGCGAAATGCCGCTATCCAGGTTGCTGGCTTTCAGGTTGTATTCGAAGCCGGTGAAGTGGTGCGTCCAGCTTGATCGAGTCTTCAGCGTGAGATCAAGACTTGCTAGCGTGTTGTCCTGGCTGGCTCGGCCGCCAAGGTCAGGCGAGAGAACATAGGTCGTGCCACCGATATCAAACACATTGGTTCCGTTGAAATTCCATGCTCCAGGCACTCCCGTCACGCTGTGATCGTGGCGGCCGCGCAGCCGGATGGAAATCTGGTCGCTAAGAGAGAGGCCTACGTTCGCGCCCTCCAGGGAGTTGGAGTAATCGTCGTTGGGGCCGGAGCCGGTGGTATTGAACTGATTGCCGAAGACGTTGTAATCGAAGCGGCGGTGAGCGCCAGCGAGGGACGCGTAGCCGTTTTCCGTACCGTAGTTACCAGCATCCGCGCCGAAGCGAAGTTCGGGAACGGGCGTGTTGCCCGTGCGGGTCCAAACCTGGACCACGCTGGTCATCGCGTCGGAACCGTAGAGCGTGCTCTGCGCGCCCCGCAGAAACTCCAAGCGGCCAGCTTCGGCCAAAGAAAAGGTTCCGAAGTCAATCGTTCCACCAGGCTCGGTTACGCTCACGCCGTCGACAATGACCTTGTTATAACGGGAGTCGCCGCCGCGCACGAACAGGGACGACAATCCTCCGCGCTGGCCCGCGGTGTTCACAACCGCGCCGGGGAGAAAGCGGATGGCGTCATCGGCCGCAACGGGATTCATGACCTGCAACTGCTCGCGGTTCAGAGTGTCCACGTCGGCGCCCGCAGCCTCGCTTGGAACTGGAGTACGGGTTGCGGTCACGACCACGGTTTCCGCAGCCGTTGCCACGCGGAGCTTGATGGTGATGACTTCGGTGGTTGAGGAAAGGTCCACCGTTTCTGCCGCGAAGCCTGGAGCCAACACCTGGACACGATAAGAACTGGATGGCGCTTGGCGAAAAATCGCGAGCCCTTCGGCGGACGTGCTTTGAATGGCAGCGGGAGCGGGCTTGCCCAGCTTGAGCAGTTGGACCTCGGCGCCCGCGACGGCGGCATCCTGCGGATCGACGACTTTGATTTTGATTTCGGCGGAAGCGATGGACGTCAGGATCGACACCAGACCGACGACCAACAGAAACTCGATGGCCAAAAAAATGATACTAGCGAATACACGAGAACAGCGCATGCACGTCTCCTTTATCACGCGAAAGGGTTGTGTGGACGGTTCACGCCGGTCTCCTGGCTTTGCGAGTCAGGATGCGAGCTTGCGCTCGAATGAGCTTTGGCCCTGCATCCGGTTACTACAATCGGCCTTCCCAGGTTGTCATTTTCAGACACCCCCAGTGACCGGTTGCGGCTTCCTCGCTTACAGTTGCGCGGCAGCGCGGGAATTGCACCCGCTTCCCATAGCGCCAGCGTGTCGCCGGCCTACGATCATGCGCGAACCTAATTTTGAGAAAGAACAAAACAGCAGCCCAGCAAATTTACCGGGCACTCCGATACAAAGTCAATTGCTCGTGGAGCGACGGGCGTCTCGCGAGCCTGCCCTGAGCGCAGTCGAAGGGTCAAGTCGGGCGGCCGGGCGGGGACGCCCGGCTCTCCACTTGCTAGTTCTTTATGACAGGGAACTCCCGCGATCCTACTTGCGCGACGTGCTCCTCGGCGAAGCGGGTGACGCGCTCTAGCGCCGCCTGCAACTGCCGGTGAAACTCAGCCGTCTGCGCGTCCATGTCCGCATCGGCGGTTTCGGCGGGAACTCGCACCTTGGCGCTGAAGCGCACCAGGGCCTTCGAAAATGGCTTGGGGATCATCAGCGCATCCCATGTATTCAGCACCCAGGCATCGCTGAGCGCCACGTAGAACGCCGCCATCGGAAACGCGCTGGCGCGCGCCAGCAGCACCGGGCCCGGCTTGGCCACGTATTTCGGGCCGCGTGGACCGTCGATCGTAAACGCCACCAGGTTGCCCCGTTCCAGTTGGCTTCGCAAGCCGAGCAGGGCTTTCGCGCCGCCGCGGCTGCTCGACCCTCGCACTGCGACGAAGCCTAGTTTTTCAATGGTCCGAGCGATGTATTCCCCGTCGAAGCTGCGGCTCACCATGACTGCGATCCCGGTCTTTCTCCACAGCCACGCGCTCGGGAACACTGCCCGGTGCCAGAAGGAGTAGATCACCGGTTTTTCGTAAATCGCGTCCGGCGGCGAAGGCGGCTCTTCCCATGATATGGAATAGCGAAGAGTCGGACCGATCAGCGCAATGGCCAGATAAGTTGCCCAGCTGATGAACCACAAACGAATTCTTTGTGCGAGCGAGAAATGGAGCGTTTCCAAAACAGAGGGCGGCTCAGGCTCGACGGCGGCGGAAGAAGAACTCACGCGGATATTGTAGCCGGGGAAGAAAGGTTTAACTGAAAGCTGACAACTGAGAACTGAGAGCGGTTTTTCTACACTTCCAGGTAGGCCTCGATCCACTCTTTCAGCCGTTGGCGCCGCTCGTCGGTCGGGTCAAAACGAATTCCGAAGGTCTTGTTGCTTTTCTTCCACGTCACGTACCCGCGCACCCAGACACGCGGCAGCGTCAGCAAAGAAAACGACACTTCCACCAGGCTCCCTTGTTCGGGCACGTGATTGCCCTTGAGCGACATCCCCCCCGAACTGATCTCCTGGCTGGTGGTGGTTATGCGGTCACCGTCGGCCATCACAACCCCAACCTCCGTCATGACGGGGATACGCACATAGCGGCGGAATTCGTGCAGCACCAACATTCGAGTCGAGCGCACCAGTTTCATCGCCGCGGAGCGCTCCAACGGCTCGTGAAACACCGCGTTGATGCACAACTTCGAATAACGCATGGCATCCTGCGCGGTGCCGCCCAGCCCGTAAATGACGATCCGGTTGTTGGAAGCCGATCCTCGCGCCATCTCGATGATGCTGCCGGCTGCTTCTCCCAGGGGCAAAACGCAGGCCTCGAACTTTTCGCGTTGCAGTCGATCCGCGTGTTCGCGCGCAATCGAAACCGTTTCGATTCCATATTGACGGAAACACTCCGTGATCAGCTGCGCAGACGCCTCGGGCAAATCGAACAGCGCGACGCGCGCAACCGTCTTGCGATGCACGGGAGAGGGGGCGGGAGCGACAGCAGTTGAAGTAGGCATTAGTCCCAGGGACGAACTCCTCTGAAACCCCATTCTGGCGCGTCTTTTCGCGGCTGCATAGGTTTCGGAAGGGCGTAGCCACTGTCCTAAAGTGCCATTACGAAAGCTGTACTTGGGTCCATTGCACCCTGCTCCCTTCGTTTCTCTCTACCTGTGTTCAGGTAAGATGTTGCCATCCTTAGTATCCGTAGCCGCAGTCAGAAGCAGTCAGAAAATGATCGCACTCAACGACATCCAGTCGGCCCTGGGCCGTATTCGCAACTTTATCTACCTTTCGCCCTGCGCGCGTTCGGAGACGTTTTCTGAATCCACCGCCAACCACGTGTATTTGAAGCTCGACAACCTGCAGCGAACCGGCTCTTTCAAAGAGCGCGGCGCGCTGAACAAGTTGCTCCTGCTCAGCCCCGAAGAACGCGCCCAGGGCGTGATCGCGGCCTCGGCCGGAAATCACGCCCAAGGCGTGGCCTACCATGCCGGGAAGCTCGGAATCCGGGCCCAGATTTTCATGCCCCTGACCACGCCTCTCATCAAGGTCTCGGCGACGCGCGGCTACGGCGCCGATGTGGTTCTGCACGGCGCCAACTACGACGAAGCTTACGAAGAGTCCGTCCGCCGCAGTCAGGCCGAGCACCTCACCTTCGTGCATGCCTTCGATGACGACGCCGTCATCGCCGGGCAGGGCACCATCGGTCTGGAGCTCATGGAGCAGCATCCTGCCCTGGATGCCGTCATCGCTCCCATCGGCGGCGGAGGTCTGATTGGCGGCATGGCCTGCGCGCTGAAAGAATCGAATCCCAAGATTCAAGTTTTCGGAGTGCAGCCCTCGCGCCTGCCGTCGATGAAAGTTGCCGTCGCGGAAGGTAAACCGGTGACTCTCATCGCGGCCTCCACCATCGCCGATGGCATTGCCGTGCGCCGCGCCGGCGACCGCACGCTGCCGCTGGTTCAGAAGTACGTGGACGACATCGTTACCGTCGAAGAAGAAGAAATCGCCAACGCCATCCTGCTGCTGCTGGAGCGCGAAAAAACTCTGGCCGAAGGCGCCGGCG
>OBLT010001256.1_pt1 | contig 16256 bp, 13 predicted proteins | sample 1518721 | NCBI WGS metagenome assembly OBLT01 (sample SAMEA3539307, study PRJEB22396) | soil metagenome | biome: tundra; feature: field; material: soil | place: USA | collected 2010-05 | depth 0.15 m | reverse complement strand
GGACCAGATGGCGCGGCTGGGGAGGGTCGAACTCCCGACCTCGTGCTTCGGAGGCTGAGGGAGTAAAATCCTAAATGCTTGTCCGTGTGTCGCTTACGAGCCTCAACGACGTGCTCTAATCCGCATAATGATACTTAGGTACCTAGAAAAACGGTTGTCAGTTTATTTCTCGACTGCGTTTTTGCGCGCGCCGATCTTCGGGCTAGTTGACCCATTCGCCGCGCCACTTCGATCTTCCCGCCGCAAATTTGACCAGCGCGACCTTCATTCTCGCCTTCTCTTCCGGCGTTTGGCTTTTCGCCATATTCACTAGCTCGCTTACCAGTGCGGGTAACGTCGTTATTCGATTCGTTGCCTGGCTCTTTGCCATTTTCGTTCCCTTCGATTTTTATGCCGCCTTGACTTGGTCTAGGTTATCCCCAAACCCTCCGTTTCATTCAGCTAATCAACGCGTTACTTTCATTCCATTCTGAAAAGAGCCACTCGAACCGGGATAGATGCCAGAAGCCGCACTTCGCACAGTGATGGGCGATGTCTCCAAGATATACGGGGTGGTTCTGTGGGTCAGCAGCGAAGGCTTCCGCTTTGGCACGCGTGTGGAAATGGGCGCGGAAACTTCCGTCTCGCCGTCTGCATAGCTCGCTCAATTTATCGCCCCCCCCCGCAAAGCCGCGCGGCGGGTCCTTCAGGTCTTTCAAGCGCTGTTCTACGGAGTAGGTTTCCAGCTTGCCCGCCAGATGAAGTTCCTCCATCTTTCGCGCGACGAAGACCGCTCCGAGACAGTTCATTGGGTTTGGAATGCACCGATAGCAGTACCGCTTGCCCGCCGCAAGATCGGTTATCAGTGACAACGCCCTTCTTTGACAATTGGGACAGGTTTTCATCATGTGATTCCCATTTTCCGCAGCAAGCGGCGGTCAGCCTTCGTCAGTAGCAGCCGCGTTCGAGACCTGCACGGCGCACAAACCAATTGATTCATGTTGCGCGTCGACTTGCCGCATTCAGAGCAAATTGGAACACCTGAGAGCGTGGTGTAATTTGGTTCGTCACAATCACCAGCCGTCATGCTCTCTGTTTCCGCGTGGGAAAGAGCATACCGAGCGGCTCGCGGCGTCAATGGTTTCGGTAGATTCAGCTGGACGTCGTCGGGCATGGTCTCGGGGTCAATGCCGATTGCCTTCAAAAACTGTCGGTCGCCTTCGCTGAACGTTGCGTTCATGCTTGCACCGCGAGTCCGTCGTTCTGAATACCTTCAACGATGTCAGCGATATATCGGTGTTCGACTACGAGCGTCGGAAAATAAGGCTGGTACCCGTTATCTTCGCCGATGTGCTTTTCGACCCACGAGGTCGCGGAAGCCGTGAGTGGTCTGAGGAGAAAAATACTTCCGTGATTCTCACAGATAAAATCAACCGTTGGTGAACTACCTGAAGCTGCAAAAGAATCGTGTGAAGACATCGAACCTCCAAGTGGAGAAGGATGCCTTCGAAAGTTGTTTGGGAAGGACTAAGGTGGGTTTTGCCCCCTACAGGCCGTATCCCTTCTTTCGAAGGTTAGCACCGTGGCCTTTTGTCTGGCTCGGTTGCTGGAGCGCTAGCGGCACGCTCACTCTTGATACGAGGAATAGAATACACGATCAATCCGAATTTTTCAATGGAGTGGACATAATGGTAGTGGGTCAGTTTCCGGTTAGCCGACGAGCGCTTCTACGTCTGGCCCCTCACGACAATTCCATCGCTATTATGAAAGATCAGTCGCGGCTGAGCTCCTGGCTGCTCACAGACCGTGGTTTAGCGGATCAGTGCTCTGTCCAAGAGGTACATGGCCAGACTACTGAGGCGCAGATACTCATAGGCGCGGATTGGGTCGCTGATGTTTCCGTCCGCTGTGTGGCTTTTTTCGTTTCGGAAACGGTCAATCGCCATGGCAAGGAACTTCACAGCATTCTGGAAATCATCGTCGACATGTGCAGCAGCAGCTCCTTCTACATAGAGTTTCCCCTTTCCAAACGCATCAGATCCAGTTTCGTAGCCGGTTAGAGAGCGGAGCCTATCTCGAACAACCTTGAAGCCCTTTTCGACCGCCTCGCCATAGTCCCCGCCATCGAACAGGCCGCGACATCTTGAGAGAACCTCGGCATGCAGGCTGTCCATAGCTGTGGCATCGGGTGATTGTGCGATCGCGAGAGGCAATCCCTCAACCAGGCTCTCTAGTTTGCGAATCCCATCCTGGGTTGCTGACCTCCTATATTCGAAGGTGTATTGCGCGGTCGAGCGCTCCGTCGTCTGCGTCACAACCTCAAATTCCAGCGCAATGTCTCTCCCCTCATAGCCATTCTTGAGTGCCTTGATTGTGTCGTCGCGCCATTTCGCGAAGAGATCGAGCCAGTCGCGGTGTCTCCAGATTTTCTCCGCGACCTCCGCCCTTGCATAGACATCCTCGCCTGCTCGAATCCGGTCGACGAGCATCTTCTTGACCTGTTTACGCGGTATCTGGAGTTTCGCCATGGGGTAAATGATACGCCGTTACTCTCCGAAGATTAAGCGTCGCTCTATCTTCGGGGTGTGTGTGACCCCCCGACCGCTTCCGAGACCGTGACCCGCGCGGCTGGCGTTCACGATTTTGCCCGAGTGACGGGGTAACCGGAAACTGACCCACTACCGACATAATGGGGGCCTATCGGAGATAACCGGTTGCCGAGACGGCGACGAAGAAATTCATCGAGCAATTCTCAGCAACACAGCATTTCGGTGAAAGTCGAGAAATTGTCGTTGGCCTTCGGTAAAGGTCCCAACATTTACTAGCCCGTCCGTTTCGACGCCCATTTTCTGCAAGGACGGTTTGTGCGCGACCGGCGAGACGATGAGATTTCCGGAATCTTCGAACCCGATAAATCCCCGGTCGAACAAATGATCGATGCTAGGTGTCAACAGTAGACCGTTTTCGCCGTTGAGACGCTCCTCGTTTGTCGAGTCCCGCCACGGTTTACAGTGACTTGCGACCAGATGAGCAGGATTCTCAACACCTGTGATCCGGCACCTGGATTCGATCTTGCTCACCCTCTCTTTGAATAGTCCTTGACCATTCCGGGCGCGGATAATCGCCGTCCGATCAGTTTCTCGGACGGTGGAATCGTTGACCAGATCCCGCTCCAACTTGCGCTCCCAAACGTCGAGATCATCTGCTGAAACGGGCCTCACGTTACGAGCGGCCAGTGCGATCGGTGCCACCTCTTGTCCGATCAGTCCCATAAGCACTTCGGCAAGCCGGGCCGGCACCTCGGTGAGGTATACGGATTGAAGGCCATTCCCGTTCGGCTGAAGGGGCGAATACCGGTCAGGGAGAAGTGGTTTGAGGATTTCCATGTGATCTTTCGGTCGCACCTTGTTGGCGAGCTCCCCAAAGTTCACTTTCACTTTCCATCCAATGTTTTCCCAGTTCTGGCCAGCATTCCCGAACTCGAGCGGCTTCGGGCTCTCCCAGCAATAGGATTGTGCTATTCCAACTGCCGGGATTCGGGTGTCGACAAAGGAGAAGATCAGGTCGCCCGGCGCGACCTCACGCATTGATTCATAGAAAGGATTGCGCGCACCATTAGCGTTACGTTTGGGAGACCAAAGATAACCGCCTTGAACCTCGTGGCGGTAAGTCTGGTTCTGGTTGACCCACCAATAGCGCATATGCCTGCTATTTTCCCTACGAAGTCACGGACGCGCGACTTTGAAACGCTCGGCTCGGTAGCGCGCATTATGACAGCGCTGCGCGCTGGGAACAAAGACCGGTGCGAACAATCCACCGCAAGGCAAGACCAGTATAAGAAAGCGCTCCGATCTCATCAACGTCGCGATGGGGTAAGAACACGTAGGGACCAATTCGGCTACATACGGTCGCGAAGCGAGGCCGAAAATCCAACCGAACAAAGCGCGGATAAGAAATGCTCATATCCGTCGCGAGCGTTTCATCACTGGAACTGTTGGCCACATAAGTGATATTGACATCCGCACCCTTGAGTTCTGGATGCCCTTTACCGCGAGACCGCGCCGGAGTCCAGGTCAGCAGTTAGCGCACACCCGTCTTTTGATGATAATGCTATTATCTGCCCCCTAGAGTTCAGCTCAGGCACGTTGGTTTATCTCCGATTGTGGGGAACCCATGACAACAGGTACGAACTCCACCTCAAAAAGCCGGTCCAGAAACAGTGCATTTTCTAAACGAAAGTTGGGCATCGCAGTGGCGCTTCTGGCGATGACGGCCCTGCTACCGAGGCTTGATACAGCCGCTCAAGAATTGCAGTTTGAAGTCGCCTCAATAAAGCAGGACGATCCGAATGCCCGCGGGCAAGTCACGAATCACCAGCCTCAAATTGCAGGGGATCGAGTCCAGGCGCGGAGCAGCAGAGTTCTGGACCTGATTCTTTATGCCTTCAACATCAGACCGTTTCAAGTGACGGGCAACACCCGCGTGCCCAATCCCCCAAACCTGTTTGACATTGACGCAAAGGTGGAAGGCTCCCACAGCGAGGACGACATTCGCTTGATGTTCCAATCCCTGCTGCGCGATCGATTCAAGTTGGCCACGCATTGGGAAACACGGACGCTGGATGGTTATCGACTGACGATGCCAAAGGGCGGCGCGAAGCTGAAACAAGTGAGTCCACACGGAATCGCAATCTCAGATTATCGAAACCTCCGAGTGCGAGAGGGACTTGTGTTCATGATGGTGGCCGAGGATGGCGCGCACTTGATGAGCAACGCCGCACCGATCAGCAAGTTGACAACCGTGCTGACCGGTTTCTTGCAAAGGCCTATCGTCGACGAGACAGGTCTTAAGGGAACGTATGACTATGTCTTCGATTTCACGCCGGACGACTTCCCTCCAGACGTGCAGACGGATTCTCCAACGCTCGCGACCGCATTGAAAAGAGAGACCGGGCTCACACTCGAGAAGGCGAAGATTCCTGTGCAGATTTTGGTCGTCGACCACGTCGAGAAGCCGACGCAGAACTAGCACCCACGTAGTAGATCGGTCAATTCCACGACAGATTTCCCCGCCCCATAAGCTATCCCGCTCTTGCGTTGATGGGGTAAGAACACGTAGGGAGAAATTCGGCTACACCTGTTGCGTGATGTGACGTGCGGCGCGGGACAAATGCAAGTGAGTGGGCAAGTGAACGCTTCCCCTGATTCAATAACAGGAATGGCTCCCGGACTGACATGAACCGTGCTACAACTTTTGATCTTAGGTTGGTCCGGGGAGATCAAAACGGAAATTCCTGCCAATCGGTAAAAGTGGGGAGGGAGCTGTGAGAAAAGTGTTCGGCCGTCTCGTGGCGTTTGCATTGCTCGTCGTCTGCGCGCCATCGGCCTATTCCCAAGACGCTCGTGAAATCCTGGCGAAAGTTAGTGAGACCTATGCAAACTTGAAAACATACGATTTCATCGCGGAAGCACACGCGGCCTTCGTAGTGGACGGGGTCAAATATGGATTGACCTTGCCGCAAGAGTTGGCGCAAGGCGACACACCGGACGAGCGCATGAGTGTACTAAACAAACTCCCGACATTTGAGAGGTTGGACGAAAGTGATCAGCCGGCAAGCCCTCACAGCTTTGTGCCTCCCAGTGCCCTGTTCTACGACTTCGCACGAATTGCACAGAACCTCCAATACGCAAAGTTTCTTCGCGAAGAAACTCAAGAGTTCAACGGCAAAAAAGCCGCGTGTTACGTGATCGAGATTCTTAAGATACCCGATGTAAACACTCCCCGTGCTCCTGCGCCCGTCCCTCAGACATTGTGGATTGATCAGACTTCCTTTTTAGTCGTTCGCACGGTCTTCCATTCGACCTTTACGGGTCTTGCGGCGCAGCCAGCCCGCGATGCCCAGCCAGCACGTATGGCTCTGCCTAAACTCGAAATGGATTGGGATATTGCATTTACCAGCTACACGCTCAACGAAACTCCACCGCAGTGGATGATGGACATGAAGAAGAACTATGACCAGCAAGAGGCGGCCTTAAGTGCGAAAATGGTTGGCACTTCGGCCCACGCCTTTGAGCTTCAGGATCTCGGCGGCCACGAGGTCACTTTGGCAAGTCTGCATGACAAGGTTGTCCTTTTGGACTTCTGGGCTACCTGGTGCGGTCCTTGCCGCAAGGAACTGCCCGTCCTGGCGTCCCTCGAAAAAACCTGGGCAGCAAAGGGCCTTGTGGTTGTCCGGATTACAAACGAACCGCCGGAGGACGTTCAGGCCTTTCTTACGAGAACCCATCAAACAATTCCGACGCTCGTAAACGGGGAAAACGTCTCTAAGCAATTTAGCGTCGGGGGCATACCAACGTTGGTGCTTCTTGATAATGCAGGAATGATCGTCGCCTACGACGTAGATGTCTTGAGCGAAGCCGACCTCACAACCCGCTTGAAAAAGGCAGGGCTTGAACGGTAGACATCGGGCTGGACTGAGCTGCTAGACGTAACGCGACAGGGCTCGGCGCAATTTGAAAGTACCATTCGCCCTAATCGCTGCTCTCCGTTTGGCTAGTAGCACGCCTTCCATTCGCACGATGGCTTCGTCTAGCCGGTTGCAGGCGCTCGCGCCGTACTTCAAGAACGGGACCGCGCTGTTTCCACGAAGCGGATGCGAACAATTGCTCGGGCAGATACTTAATCTCAGCGCGGAATCGGCGACGATTTGTGCGACGGGCTGACGACGCCATTGCAGGGCTTGGTCCAGCAGGGTTTGAAACGGCCGAAGATTCATTGGATCGAGGGCTAAAGCCGTACCCATTCATCGTCACCAACCAAGACAAGGAGTTTGCAGCAATTCTCGATTGCAAGATTCGACGAGCCCTTGCAGCTTTCGGGTAGACCATACCGCCAAAGCATTTCAGCGTACAGCTCCCATCTCGTAAACGGCATGCCGCTGGGAAGGTTCGTTATCCATTGAACCGCATACTCGTACGGCGTCAAAGTGTTCACATCTCCCTTCGAGATATGTAAAATCGGTATGCTACACTTTATATAATCCGTTCACGGAAGTTCCTCAATCCTTAGAGCTCCGCCGTGTCTTTTCGTCCTCAGACCTCGCAAGCCTCGGCGATTGTTTACGTACCGAATCTGCAGCGACGGCTCTTGTTCAGGGGAATCGGGTCGTCGGCGGCGCCGGCGGCGCCGGCGGCGGCGGCGGAGGCGGCGGCGGCGGAAGAGGAGGAGCTGGTGGTGGTGGGCGAGGACGTGGTGGTCAGCATGACGATGACAATTGTTATGGTGAACCGCCAATAGTCTAGCGCGGGTAAGAGATGACGTGGTAAGGAACAGGATTGGTGTTCGTTCGAGGATTTGTGTGCATGCGCGAGCGACGATCAGGAGCGCCGTATTGTTTCGGGAAGAGACGGCTATCGCGCGCGGGATTGTTTCCACTTCAACGGCGGCAGTTCTGAATTTGTGGTTTGTTTCAGGAGATTCCTGGCGAGGTCCGCTGCTCGTTCTTTTCCCGCTTCAATATCTTCGACTTCCTCGGACGGCGCGATCCAGCTTTTCGTGTTCATTTTATAGACGGATGTTTGCACGCCTTGGGCGTTGTGCTCTGAGAAAAGCCGCAGATGCACATCGCCCACTTTGATCTCGGCCCAGACGCCTTCGGTTAGCATTTTGGGAAGCCAAGCATCGGAGCTATTCTACGCAATTCTTAGTATTATTTGGCGACTCGGGCCTGCGATCAGGCTGCCCGGTCGAATTTTGAGATTCGCCCATAATATTCCCGTACGGGAAGAATATGGCGGTAATAGGCTGTAAAGGTGGCGTTTCTTCCCGTACGGGAAGAAATTGATTGACGTTGGACAGAAACCTTGATAATCTTCCCGTACGGGAAGATATAGGAATACACATGAAATACAGCTCCAAGGAAATCGGAAACCTCGTCAGGCAGACCCGCAATACTCTCGGCGTGACACAGGAAGCGCTCGCGCTAACCTCAGGTACGGGTCCGCGCTTCATCGTCGACCTCGAGAGCGGCAAGGAAACCTGCGAACTCGGGAAGGTGCTCACGGTACTCCATACTCTCGGAATCAAATTGACGCTGATGGCACCGTCGATTCCAAGGCAGGAGACATAGGTCGGTCATGGCAAAAACCCTGGACGTTTATCTGCACAATGAACTCGTCGGCCACCTGATTCAGGATGATGGCGGCCAGACGGTCTTTGACTATGCCCCCAGCTGGCTGGACAAGCCGGGCGCGACGCGGTTGTCACAGTCGTTGCCGCTCAGGGAGAAGCGCTTCTCGCGCAATGAATGCCGAGGTTTTTTCGCCGGTATTCTGCCGGATGAAAGTAAACGCGATCTCGTCGCGCGCAATCTCGGCATCAGCGCGAGAAACGACTATGCCATGCTTGAGCAGATCGGAGGCGAGTGCGCGGGAGCGATCACTTTTGTTCCATCCGGCCACGCATTGCCGCAACGCGATTATCAGTACAGGCCACTGTCGTCCCGGGAACTTGCAGGTATTCTCCGGGAGCTACCGCGCCGTCCACTCCTGGCCGGTGAAGACGGTATTCGCCTTTCTCTGGCTGGCGCTCAGGACAAGATTGCCGTGCGTATTGTGGGAGACGAGGTCTCTGTTCCGCTCGGCGTTGCGCCGAGTACGCACATCTTGAAGCCTGCGGTGGAGCGCTTCGCGGGCGTTGTGTTTAATGAAGCGTTGTGCATGAAGCTGGCGGCTGCTTCCGGCTTGTCTGCTGCGGCGGTAGAAACCAGGAATGTGCATGGCGTCGAGTATCTGTCGGTGGAACGATATGACAGAATTCGCCGCCCGGCTGATGGCGGTCAATTTGAACTGGACCGGCTTCATCAGGAAGATTTCTGTCAGGCGCAAGGCATCGTGCCGGAAACGAAATACCAGAAGGAAGGCGGACCGTCGCTCAGGCAATGTTTCGCACTGGTGCGCGAGGTTTCGAGCGCGCCCGTACTGGACCTGCCAAGGTTGCTGGATGCGGTCATCTATAATCTCCTTGTCGGCAACAATGACGCGCACGGAAAGAATTTCTCGCTTCTCTATCACGGCGCGGGAACGGCGGAGCAAACGATTCGACTGGCACCGCTCTACGACATCGTCAGCACAATTTACTATCCCGAACTAAGCAAGACGATGGCAATGAGGATCGGACGCGAGTATTCGTCCGACAGCGTAGCCCCGGACGGCTTTGAGCAATTGGCGGAAGAGGCGGGTCTCGCCAAACCGATGGTGAGAAACCGGGTGGCAGAGTTAGCTGACACCGTGATCGAAAGTCTGAAATTCGTGGACACCAGCAATCCTGTGTCCGAGGCGGTGGCGGCGCTGATACGCAAACGTTCCGAAAACATTCGGAGAATGTTCAAGACTTAACGTCGGTAATTGTGGTTACGTCGTGACGGAGCGAACACCGACATGCCGAGACGAATTACCACGTTAATGTATTGCCAGTATTTAGGGGGTATTTTTGCTCGGACGCAGCGTTCAACATTTAATTGAAAATGTAATTCCATGCGCTGCTGAATACGAAGCCGCAGAGCAAGCCCTGTCACAGGCGTATGCCGCCAATTCAGCCCCGACCTCCTGGGAGGCGGCTGCGAGACATGCAAAACGCAAGGCTGCGGAACTTGCAATCGCTATTGACGGGCTTAGCGACCGCGCATCTTTGGAACTAGGCAAATCGTTACCGGAAATCCGAACGGCGGCAGGAAACCTCTGTGTCTGGCCGACAAACGGAATTCCGCGTGATGGATGCCTCGAACGTGTTCGCGGCGTTGCGAACGCATATAAGCACGCGGATTTGAGCGATCCTCGCCTTCCGATTTCATCGGACGCCGACATTCTCGTCGTTGGCTTAGGCTACGGGGTCGACGGCTATGGTGTCGGAAAATTCGGAGGAGTGGAAGTCATTGTTCACGAAGACAGCGGAACGTCGTGGAAATTTGAAGGAGATGCGCCGGTAGCTGTCGCAGCATGGTTTCGATTCCTGGCATCACGGGGAGCCAGTCTGCCAAACAATCAATACGAGATGTTCGGTCTCAAGGTTCATCCATAGTGTTGCAAAAAGTGCAAAAGTCGTCGCTCGGCGACATTCTCGAATGTCAGCGAACGGCGACACGTCAGGCCTGCCAATTCCTTCTGCCATCGAGAAGCGTCTGAAAAAAGCCTTTGAGGTTATCTCGTACTTTGGCGGTGGTGGTGTCAGGTCTGTTTGTCACCGAGCGAGTAGCGTCGCTCTCGACCTAAGAAGGCGTCGGTTCCGCCTTCAAGAATCCGACAGACCTGTTGTCTTATGCCCTTTTCCTCCGGAGAAATATTTTCCAAAGCTCCTGAGTGATACGTTACGTGGGGAAAACCATTCTCGCGGCGGCCGCAGGATGCGATGATCACCTGCTCTGAATCGGCATTAACGACCAGATTCGGGTTGTGCGTGATCAATATGATCTGACGGCGAGCCTTCGCTTTCTTGAAATAGGCTGTCAGCAGTTTGTAAATCGATTCGTTGTCGAGATTCTCGTCGGGCTGATCGACCACCAGAGGACGGCTGTCAGCTACGTCCATGCCGAGATAAAGAATTAGCAATACGATTCCCTTGGTGCCTGGCGAAAGCTTTTCAAGCTCGACGCCATTGTATTTTAATCCGTAGCTGAGGCGGATGTGGTCAACTTCGTAAAGCCATTGCAGAAGGTCCTGAATTGTTACGCCCGATCTGAGATAGTTGCGTGGCTTCAATTCGGGTTTGCGAAACTCGTCAACAAACTGCCGGTGTGATTCGCCGATTTTTTCCGGATCTCCGGATTTCCATGCGGGCGTCAGGATGCGGCGCGCCGCATCGCCGAGCTCTTGCATCGTGCCGTACGGAATTGTTTTTCTCTGGTCGAAGAGGACGCTTCCTCTTTCCAACCACTTGACGAGATCCGCATCCCATCGAATAGAAAATTCGAGATCCTGCTCCGGACCTGATACAGAACGAGAGTCTAACTTTGTTCTTACGGGCGCATAAAGCTCTTCAAGAGTATTCTGCTCTCGTTTCATATTTCTGAAATAGTTGACGTACCCCTCAAGTCTTTCCCGATATGTCTGGGAAAGACGTTCTCTACCCGGACCTTCAATTTGTGTGATCTCCGTTTGGATTCTCTCTATTTCTGTTGCGATCGCGGCAAGGCGTGTTTGGACGAGTTTCACTCTTTCTTGCCGTGCTTTGTCAGCTGACTCTTTTTCCGACAGCGATTTTATTTGATTTTGGAGCCATCGAATGGTCCCTTCGGCTGGGTTTGTGTCGGTACCTTGCCTTTGAGTTAGAAGGCGCTTTAGCTCGGTCTCCCTGCGGGCCAACGGGGACGCGGTGTCAGCCGGAAACTGGGGTCGAAAGGGCGCGTGTTCAGATTCAGGAATGCCGACTTCCGCCAAAATCCCGGCAATTTCTGTTTGGAAACGTGTCATTTGTAGTTGGAACGTGGAAATCCGTGATTTGATGTCGCTGATTTTTTGCAGCTTCTGTTTGTCCCCCGCAGCGGCTTGCTGTGCGGTAGCCAGTGCGCCCCGCATGTCCTGCAATTCTTTTTGTATGCGAACTTCCTCATCCGAGGCGGCTTTGGGCAACTGTTTGGTGAGTCCCTCTTTCTCTTCCGTCAACGTTTTTATGCGGGTTTTCTTGTCGGGAACCTTGCTTGAATTGTCCCGCAGTTCGCATTCTTCCCGGATGAGCCTCACGATATCTTGTTGCAGCCTTGTTCCCTCGGCTCTGATTCCTTCCGTACAGATCGCCCGCAATTCCTCGAAGCTCGATGCGTTCATAGTGTCGGTAGGATCGAGATTTGAAAAGATTACGGATTCAATTTCCCCGACCAGTTCGGTTCCGACGTTATCTTCGGCACAGAGGCGCTCCACGAATTTCTGGGATAAGTATCGAACTTCGTTTGCATCCGATTGGTTTTCCCAAAGCCTCGCCTTCGAGACTGTGTCGTCTCCCCATTCAAGTTCGATGGAGAGGTTCTCGACGTTGCTGCCAGCACGATTCAGAAAGCCGCCTGCCTCACCTGCATGCCAACTGCCAGCCGCATACGCAATAAGTTCCGCTAGCGCGGATTTTCCAGTTCCTTTCTGGCCGATGATGGAAACAAGCCCGGAGTTCAGCGGCACGGTGACATCGTCGAACCAGTCACCGGAGTTTGAAAGTTTGACGGCGCGAATTACACGCGCCTCGTCGTGATAAACGGGCGGGCTTGGCCCGATGTGGACGCGGTCGCCCGGTTCATAGAGAAGTTGTCTCAATCCTTCAAAAGTCGGATCGGCTTTGACCCAACAGAACCTGTCGTCAGTTGGCTTGAAGAGCTTCGCGATTTCGTGCGCGTCCGAGCCATGTATGCAGGGCTTGGGTCCACCGAGTCGGAGCACTGTTTCGCGGTCTTCGGCAGAGCCTGTGCCGAGCCAGAAGTCACGTTCGCTGGGACGCCCCGAAAAGAGAAGTCGACTGAATCGCGTTATCTCATCGCGATGCGCAGCCCAAGCGCCGTCACGGCGAAAACCGGAGAGGCCATCTTCGCCAGCCGAGACCGCCACAAGAGCATTGCGAATGAGCCAGGGTTCGGAGTTGTACCAATCACGGAATCGGGTGAAATCCACTTTGAATTGAAGAACGCCGGCCCGCAGGGCCGCACCGTCGTCCTGGATGCTTGGGTCGAAGGCGCGTCCCAAGGCCATTAGCTGATCTGGTAAACAGGAATATCGTCTCTTGTTGAATTCCCAATCCAACCGGCCTAACGCATTCAAAATTTCCTGTTCGTGATGCGGATCATCGGGAGACACGAGGAGATGTATGTTGACAGCGGTTGCTTTGTCCGTCGGCGGCGCGATCCGGAACTCGATGTTTGGAATCAACAGATCAACGTTGCTGATTCGGGAGCTGGTCCAAAGTGCATTCAACTTTGAATAATTGGCGATCGACATATAGTCCGTGATACCAAGAACCTTGACGTACGGGTGGGATTCGATTTCTTTGAGGTACTCCTCCCAATCGCCGAACCGGTTATTAAGAATTGTGCCGGGCGTATGAACGTGGAGGTCCCACTGCCGCCATTCTGATCCTGCGGAGGAGACCACGCGCTCGACGGCGTCGGATACGCCTGTCGCCTGGGTTGCAGATTCTGGTGAGTTGTCGCGCGTCAAGTTATTAACCTCTGTCTTGGTTATCGTCTTTCCAGAAATCCACGCTACTCAGGCAAGCGAATTTCCGGGGGCTTTTGCCGGATCTAGTCGTCGAACGATAGTCTAGTCGATCAGACCGTTGTGGTGTAGGCGTTGACGTCTCTTTCCGGATAGCTTTCATAGAAATGCTCGAACAAAGCTGAACATTTTTCTTTATAAAGATCAGCCGAGTAAGCGCGCGGCAGTCCGGTATCGAGCATGCCTTTTATAGCGTCTTCGACTCGCGCGCGGGCTGATTGTCGTTTTCTCCAATCGAGCACGACCAATTCCTTCAGGCGCTCCAACAGTTGTTTGGCAACTTTCTTCACTTCGGCGCGTTCCTCCGTGCTCAGTTCTGGCGCGGGTCTGGTCAGGATGTCGAAGACAACAAGCTCTTCCTCTGTCATGTTTTCGCGAACATGCCGCTCTTGCTCTTCGCTCAGCGTGCGACTCAAGACGACAAGTTCGTTGAATAGGTCTTCGATGTTGAGGCTGCCTGCGTTGTAGGACTCGATCAATTCTTCAAACTTTGCCCTGAAGTCCGTCCGTGTCTTGTTGAGACGAATCATTTTTTCGAGTTGCGCGCGAATGGCGGCTTTCAGCACTTCCAAGTCGCTGTTCCTATGCTTCGACGCTTTGAACCGCTTGCGCAAAGCTTCAAAGTCTATTTTCGACAAATCCAGAACCGCCGCGGGCTTCGACGGCATCGCGATGCGGGTGATTGAAGTGTCCAGCAATTTGTTGATGTCGCCCATCACGCCGGAAATGTCCGCCGGATTAGGATTGAGTTTGGCGCGCATGGCGTCGGCGATAGCTGCGAGACATGCGACGCGGCCAGAAAAGTCGAGGGCCGCAGGATCGGGCTTCACGGCGTTGTAGAGCGTGCCGACGAGCCTTTCATGGCCGAGGAACTCCCGCCGGAGTGGGTCCGGTGAGATTAGCGCGTCGACTGCATCGTCAACGCGCGCGAGGCGCTGCATGTCACCGGCAGGAAGGTTTTCGATGGCTGCGAGCGATACGCCTTTGTCAGTACAGAAGAGATCGGCTGCGCTGACGGCGTCGCGCAATTCTTCCACGAGTTTCTTCTTGTCCTTCACCGGCGTTTTTCCATCTTTGCCGGCGCCATAGATGGCGAGTGCTTTTTCGAGCGAAGCGAAGACGTTCGCATAATCCACGATCACGCCGCTATGCTTGCCGGGAAAGACGCGATTCGCGCGGGCGATGGCTTGCATCAAAGTGTGATTCCGGATTGGTTTGTCGAGATAGACCGTCGAGCAACTCGGCGCGTCAAAACCGGTAAGCCACATGGCGCAGACGAAAACGAGGCGCAGAGGGTCTTTCGGGTCTTTGAACTTTTCGTCGAGCGGCGGGTCTTCCTCGATCATCCGTTTTCGATGAGGGACAATATCGAGGCCGAGTTTCTGCATCTGCGCGATTTCGTTTTGGCCGGGGGAAACGATCACCGCCATGTCTGTGGTCTGGAGAACTTCGAAGCGTCGCTGTAACGCCTGCCTTTCCGATTCGCTCAGATCACGACGACCCAATTCTTTTTGTGTCCTGATTGTTTCCGCCGCCCAATGTTCTCGGACCTTATCGTACATTTTCAACGCCGTGGCTTTGTCAATCGAAACAACCATTGCCTTGCCGATGAAACCGCGTCCGAGAAAATGCCGCACGACATCCTGCGCGACGGTGTCCAGTCGCTCGTCGCGGGTAAGAATGTGATATTGCCTGCTCAGCTCGCGTTCAAGTTTTGTTTCCTGTTCGGAGTCGAGGTCTGCCGCTTCGACGAGATCATAAATGTCTTCGTTAAGGTCGGGATTCACCAACTGCAATTCCGGCGTTCGATTCTCGTAAAAGAGCGGCACGGTCGCGCCGTCCTGGACTGACTGCTGAAAGTCGTAGATGGAAACATATTCGCCAAAAACATCTTTAGTCCGTTCCTCGCCCGCCATCAGCGGCGTGCCGGTGAAGGCGAGGAACATTGCCTTCGGCAGCGCGGCGCGCATGTTCAGCGCCAAAGTGTCGTACTGGCTCCGATGCGCCTCGTCCGTGAGAACGATCACATCGGAGCGGTCGCACAGCAATTCGCTCGATTGAAATTTCTGGATGAGCGTGAAGACGTAGCGATGATTTCCACGCAATAATTCCCGCAGGTGCGATCCACTCGTCGCGTGGCACTCGTCGCCTTCGGTTTCGCTTACTGCGCCGCTGGTCTTGAATGTCTTGGCGATTTGGTCGTCCAGCTCTACGCGGTCGGTCACGATAACGAACGTCCAGTTGCCCGGCACTTTTCGCAAAATCTTTTGCGCGAAGAACACCATCGAAAAGCTCTTGCCGCTACCCTGTGTCTGCCAGAAAACGCCGCCGCGGCCGTGACCGGATTTTCTGGCGGCGAGAACCGAGACGATTGTGTTGTTGACGCCAAGGAACTGGTGATTCTGTCCGATGATTTTGACCAGTCCGGACTTGTGCTCAGAGAAGAGCGTGAAATTTTCAACCAGATCGAGCAATCGGACTTTGTCGCACGTGCCGCGAATCATCACCTCAAGCGCCACGCGGCGTGGTTCATCCTCTCGCTCAACGCGCTTCCACTCGAAGAATCTCTCCCAATCTGCTGTCAGTGAGCCGACGCGGCTATCGGTTCCATTTGACGCGATGAGGAGGGCGTTGAACCAGAACAGGGCAGGGACCTGATCCTTATAATGTGTCAGGTTCTCATCGAACGCCGCGCGGGCAGGGACGCCAGGTTTTTTCAACTCGATGACGAGAAGCGGGAGGCCGTTTATGAAACCAACCAAATCCGGACGGCAGGTGTAGAGATCGCCGGTGACGCTTAACTGGCTGACAAGCAGAAAATCATTGGCTGCTGGGTTCTGCCAGTCAATCACTGTGAGACGCTCAATCTTCTGACCGCCGCGTTCGGGATCCGGCAGGGAAACCTTGATGCCTTCCTTAAGCAACACGTACACTTCGCGGTTTGCCGCTGCGAGAAGCATGGCTGAGCGATCCCGAGTCAATTCATTCACGGCTGCGGAAATTGCCTCGGAGGGCAGTGCAGGATTCAAT
>OBLT010001254.1_pt1 | contig 16273 bp, 16 predicted proteins | sample 1518721 | NCBI WGS metagenome assembly OBLT01 (sample SAMEA3539307, study PRJEB22396) | soil metagenome | biome: tundra; feature: field; material: soil | place: USA | collected 2010-05 | depth 0.15 m | reverse complement strand
CGCAGCGTCTCGTGCTCGTCGAGGATGAGGTTCGCGGGCTTGAGGTCGCGGTGCAGGATGCCCTTCGCGTGGGCCGCCGCGATGCCGCGCGTCGCCTGCACGAACCAGGTTCTCCAGTTCTTCCGCACTCTCTCCGAGTCCTTCTTGATGAGCTTCTGGAGATTCGGCCCCTCGAGGTATTCCATCGCGAGATACAGGCTGCCGAACCCCTCGCCGTAGTCGTACAAGGCGACGACGTTCGGGTGCTTGAGCGCCGCGATGGCCTTGGCCTCGCGTTTGAAGTAGCGCATCGCGGTCTCGTCGCCGCGCAGCTGCCACGGCAGGATCTTGAGCGCCACGAACCGGTCCAGCTTCTTGTCGAGCGCCTTGTGCACGACGCCCATTCCGCCGCGCCCGAGCTCGGCCAGGATTTCGTAGCGCGACTCGGGCGTCTCGGGCAGGCCGAAGCCCATCGTGGGCTTTGCGGGTGGCGGAGCCGTCGGCATCGCGATGCGGAGCGGCGGCGGCTGCGCGGGCGGCGGCGGAGCGGGCCGCGTGAACGCCGCATAGGGCCCCGACTTGTGCACGGCCGGCGTCCGGATGAGCGCCGCGGGCATGGGATCGTCCGGCTCCACGTCCGAGAACGGCACGGACTGCACCGCGGCGCCTCGGAGCACCGAAGGATCGAAAGCCGCGATCCGTCCCAGCTCGACGCCCTCTTCGGAATCGCCGGAAGCGCGGAGCGCCTCGAGCAGCGTCATGTGGAGCTGGAGGTTCTCGGCTTCGACCTTTCCGCGCCCGAGCAGCTCGCGCAGGATGTGCACGGCGTCCTTGCTTTCGCCCACGGCCATGTGCGCGCGCGCGAGCTCGAGAAACACCTCGGCGAGCCCCGGCTCGCTGCGTGGCACTCCGGTGAGGTACTCCCACGCCTGCTCGCGACGCCCGCCCAGGAGCGCGCATCGCGCGGCCTCGAGGCCGCGGCCCGTGCGGAGAAAGAGCTGGGCCGCGTCGTCGAATTTTCCGCCGGCCTGAAGCGCCGCCGCCGCGGCAGGCAGGCGGCCGGCACCGCGGAAAAGGGCCGCCGCCCTGTCGTAGTTTTTCAGCTCGCTGAAGAGCGCCGCCGCCTTCTCGACCTGTCCCGCCGCTGCGAAGGCCTCCGCCGCCGCCGCGCGATTCCCGCCGCGCTGGTAGAGAGGGGCGGCTTTTTCGAGGCGCCCCGCCTCTTTCCAGGTGTCCGCCGCCCGGATAAAATCACCCGCTTTCTCGAAGAGGCCCGCGGCGCGCAGCGCCTGTCCGGCCCGGCGCCAAGCGTCGGCCGCGGACACGAGGTCGCCTCGGCTCTCTGCCTCGCGTGCGAGAAGGTTCTGCGCGCCCTTATCGTCGCCGGCCCGTGCCGCCGCGAGCGCGGCCTTCGTGAGGGCGCCGCTCCTCTCGAAGGATTGGACCGCTTCGACCGGGCGGCCGCTTTCCACGAAGAGCTCACCGGCGAGGAGGAATTCCTCCGCGTTCCGGTACGCCTCGGCGGCATCCCCGGGTTTTCCCGCATTGCGGTAGGCGTCCGCGGCCCTCTTCCACAGCGCTGCGCGGACGGGCCCCTGGGGCATCGCCTCGGCGAGCCGCCGGCACGCCTCCGCGAGAGACGCATGGTCGCCGAGCGCCTCGGCGATCTCGGCGAGCCGGTCCCAGCGGGACCCCGTGCGCGCCAGCAGAAGCGCCTTCTTGCCGAGCGCCTCGGCGACCTCGGTCTCGCCGGCGGCGTCCCACGCGCGCGAGGCCTCCCACGCGTAGCCATCGCCGGCCTCGTCATACAGACGCGCCGCCTCGCGGGCGTTCCCGTCACGTTGCTCGAGCGCGGCCAGCCGGGGCCATGCCTTGGCCTTCTTGAACATCCGGCGCGCGCGCTTCGAGTCGCCCGCCTTCAAATACGCTTCGCCGGCATGGACCCAGTCGCGGGCGTCCTGGAAGGTCTGCGCGGACGAGACTTCGGGATGGGCGGGCTGGCCGAGCCGGATCGCGAAGAGGCAGACGAGAAGGCCCGCGATGTCGATCGCGTAGCGCAGCGTGGCGGTGCGCCCGAGGAGCTGGAAAAAGGGCGAGGCGCCCAGGTCACGCGCCGCCGTATCGAGCCATGGCTGGCGCACGAGAACCGAGAGGACGTCGAGGATCTGATCGAGATGCGCGGCCACGAGGAAGCCGACGCCCACCACGAGGACGAGAATCGAGGAGCGGAGCCACTCGCCGATCGCGACTCCGCGCAGGTTCAGCGCTTTCACGATGAGCCGCCCGAGGATGAGGACGACGAGCACCGCCCCGATCTGGGGCGCGAAGTAGAAGCGCTCCGCAACGAGCCGGCGGGCGAGATCGCTCGATTCCGTATGGGTACGCGCCCAGTCCACCGCGCGCACGAGACCGAACTGGGCCGCGAGCGCGAGAACCAACGTCGGGAGGTCGTCTTTCCAGTTTCTGGACGCCACGGGTGCACGATTATGAGCGATTCGGGGGCGCGCACGCCGGACGGGCGAACCGCAGCCGCGGTACAGTCGCTTTCTCCATGCGTCCGCCGGCCCCGATTCTCCTCGCCACGGCTCTCGCGACGGCCCTCCCCGCCGCCGCTCAGTCGTACTCGGACCCCGGGACGGCCTATGGCGTGGACGCCGGATACGCGCGCGGGCATGACGCAGAGACGGGCGGCGCCACGGGCGGAGTCCACACGCGCCTGCGCCTCACGGGCGGGATCGGCCTGGAAGTGTCGGCGGGATACCGGCACGACTCGTTCGCGACGGACGGCGTTCGCGTCCTGACGGTCGATGAGATCCCCGTCTCGGCGTCCCTCCTCGTTTTTTTCCCGCACGACGGGCGCGTGCAGCCATACCTTCTCGCCGGCATCGGCTACACGTGGGCGAAGCCGAAAGGCGTGGGACCGAATGCCGACACGTCCACCCCCGCGGAGAACCTCTTCGCGCTGCACGGCGGCGCAGGGGTGGACGTGAGAACGAGCTTCAGGACATCCGTCTTCCTCGACGGCCGCTACGTCTTTCTCGACGTCGGCGCGGTCAAGGCCCTGCCGAACCAGCCGAAGTCCGACTACCTCCGCCTCGCGGCGGGCTTCAACGTCTACTTCTAGACGGCGTCCGGCCCGAGGCCGGACACGAGCCGGCCGAACGTCTCGGGGTCGATGTTGCCGCCCGACAACACGACGCCCACGCGCTTGCCCGAAAGATTTCTCACGCGCCCCGAGAGAACACCGGCGAAGGCCGCGGTCGCGCCCGGCTCGACGACGAGCTTCATGGCCGTGAAGAGCAGCGACATGGCGCGCCGGAGCTCGAGGTCGCTCACGGTGACGACGCTCTCGACCAGGGCGGACACGAGCGCAAACGTATGGACGCCCGGCTTCGTCGTCTGAAGGCAGTCCGCGATCGTGGCGGGCACCGGGATGGACACGGGACGCCCCGCGGCGAGCGAGCGCACGAAATCGTCTCCCGCCTCGGGCTCGACGCCGAAGACGCGGGCGGCCGGCCGGAGCGCCTTCACGGCGACCGCCACGCCGGAAAGGAGCCCGCCTCCGCCGAGCGGCGTGAGGACGGCGTCGAGGTCGGGCACGTCCTCGAGCAGCTCGAGCCCGGCGGTGCCCTGCCCCGCGATGACGGCAACGTCGTCGAACGGTGGAACGAGGATTCGGCCCTCGTTCGCGACGATCTCCCCGGCGATCCTCTCGCGGCTCTCCTCGGCGCGATCGTAGAGACGCACCTCGGCCCCGTACCCGCGCGTGGCGGCGAGCTTGAGCGCCGGCGCGTCGTGCGGCATGACGATGACCGCCGAGACGCCGAGCTCCTTCGCCGCGAGCGCCACGGCCTGCGCGTGGTTGCCGGAGGAAAACGCCACGACGCCACACTTCCTCTCCTCCTGCGTCAGAAGCGCCAGCCGCGAGAACGCACCGCGCGCCTTGAACGCGCCCACGCGCTGGAACGTTTCGCACTTGAAGAAAAGGCGGCAACCCGCGCGAGCGTCCAGGCGGCGCGAGGTCATCACCGGCGTGCGGTGCACGTGAGAGGCAATCCGCTCGCGCGCGGCCTTCACGTCGCCGAGGGTCACGGGTGGAGTCATGTCGCCTTCTCCCTTTCCCGCGGGGCATCCTTCACACCGCAAAGGCGATCCGCCTCGGAGGTCACGGCGTCGATCGCCGCTGCCGCGCGCGCGAGGAAGGCGTCCTCGCTCTCGCCAGAAACGCGCTCGAGCGCGGGCGCGAAAACGACGACGCAGCGCGAGAACGGCAGCGGAAGGAGGAACCGGTCCCACGAGCCCAGAAATCTCGGGCGGCTCGAGGACGAGGACGAAGGCAGGATGAGCGTGTCCCCCTGCTCGGCGAGCGTCAGGATCCCGCGCTTGCAGCGCCGCGCCGGGCCGCGCGGACCGTCGGGAGTGAGCGCGCCGCCGGGCGCGCCCTTCAAGGCCTCGAGGAACTCCAGGACGGCGAGGTCGCCACCCTTCGAGGAGGACCCGCGGGCGGCCTTGAAGCCCCAGAGGGTGAGAAAGGTCGCGATGATCTCGCCGTCCGGGCTCTTCGACGCCATCGTGACGTAGCCCTCGCCTCGGTGCGCGAGGATCCCGCCCACCATCCGCTGGTGCCAGATCGCGTGGAGCGGCTTCTTCCCCTGCGCGCGGACCGCCTGCCGGTGCTCTTCGCCGACGATCGAAACCCGCAGCGTCCACCGGTAGACGGAGATCGCGAGGAAGACGAGGACGCCGAGGAGACGCGGCAGCACGGCGGGACCGATTATGCTGTCGCCGTGCGGCTTGTCGCCGAGAACCTCTCGCGCTCCTTCGGACGCCGTGCCTTCGGGCCGGTTTCGTTCAGCGTCGAGACGGGGCGTGTCCTCGGTGTCGCGGGAGAGAACGGGAGCGGAAAGACCACCTTGCTGAAGACCCTCGCAGGCCTGATTCGGCCGAGCGGAGGGCGTGCGAGGATTTTCTTCGAAGGTGAAGACGCCGGGGATGGCTGCGAGCCGCGCGACGTCCCCTGGCACATCGGGTGGGTGGCGCCGGATCTCGCCCTTTACGGAGAGCTGACGGCCGAAGAGAACCTGACCTTCTTCGAAAGGGTCCGCGGCCTGGTGCCGACTCCCGGCCGCGCGCGCGCGCTGCTCGAGAGCGTCGGCCTTCCGCCCGATTCCCATTCCAAAAAGCCTCTCTCCTCTCTCTCGACCGGCCAGCGCCAGCGCGTCAAGCTCGCGTTCGCGACGCTGCACGAGCCCGATCTTCTCTTCCTCGACGAGCCGGGCGCGAATCTCGACGAGGCGGGGCGCTCCATCGTCCAGAGGGTCGTCGCCGAGCAGCGGCTCCGGGGAATCGCCGTGATCGCCTCGAACGACCCGCGCGATCTCGCGCTCGCGGACGAAAGAGTGACGCTCTCGTGAGCGCGCCACGCAAGGCTGCCGGAGTCCTCCCGGCGGCCATCGCCGTGTTCCGGCGGGAGCTTCTCGCGGAGTGGCGAACGCGCGTGGCCGTGAACTCGCTCTTCCTCTTCGCCTTCGCCGTTCTCGTCCTCGTCGCTTACGCCGTCGGCCCGACCCGCCTCTCCCCGGAAGACAGGCCCACCGTGAACGCCGTTCTCCTCTGGATCGTTCTCTTCTTCTCCGCGATGACGGGCCTCTCGCGCACGTTCGTGCACGAGGAGGACGCGGGGACCGCCGCGGCCCTTCGGCTGTCGGCGCCCCCGTCGGGGGTTCTCCTCGGAAAGCTTCTCGCGAACATGGCGCTGCTCGGCGCGGTGACCGTGTTCATCGTGCCGCTCTTCGTCGTCCTCATGGGCTTCGAGATCAGGGATCCGCCGCTCTTCGTTCTCCTGCTTCTGCTCGGAACATTCGGGCTCGCTTCGGCCTCCACGTTCACGGCGGCGCTCGTTTCGAAGGCGAGCGCCAAGGGCGCGCTCTTCGCGGTGCTCGCGATCCCGCTCCTCCTGCCGCCTCTCGTCGGCGCCGTGCTCGCGACGCGGGTCGCGGCCACGGAGGCGGATTTCTCGGCCGGAATCGATTTCGCGCGGCTGCTCGTGGCTTACGACGGCGTCGTCACGACGGCCGCCTTCATGCTCTTCGACGCCGTCTGGAGGGAGTGAATCGAGCGCCCCCGAACCGCCTTTCGACCGTGGGAGACATGATTCGCCTGCTTTAGAGAACGATTCTCGACACGGCGGTATCATGCGCGTCGTGAGGGGCCTCGGTTTCACCGTCAAAGCACTCCTGGGACTCGGGATGGCCGCGATTTGCTGGGCTGCTTTTCTCTGGGCCCGGCCCGCCCAGAACTTCGTCGGCGAATCCTCGCGGATCGTCTTCTTCCACGTGCCGATGGCCTGGGTGTCGACGCTGGCTTTCTTCATCGCCGCCTGGCACTCGGCCGTCTATCTGAGAAAGCGCCGGATCGAGAACGACGACGCGGCGGCCGGCGCGGCGCGCCTGGGCTTCGTGTTCTGCGTTCTGGCTACGGTCACCGGCTCGATCTTCGCCCGCGTCATGTGGAACTCGTACTGGAACTGGGACCCGCGCGAGACGTCCATCGTGCTTCTCCTCCTCGTTTACGGCGCGTACCTCGGCCTGAGGGGCGCGCTCGAGGACCCCGAACGGCGCGCGACGCTTTCGGCGGCGTACGCGCTCGTGGCGGTCGTGACGGTGCCGTTCCTGACCTTCGCCGTCCCCCGCATGTACCAGTCGCTCCATCCCGACACCGTCCTCAACGTCCGCGGCAAGGTCGAAATGTCCGCGGACATCCGAACCGTTTTCTTCTCCTCCATGGTGGCTTTCATGATCTTGTTCTTCTGGATGTGGAATCTCGACCGGCGGGTGTCCCGCATCGTCCGCGAGAGGGCGGCGGCATGAGCGGGGCTCTCGGCTACGTCGCGGCGGTCAACATCGTGATCTGGGCCGGAATCTTCGGCTACCTCGTCTACCTCGACCGCAAGGTCCGGGCCGCCTCCGGGCCCGGGCAGGAGAAACCCCGATGAAACGCGCGTACTGGGCCGGCGCCCTCCTCGTCATCGGCTTTCTCGCCCTCGGTCTGTCGACGTTCACCCGCTCGATGACGCCTTACGTCTCCTTCGCCGAGGCGAAGGCCGCGCCGCGTACTGTCCAGGTGATGGGCGCCCTCGAGAAGGGCACGTCGCGTTACGACACGGGCTCGAAAACTCTTTATTTCACGCTCCTCGACCCGAAGTCGCACGACTCGATCCCGGTTTCCTACACGGACGTGAAGCCGGCGAATTTCGAGGATGCCGTGTCCATCGTGGCAATCGGCCGTTACGAGAGCGGCGTCTTCGCCGCCGAGAAGCTTCTCGTCAAATGCCCGTCCAAGTACCAGGGCGAGGAAATCGAAAAACAGTACGGCGCCAAGAAGGCCTGAGGGCACCCCATGAACAATCTCCCCGGTCTTCTCGGCTTCGCGCCGGGCACACTCGCGATATGGGCGGCCATGCTCTTCGGAGTCACCTGCGCGCTCGCGTACTTGCGTTCCATGCGCACCCCCGCCCTATTACCATTCGCAGAAAATCTCTCTCCGAATCTTCTCTTCGCCCGGCGCCTCTACTACGCCTACGTTTTTTCGGTTCTCCTCGCGTCGTTCCTCCTCCTGACGCGGCTCCTCTCGCACGACTTCCGCATCTCGTACGTGGCGTCGTACTCGGGGCGCGACCTGCCCTTCTACTACCTCTTCTCGACGTTCTGGGCCGGGCAGGAAGGCTCGTTCCTGCTCTGGCTCTTCTGGGGCGCTCTCATCGGGCTGTTCGTCCTCAGGTCCGCCAGGGAGCAGGAAGCGCCCGTCATGGTGGTTTATCTCGCGACGTTCCTCGGAATCGTCGCGATCCTAGTCAAGCAGTCGCCGTTCCGGTTCCTCGCGCAGATCCCGCCGGACGGCCAGGGCCTGAACCCGCTCCTGCAGGACCCCTGGATGGTCATCCACCCACCGGTCATGTTCTCGGGGTTCGCGTCCCTCTCCGTGCCGTTCGCGTTCGCGATCGGCGCGCTGTGGATGAAGCGCTGGGACGGCTGGGTCGTCCGCGCGATGCCGTGGGCGCTCTTCACGTTCGTCACGCTCGGCACCGCGATCCTCATGGGCGGCTACTGGGCCTACAAGACGCTCGGCTGGGGCGGTTACTGGGGCTGGGATCCGGTCGAGAACACGTCGCTCGTGCCGTGGCTCGCGACCGTTGCGCTCGTGCACGGCATGGTCCTCCAGAAGATGCGTGCCAAGCACCGCAAGATCAACATCATCCTCGCGATCCTCGCCTTCTGCTGCATCCTCTACGGCACCTTCCTGACCCGCTCCGGCGTCCTCGCGGACTTCTCCGTCCACTCCTTCATCGACCTCGGGATCACGGGCTGGCTCGTCGGGATCATCCTCGTCTTCCTCGGCGGCGGGCTCGGCCTCCTCGCGTGGCGCTGGAAGGAGATCCCGGTCGTCTCCGACGTGGACGCGGCGACCGGCAAGGAGAAGGAAGAGCCGTTCCTGTCGCGGTCGGTCCTCTTCATCCTCTCCGTGACGCTCTTTTGCGCCTCGGGCCTCGTCATCCTGCTCGGGACCTCGGCTCCGATCCTGACGCGTGTCGCGGGCAAGCCCTCGCAGGTCGCGACGAGCTTCTACAACGTCACGCACCGCCCGATCGTGGGTCTCATGGCCCTGCTCCTCCTTCTCGTGCCGTACCTTTCCTGGCGCGGCGAGAGCGGGAAAGGCGTCCTCAGGAAGGCCCTCGTCCCCCTCGTCGTGGGTCTCCTCGGCGTCGGGGTCTTCTTCGCGGCCGGCGTGCGCGGGGCGGGCGACCTTCTGATCCTCGCTCTTGCCGTGGCCGGCTTCGTCGCGAACGCCGAGACCGCGGTCCTCTTCGTGAGGCGCAAGGCCGTCAAGACCATGGGCGGGTATCTCGCGCACATCGGCATGTCGATCATGCTCGTGGGCATCCTCATCTCGGGCGTCTACGAGAAGAGGACGACCGTGAACCTCGTCAGGAACCAGCCCGTCACCGTCGGGAGCAACACGCTCACGTTCACGCGCACGGTGTTCGTCACCGACAGCGGCGTCGTGAAGCGCCCCGAGGAGCTCAACGCGATGGACCTCTCCGACCGCCGCGCCAAGCAGGCGATGGAGGTCGAGGTGTCGTCGCCCGGCCGAAGCGTCTGGAAGGCCTATCCGAAGCTCTACACGAACACGCGCACGAACCAGATGATGGCGAACCCCGACGTGAAGTCGTCACCGCTCATGGACCTTTACGTCTCCCCCCAGGCTTACGACCCGGGGCGGTCGGCGCGCATCGAAGGCACGACGTTCGCCCTGAAGAAGGGCGAGTCGAAGACCGTCGAGGGCGTGAAGGTGAAGTTCCTCGACTTTTCCGCCGACCGCTCGCAGGTCTCGTCGGCCCGGCCGCATGTCACGGTGACAGGCAATTTCCTCGTGACGACCGCCGAGGCTTCGGAAGAGAAGACCGCCCGACTCGTCATGTACTTCGGCGAAGCGACGGAATCCGCGACGGAGTCGCCGGAGACGACTCTTCCCGGAAAGGGCCGCCTGAAGCTCCTCAAAGTGTCGCCGAACGAAGGCATATGCGAGATCGAGCTTCTCGGCGTCGCGCCGGGGGGAGACCTCAAGCCCGCGACGGGTGAGACCTTGTCCGTAGACGTCACCACGAAGCCGCTCATCTCCCTCGTGTGGGGAGGCTTCTACGTGATGATGGCGGGCGGCCTCACGGCCCTCGTGCGCCGCGCCCGCGATTCGCGCCAGGCGGCAATCGCGTAGCCGAGCCGCGACGGGCGCCGGTGTTCCATCGGGAATTCGTAAAATCCGCTCATGGAGGTTGTCGTGCTCATTCGTAACGCAACGCTCGCTCTCGCCGTTCTCACGGGCGCCGCCGCCGCGAACGCCCAGACCACCGCGCCCACGAAGCCGAAGGCGCTCGATCCCGCGAACTTCGACACGTCCGCCAAACCGTGCGAAGACTTCTACGCCTACGCGAACGGCAACTGGCTGAAGAGTCACACCATCCCCGCCGACCGCGCGCGCTACGGATCCTTCGAAGAGGTCTCGGACCGCAACCGCGAGGTCCTGAGGAAGATCCTCGAGGAGACCTCGGCGAAGAGCGACTGGCCGAAGGGATCGCTCGAGCAGAAGGTAGGTGACTTCTACGCCGCCGGGATGGACGAGGCCGCGATCGAGAGGGCGGGGACGAAGCCCCTCGCGCCGCTGTTCGCCGCGATCGACAAGCTCAAGGCGCCGGGCGATCTGCCCGCGGTGCTCGCGGAGCTCCACGCCCGGGGCCTCGAGGCCGGATTCAACTTCCGCGTGGCCCAGGACGCCCGGGAAAGCACCCGGTACATCGGCATCCTCAACCAGGGCGGCCTCGGCCTTCCCGACCGCGACTACTACACGAAGGACGATCCGAAGTCGAAGAACCTGCGCGAAGCCTACCGGACACACGTCGCAAAGATATTCGAGCTCTCCGGCGACTCTCCCGAGAAGGCGAAGGCTTCCGCGGACGTCGTGATGGCCCTCGAGACGAAGCTCGCGGAGCCTTCGCTCACGCGCGTCGAGAACCGCGATCCGCAGAAGACCTACAACAAGCGGACGCTCGCCGCGCTCGCCTCCGAGGCGCCGGGCTTCGACTTCGCGCGCTTTTTCACCGACCTCGGCGCGTCCTACGCCAGCGAGGTCAACGTCAGGCAGCCGCGCTTCTTCGTCGCGTTCGGAGAGCTGGCACGCACCGTTCCCGCGGAGTCCTGGCGGACATACCTGAGGTGGCACGTTCTGCGGCAGTCCGCGCCTTATCTCTCGAAGGCCTTCCAGGACGAAGCCTTCGCGTTCGACGAAAAGACGCTGATGGGCGTTCCGGAGCAGGAGCCCCGCTGGAGGCGCGTGCAGGCCGCGACGGACCAGGCGCTGGGCGAGGCCCTGGGGCCGCTCTACGTGGCACGTGCCTTCACCCCGCGCGCCAAGGAGCGGATGCGCGTCCTCGTCGAGAACCTGCGCGCCGCGCTCAAGGAGCGGATCGACGCCCTGGCATGGATGAGTGCCGAGACGAAGAAACAGGCCCAGAAGAAACTCGCCGCCTTCAACGTGAAGATCGGGTATCCCGACAAATGGCGCGACTACTCGTCCCTCTTGATTTCACGCGGGTCGTATCTCGAGAACGTGACGAACGCCCGCGTCTTCGAGACGAAGCGCAACCTCGCGAAGCTCGGCAAGCCCATCGACCGCACGGAGTGGGGCATGACGCCTCCCACGGTCAACGCTTACTACAACTCCTCGATGAACGAGATCGTCTTCCCGGCGGGGATCCTCCAGCCTCCTTTCTTCTCCGAGGACGCCGACGACGCCGTGAACTACGGCGGCATCGGCGTCGTCATCGGCCACGAGATGTCCCACGGATTCGACGACGCGGGCAGCCAGTACGACGCGGATGGGAACCTCAAGAACTGGTGGACGGCCGATGACCGGAAGGCCTACGACGCCCGCACGGCGCTCGTCGTGAAGCAGTTCGACGGCTACAGGCCGCTCGCCGACCAGGCCATCAACGGCAAGCTCACGCTCGGCGAGAACATCGGCGACCTCGGCGGCATCAAGATCGCCTACGCGGCGCTCCAGAAGGCGCTCGAGGGGAAGCCCCGCACGGCGATCGACGGTTTCACGCCCGAACAGCGTTTCTTCCTCTCGTTCGCGACGATCTGGCGGAACCAGTCGCGCGAGGAGGCGCTTCGCGTCCAGCTCAACACGAACCCGCACAGCCCCGGCAAGTGGCGCGCCATCGGCCCCACCTCGAACCTGCCCGAGTTCTACGACGCGTTCGGCTGCGCCGAGGGCACGCCGATGCGCCGCGCGGAGGCGGAACGGCCGAGCATCTGGTAGGCGTCAGGAGCCTCAGTCGATCTTAAGGCGTGTCGATGCGCCGCATCGCTCTCGTTCTCTCCCTCGTCCTCCTCCCCGCCACGGCCTGTCACCGTGTGCGGCGGGATCCGGTGATGGCGTGCCTGACGGGCGCCGTCGCGGCCGCCGAGTCGCGCGACGCCGACGGCGTCATGAGCCGTGTGGCCGAAGGCTTCCGCGATGCCGAGGGCGGCGGGAAGGCGGATTCAACCGCGCTCGTGCGTCGGACCCTCACCGCCTACGAGTCGCTCTCGCTCACGCTCTCGGACGTCGCGATCGAGCGCGGCCCGGCCGCGGCGCAGGCGAAGTTCAAGGTGCGGATGTCGGGCAGGCCGCGGGCCGCGGGCGGGCTCGACGGGCTTCTTCCGCGCTCGTCGCACTGGAGCTTCGACGTGCGCCTCGAGGCGGGAACGGGTGGATGGAAGATCGCGTGGGCGTCCTGGACGCGGCTCGAGGATCGGGACTGATGTCGCCCGCCGCGAGCTCCTATCCGGTGATCTACGCCGTCTCTCAGAACCCCTTGACGGTGGCCGCCTTCTTGTACATCCAGTAAGTGAAGCCCCAGCCGAGAAGGACGACGAGCGGCAGCGTCCACTCGTAGCTCGCGGCCCACGTCGCGTGCTGCGACATCATCATGAAGATGAGCGGCACGGACATGTACGTGTTGTGCTTGCTTCGGAGGCCCGCCATCGCAACGAGGGCCGGGTCGGGCTTTTCGCCGTTCTTCGTGGCCGTGATGATCTTCTTCTGCGCGGGCCAGATCCGCATCCAGACGTTCGCCGCCATGATCGTCCCGAACATCGCGCCGAGGTGGATCGCCGTGCCGCGGAAGCCGAAGCCGGCGAACCGCGAGAAGAAGTAGACCGCCGCGGTCGCCACGACGAGGCCGAAAACGAAGTGGATCTCGGTTTTCACGATCGCCTTTGCGAGGGGGTCGTAGACGACGAACATGAGGAGGGCGACGAGGACGGCGATGCCGCCCGTTCCCCACGTCTTCAGGGCCGGGTCTTTGAACACCAGGCCGGTGTTGTAGTAGACGAGCCCGAGCAGGATCAGGCCCGTGATCCACGTCCAGGCCGCGCCCCACCGGAAGGCCCAGAGCGCGCGTGGCATCAGCTCCGGTATGACCTTCTTCTTCGTTTCCGCGTCCATCGTGGGTGCGAAGTTCGAGTTCACGAAATTGAAGAACCACAGAAGGCCGATCCACAGGACACCCGCGACGATGTGCCCCCACCGGAACAGAGACTCGAAAAAGTTCATGCCGTCCATGATGTCCTCCCTTGATTGAGACCGGATCTTAGCAACGGCCGAAAAATGTCCCGCCTCAGCTCAGGCGCCGACTGCCTTCGCGACCTGCTCGGCGAGACGCAGGAACGCCTTCGAGACCGTCGAATCCGGTTCGGACACCATGATCGGAGTTCCGGCGTCGCCCTGAATGGCGACGTGCGGGTCGATCGGGACCTCGCCGAGGAACGGAACGCCGAGGAGGTCCGCCGTCTTCTTGCCGCCGCCGTGCTTGAAGATCTCGTCGCGGTTCCCGCACTTCGGGCATTCGTAGTAGCTCATGTTCTCGATGATGCCGAGGACGGGCACGTTCACTTTCTGGAACATGGCGAGGCCCTTGCGGGCGTCGATGAGCGCGACGTCCTGCGGGGTCGTGACGATGACGGCGCCCGAGAGGGCGACCTTCTGCGTGAGCGTGAGCTGCGCGTCGCCCGTGCCGGGGGGCAGGTCCACGAGCAGGAAGTCCAGCTTTCCCCAAGCCACGTCGCCGAGAAACTGCTCGACGGCCTTGAAGATCATCGGGCCGCGCCAGATCACCGGTGTGTCGACGTCCATGAGGAAACCGATGGACATGACGCGCACACCGAAGCGCTCGATCGGGAGGATCTTTTCCTCCTCGTTCACGAACGGCTTCGTCGTGATGCCCATCATCATCTGCTGCGACGGGCCGTAGATGTCCGAGTCCATGAGCCCGACTTCGTAGCCGAGCTTCTTGAGCGCGAGCGCGAGGTTCGCTGCCACCGTCGACTTGCCGACGCCGCCCTTGCCCGACGCGATGGCCACGACGAACCGCGTGTCTTTGAGGATGTCCTTGCGGGCGACGGCGCCGGCCATCACCGGCGCCTGAGGCGTCGCGGCCTGCACGGCGATCGTGACGGACCTGACGCCATCGAGAGCACGCAGGGCCGTGTCGCATTCCTGTTTGATGGCCTCGGCCGCAACGGGCGCATCCGTCGTCAGCGCGAGGCGGAAGGAGACGTTTCCGCCCCCAACCGTGAGTTCCTTGACGAACCCGAAGGAGACGATGTCGCGCGAGAAGCCGGGGTACTTGACCCGCCGGAGCGCGTCGAGAACGGTCTGTTCGTTCAGCGTGGCCGTGGACACTCTTGCTTCCCTCTCGAAGCCGGAGGATCTCACAAGCGGGCCGCTCGGGCGGGAAGCCTCGTCAGACGCGAAGCGCGAGGATTTCGCGCCGGACCCTTTCCATCAGCTCGCGACGCGCGTGCACGGACAGGCCCGCTGTCGGAATCGGATGCCCCGCGCGCACGCGGACAGGGCCGCGCCGCACGATCATCCCCTGCGCTCCGAGGACGGCCCGGGCTCCGGAGACGCCCACGGGCACGATCGGCACGCCGGACTTCAGCGCCGTCAGGAAACCGGACTTCTTGAACGGGCCGAGGCTGCCGTCGCGGGACCGCGTGCCCTCGGGGAAAACGAGGATGGACGTGCCCTTCGCGAGGCGTTCGTCGAGCTCCGAGAGGACGTCCTTCGCCTTGTCGATCCGGCGCCGGTCCACGGGCACGAAGCCCGCGAGCCACATCGACCAGCCCATGAACGGCACCCAGAAAAGCGACCGCTTCGCGAGAAAACGCACGTCCTGCCGGATCGCGAGGAGAAGCAGAAGGATATCGATGCCGGACTCGTGGTTCGACATGTAGATCGCCTGAGGGAGCGCCGCCGCGTCGCCCGAGACCTCGATCGTCGCGGGAACCCCGGTGAAAAACAGGATCGTCCGGGCCCAAGCGCGCGCCCAGAAGAGGTAGGTGCCGCCCCGAGGCGGGATCCAGGCCGTCAGGATCGCCAGAAAACCGAACGCCGCCGTCGAAAGCGCGATCACCGCCCAGCTCCACAGGGACACGCCGAGGTCTCTGAGGAGCTCCATGCCGAAGGAGTCTAGCGATCCGGGGCGGGCCCGTAGAATGGGCCCGTGGACCAGTTCGACTCCACGACACAGTACGTCGCGGTTCTGAAGCAGCCGCTCTGGAAGCTCGCGCGCGTGCGCCGGTGGATTCAGAACGTGTCGTTTCACCTCGGGGGTGTCGCGATGATGGCGGTCCAGCTCGCCCGCGAGGCGCGAGGCCGGTGGGAGACGTCCGAGATCATCCGCCAGATGGACGCCCTCGGCGTCCAGTCGATCTCCATCACGAGCCTCACCGCGCTCTTCACGGGCATGGTGCTCGCGCTCCAGACGTCGTACGCGCTCGCGCAGTTCGGCGGCAAGCTCTTCGTGGGCCGCGTCGTCGTCCTGTCGATCTGCCGCGAGCTCGGCCCAACGCTCACGGCCCTCATGGTCGCGGCGCGCGTCGGCTCGGGAATCACGGCAGAGCTCGGCACGATGGCGGTCACCGAGCAGGTCGACGCGATGCGGGCGCTCGGCGCCTCGCCGATCCGGAAGCTCGTGCTGCCGCGCGTGGTGGCCGTGACGGTCATGCTGCCGGTTCTCACGCTGCTCGCCGACTTTCTCGGAATGGTGGGCGGCCTGTTCATCGCGGTCGTGGAGGTGAAGGTCGGGGCCTCGTTCTACCTTTCGACGGTCCAGCAGTCCGTGCACCTCAACGATGTGCTCCACGGGCTCTTCAAGACCCCGTTCTTCGGATTCGAGATCGCGATGATCGGCTGCTACAACGGGTTGAACGCGTCCGGCGGGGCGGACGGAGTCGGACGCGCGACGACGATCGCGGTCGTCGTCGCGTCGATCGTCGTCCTCATGTCCGATTTCTTCCTCACGAAGCTTTTTCTCGTGCTGCCGCTGGGGCTCAAGTGATGTTCAGCGAAACGGCGGTCATGAGGTTCGTGCGGGCCGACCGGCCCGCCGGCGCCCCCATCATCGAATTCAAGCGCGTCCTCAAGACGTACAGCTCGCACCGCGTCCTCGACGAGGTCGACCTCACCGTCCGGCGCGGAGAGGTCCTCGTGATCCTGGGAGGCTCCGGGACCGGGAAATCCGTCTCGCTCCGGCACATGAACGGTCTCGAGCAACCCGATTCGGGAGAGGTCTGGGTGGATGGCGTGGAGGTCTCGCGGCTTCCCGAAGAAGAGCTCGTGGCGGTGCGCAAGAAGGTGGGCATGCTCTTCCAGGGTGGCGCGCTGTTCGACTCGATGACGGTCTTCGAGAACA
>OBLT010001253.1_pt1 | contig 16284 bp, 12 predicted proteins | sample 1518721 | NCBI WGS metagenome assembly OBLT01 (sample SAMEA3539307, study PRJEB22396) | soil metagenome | biome: tundra; feature: field; material: soil | place: USA | collected 2010-05 | depth 0.15 m | reverse complement strand
ACGGCATACGAGATTACAAGGTGACTGGAGTTCAGACGTGTGCTCTTCCGATCTCATCGCCGCATCGAGGAAATATTGAACTCCTTTCATCCGATTGAGGCGTGAAAAAACCGCAACCAGACGGGCGGAAGACGGTAATCGCAGCTCTTGCCGGAGTGCGGCACCCCGTCCCTTGTTGGCAAATGTCTCGAGCGCGATTCCGTTTCGAATCACGACAATCTTGCTCGGATCATATCCCTGTCCGATCAGATTCTCCCGGATTGCCTCGGCGTTCACCAGGACGCAATCGGCCAATCGGCAGACCATCTTCTGCACGCGTCTCTGCAGGGGAGTCAACAAGTCGCCCGTGTCACGGATCGAGGCGACGACGATCGACGCCCCGGCCAGCCTGGCGACCGGAACGGCAAAAACATTCGGATAGAAACCGTAGCTGTGCACGATCTGTATCAGATTCCTTCTGACGTATTGGGCCAGCCGGATCCCCTGCCAGAAAGTTTTGGGACTATACAGCCTGCCGATCCGAAATTCCGATCGGGGCACCCGCAGCGTTTCCAGCTCCGCCAGCAGTTCGCCAGAATGGTGCAGACACGCCAGGTGGAGATCGAAGCGCGATGGGTCGATTCCCAGGGCCAGGTTCGCGACCTGCCTCTCAGTCCCGCCGATGTGGAAGTTGGTCAGCATTTCGAGCAGCTTGATTCTCTTTGACTGCATGACTCGCGCCATTTCAGGCCGCCTCGCAGGCCTGTCCTCTGGACCGTCGATCCAGGAACACCCTGGCCCACAGCTCGAACGAAATCAGAGTCCAGAGTTGCAAGTCGAGATTCCGTCCGCTTTCGTGCTGGGCCACCAGGCTTTCGATATACGGAGCATTGAAGAGTCCACGGCGCGTGGCGGTCTCTCCGAGCAGCAAGTCGCGAACATACGCACCGAGTTTGCCCCGAAACCAATAGCCCAAGGGGACCGCAAAACCATGCTTCGGGCGGTCAATGATCGCGTCGGGGAGAATTCCCCTCATCGCCTGCTTGAGCACGTACTTGGTGGTCCCGTCACGCAGATTCATCTCGGGCGGGATGGTAGCCGCGAATTCTACCAGCTTGTGATCCAGCAACGGCACGCGAGTCTCGATGGAATGGGCCATGCTCATCCGATCCACCTTCGTCAGTATGTCCAGCGGCAGATAGTTCTTCACGTCGAGGCGTTGCAAGGCCGAAAGCCAGTTGCCGTTGCCCGATTTCATGCAGGCAGCCTTGGGACGCCAGGGTTCATAGGGCGCGAGTAATTCGAAAACATCGGGTTGGAACAGCTTCTTCATGTCGTCGTGGCGGAAAAGAGTGCAGGCATCCAGGTAACGCTCAGCGCCCGCCAACGACATGTGGCGAAGGAAGTTTCGTCCTCGCATCCCGTCGGGCATCGTCCGGCTTACCTTTCCCAACACGCGCCGCGCGAGTGCCGGCAATGCCGTGTAGCCTCGCTCCCGCCGCTCCACCAGGTATTTGTCGTACCCTGCAAAAAGCTCATCCCCGCCGTCCCCCGACAGGACTACCTTCACGCTTTGGGACGCCAGCTTGGAAACCATGTAGGTGGGAATGGCGGAAGAATCGCCGAAGGGCTCGTCGAGGTGCCACGCAAGATCTTCCAATTGCTCCAGGCCGTCCGGCCCGAGGGTCAGCTCGTGATGGTCCGTCCCGAAGCTTTTGGCGACCACCCGCGCGTGTTCGAGTTCGTTGTAGTCAGGCTCGCTGAAGCCGATCGAGAACGTTTTCAGCGGCTCGGCAGTAAGCGGCGCCGCCGTGGCCACGATTGCGCTGGAGTCGATTCCGCCGCTGAGGAATGCTCCCACAGGGACATCGCTCACCATGTGCAGGCGAACCGATTCATCCAGAAGCTCGCGTACCCGATCGACGAAGTAGCCGACCTCCCGGCCGGAGTCCGGTTCGAACTCGAGATCCCAGTAACGCTCGACTACCGGCGCCCGGCGCGGCGTGGCGGTCAGAAGGTGCCCGGGTTCGAGTTTGTGTACGCCGTCGATGATGGCTTCCGTAGGCGGAGTGGAGAGGAACGTGAATAGGTGAGACACTGCGCTCCAGCTCAGATTGCGCTCCACATCCGCGAGTTGCAGGATGGACTTCAACTCGGAAGCGAAGAGAATCCGGCCGCCGATTTCCGTGTAGTAGAGCGGCTTGATCCCCAAGCGGTCCCGCGCGATGAGCAACTGCCTTTTTCGCTCGTCCCAAAGCGCAAAGGCAAACATACCGCGCAGGTGATCCACCAGGCGCTTTCCGTATTCTTCATAGAGGTGGACGATGGTCTCCGTATCGGTGCGGGTATAGAAAACGTGCCCGCGCCCTTCCAGTTCCCGGCGCAATTCCCGAAAGTTGTAGATTTCGCCGTTGAACACCACCCAGACCGTTCCGTCTTCGTTGCGAACCGGCTGGCGGCCGGAAGCGATGTCGATGATGCTGAGGCGGCGCATGCCTAAACCCACTCCCGGGCCGAAGTAGTAACCCTCGTCGTCGGGGCCGCGGTGGGCGATGGACATACACATATCCCGGACTTCCTGTTCGAAAACAGGTTTGCCCTCCAAGCTAATGATGCCGGCAATTCCGCACATATTCGTGTACGCTATACCCTTTCGTAGTCCAACGACAGGCCTGTGGCGATCCGCGCTCTCCGCACCCACCCGGCAATCGCCAGCCTCTCGCTCTCATTCAGCAAATCGAAACGCCAGACCAAACCCACGTATGTGACCGCATAAGCTATCCCCGTGGCCAGGATCAAAGGGAGGGGGGAAACATGGATCAGCGATTTGACTGCCATCGCCACCGCCGCCCCGCACGCCGCCGCAGCCAGCAAGGCGCCAAGGCTGCGCCACGGCAACAGATTGACCGCGTTGATCCCCAGCAGCCTCTTCATCCGCACCAGCGCCCCTGCCTTGAAAAGCAGAGTCGCCAGCACCGTCACCAGGACCGCGCCGAGCAGATGAAACTCCCCAAGAGACCATCGGATCAGCCCCGCGATGATCGCCAGGCGCATCAAGTTCAGCACCAGTAGGAACCGCGTCTGCGCGAACACCCGCATCACGCCATCCACTTGTAGAGTGGTGAGCAGGATCATCGCGGACCACACCATGAAGATGGGAGCACTCGCGATGTAGCGCCTGGTGAAGAGGAGGACGATGATCTCCCGAGCATCCACCATCAGGAAGGCGGCCAACGGAAAGAACAGCAAGGCCAGCTTCCACGTCGTGTCGTGCCAGATTTCCAGCACGGCCTGCTTTCGTCCCTCCGCCAGCCGTTCCTGCATTTTCACCATCATGACGTCGCTGGTCGGCGAGGCCGCGAAATCGACCAATGGGATCTGAAGACAACCGACTGCGAAGATGGCGAATGTGGCGGGATCGAACAGGTGAGACACCACGTACTGAGGAAGGCTGGCTTGGACGATCTCTACGAGCACCGCCAGACCGAATGGGAGAGCATATGCCAGTTGGCTCCCGAGCAACGCGCGGTCCGGTTTGAAACTGTCGCGGAATTCCCGCCGGAAATAGAACATCATGAAGGCCGCCCGGAGGAAACCCAGCAACACGGCGGCTTTCAGCACCCACTCCAGTTTCCGGAACAACAGCGCCGGCACGATGAAGGCCGCCGCCCGCGCCAGGTCTGAGATGGCATACGACGCCGAGGCCCAAACGTACCGGCCGCGAGAGATCAGGACAATCTCGAGCGCCATGGAAAACATCGTCAGGCAGATATACAGGCCGATCCAAGGCAGGTATTGGGATAGCTCCTTGTTGCTCAGCCAGTGACTCAGTTTCGGCGCCGCGATTACCAGGGCGCCAAGACAACCCAACCCGGTGGCCGCGAGGAACAGCAGGCAGTTCGCGACATACCCACCCGACATGCGGGGCGCCCGCGGAAGAAAATAGTACAGGCTGGATGCCATCCCCAGTTGGGCGATGGAATAGACGGTGCCCCAGATCAGAAAGAGCTGCTTGTAAGTGCCGAACTGCACGGGGTCGAAGACCCGCGCCAAAACTAACGGAATAAAAAATGTCGCCGCAAAGGCCACGGTTCGTCCGGACATCAGCAACAAGGCCGGCTTGAACACCGACTCGGATTCCGGGGCCGGGGGCACGCTGATGATTGGTTCGGGCGCGCTGATCGATACTGCAGCCATCAGATCTCTCCCCGAATCCGCCTGGCTGACGACACCATGCCGAGTAGAATGTATGGAAACCAAGTCAGTACGTAACCTCCCGACAGCCCGCAGACGACAAAGCCCCAGACGGCAATCTCCAACCCCGCACCCAGATTGGCCAGGCTCCGCCGCGAACGGTCCAAGGCCAGTTTGCGCGCGTGATAGATGCCGAACCCGACAAACAGAGCGAACGGGATGAAACCCAGGATTCCGGTCTCCCCCAGCGGCTGAATAACGGTGTTATGGGTCACCAAAGAGCTGCGGGAATAGAGGTCCTTGGGCGCATAGAGCGGCCAGGCAATCACCGAACATCCGAGGCCAACCCCCAGTACCGGGTGATCGGCAAACATGGCCAGACCTGCCGCGGAGGTTGCCAGCCGCTGCCGAAAGCTCACGTCGCCGTTCAGGCCGGAGAAGTCTTCACTCCGTGACCAGTACTTGCCGCCCAGCACCAGGCCAGCCGCCACTAAGGCCACCAATACGGCCTGGAGCCAGATACTTCGCTTCCGCCAGGCGTAGAGTGCGACCACCACGCCCAGCCCCACGAGCCCACCTCGCGAAAAGGTCACGAAGATTGCGCCAACGTAGACCATCGAAATCCCCAGCAGCGCCAGGCGCGGGACCAGACCGAGACCCGCCGCGAGGAATGCCGCGAGCGGCACGAGAATCACCAGGCTGTAGGCCACTTCGTTGGGATTGGCAAAGATCCCCAGCCACGAAGCCCGCCCCTCGACTAAGTTGCCCTGTAAGTAGTTTCTCAGCGTGCCGGCCGCCGGTATCAGCCCGCAGATGACGACGGTCCACATCACGCCCCGCAGACGGCGCTCGGTATTCGCGCAATTGAGAATGAAGAAATAGACGAGGGCCATCTTCACGAGGTCGGAAAGGGACTCGGCCGCCTGGCGGGGCCACAGCGCAGTCAGGCAAGACAACGCGGCAGCGCCCACGAAGCCCAACAGGAGAGCTCCTTGGGGCCAGGCGAAACTGAGAGTCCTCCGCCCGAACATGGTCTCCACCAGCAACATCACGAGTGCCGCTCCGGCCACGACCTTGGCCGGACGGATTACTTCCGTCACTGGCAGCACAAAGGGCAAATTCGCGTAGAGTAGAAACAGAAACGTGAGAAGCAGCCAGTAGGAGGCCGGCGCCCCGGTAGCGGTCGCGCTCCGCCCGGTAAAACGGATTTGGGAGACACTCGATGCGTAAAACTGGGGCTCCACACGCGATCCGCTATCACTGAGCATTTCCACACTCCTGGCTCATTCGGTGGGGCTGCCGGCATCCGCTCACCACGTCGAAAGCGCGATGGACTTGGCAATTCAGAATGGGTCCCGAGAACGCGCCGCGGAAATCCCGGCAGGAATTCTCCCAAAGAAGAGTCCGCGGCACCGTTAATTGGGGGTGCCTGCCGTCCCGGTGGCTGCAGACGGTGTAGCCGAACCGATAACCCGCCTTCGCCACGGCCTTCACCGAGGCCGTGTTGAACTGCCCGCTGGGATAGGCGAAATGTCGAACGCCCATAGCCAGTCGCCTTTCGATCTCCTCTTTTGATCCCCTCACTTCGTCCACTACTCGCGGTCCGCTCTCGTTGGTCAGGATGACGTGGGTCTTGGTGTGGGATCCGATCGTCATGCCGGCTCGCTGGACTCTGTCGAGCATCTCCCAGGTGAGTGAGTAGAAGGGTTTGAAGGTGTCTTCCGAAATCGGCGCCTCGGATTCCAGCGCCGCTGCGACTCTTCGTAGGCTTTCCTGGGGCAGCGCTTCGAGCAGCGCCCGCATCGCTTGATAGGGAGCTTTGGCAACAATGCCTGGCAATGAGATCCCGAGGCCCTGCAACAACCCGGCTAGGTCGCCCGGCCTGGAGCTTCGAGCCGCGACCCGCCTCGCCAGCAGAAGATACAGCTTGTCGTGAAGTTGGACGCCCGTGGTGTTCACCAGGTCCGTCACCACGAACACCGCTGCGGGAACGCCCTTTTGCTTGAGGAGCGGAAACGCGTGGTCGTAAAAATCGCGATATCCGTCATCAAAGGTGATGGCCGCGATCGGATCGACGGTGCTATCGCTCCCTTCGAGCCGTGCACCCACTTCATCCAGGGAAACGAATCGAAAGCGGTGGCCGATCCAATCCAGGTGCCGTTCCAGCATTTGCCGACTCACCAGCATGGAGGGGATGGAGTTGGCGGCGCTGGCCGCGAAATCCTCCACCACCCGGTGGTAGCCGATCACCACCGGGACACCGCTCGACGCCGCGAACGAGCCGACAACTTTGTCAAGACCTGTCCGGCTCAAAACTTCCGCGGCTCCGGTTTTCATCCAGCTTCGAATCATGGCAACATTCTCGTTAGCACGCGCCGCGCAATCCGGCGCGACGCCCGCTCGATTTCTACCGCCTGCCGGCAAATCCGTCCCAAGCCGCCCGGCGGGTACAGTTCCAATCTGCCCAGTTCCCGGCTCTCGCGGCTCCAGTGAGACTTGTACTCTTCGCTTCCGTGCAACAGATCGTATTCCTCCGCCCCTTCCTCGATCGCACTCTTGATGCCAAGACCCATCGAGACCAGGCCGACACTTTGCTTCTGGTATGCCGAATCGAAACCCGATTGGTAGAAATAGAAGGTCCTGCCGTATAAGAACCCGTACAGACAAGCGGCCGGCTTCTGATCCAGCCGCAACACATAAAGCCGCAGCCATCCGCGCTGCAGCGCGAGCCGGCTGAATTCGCGATGGAACTCGACCAGACCGGGGGTGTGAAAAGCGTCCGAGCCTCCACGGCCGCGCCACCGCATATTGTGCAGCTCGATCGCCAGGTCGATCGACTCCCGGCATTGCTCCTCGCGATAGACCCGCTCAAACTGCACACTGTAGTCCCGGTTGAGCCGCTTCCATTTGCGATTGAAGTTGTAACGTTGCTCCGCCCCCAGGGTCGCCAGGTAGGCCTCCCAGGACAGCCCCGAAAGAGGAATGAAAGGGCATAGGTTCGTTACGGCCTCCGACGCGCTCCAGTTCCTCCCGGCGAGATCCGCGGCCACTCCAGCCGCAAAACAGCATCCCCGCCGTAGCTGCGTCCAGTCGAGTACCCACCGCTCCTTCGCCAAACGTGACGCGAACGCCTGCCGCGCTTCCAACTCGTAGCCCCTGCGAACAATGAAATCCAGATAGTCGGAGCCCACGCATCCATTTCCTAGAAACTCCAGCACGGGAAGCGGACGCCGGCGCACCAGACTCGCCGGCCGCAGACCGAATGGCGCCAGTGCGGCCAGTTTTCCACCGCAGCGGACCGCCAGGATCGATAGTTGGCGGTCTCCGGCCAGGTGCTTCCACCAGGTGTAGAGCCATTCCCAGGTCAGGAACAGACAATTGGAGTCACTCGCCTCGAGGAGTTCGCTCCACTCATCCCGTAGCGCCTCGAATCCCGACACATCGGCGATTCTCTCCACGGTAGTGAGAGAGGTGTCGGACAACGTATTGATGAGGGTCGCTGTCATCATGCGGGCTCTAATTCCAGGCGCAGCACCTGGTCCGCGATGTATTCCACCTGGGACGGTCCGACGTCCTGATGAATCGGCAGTTCCAGCACATGCGCCCGGAGATATTGCGCCTCGGGGCCACTGTCCTGCTCTGCCAGGGGACGGACTTCGTTCCAGAACTCCACCGCTCCAATACCTCGCCGCCACAAGGCCTTGGCTACTGCGTGTTTGTCCCGCACCAGTATGGGGAAAAATAGCGGGCATACGCCTTCACCCAAATCTTCCCGCAGCATCGTTACGCGGCCTTCCAGTTTCTGCCGCAAGAGGAGAAAGTTCTCCCTTCGCTTTCTGCGAATGCGGTCATAGTCAAGGTGCTTCATTACCGTGTTACAGATGGAGGACATGGCAACGTTTACGTCGCCGAGGTTCCACCCGATGTTGCCGATGGGAACCTGCCGTACATCCGCCGCCCGCAGCAGCCGGCCAAAGGCCCTCTTGATTCCGAACAAGGCTTTGCCAATGAGGTCCGCGCGGGACCGTAGGGCTTCCAGCGCCAGTTCGGCGCTGCGGCCGATGGCCGTCGTTTGCGGGCAGGGCTGTAGTTCCAGGCCCGCAAGTTGGCCCAGAAAATTGCGGTTCTGCACCAGCAGACCGCCGTTCGGTACGGGCAGAGTCTTGTATAAGCAAAAAACCGAATAATCCCCGGATGCGCCGAGCGGCTTGCCGTCCGGTTCGCTAAGGAGTGAAAGGGCGCAATCCTCGATCAGGATGCTGCCTCGCTCCCGGCATAAGGCTGCTATCTCCTTCATCGGCTGCGGCCATCCCAGGTAGTGGATCACGTAAATGACTTTAGGATTCAGCTTGGCCAGGCGCGACAGTGCGTCCAGGTCCGGCTCCAGGTTGCGGAGGATCGGATAGTAGACGATGGTAGCTCCCGCCGCCTGGATCGCGGAGACTTCATTGCCGCTGTGATAGTCGGGGACCAGGACGATGTCACCCTTCTTGAACCCCAACGCCCGGAATAAGTGATAGATGCCGCTACGGGCCACGCAGAAGGAGAGCCGATTCGCAGCGTTCAGCGGATACGGCAAGTTCCCGCTGGAATGCGGTTGCAGAAATTCGTACGGTGTTAGTCCCGGCCAGGATGAGATGTACATTGGTTGCTCTCAGTCCTCCCTTCGAGCACCGCGATAAGGCCAGTGAGAGGCCGCTTTCTGGATGAATCTACGTACATGACGGAGGCTGGGCCGCTTGAGCAGAGGAACAAGCTGGAACTTGATGAAATGCAGAAAGCGTCCTTTGAAGGTGCCGGGAAAGACGAACAGCCAGTAATGCCGCTTGACTTGCTTAGCCCAACTCAACTTCCAGTCGGCGTCCGCCCCGAGAAAATCGTACTCCGTCACACCCTGCTCGAAGGCTCTCTGTAAGACTAGACAGAGAAGTAGGTTCGAAGGAGAGAAGCGGGCGTAAGCCGGGTCGTACCCTACCTTGAGCAGATGAATCCGGCCCTTGTAAAAAAGGCTGTAGTCGAAGGCCACTCGCGTCGGTCCCGCCCGTAGGAAGTGCAAGCGAATCCAGCCATGCTCAGCCGCGCGCTCCGCCAGCGCCGAATAGAACCCGGATACAGCCCGATCGCAGGAGATGGCAGTCTGAGCCTCACCCTTCCAGGCCGCCGCTTCCAGTAGCAAGCCGGCTTCCAAGCCTTCCGCCAACCCCTCGGCCGACGTGATTGCTTCCATCTCTACAGACCCTGTCGCCCTGAGACGCTTAAACCGATTCCGCAGATTCGCGCGATGCTTCGCAGCCAGGCTATCGAAGTATTCGGCCCAGGATGGGTCGAGCGGCACGTACGGAGATGCTTCAGATGTCCAAACCCCGATTCCACACTGGGCTCGCGCCGCCAACCTAGGCATCTCCTCCAGCGTTCCGCACCCCTCCGGCAGTTGGCAGAGTTGCAAAAGGTCCCAGCACCGGTTCCGTGAGAGGTGAGCCCAGATGGCGCGATAGACCTCCTCTGGCCGTTCCGCGATGAGGAAGTCCGCCTGTGGAACATGCGCGTTGTAGAAGAACCCCAGACGCCGCACCTTGATTCCCCACATTCGGATTGGAGTCAAGATCAGCGGCGCGATGGCGATGGGGCGATCGCCTGAGCTGAGCACGAGGACATGCAGGGTGCTCCCGGCGCCGAAAGACTCCCACCAGGTGCGCACCCAGGCGTACTCCAGAAAAGGATGGTTCAGTCCAGCGGCTTCCGCTACTTCGTTCCAAACCGGCTCCAGATCCAGAAAGGACTGGTCGTCGGTGATGGTATCAATACGGATATCCGCGTGGACTGGCGTCTTCTCCAGCAGGTCCTGTATCGCAGCCGTGCCCGTCATGCTCTATGTCCCTCCTAGGTGTGCTTGACTGCAACTGGGTTCCAGATGCCCATCGGACGGCCGCGCAAAAAATAATACAGACCCGCAATCGGCGCCCAGTTCATCAAAACAAAGGTGTACGGAATCAGTGCGACTTTTCCGAGTGTCTTTCTCATATTTCCTCTACTCCTCGCGCGATGCGGAGTTGTGCGCGGCGTAATTCACCGCGGTGCGCCACCCACCAGCCAACGCAGGCCATGATGTACCAGAGGACCTGAAGAACCATGACTATACGATATAGACCGTCAAGTAGGAACAGGTTGGAGATAAAAAGTACAGCGAGACAGTATGGCACAATCAGGCGGCCAAGCTTGTGAGAAACCATCTGCACGAAGATTGGATTTTGCCACGGCACAAGCAGCTCAGGCATCTCCGCGAAAAGCTGATAATTGCCAGTCAGTGTGCGCTTCTTCTTCTCGTATTCACCATCCGGGCTTTGAGTTACAGTGCCATACGCGCGCGCCGACGGATCGAAAATTGCGCGCTTTCCTCCGAGTACGATCCTCATCGGAATCACGACATCGTCCAGAATGGTTCCCGGGGATAGTGGCACAAACAACTTGCGGCGGATGGCATAGATCGCTCCCGTCGCTCCCGGCACGGAGTGGATGTCGCTCTCCATGGCGCGCAGTTTCTTTTCGTAACGCCAATACAGGCCCACTCCATCGGAGGCCTCCTCGGCGGATGCATCCAACAGAACTAGCGCTCCGGAAACTGCGCCGACGGATTCGTCTGCGAAATTCGCCACTAACTCGCGAAGAGCTGGTTTCTCCAGTCGCTGGTCGGTATCGGCAAACATCACGATCTCGCCCCTTGCGATGGCCAATCCGCTGTTGAGGGCTTCCGCCTTGCCTCGGCGTACCGGACAGTAGACAACATCGACGCCTTGGTCGGCGTAGTCTCGGAGGAGCGCATCGGTGCCGTCAGTCGGGGCGTCGAGCGAAACTATGACCTGTAGCTTGTCCGAAGGGTAATCCAGATCAAAGCAGTTTTGGATCTTGCTCAGGACGTTCTTGCTCTCGTTGTGCATCGCGATCACCAGGCTGACACTCAACTCCTCGTATCGCTTATGCACCGGCCGCCGGAATAGCCTGCGCCAAATCACCAGCATGAGCGGATACCCAATGTAGACGTAAACGATACACGCAAATGCGGTCCAGAAAAGTGTTTCCGCCATCTTTTGAACTCCGACAGTTTGTTTCTTTAGACAGCCAGGCGGCGGATTGGGGCATCACCCGCCCGCCGCCCGCAACCTGTCCGCTTTAACGCCGCCCCATGTAGTGCCGCTGATAGTAACGATAAGCATAAGCGTAACGAGTGTCTCCGTATTCGACATCGTTCAGCACGACTCCCAGTATGTTGGTAGCGCCGAGGCTCTCGACGGCCCGCTGTAACAGCTCGCGGCGCGTTTGCCGGGCGCGTATCACCAGCATGACTCCGTCGGCTAAACCGGCCAGGAAATGGCTGTCGGCAATCGGCACGATGGGAGGACTATCCAGCACGATAAGCTGGTATTCTTCCCTCAGGCGCGCCAGAATCTCCCTCGTTCGCCGCGAGGAGAGAAGTCCGACCGGGTCGCTCACCTGAGTCCCGCCCGGCATCACAGACAGGTTGCCGACCTTCGAGACAAAGGGACTGACATCTCGATCGGTCAACGCCAACAGATCGCTAAACCCCTGTGGATCCTTGAGTCCAAGGCGCTCATGCACCTGGGGACGCCTTAGGTCGCAATCCACCAGGAGAACCCGCCCTTCCACCGACGAGGCAAGCGCCATGCTGAGATTCAAAGCCGTCAGGGATTTTCCTTCTCCTCCCGCGGCGCTGGTCACAACCAACACGCGGCCTCCTGTCTGCTCCCTCCACCGCTGCACTTTCAAGGTCAGAATTCCGTACTGTTGCGAAGCAATGGATTGTGGGTCGCTCAGAACGGTGAGCCGGTGCTCTTGAAAATGCTTTCGCTCTTCCGCAGTGATCCCATCGTCCTTGAGTCTTAGCGATTCCAACCGGCTCCGGCCTTGGTGCCCCTCCTTGGCCCGGCGCGTCTTGGGCAGGTCGTTGGCGATGGTCGGAATAGCCGACAGTACCGGGAGATTCGTAAATCCTTGGACCTCTTCGATCGTCTCGAACGACGTATCCATCTGTTCTACAAGCACAATGGCGGCCAACCCAAGCCCCAAGCTCGCCAGGAAACCCATGAGAATGATCTGCCCGCGCTGCGGGCTGTAGGGGGCCGAAGGCAGTTGGGCTGCTTCAATGACCTTGAACGCAACGCGCTTGCTACTCTTCTCCACTCGCTGGTCCAGTTTTGCCGCCTGTTGCTTCGCAAGCATCGTCTCGTATTGCGTGCGCGTAAGGGCCGCATCCCTCATGCGTTGGGCCAGCGTCGTCTCAAGTCCGGGCGAAGAGTCGATCCTCTTCTCATAAACCGCCATCTGGGACGTCAGCGCGGCGCGCTCCTGTTGGTAGCTCTTCACGCGTTGATCGATCGCTGTCAGCTCGGCCTGCAACCCGACATAGCGCATGTGCAAGGGTGACGGTTCGCGGCGAGCCCCAAGGGGGGTTCCGAGCGCCTCCAGGTCCCGAATTTCCTTTTCCGTGCGCTGGATCTCCGGATTCTCCGCGGTGTACCGGGTCTTGAGTTGTCTCAGCTTGAGCCGCAAGTCGTCGAGTGTTGTCTCGTTGAGAGTCTTCTCTCGCGGCGCCGCCTCGAGTGCGCCCTGGTTCTCCAAGGCCAGGATCTCGTCGACCACCGCCAGACGCCGTGCCTGAGCTTCCGCTGTCTGGTCGGATTTACTCTGCGCCTGCTGCTGCAGGTTCTCCAGGAGCTTCAGATTAGCCGCCAGCCGATCGGGAAGTTCCTGCGCCATACCCTGCTTGTAGTTCTTCAATCCGTCTTCCTGTTCCCGGAGTTGAGTTCGCAGGCGATCCACCTCTGTGTCCAGGAGGCTGTCCACCTGCGCCGCGCGTTGGCCGTGAAGGTCCGATGTTCGCTCGACGAACAGAGTCGCCAGGCGGTTCGCCACCTGCATTACCTGCTGCGGCTGATCGCCCTCGAAGCCGACATAGAAGGCATCGGGGCTCTCGACCTGGACTTGGATTCGTGACGTCATGTAGGCAGTCGCCCGGTCGCTCCCCCGGTTCCCCGCGACATCGTACAACTTGAATTCCCGATTCACCGTCTCGAGCACCGCAGGGCTGAAAAGCGTCTCACGAATGCTGCGCAAGTGCTCCTGAACGTCGACGATGGCCACCGGGTCGACCCTGCCGCTCAAGTAAGGCTCCGGTACCGCAGTCTCCGCGGCCACCAGCGCCCGGGCCCGAAAGCGCTCCGGTAGCCTCCGGCTGTATACCGCCACCGAAGCCGTGACCAGCACCATGGGAACCAGCAAGTAGAGCTTGCGGCGTTTGAGCGTCTTCAGCACCGTAAACGCAGAAAGTCCCCTTCCATCCTTATTGGTTTCCATTGGCTATCGCCCCTCCGGAGGCTGGACCCCGCCTTGTTGAGACTGGGACGAACCAGCCGGCAGCGGCTTATGCCGATGAGGGTCCTCGGTCAGTTGGGGCGGACGCGACAGAGTGAACTCCAGACCGCCGAAGTAGCGCCTCCGCGACAACGGGAAGGTCGAGAACTCGCTTATGTTCTGGCCGTAGAATTCTGTGCGGGTGAACGCGGTCACCCGGTCGCTGAGCTTGTAGTCCACCCGAAGCTGAGCGATCACGCTCTTGATGCCCCGGTTCTCAGGTGTAACTCCGTTGAGAGCCCTCTGGACGTTGCCTTCCAGACCGAGTCGATTCGTGATCTTCCCCCAAGCCCGCAGCGACGCCACCTGGTAAACCGCGCTCGGCGCGAAACCCGCCGTAAAGGGGAGCGGCGCGACGGCCATGCCGATAGGCGCCAGACCTCCGAAGAGTGCGAGGTAACGCTGGTAACCTGCCGACAGCCATACGCCGCCGAGTTTCTTATCTACCGCAGCCGCCCCAGTGAATGACGATTGCACGGCCCGAGTGACTCCGCCGGACGCCCGTATCGTTAAGCCGGGGTTGATTGTGTAGATGTACCCTAAGTTGACATTGTGTACGCCGTTATCGATTGCCGATGGTCCCGTCTGGAGCGGATGGACATACAGATACGCGTAGCTCCCCGACAATGCATGGTGAAGGGTCAGTGTGTGGTCCACCGTCAACGTCCCGGCGAAACCGACCCGGTCCAATCTGCCCGCCAGTTCTCCGGGAAGAGCCATCGTGGTGGCCGCGTTGTCGAAACGTGCACTTACTACGGTCCGGTGGTCCAAACGGTAGGCCAAGCGGGCATAAAAAGCGTTCTCCTGGTAGCGGCCCCGAGGTAAAAGAAGAAGACTGTTGATCAGCCGGCGTGTCGGGTCCATCGTGGAAAGAAAGGCGTTGGCGCCGTCTAAACTCAGTCTGGAAGTGATTTGGTGGCGGAAATGGAGATTCGCCGCATGGTTCCAGGCATCCAGGTTTTCGTGCCGGGAGAAAAGCTCAAACTCCGCCTGGTAATCCACGGAAAGCATGGTTCGATGTGTGTTTGTCATCCATGAGAAAGTCGGCGAACTCAAAAGAGAAACACTGTCATCCAACAACCGGGAGCCAACCACGTAGTTGTCGTCGTACCCGGAACTCAGGCTCAACGGCGAGGTAAGATAAACCCCATTGGGCCGTTCCTGCGCCCGCCCCGGAACCACTAAATTAAGAGCCGGGACGATGCCCAGCAAGAGTAATAGCCCCCGTCTCATGCTTAGTTTACACTCCCTAACCGTTAGAAGCCTTGCGGCTCCTCTTTGCGCCTCTCACTCCCCGTAACCGGTAGTGCCGGATTGCCGGCGTCCACCTACTCCACGTAGACCGTATCCAGAGGCTGAAGGTAGAACGGAGCCCCGCTATCGTCCGCGACCAGTTGTTTGATGTTGATCTTAATTCGTTGCGGGCCGGCCGGCGTATTTCTTATTACAATCACCCTGTTCGGACGGGCGAGGTCGGTGAAGCCTCCGGCCATCGCGATGGCGTCGAGCACCGTCACCCGACTTTTGATTCTGTACACGTCGGGCCTTCGGACTTCGCCCAAGACGGAAATCTTGAGGCTGTTGACCTGCTTGACCATGACATTGACAACGGGCTGCACGACGTACTTGCTCAATCTGGCTGTGATTTCCTGCTGAAGTTCGACACCCGTCTTGCCGCTTGCCTCGAGTTCGTTTGCCAGCGGGAGTGAAATCCTGCCGTCCGGACGAATTACCACCGTGGTTGACAGCTCGGGCTCTTTCCAGACGAATACTTCAATCACATCTTCGGGACCCATGCGGTATTCAGCCTCGACAGGAGTAGCGCCGGGGAGTGGCTTAAGAACGTCTGCTGCCGTGACCACCGCCGCGCCTGTAATAAAAAGGATTGCTAAAGAAGCGTCTTGTTTCCAATTTGTTGTTCGTCTCATGCAACCTCGGTAGTGCTGGAGCTTCGATTCTCGATCACCTAAATGAATACCCAAGCCAATGTAACAAAGAGGCCGCTCGTTGTCTGGTCAAAAGTGACCATGGCGCCCGCGCCATGCGGCCGTCGCCCGACCCGGGGCGTTTGCCACTCCCATGCTTGGAGGCCGGCACGCGAGTTCGCTTAACGGCAAACCGCGCCCGCGACCTCTTTACATCGCCGTACCCCTGTTCGCGCTGGGACATGTTCCTGATGCGCGGCGCTTAAGGCTACTGTTTCCTGCGGAAAGGCTTTTTCGGGGCGGCGTTCGGTATGGTCTCTGGTCGATTTGGGACCAAGTGTGCGAATTCTCTCACTCCACACTTCCTTTCAGGGGGAACCGCGAGGCCAGTGGTCACTTATGACCAGACGACGGGCGCAGTGCCTGGTACTTTAAACCAGGTATTACAGGGCGGGCTAGGGTCATGTACCGATATGGAGCACCCGTCGAGGATTCGTATGAAAAACTGCAGTACGACTTAGTTGAGTCGCGAGCATTTCAAGGCATGATCCAGCGAGAACGATGTCTCGAGGAATGCCGCGGCGCCGATGGAAAGTGCGGCCTGGAGAAGGTGCAGGACGTGAAGGCGTTAGGCTGGCGGATGCTCTTCTGTACCGCCAGTAACAGTTTCCACCGCGGGCCTCCGGGAACCATCAACTGGCCGATCTCGTGCGCGTCGGCCGGTGGGGGCGCGCATCGATGCCGTAAATCCGGATTTCGC
>OBLT010001252.1_pt1 | contig 16285 bp, 9 predicted proteins | sample 1518721 | NCBI WGS metagenome assembly OBLT01 (sample SAMEA3539307, study PRJEB22396) | soil metagenome | biome: tundra; feature: field; material: soil | place: USA | collected 2010-05 | depth 0.15 m | reverse complement strand
CTCTTGCACCTTTCAGCGCAGGACCTACATAAGCTTCAATCGGCTTATGGCAACTTGCGCAATTAGCCTTGAACAACGCTTCACCATCTGCTGCATAAAGAGTTTCCAATGAAGAAACCGATGTAATAAGAAAAAATAAGACGGTTATTCTAAGAAAATTCCGGGCGAGTTGGTTCATACAATTAGTACCTGTCTTGATAATGGAAAAAACTTAATAGCACGCAAAAATAAGGCAGGATGTTGACAATGTGTTAACATTTTTTATTTTTTTTCCCCTTTGTCCAGCCTGTCTTTTAAACGATTACGACCGATGCAAGACTTCAATTTTCTTTTCCCTATAATCAAAATTGAAATATTCTTTTTCACAATTATCGTACTTTTTCTTATTTATAAAATGCATCTTTGATATTTTCTTTTTGGCCCTATATTAAATCCGGGAAAGAAGCAACAAAAACCGAAAGCTAATAATTTTATTTTAAGACACTATTTTTTTTGTGCCTTAATTTGATGACTACTTTTAATTCTGAATTCTTGAAAAAATCGAATTTAGGAATTTAAACATTATGCTAGTAGATTTTGAAATAATACTTCCGCATAAATTCAGGATATTGAAAGGTTGAAAAGAAGAAACCTTAATAATGGTTACAAAAAGGAAAACACAATCGTTAATTAATGTGGCAATATTTGCTTCCGGCCATGGAAGTAATGCGCTGAAAATTATTCAATATTTCAGAAATTCCAACCGAATCAAAATTTCATTAGTAGTTTGTAATAACCCGGCAGCTGGTGTTTTGAAAATTGCTGCTGAACATAAGATCCCTGTTCTTCTGACTGAAAGGCAAAATTTTAACCAGAGCGGTTATGTTTCCGAGTTAAAAAACAGGCAAATCGGATTTATCGTTCTTGCCGGTTTCTTATGGAAAGTTCCTCCAATATTGATTAATGAATTCCGGAATAGAATTATAAATATTCATCCCGCCCTATTGCCCGCCTATGGAGGCAAGGGAATGTATGGAAACGCGGTTCATGAAGCAGTTATCGCTGCCAAGGAAAAGCAAAGTGGAATTACCATTCATTATGTAGATGATTTGTATGACCACGGTAAAATAGTTTTTCAAAAGACCTGCTCTATTGATGAAAACGAAACTGTCGACAGTCTGGCTAAAAAAATTCACGAACTGGAACATGAATATTATGCAAAACAAATTGAATATTTGCTGGAAAAATAAAATAGCAACATATTGCATCTATACCGGATATTCAATTCCAAATTCAGCGTTAAAAAATTAGCAGGTTGAATTTAGAATAAGCCAATGATGTAATATTACGGTTTGAACAATTTTGAAACGACCAATACTTTATTATTATTTCTTACTGTTACTATCTATACAGGAAATATCTGCATCAAATGTTTGTGGTCAAATTGTTATTTCAGGGTCGGTTTATGATTCTTCTAAACTTTATGTTGTTCCCGGTGTAAGTGTGTCGAGTACCTCCGGTTTGCGAACTACTACCGATTCTTTAGGTGCCTATCATATAAATGTATCAGAAAATGATTCAATTAGCTTTTCTTATAACGGCAAATCAACATTAAAATTCCCGGTAAATACCATCAATAATTACAACGATTTTGATATTTCTTTGCGAGTGAGGGTAGATGCAAAGTATAAATTATTACAGGGTGTAACGGTGTATTCGAATACGTATTACAGCGATTCTGCGGAAAACCGCATGGAATACTCAAAAATATTTGGTTATGAAAAGCCGGGAATTCGATCATCGTTTGAGTCCGGAGGCCCTGCAGGGCTTGATCTTGATGCACTTATTGGCATATTTAATTACAGGAAAAAAAGAGAAAATATTGCGTTTCAGAATAGATTAATTGAACAGGAGCAGGACAGGTATATAGATTACCGATTTAGCTCGAAGGTGATTCACAGAGTAACGGGACTAGGTGGTGATACACTCGAGCGGTATAAAAAATTATACAGACCATCCTATGAATTTGTTGCTACAAGCACTTTAGCCCAGTTTTATCAATACATGCTGAATACTTCATATGCCTTCAAAAAGGAAGAAGGCATTCAATAGTTGGTTTCTGAAGTTTCGGGTTCCAGGTCAAGCGGTCAAAAAGTTTGTTGATTTACTCAAGTGAACGACCACATTCTTAGAATATGGCTTCGGAAGAATATGGCAAAGCCTTTTAATTCCAAGCCAGTTCCTGACTTGTGAAAAGTTTTTTGAAATGACGTTTTTTGAACAGCATTTTAAGCTGGTTCTGTCTGCTTGTTACAGGAAACTTTCCAACCTGTATCAGCAACTCTTAGAATTTTACAAACCAGAAGTTTTTCTGGTCAACCGTATATTCTGTCAAAGAGCTAAAACAATAATAATGATTCTTAATTGTAAAACATAAATGACATTACCACCAGCAAAGCAGGTGGTTTTTTAAGGATAAATAAAATCCCTTGAAAGCAAAAATTAACCAATACAGGGGGGAGAATTTTTTCGCCTTAAGGGGGAAGGTAACCTGAGCGAAAAAGAGGAAAAAATTTTATGATTACCTATTAAACTTTAATTACCCCTAAGGAACTAAACCGGAAATGCCTATCATCACTAATTTTTTTTCCGGTAATAAATTTTTTGCAACTTTACTTTCAATTACTAACAGGCAGCTGCGAATGTCCGAGTACACCTTCTATTTGTTTAATGTATAAAATCATTTTATGAAGAAAATGTTTTGTTTTCTGGCAGTAAATTTATTTTTTACCTCTCTTTTTTGCCAAATACATGACGGGCTTTATCGATATCCTGATGTTTCGAAAACGCAAATTGTTTTTACTTATGCCAATGATCTTTGGGTAGTGCCAAAGGCGGGTGGCCAAGCAATAAAATTAAGTTCTCCCGCTGGTGTTGAAAGTTTCCCGAAGTTTTCCCCTGATGGGGAAAGGATTGCCTTCACCGGGAATTATGATGGCTCTAAAAATGTATATGTAATGCCAGTTACTGGAGGTATTCCTTTAAGATTAACTTCCCACGGATTTCCTGACAGGGTAATTGGCTGGCAACCTGACGGAAAAAGAATACTGTTTGCGTCAGGAAGGGAAAGTGGCAGGGATCGGTTTAACCAATTGTATACGATTTTTTTTACCGGTGGACCGACGGAAAAACTGCCACTTGCCTATGGCGAATTTGCTTCTTATTCTCCGGATGGAAATGAACTTGCAGTAACATTCCGTACACAGGCTTTCCGCAACTGGAAAAGATACCGCGGCGGCTGGAAAGCAGATATTCAAATATTCAACCTGTCCAATAATACTTCAGAAAATATTACTGCCCTCGACACTGAGGCGGGCAATGAATTTCCCATGTGGCACAATGAATCTATTTATTTTCTTACAGATCGCGGGCCTGAAGAGAGAATGAATTTATGGAAATATGATACCAAAACAAAGGTTTGCGAACAGGTAACCAATTTTAAAGATTATGACATCCATTTCCCGTCCGCAGGGCCTGAAGATATTGTTTTTGAAAATGCCGGTCATTTGTATCTATACAATTTTTCTTCCGGTAAAATTAATGAAGTGAATGTATCCCTGATAAGCGACAAAGCGCTTTTAAAGCCCAAACTTGAAAAAGCGGAGAAGTATCTGCAACATGTTGCAGTTAGTCCCGATGGTAGCCGCGTGCTGGTTGAGGCAAGAGGAGATCTTTTTTCTCTGCCAGCTGAAAACGGCTTTGTTACAGATCTTACAAGGACTTCAGGTATTGCTGAGCGCTATCCCAGTTATTCACCTAATGGAAAATCGATTGCCTACTGGAGCGATCAGTCCGGTGAATATGAATTGTGGCTGGCAGAAACTAATGGGACAAAGGCGCATAAACTCACCAGTTTCGGAGCTGGGTTTCGATATAGATTATTCTGGTCACCTGACAATAAAAAGATAGCATTTATTGATAAGGCAATGAAAATACAGATTTATGATATTGAATCCGGTGTTACAACATTTGTCGATCATGCGATTCATTATTTTAATGATGCACTTGAAAATTTTACCTGCAGCTGGTCCCCGGATGGGCGGTGGCTAACTTTCAGCCATGACCTTGATAACAATCACGAAGCTATCTATATTTTTGATTATAAAGATAAAAGTCTTCACCAGGTCACCAGCGGTTTTTACAATTGCAGCCAACCTGTTTTTGACAGTGAAGGCAAATATGTTTACCTACTTACTAACCAATCCTTTTCGCCCGATTATAGCGATCTTGATAATTCATTTATTTATGGCAATTCAACACAATTAGCAGTAATTACACTGCAAAAATCAACGCCTTCGATATTAATTCCTAAAAATGACACGATAAAAATCACCTCTTCCACGCCATTAACTAAAGAGGTTGTTGTAAAACATAAATTTAACAGTATGTCAGACACAATTCAAAAGACAACAGTTACAGTAAAGCCCGTGAAGATTGATTTTGATAGGATTGAATCAAGGCTTGAATTATTGCCTTTGGCCAGTGGCGGATTTGGCAGGCCTGGTTCTGTTAAAAACAAAATTATTTACATAAAATATCCTCCAGGGCATGAAGAAAAAGGCAAACCCTCCTTAAAGATATTTGATATAGAGAAGAAGGAAGAAAAGACCATTCTGGATAATGTAAATGATTACCTCATGTCGGCAGATCGCCAGAAATTATTAATAAAACAAGGCGAAGAATATGCCATTATTAAGCCTGAAGAGGGTCAAAAATTTGAAAAACCCATTCGGCTAAGCGAAATGCAAATGATGGTGGATCCAATGTCGGAATGGCAACAAATTCTTACTGATGCCTGGCGGTTCGAACGCGATTATTTTTATGATCCAAATATGCATGGTGTAAACTGGCCAGAGGTAAAACAGCGCTACACCAAAATGCTGGCAGGTGCCGCTTCACGTGAAGAAGTCAACTATATCATCGGTGAAATGATTGGTGAACTCAATTCATCGCATACGTACCAGGGTGGTGGCGACCTTGAAAAAGAGAGCAAACAGAATATAGGATACCTGGGAGTAAATTTTGAACCTGATGGCGATTTCTACAAAATCAAAAAGATAATCAGGGGCGCTGCCTGGGATGCGGAAGACCGCTCGCCTTTAGATATGACCGGTATTACTATTCCTGAGGGGAGCTATTTACTCGCAGTTGATGGGGTGCCATTAACCACGGCTCATGAGCCTTTTGAAATTTTCGAAGGCCTGGCAGACAAATCCATAGAATTGACCTATAATTCATCTCCCTCATGGACCGGCGCTAAAACTGCTATTGTTAAGGCAATGAAGGACGAAGGAAGATTGCGTTACCTGGCATGGGTAGAAGCTAACCGTAAACGCGTAGACGAAGAAACAACAGGAGAGGTTGGCTATGTATATGTTCCGAGTACGGGCATCGACGGACAGAATGAATTAATGCGACAGTTTAATGCACAATGGAACAAAAAAGCCCTGATAATAGATGAACGTTTTAATAGTGGTGGCCAAATTCCCGACCGTTTTATTGAAATGCTGAATCGTAAACCGCTGGCTTATTGGGCCATTCGTGATGGCAAGAGTAATCCCTGGCCGCCATTTGCCAATTTTGGTCCAAAGGTTATGTTGATAAATGGGTGGAGCGGTTCAGGTGGTGATGCATTCCCTGACTATTTTCGAGAGGCTGGGTTAGGTCCTCTGATTGGAAACCGGACCTGGGGCGGTTTAATTGGCATTAGTGGTGTTCCCAGTCTTATTGACGGCGGCAGTATCACAGCACCATCATTCAGAATGTTTAATATCGATGGTACCTGGTTCAAAGAGGGACATGGGGTAGACCCTGATATATTGGTCGATGAAGATCTCGGACTTATGGCAAAAGGAATTGACCCACAGTTGGAAAGAGGGATTTCAGAAATAAAATCGCTGTTAAAAACCAACGGATTTAAAATTCCTCCGACTCCCCCATATGAGAACCGCGGTAAATAAAGTGAGAAACCTGCAGATTCTAAGAAGTGCCGGCTTCTTAATTTGCTTCGATAAATCAATCAGGCTGCTCCTATTGTTTCCATTTATTATTTTCCCGGTTGCTATCCGGCAAAATATTAGTAGGATCAATTGTAACGGATATTATTGGCTGCGTTGAATTCAGACGAATCGTGTGCCCCGCACTTTGTACCCATGTTTCTACCGGCAACTTCAAATTTTGTGTGGTGCCATCTTTGAAAATAATTTCAATATTACAGGGCATAGCCATTTTTTGCAAGTTAGCAATCGTGATTTGTGCCCCATTCTTATAATCACCGTCTTTATAAGAAACTGACAATACCGACAAATCCAGCTGCCATTTATTTTGAAACCACTCCCTCCAGAACCAGGTAAGATCTTCGCCTGCTTCATTATCCATTGTCCTGAAAAAATCATCAGGGGCCGGATGTTTATAGGCCCAACGCTTTATATATTTCCTAAATGCATAATCAAAGCGGTCATGCCCCAAAACCGCTTCCCTGAGCAATACTAATCCCAATGCAGGTTTGAAATATTCTACCGGGTGCCGGTATTTTTCCGGAAATTCATCCGCTCTGTCCATCATGGTCAAAGCATTAGTGTCTTTTAATAAAGGGATAATTTCTTCACTGGGATTTCCCTTACCCGGAGCATATTCTCCATCCCGTTTGGGAGCATATTCTCCATTATTAAAATTATCTGCCGCATATACATCTATAAAAGTATTGAAGCCTTCATCCATAAATGCATACCGCCTTTCATCAGAACCTACAATCATCGGGAACCAGTTGTGCCCGATTTCATGGGCTGTAACCCAATACAACTCCCCGGCTTTATCCTTCCATCCATCAAATACAATTCCCGGGTATTCCATACCGCCTGCAGTGCCGGCTTCATTAACTGCTACCGGCCAGGGATATACGAACCATTTTTCAGAAAAATACTCAATAGATTTCTTAAGATATTCTGTAGCTCTTCCCCAGGCTTCATTACCTGCGCTTTCTACAGGATATACTGACATAGCCAGGGAAGTTTTACCTTCGGGCAAATTTACTCTGGCAGCATCCCATACATATGCGGCGGACGCTCCAAAAGCCACATCACGCGTATTGAACATTTTAAAATGCCACGCTTTTTTGCCAGAGTTAATCGCAGGTGATACTTTTTGGTTAACCTCTTCTGCAGTACGGATCATGATTGTTTGATCACTTTTTCTTGCTCTTGCCAGCCGTTGAATCTGCTGATTTGAAAGCACCTCCCTTTCATTTTGCAATTCGCCGCTTCCTGCAACAATCATACCATCGGGAACCGTAACGGTATAATCAAAATCACCATACTCACAATAAAATTCACCGCTACCAAGAAAGGGTAAGGTATTCCAGCCAAGAAGATCATCATACACACACATATGAGGGTACCACTGGGCAATTTCATAAATTTTCCCATTCATGGTTTTCAAAAAGTCCGTTCTTCCTCCAAAAACCGGAATTGTATATAGATACTTTATTTTGATCGTAATTGCTTTCCCGGGCGATAATTTGCCGGGTAAGCGAATCTGCATTCTTGTATCAGTAATTATATAATCAGCCTTGAAGGATTTTCCTAAATATGTTATGGTAATTGTTGCAAATTGAAACCCTTCCGTGTGCTGCATAGATCCGTATCCTGAAAAATAGTTAGACCTCGCATCTTCACGATAGGTATTCTGATCTAATTCCAACCATAAGGAGGAAAGAGAATCAGGGCTATTATTGGAATAATGAATATTCTCATCACAACTAAGAATATTTTTAATTGTGTCTATCTCTGCATGAAGAGTATAATCTGCTCTGTTTTGCCAGTATTTTGCCCCGGGAGCTCCATTGGCGGAGCGGTATTCATTTCCGTTTTTGGTATAAAAATTTTGAGCAAAGGTTTCCTGCGGATTGTATAAAGATTCAATTTTCCTTTGTTGCTGAGAAAAAGAATTACTGAAAAAAAATAACAGGAGTAGAATTATTAAGAAATTTTTTTTATTCATAGGATACTTTGCATTTTGAATTAAGATTTGCAAAGTAACAGATTCAAAAAACATTTTAAGAAAAATAATATTTGGTAATTCTCCAGGACATGGTTTTAATAATGATAAGGAATCCTGTATTAATAATTCAGGAGTTTCTGAATCATTTCATCCAACCTTGCTTTTGCCAAAAAATTTTTCTCCAGTTCGCTATTAAATGGAACGGGTGTATCCAGAGAAGCACATCGCATAACGGGTGCATCCAGGAATTCGAAGCAATTTTGAGCAATCCATGCTGCCACTTCTCCGCCGATGCCGCCAGTGAGCGTATCTTCATGCAATACTAAAACTTTCCCTGTGTTATTGACCGAATTTCTTATCGCTTTAAAATCTAATGGGAGAAGAGTCCGGAGATCCAGTATATCAATTGAAATATCCGGGTGGGATTCAGCATATTCCAAAGCCCAGGTAATTCCCATTCCATAACTGATAATGCTGATATCATTGCCCTTACGCACCTGTCTGGCTTTTCCGATTTCAACTTCATAGAACTCTTCCGGTACCGGCCCCGCTGCACTTCTGTAAAGGGCTTTATGTTCAAAAAACATAACGGGATCAGGATCATTTATGGCTGCAATCATCAATCCTTTTGCATCATAAGGTGTGGAAGGATAAACAACCTTTAAACCCGGAGTGTGCGTAAACCATGCTTCATTACTTTGGCTGTGAAAAGGCCCTGCGCCCACTCCGGCGCCAGTAGGCATCCGGATAACCACATCCGCATTCTGGCCCCACCGGTAATGAATTTTTGCAAGGTTGTTTACGATCTGGTTGAAACCAACTGTTACAAAATCTGCAAATTGCATTTCCATTACGCTCTTGAAACCTTCGAGGCTTAGCCCAAGTGAACAGCCTACAATTGCACTTTCACATAAAGGTGTATTTCGCACTCTTTCTTTACCGAATTCTTTAACAAACCCTTCTGTTATCTTAAATGCTCCTCCATATTCAGCTATATCCTGTCCCATTAATACCAGGTTAGAATGATTTTTCATTGATTGAAGCAAACCTTCTTTTATGGCATCGATAAAACGAAGTTCCCTGCCTTTCAATTTAGAAAGATCCATTTCATTTTCAGCAATATCAGCCTGCTTTACTGAAGAAGTATAAACATCCCTGAGTTCATTAGCACTGCTTATGTGGATATTGGAACCTGATGCTTCCTTCGACAAGGCACTTGCATTCAATTCATCCTCAATAAGCTTTTTATATTCATCCCTGATATGGGCAATGGCGAGGTTATCAAGAAGTCCCCCTTCAAGGAGAAACCGTTCATAATTTTTAATCGGATCTTTTTCTATCCATTGGGCAAACATTTCTTTTGGAACATATTTCACACCACTGGCTTCTTCATGTCCGCGCATTCTAAAGGTCAAACACTCAATTAAAAAAGGCTTTTGATGCTTTATGCAATATTGCCTTGTCTCTTTTATTGTCTCATAAACCTTTAATATATTGTTCCCGTCAATCTGAATACTTTCTATTCCATAACCTTGCGCTTTATCCACAAGATTCTTGCACCTGTATTGCTCACTGACCGGGGTGCTGAGCGCATATCCATTGTTTTCAATGATAAATATTACCGGTAAATCCCAAACGGCAGCCACATTCAATGCTTCATGAAAATCACCTTCGCTTGTTCCGCCTTCGCCGGTAAATGCAATGGAAACTTTGTTTTCTTTTTTCAGCTTATAGGCAAGCGCTACGCCATCTGCTATGGCAAGGTGGGGTCCAAGGTGCGAAATCATTCCACAAAGATGATGTTCCTTACTCCCAAAATGAAAACTGCGCTCCCGGCCTTTACTGTAGCCATCTTCAGCACCCTGCCATTGCCCGATTAATTTATGCAAAGGAAGGTTACGACCCGTAAAAACGCCAAGATTTCTATGCAAGGGCATTATCCATTCATCGGGTTGCAAAGCGTATGTTGCCCCAACAGCAATTGCTTCCTGCCCGATGCCGCTAAACCATTTGGAAATTCTTCCCTGCCGAAGCAGCAACAACATCTTCTCTTCAATTAACCTTGGATAAAGCAGTTTCTTATAAAGTGCTATTAAAATTTCATCAGGAATGTCATTTCTCTCAAATTGCATGATGCAAATTTCAACTATTCGTTTGTAAATAAAAAAGCAGGCTTCCAATTATTGAATCTTCCTTCCAATATTGGAAAGTACCGAAGAAAGGAAAGATAGCAGCATAGCGAATATAAACGCCCAAAAAAAACCTGCTATATGAATACCTTCGACAAATTTTCCGGCAAGAATTACCATCAAAACATTTATGATCAGAAGGAACAATCCCAGGGTAAGAATGGTAATTGGAAATGTTAGAATGATAAGGATGGGTTTTAAAATAGCATTCAGGAAGGCTAACACCAATGAGAAAATCAAGGCAGTTGCATAGGAATCTATCCGTATATGGGGAGAAAAAATCATTGACAACCCATAGGCTATTGCAGCTGTAATAAGAAGGCGAATAATAAATTTCATCTTTCTATTTTTTGAAAGCTACTTTAAATTACAACCAGCTCAAAAAAATCTTCCGGTATCAAATACTTATTGGCCATTTCTTTTATCTCTATTGCCGAAATATTCTTAATAGTATCCATTGTATCATAAAAATATTTTTCATCAAGATTGTTCAATATCAGGCTTTTCCATCTTGCAATTACCTGGAAAGGACCGTCTATATCACCGAGATTTACCCCCATCATATAGTTTTTAACAAGTAATAATTCGTCCTCATCTACCAGTTCTTCCCTTAATATTCTCATTTCTTTGTACACTTCTTCAATCGTTGCTTCACATACATCCTTGGCCGCCTCTGTACTAATAACCCAGGCGCTTTCCCGGATGTGGTTTTCCAGGAAACTATGAATTCCGTAGGTATATCCTTTATCTTCCCTGATGTTGCTCATAAGCCGTGAGCCAAAAAATCCTCCGAATAAACTATTTAATACCATCGCTTTCTTAAAATCCGGTTGATGCCTGTTGAGGAATGGCCTTGCGATACGGACAGCTCCCTGGACTCCTTTGGGATCATTATTTATGCGGTATTGTTTTTCAGTGGCTGTTTCTTTTTTATGAATGATCTCAGGAATATTTTCATTCATAGGAAGATCTCCAAAATATTGTTCCAGTATATTTTCAAAATCAGCCGGTAGCCTGCCCGCAGCAAAAATTGAACACTTTGAATTTGAGTAAAAGTTTTTAAAAAAGTCTGCAAGATCATTCCTGCTGATAGCTTGTATATCTTCCACACTGCTAATTCTTCCATAAGGATGGTTGGAACCGTATAAATATTGGTCAATAAGCCTGTTTGCAACAAAATCACATTTCTGGAGATTCACAGAAAGCCTTTGAATGCTATTTTGCTGAAAGATTTCCAATTCCTGATTCGGAAAAACAGAGTCAGTAATAATCTCCCTGATTACCGGTAATAATACTTTCAGATTCTTGGTAAGGCAGTGCAGGGTTACAGCAGCCTTTTCGTTTTGGCAACTCCGGTTCAAATATGCACCGTAATATTCAAAATGTTCATTGATGCCGAGTGCGGTCTTTTTTGAAGTGCCGTTTTTTAGAAGGTGATTGACTGCTGCTGCAACCATATTCTTATTTTCGTAAGAATTTCCCGCATCGAAAATCCATTCGATCATGGTTACCTCTTCGGCGCCATCATTAATATAATACGCTTTCGCTCCATTCTTAAGCAGATATTCCTGACAGGGTTTAAGGGTCAGATTGAATTCAATGGCATCTTTTATCGGTGGTGGATGGGTTCTGTCTAGCATTAAAAATTTATCAAAGATTCTAAAAATGTAAGTCTATGAACGAAATAGTTTGAGGTAAATGATTAATATTTTAAACAATCCACAAACGCAAAAACTACCTGTCAGGCAGATCTGTAATACAGGGTATTGCAATTGCTATCAACAAAAATATTCTGGCACTCTTGCTGAATTTCGGCTACCGTTACTGCCCGATACTTATCGAGTTCCTCATTCATTAAATTGGCATCACCAAGCAATTCATACGTGGCAAGGCTATTGGCACGATTTACAAGGCTTATGTCCTCAAAAGTCATCAGGCTTTCCGATTTATTTTTTACTTTCTCCAATTCGGCATTATTAACTAATTCATTTTTCATATTGTCCAATTCCTCTTTTACCGCCATTTCTGCCTCGCCCAAAGAAACACCTTTAATTAATTTTCCGTCTATATAAAGAAGGCCGGGATCTATGCTTCCAAAGTGAGAACATTGAATGCTACTGAAAAGCTGTTTTTCCTTCACTACCTTCTGATATAACCTTGAAGAGGCTCCTCCTCCTAAAATTTCTGTGATAAGGTCTGTAACATAATAGTTTTTATCAAGCCGCGAGCCAATATGCCAGCATTTATATAATGCATCTATTGGTACACTTGCTTTCACTTCCAGGAATGCTGGTGCTGTCTGTTTTGGTTCTTCAGGTAAGTTTCTGATGTATTTGTTCCCCGGAGGTAAAGGGCCAAACCATTTCTGAGTTAAAAGCTTTACCTTCTCCAGGCCAACGTTTCCTGCTACAATCATAATAGCATTTGCCGGCGTGTAATGTTTAAGGAAGAAATTTTTTACATCCCTCAATTTTGCCTGTTCCACATGTCCTGTTTCCTTACCAATAGTCATCCATTTATAGGGATGAACCTTATACGCCAGTTTCCGCATTTTATGCCAGGCATCTCCATATGGTTTGTTGATGTAGTGTTCTTTAAATTCTTCTATTACCACTTTTCTTTGAACTTCCAGAGAATTTTCGTCAAAGGCCAGGGAAAGCATTCTATCACTTTCAAGCCAGAATGCTGTCTCAATATTTTCTGCAGGAAGTTGCAAGTAATAATTGGTGAGGTCATTCGTCGTGTAGGCATTATTTTCACCCCCAGCCATCTGTAATGCTTCATCATAAGAAGGAATATTGATGCTACCCCCAAACATTAGATGTTCAAATAAGTGCGCAAACCCCGTGCGAAATGGTTCTTCATCTCTTGCACCAACATCATACATTACATCAAGGACTGCCATAGGCGTACTCTTGTCTTCATGAACAATTACCCTAAGCCCATTGTCCAAAACAAATCTTTCAAATTTGATCATGGCCGCAAATTTGGGCCAATCCAATTCATTTTCCCAAAAAGAATTAAGAAAATAATCCTAATAAATGTGGCCGACTCGGAAAGTAATTAATTTAGGCTCACCTTTTCGGGAAATAAGTAAAGTAATTCTTTGCCCAATTTCCTGCATCAGGTTCTTATAAATACCAATGTCGTTACTGAAATTTGTATTTACGCCAATAATAATATCATCCTTTCTAAGCCCTGCTTTGTAGGCAGGGGAGCGTGGAACCACGTCATCCAAAATAATCCTCCCGTCGGCATAAATCATATTGAGCCCGGTATAAGAATAATCAAAATCGTCATTAAAATGACTGTTTGGTAAAATATGAATTTCCTGCTTTGGATAATTTATCGTCATATTAAAACGACGCAGCAAATCATTACCAATAACCCCTCCCAGGAAAGGATAAGAAGTTGCATTAAATTCATCATCGAGAATATTGGTTGGCACCCTCCTGAATTTATACGGTCCTAATTGCAGTGAATTGATGATAGTAAGCATCATATGCTTTTTACCACCAAGACCCTGAACCTGTATGGATACAGGTTTTCTGCTATGCTTTAAAACCGAACTATCTTCTTCAAATTGCTTACTTATTAAAAAACAAAGCCCGGCTCCGGTATCTATGTAGAAGTTTGCATTGATAGTTCTTCTATCTTTTATAATTAACGGCTGGATGGGCAATGCAGTAAAAAGTGGATGGAGCAAAAATCCGTTACGAGGGTATTTTATTCTTCCGGGACTATACACTTCAATGATTAAGCTATCAAAATCTATTTTGACTATAAGGCTTTTGAAGAAGCTATACCCGATAATTCCGTCAATTTTTTCTCCGTAAACACTACTTAGTACATCATAATCATTGATATAAAAATCAAGGCTGTCTATTGTCAGGCCCGGAAATGAAAGCCGGTTATTCCTGGCATAATCTACTTCCTTTACACCGGCAATGCCACTAATTGTTCTTCCGGAAGGAACGTGGGGAATATGAAATTCTTCTGTAGTGGCAGAATCCAATGAAATAGCACCGCTTCCGGTATCAAGAATAAAATTTAGTGGAATTTCAATATTATTAAACCGTCCCTGAACAAGAATTACACCACCTAAAAGCTGCCTGAAATGAAATTTCGTAATGAACTTTGCAGGTTGTTCATTTTTTATCTCCTGACCATTGCAAAAACATTCAGTAAATAAAAATGCTATTAAAAAAAAACCTCTCAACATATCAACACTGAAATTAAACTTTATGCCTGTACTTTTGTAATGGATTTTACAAACGGCAATGATAATTTTAACTAAACCATAATTCATGAATTCATCCGGGCTTCTCCAAAAAGCGATGCGATTTGAAAATCTTTCTGTTGATGAAGGAACGTTTTTATTTACAAATGGTTCACTTGCAGAGCTTATCTATGTTGCCAATGAACTTAGAAAAAAACAGGTGTCTCACAATAAAGTGACTTGGATTATCGACAGAAATGTAAACACAACCAACATATGCATTGCTAACTGCAAGTTTTGCAATTTTTATCGGATCCCGGGCCACAGTGAAGCATACATAACCGATATTGACACATACAAAAGAAAGATAGATGAAACATTTCGCTATGGTGGTGAGCAATTATTACTTCAGGGCGGTCATCATCCGGACCTGGGTCTCGAATATTATGTGGATCTATTTAAGACATTAAAAAAATTATATCCAACTTTAAAGTTGCATGCCCTTGGTCCCCCGGAAGTAGCACATATTACAAAGCTATCCGGACTAACACACCGGGAAGTGCTCATAGCCTTAAAAGACGCAGGACTAGATTCATTACCCGGTCCCGGAGCAGAAATACTAACAGATAGGGTAAGACGACTTATAAGCAAAGGCAAATGTGGCTCGCAGGAATGGCTGGATATTATGACCGAGGCCCACAAACTAAATCTTACTACTTCGGCTACCATGATGTTTGGACATGTAGAAACCATACGAGAAAGATTTGAACATCTTGTAAAAATAAGGGGAGTGCAGGCAAAAAAACCTGAAGGAGCAAAAGGGTTCATCGCTTTTATTCCCTGGACCTTCCAGGATGTAGATACCCTTCTCGCAAAAATAAGAGGTGTTCACAATCTTACAACACCCGAAGAATATATCAGAATGATTGCGATGAGCCGGATCATGCTTCCTAATGTTAAAAATATCCAGGCCAGCTGGCTGACGGTCGGAAAACAGGTTGCCCAACTTTGCCTTCACGCTGGCGCTAATGATTTTGGCAGTATCATGATCGAGGAAAATGTAGTAAGCGCTGCCGGAGCGCCACACAGGTTTACGAGCAAAGGCATACAGGATGCAATAATAGAGGCGGGATTTGAGCCCCAGTTAAGAAATCAACAATATGAATTCAGGCAAATTCCTGAATTGATGGAAGAACAGGTTATAAATTATTAAACAATTTTAGTTTCCTTTCATTCACAAAACGAAAATTATTATTTCATAATAGTTTGTAAAAATTCTGTTTAATAACCCAATTCAGAATTAAATGGCCCTTCATTTTTATTATTAATATTCAAATTCTACCAAATGAAGAAAATACTTGTTTCCGTTATTCTGTTTTTCACTTTGTTTAAAGCCAGCGCTGATGAAGGAATGTGGCTGCCAATGCTGCTGGGCCAGCAGGTTTATAATGATATGGTAAAACATGGCCTAAAACTTACCAAGGAGCAGTTATATAGTATTAACAAAGCTTCTATAAAGGATGCGATTGTTATTTTTGGCCGCGGTTGTACCGGGGAAATTGTTAGCAGCGAAGGATTGATTTTTACTAACCATCACTGCGGTTATGGTGTGATTGCGGGCTCAAGCACTGTTGATCATAATTACCTTAAAGATGGATTTTATGCTTATACCAAAGACCAGGAAATTAAGTCTGATCTCACTGTAACGTTCCTGCTCAGGTTTGAAGATGTAACTGACCAGGTGGAAAGTGCACTTAAAGGTTTGGATTATGCTGAAAGAGCAATAAAAACTGCCGGGATTTATCAAAAAATTACTGATAAAGTTGCAGACTCCGCAAAT
>OBLT010001251.1_pt1 | contig 16285 bp, 14 predicted proteins | sample 1518721 | NCBI WGS metagenome assembly OBLT01 (sample SAMEA3539307, study PRJEB22396) | soil metagenome | biome: tundra; feature: field; material: soil | place: USA | collected 2010-05 | depth 0.15 m | reverse complement strand
AAGCAACAGTTCAAGGTGCATCGCCGACGCCATCGGCGGCGCGAATCCCTCAAGCACTTTTGGTCGCGGGCATTGGCGTGAAGTCAAAACGTCCCAAAGTGAAATGCCGTCAATGCACCAGAACTCACTTCCCCGGACACTCACGGATATTCGGCTACGGCATCTCAAGCCGTGGGCAAGGGTCCGGAAGATCTCTGATGGCGGAGGACTGTACGTGATGGTGGCGCCGACGGGCGGTCGGTACTGGCGCTATAACTACAGGTTCGACGGAAAGCAGAAGACGATCGCCTTAGGCGTGTATCCCGACGTTTCGCTCGACCTGGCGAGGGCGCGGCACGAGGCAGCCCGGCGCCTGCTTGCAGTCGGCGTGGATCCAGCGCGGAGGAAACGAGACCTACGAATTGCGCCGAGCCCCCAATCCCATCCGAACGTGGCCTACGTCCGCCCGACGGGGTAGCGTGAATCGGTCCCGGTCCGCTGGCCAATGGCTCGAGACGACCATTAACGGTCACACGCGCTATAAGAATTCCTCGCCCGAAAGCGGCCGCTGCCGGCTTCCGGTAGGCTAAGCAAATGGGTGTGCCGGATCCGAGTCGGGACTTGCCATTTCCGGCTCTTGCGGGAAAGTTCCGCGCCGTAGAACCCGGCGGATAAGGTCTAGTACTAAAGTGCGCCCGTGCAGGAGTGCTATGCGGTGAACGTAAAACTGGTCCCCGTACCGCAGAGTACCAGCTTCTCCGGAATTTCCCGTTTAGCCAGATCAATGAAGTTCTGTCCACTACAATGCATCGGCATGACATGTTCGAGCTCAAACTTTTTGAGCTCCGCCATCACCTTTGCTAGATAGTCATCCGGCGCCGGTGCCAGATGAAACCCGCCGACCAGCGCGTAGATCTTGTCTATGCCAGTCACTTCCTGTGCACGCCTGAGGGTGTTAATGATGCCGGCGTGGCCACATGAGCTGATCACGACGAGCCCTCGATCCCCCAACCTGAAACAGGTGGCGTGCTCATGCCAGTGCTGATCGGGCATCAGCTTTCCCGCGAGTTCCTCGGCAGTAAAATGGTGGTTCATGTAGGCGTTGGCGTCGCAGCCGAGCCCGTCCCGGACACCGTATTGCACCCAAGTATTTGGCAATACCTGCTCGATGCTGGTTCGGGGGACCTCGCCGGTGGTAAAGGCGTGGCCCTCCATGATGATCGGCACTTCTGAGAGCACAGTCTCGATGTCGAGCGTCTTCAGTTTGCGTCGGTCCAACGGCGTGCCGAAGTTCGCGAAGCTGCCATCCGAGTTACGATTGAAGCGACTGCAAAAGTCATCCTCCCCGCCCGTATACAGGGGCAAGGCTTTACGCATCCGCGCTCGGTAGCCCTCGAGGAATCCTAGAAGGCCACCGACATGATCAAAATGCCCATGGCTGATGATAAGTGCGTCTACCCGGGCGACATCGATCTTCAGAAGCTCGAGGTTGTTCGCGTAGACGTCTGGCGTGAAACCAAAGTCGAGCAGATAGCGGCGCGACTCCTTATCCTTACGTGACTCAAGGTACAACGCCAAACCCCACTCGCTCTCCAGGGTGTTGCCTTCTGGCGCCTCGGGAAATCCGGTGCGCCGGACTACCAGTCCAGGCAACTCCGCTCCTCGTAGGAAGATATCGTGCGTGTTGTCGGTGATCTCCCGGACTGTGAGCTCGTCAATCACCGGCGCGTCGATCCGGACGGGCACTGTATTGGCAGCCCGGTTTGGCGGAATGCCGCCTATGAGTAATGATCCGCCAAGGACGGCTGAACGTTGCAGGAAGCGGCGGCGGTCAAGCCTGGATGGCATGAGCACTGACCTTGCGTTGCTAATCTATTCTATGCTGCCGTAAAGATCCCGGGCAAGCGTCCCGGCGTACTCCATCGTTGTCCTATTAGTTGGTTTGATGATTACTGCCTCTAAGCAGTGTCCGATTGCATGGATACGTGGTGGTCCGCCAGGTTTTAGTCTCAGTTGTGGATATTTCCAAAAAGCCCGACTCAGGCAGGTTGCTCGCCCCAACATGCCCGCCGCGCAAGAGTTCGGCGACGACCCGCAAGGTTGCCAGTACTCGTCGGTTGGATAGATCTCCACAAAGCGGTCGATCGTGACTGACTGCTCAGGGTCGAGAGGACTCATTGGCGGTCGGCAATTGCACCACGGACTCCACCCGGCCAAAAGCCGTACTTCGATTGCGCGAACTGACATCTCGAAAGCTGTCGTTCAATTCGGAAGCTCCTTACTCAGGGACTCTGACTAGCGAGGCATCCGGGGGAGCTTCTTTCCGTCCGTTGCGACCTGGTACTGCGCGACGTTGAGCTGCATTGCAAGAAAGGTGTAGTAACCAACGATTCCCGTCATGTCGACAATTCCCTTCGGTCCTAAGCGCGACTTGGCACGCTCAAATGTCGCATCGGAAACCCGCTTGTTCCTTAGCAGTTCGCTGGTAAAGTCGAACACCGTCTCTTCATCAGGGCTCATCGCGGTCGGGCGCCGGCCTACGGCAATGTCGTCGGCGACCTCTTTCCGAATACCGGCCTTCAGCGCGATCGGGTAGTGCACGGCCCATTCGTAGTCCTGCGTCCATTCGCGGGCGGTGATCAGGATTGTGAGCTCGCTCAGCGTATTGCCTATCGCCGACTTGTACCGAAGGTAGTCACCCATCGCGCGCGCCTGCGACATCACCTGTGGGCTGTACATCAAGGGCTCGAATGGACCGAATACCGGAACCTTCCGCGCCGCCTCGAAGTCGGCTGCAGCCTGCTTCTGTTCCTCCGTGTACTGCGCGGGAGGAATTGTCGGCAACCGTTCCTCGGCTCGGGCAGCGACAGCAGCGATGGTCAACAGGACGGCTATCGCCATGCGACAGTATTTCATGTGCTTATCTCCAGCTGGAAGGTGCGCATCCGCCACCCATGATACTGCGGCAGCGCCGAGCATCTGCTTCCTGCCCCTGCCGATGTCATTTCAGGGTGCAACCCGCGTGACGATGTGGCCATACAGCCGCTAAGAGGCCGGCGAACCAGCCGAACGTCTACTGAAAGTCTACCGATCAAGTGTCCCGAAGACGCAGGCCACTTGATTCCGCTGGGAGTCGAACTTGAGCGTCGACCTATCACCAGAAGTCCTCGGGTAAGACGCCCAATACTAGATTGAGTTGCCCGATACCTGCCGTTCCCCACCGGCGCGTTTGGGTCGCCAAGCGACCGTCAGCGGGTCGGTTGCCATCGACGGTCGCTGACCGGCCAGAAGTGGACGATCCCATCGCCTAGTCATATTCCTCCATAGCTGCCATTCACGTCGCCGGTTCTACGCGGCGCGCAAACTTTCCGCTGTCGCCGCGTTCATCGCTTAGCTTGAGCATCCGCACGATGTCGTATAGGTTGGTATAACCATAGCGGTTTTACCTCGCGTCAGGAAGTGAACGGAGCGGAGGCTCAAATGAAATGCCCGAAATGCGGCGTGGACCTGCTGCCAACGATACGACACAAGCTTCAGATCAATTACTGTCAGTCCTGTAAAGGATTGTGGCTCGAGCACGATGAACTCGAGGAACTGGAGGATGAGGTCTTTGACTTCGGTGATCGCTGGAAGGGAACTCTGGTTTTCAGTTCGGCCGCGACGACTCACAAGTGCCCAGAATGTAGCGCTCTCCTGCAGAGGTTCAGATACAGGTTTTATGATCTGGACATGGAGTTCTGTCCGAACCAACATGGCTACTGGCTGGACGATGACGAGGACACGAGAGTCTTGGAGCTGATGAAGAGGGAAGAAGCGGATCTGCAACGCAAATTGCTTGCGGAGGACAAGTGGGCCGCGACCTTAAGACACATGCGCTCTGGCTCTTTTTTCACCAAACTGCGGGATCTTTTTCATAAATAGCGTTCAAGAGGCTGTGGCTTCTGGCGCGAGCAGGATTTTGCTAATGGTCTGCGGCACTATCGGGCTAAATTTGGGGCCTTTCCTTTGCGGCGGCCAATCACCAGTATCACAGCAAGAAGTGCCCGCTATTGCAACGAGCGCATGGCCGGAAGGGGTCAACAGGCATCATTCGCCCTCTTACCGATGGATAATGGCCGTTATGGTGAGCTCACCATAACGGCCAGTTTGAGACGTTCGAGTAATCGGAATCATGGCATAGAAGCGGCCGCTCGCAGCCACGAGGGCTCGAAGCAACTGTCGAACGGGTTCATCACAAGCACCAGGCGCGGCGTCACGGGCATGCTTGACTACTGAGCTCAGTGGCGGAGGGGCGCGATTGCAAAGCCGGCCACGTCCTCCCAGCTGGAGAGTTCCTGCGCCAGTAGTGCTGGCGAGGCCGCCCGAGACCGATCCAGCGCCACTGCGCCAAACCTCCAGACGGATGACTGATCAGCGAAGGTTATCGTCAAGCTTTCGCGCAACAACTGATAGCCACGTGCTTCCGCAGCAGCGGCCAACCGCTCGAAGCTAGGAGGGGTACCTACCCGAAAGGTGAGCGAGACATCCAAGGTTGTCCGTCCTGGCAGCTTCGCTTCCACGTCTCGGAGTAGCGACATCGAGAGCATGCAAAGCACCGCAAGTAGCACCGCCACCCCATAGAAGCCCACGCCTATCAATACGCCGATGGCGGCCACGGCCCAGATCGACGCTGCGGTGGTCAGGCCGCTAATGGTGAAACCGTCTTTCATAATGACGCCAGCACAAAGGAATCCGATGCCTGAGACAATACCCTGCACGAGCCGCGTAGGGTCTACGCTGACCTCGGTTGGACTGCCGCCGTACCAGAGGCGCGCGTAACCAACGAAGACGGTCAACGCGGCAGAGGCCATACAGACGAGTCCATAGACACGCATTCCAGCCGCGCGCCCCTTGTAGGTACGCTCGTAGCCGACAAGGATGCCGAGAATGAGGGCGGCAAGAAGATGCGCGCCCATACTCGCGTTCGCGGCAAAAATCTCTGGTGTCCAGTAACGCTGAAAGATGTACATGCAATGCTAGCCTCTGGCTTGACCGAATGTCGTTGAACACGGCGCGGCCTGCCAGATGTGCGCGGCATACTCCGCAATCGACCGGTCGCTCGAAAAACGACCCGAGACGGCGATATTGAGGATCGCCGTATGCGCCCAGGCATCCCAATTGCGATACAGGTCGACGAGCCTGCCATGCGCCTCGAGATAGGAGCGCAGGTCCGCGAGATGCATGTAGTGATCACCGCCGTCCCGCAAGGTCGCGGCAGAGGGCTCGATGACCTTATCGAAGATCAGGCGGCGCTCGTAGAATGTGTTGTCGGTGCCCGAGAACTGAATGGGCCCGCAGCCGTATCGCACCAGCGGGTCCGATTCGGCGGGCGTTGGTTCGCAATCTGCCGTCGACATGGACTGTTGTTCCATCTGCATGCACTACCCCGAAACATCTGCCAGCGTGGATGTCGCGAGCGCACTGCGCTCGTGGCGCTTTTGCTGCCAGGAGAGGCAAAGCGCGACCGCATGTTCGAGAGACTTTGCTGTGGGCTCTGCGCTGGCATTGGTCGAGGGCTCGCCGGACACTGCGGTCACGCCGGGACAAAAGACCCTGACCACGTGGGCCCGATGGAAGATCTCACGAACTTGATTGCGCAGTGCCTCGCTGCGTTCGCGTTCCGGGCTTGGGAAAGCGCTGATCAGAAAGACGATGGAGACTCCGTCGGAGTCCGCGCCGGGGGGCAGCCCGCTGTCGAGCTCTCCCGCGGAGAAATGCCGGGCGTCGAGCTTCTCAGCGCGCAAGAGCCGCACCAGCAGCTCGGCGGCAAGATCGTCGGGTGACGAGCCCACGCCCAAGCAGAGCACGACGGAGCCAGCAGGGACGCCCAAGGGACCCTGCCATCTTCCGCTCAGCTCCTCGCGCTGCTGGCGCAGCCGCCGTCCTGCACTGACTTCATCGAGCACCGCGCCTCGATCCTGTCTCGGTTTCAGCCTGAGGCCTTTGCTGTTCAAGGCTGTCACGACCTCGACGATGACGCGGCGGATCTTCCGGTGCTGATCCTTGCCGGGTGCACTGGGTTCGGCGTCCAGCCGTGCCAGGTGCAAGGCTGGCAACAGAACTCGATCGCAATACCTCGCGAGCGTATTGCTCTTCAGGAATGCGCGCGCATTGGCAATGATCTCATGGGGATCTCCGGCAAGTGCGCGTTGATAGAATCTCTGCGGCAAAGTCAGCGGCTGGACATCGCCCAGCAGCAGTTCCAGTATTCCAAACGCCTTCATGTGTCGTCCGGCGACCAGAAGGCACAAGGTCAGTGGCGTGGACAGGACCAGGCCCACCGGCCCCCAGAGCGAACTCCAGAATATGGCTCCCACCACGACTGAGAGCGGCGATAGGCCCGTGGCATGGCCGTACAGGCGCGGCTCCAGCAACTGTGCCGCGATGATGTCGAGCACGATGAAGCCCGCCAACGTGCTCGCGGCGAGCGACCACCCCGGATCGACCGCGAACGACAGCGCGGTCGCGAACAGGGCTGCGATGGCCACGCCGACGTACGGGACGAAGCGCATGATGCCGGCAAGCGCGCCCCACAGCATGGCCTGCGGGACGCCCAGAAGGCGCAGACCCGCCCAGATCGCGACGCCAAATGCCAGGTTGACGGAAGACTGCGAGACGAAATACCGCGACAGTCGCTCGCCCGCATCGTTGAGCGCCAGGGTCATGGCGCGTATGTCGGTCGCGCCTGCGATGCGGATAAAGCGGTCGCGCAGCGATTCATGCTCCAGCAACACGAAGATGACAACCAGCAGCACGATCCCCGCGCCCTGCAGCGGCGTCCAAACCGTTGTCAGCAGTTTGCCAATGAGATGCAGTGGCTGATCGGCGGCAGCGTTGGGCTCTGATGCGTTCGAAGGCAAACCCGGTTCGTAGTGCCCCGCATGGGCGGCGGCATGGGAGATAGGCTCTGGATCGTGGATGGCGATCAAGCCGCTCGCCTCCGACGTGAATACCCGCACCCTTCCCAAGGTCACTTCGTCCAGCGTCTTGAGCTTGCGGTGTATCGTGGCTTCGTACTGAGGAAGACTCTCGGCGATGCGCAGCACCTGTGCTCCGAGTACCACGGCCACCGTGAGGCACGAGACGGCCAGCGTCAGCACCACAATGAGCACCGAGGAGGTGCGGCCGACTCCGATCCGCCGCAAGGCTCGCACTGCAGGCGCCATCAAGAGGCTGAGCATGATTGCGAGCGCGAGCGGTATCAGCACGTGCCTGCCAAAGTACAGCAGCGCAAGGATGGCTCCCGCAGTCAGGATGCGGCTGCAGTGATTGTGCAGCCAGCGGGGTGCTTCCTTGACACTCACGCTACGTCCCCTCTGCGCGAGCTGCGGTGAGACGCGTCGCCCGTGCGAGACCTAAGTACCTTCGCCTGCCCCGGAGGACGCAGCTCTGCACCGGGACTTGAAGGGGAATGCGGAGACCAGTGCTGCTCCAAAGCTCGGTGACTTGGTCGCCGCCACCACGAGGCTTCCTGCCACGCTCCGCGAGCTCTTTGGTTAACCGTGTAATACGGGGATCTCCCTTCCAGCGCCGCATGATGAGCTCTGAAAAGACTGTGTGCACGAACTCCAAGCTCTCGTTCATCGCCCACCCGCAGCCGCGAAATGGAGGTCCCTAACGGGACACTCTGCCTGCTGATCCACCATCCGGGTTCGCTTCGAGGCCGGTGCTGCGGCTGCGACTGTGGCCATCGTTTCGTCCATGGTGGTCCACAAACGTCCGCCCTGCGCGCATCGCACCCCGTACTCGAACAGCGGACGCATCGTCGATGCTCGAAAGTCAGCCGAGCTGTATTTGGGATAGTCGAACGGCAAGTACGTCGATTGAACCGACATGCGGTACTTGTCGGCGAACTGATCGACCGCGACTACCTGCGCTCTCGACATGTGTTTTAGCGCCACCGAGAAAGTCCGCGCCACGATCGGTCGGAGCTTGAAGGGGGTCGTCTCGGGCGCATCAAGAATCTGTCCGTTGATCAACACATACACCCGTGCGCCGTCCAGGCTTCGCTGATCCAGTAGTGCAAAGTGGGCTGCCACGGGCGCGACAAAGAGCGAGGTCGATGCGCCTCCATCGACATGCATTTCGTCGTACAACCTGCCCCCTTGCTGAACGTGGATGAGTACAGGCTCGAACACACCCGGAATGCTCGCCGATGCCACCAGCACATCCCGGAATAGTTTGCGAGCCGGCTCGCCGCCACGCATGGCAATGGCACCCAGGTCCCAGATGACCGTTTCTTCCTTGTCGAGGTCAGTTGTGGCCACCCACAGAAGCCGTCCATTGCCGGCCTCTCTAGCGACAGCGTTGATGAGATCCCGAGTGACGTAGTGGTCCACAAGCGCTGTGAGGGCAGCGCTCCGGCGCGATGCACCAAACGGTAACCCGAGCAGTCCGCGCAGACTCATCTGCTCAGCTCGACCGCTCGTGAAGGCTTCGGTTAGCTGTGCGTCCCATTCAGGACCGAGAAAAGCAAACGGAGCGATGAGCGCACCGGCACTGACGCCTGTGACTACATCATATTGGGGGCGCTCCTGGCGGCGGCTGAGCCCGACCAGGGCTCCGGCGCCGAAGGCGCCGCCGGCACCGCCTCCGGAGAGGACCAGAGCGCGTACCGTCCCGTCCTTCGATGAGCTTCTCAATCGCTGCAGAGAGGCTGTGGATTTCGTCTCGACGCTCGCCCGATCCGTGCTAAGGAAACGCACGTCGGCAGGAAAACCCACGGGCGTTGCCGAACTGAAGAGAGTGGGTGGTGCATCGCGACGGGGAGTTGCACATCCCGCGAGTGCCAGGACGCCCAACACGCACGTCCAGCGGAGAGCCCTCGCCTGCCCACACCGGTGGAGTCTGCTTCGCGTCGTGACCATACCTCGATTCCTTCGTGCAATTCCCAACCGACTCAATGCCCGACTGACGCAGCGTCGACCGCTCGAGCCGCTTTGGGCGCGAGCACGATCGAAACAGATGCGATGATGAAGACCGCGCCCATCACCAGCATCAGGCCGTTGGTGGCGAGCATCAGGCTCTGGCTCGTCACGAGGTTGTTGAGCATCTCGCGCACCATCTGTCCGCTTAAGCCCGGGGGAAGCGTCGATGCGACCTGACCGGTCGGGTCCACGATATCGGCGAGCTTGGCGTGGGCGATGATGCTGCGGTTCTGCCAGGAGGTGGTCACAAGGGAGGTCGCAATGGCACCGGAGATCGTGCGCACGAAGTTCATGAGTCCGGCGGCGGACGCCGTCTCCTCTTCCTTGACCGACCCCATGGCGAGTCCCGTCAGGGGGACGTAGTACATCGGCATGCCGACCCCCATGAAGAGGAGCGGGATGCAGATCACCCAGTAGCTCATGTCGGAGGTGGCGTAGGCGCGCCAGAACGTATCCAGGCCGAGCCACAAGCAGCCGATGAAGATGAGCAGGCGCGGATCGACTCGGTTAGCGAGCTTGGCCGCGATCGGGGAGAAAACGACCGACAGGAGCCCTCCCCACGCGACCACGAGTCCCGCCCAGGTGGTGGTGTAGCCCATGTTGTACTGCAGCCATTGCGGCGTCAGCACGTTGAGACCGAAGAAGGCGCCGAACGCAAGCGTGAGCACCAACATGCAGGAACTGAATCCGCGATGGCGGAAGACGCGCAGATCGACGATCGGATTCTTCTCGGTCAATTCCCAGATCAGGAAGCTGATAAAGCCGATCACGGCTGTGATGGCGAGCACGCGGATCTCCATCGAGGAGAACCAGTCCTTGTCCTTGCCCTCATCCAGCATGATCTGCAGTGCCGCCACCCAGATGACGAGCAGGAGCATGCCGATCTTGTCGACCGGTTTGATGACCGCAGGATCCTGGTAGCGCTTGAGCAGACCCCAGGCGATCGCACCGAACAGCAATGCCATGGGCACGTTGATCATGAACACCCACGGCCAGGAGTAGTTGTCACACAGCCATCCACCGAGCACCGGCCCGACCACGGGCGCGAGCAGTGTCGTCATCGCCCAAAGTCCCATGGCCTGCATGGACTGCTCCTTGGGGAAGATGCGCAGCAGCAGCGTCTGGGAGAGCGCCAGCAGCGGCCCCCCCGCCATACCCTGCAACACGCGCATGCCGAGCAGCATTGGCAGCGTCGTGGACATCCCGCACAGGAGCGAGAAGGCACCGAAGAGCACCACAGAGATGCAAAACAGCCTCACCGCGCCAAAGCGCCCGGACAACCATCCAGTCAGCGGAACCGTGATGGCCTCCGCCACCGCGTAGGAGGTAATCACCCAAGTGCCCTGGCTCGAGCCGGCGCCGAGTGCGCCCGCGATATTCGGCACCGTGACGTTGGCAATGGTCATGTTGAGCACCGCGACAAAGTTCGCGAGCGCGAGCACGATGCCGGCCGCCCACAGCATCCCGCCCTCAAGTGCGGGCGGGTGCTTGGGTTCCATGGGAAAGTTGGACATGACGGGTCCCTTCAGGAGTTGCTGCAGAGATCGCTTACGACTTGCTGCGAGTTGCCGCGGCGGTCGATACGAGTTGCTGCGAGTTGCTGCGCAGGTCGACCTTGGCATCCATTGACAGTCCGACTCGAAGCGGACGGGCCGCCAATTCATCGGGATTCAGACGGATGCGAACGGGCAGCCGCTGCACCACCTTGATCCAGTTGCCGGTCGCGTTCTGCGCCGGGATCAGGGCAAAGGCCGCGCCGGTGCCGCCGTTGAATCCCTCCACGACGCCGTGGAAGGCGACCTTGTGGCCATAGAGATCGGACACGAGCTCGACGCTCTGGCCCGGGAGTACCTTCTTCAGCTGAACCTCCTTGAAATTGGCGTTCACGTACATCTCGCTGACCGGAACGACGTCCAGGAGCGGGGTGGAAGGCTGGACGCGCTGCCCGAGCTGCACCTCCCGTCGGGCGATCACACCGTCCACGGGCGAGCGAATCACCGTACGACCGAGATCGACCTTCGCTTTGTCGACACGGGCCTGTGCCAGTGCCACCGAGGCGCGGGCAGCATTCAGTGAAGCCCGCGCATTGCTCGCCTCGTTGATGACCTTCGTCAGCTCATCACCCGAGACTGAGCCCGATGCGACCAAGGCCTCGCGTCGTTGCAGGTCGATGCCCGAGCGCTCGACGTCTGCCGTTGCGGAGACCACCTGTGCCTGGACGCGGGCGAGATCCGCCTCTGCTTGCCGCAGGGCGAGTTTCGCATCCGTGTCATCGATCACGACCAGAATCTCGCCGCGCTTGACCGCCTGGCTGTCGACGACGTTCACGGCCGCGACCGGTCCGTCGATCTCGGCGGTGACCTCGGCGACCTCGGCGGCGGTGTAGGCGTTGTCGGTCGACACATAGCGTGAACCGACGCGCTTCCAGTACGTGTAATAGCCGCCTCCTGCGACCGCGATCGTCAGAGCCAGGAGCGAGAACAGCAGGGCCCGTTTCCTGCGGGTCTTGGCGTCCGCGTCCTTCGGCGTCGAAGCCGAGGCAGGTGTATCAGAAGCTTCAATGGGCTGGTTCATTGCATTCTCCTCTTTGAGTCCTCAAGTTTTTGATCAAGTAGTTCCATGCTGGGTGGGGCTGCTCGACGAGAAGCCACCTCCCAGCGCACGCACGAGCGCGACATCCAGAATCAAGGCACGGGTTTCCAGTTCGGCCTCGGAACGCCGGGCCGAGATCAGTGCGTCTTCGGCCGTCAGCACGTCCAGATAGGTCGCCAGCTCGCCCTGGTAGCGTTTGCTGACGATCTCGTGGGCCTCCGCGGCCGCAGCGACGGCTGCACGCGATGCGCCCAGCTCTCCATCCAGGGACTTGCGGCTGGTCGCGGCATCAGCCACCTGGCGCAGTGCGTTCGAGAGCGTCGCGTTATACGTAGCGACCGAAGCGTCGTACTCAGCCCGCGCACCGCGCAACTGGCCCTGCAGGCGCTGCGTATTGAAGATCGGTAGCGAAACCGCTGGCCCCGCACTGCCGATCTCGGAGCCCGACTTGGTGAGGTTGTGGATACCGAGCGACTGCACGCCGATTAATGCGATCAGGTTGACGCTCGGGTAGAACCCAGCTTTCTTCTCATCGATGCGGCGGGCGGCCGCTTCGGTGCGCAACCGGGCGGCAATGATGTCGGGGCGCCGCCCGAGCAGCTCCAAAGTCAGATTCGACGGCAGCCCCTGTGACCCGGCGAACTGGGCTGTCGGACGCGCAATGGCCAGGCCCCGATCGGGACCCGCGCCCACGAGCGCGGCGATGGCGTTCTTCTGCAGACCGATGCGTTCATCGAGCGCGAGCAGCTCGCCCTGGGCTGCGGCCTGCCGAGCTTCCACCTGCCGCACGCTCGCCAGAGTCTCGAGACCGAATTCGTGCCGCTGGCGGAACAGGGCTACCGTCTTCTCGCGCAGAGCCAACGTCTCGGCGGCGTTGTCCCGCAGCGTATACAGATCGACGAGACCGGCGTAGGCCGAAGCCACGGAGGTGGACAGGATCAGCCGGGTCTGCGCGATTTCAACCTCCGCCGCACGCTGCTCCGACATGGCCGCTGCCAGCGCCGAGCGGTTCTTGCCCCAGAAATCCAGTTCCCAGCTCAGATTCAGCGTCGCGAGACCGTAGTCGTTCCATCCATGCGGCAGCGCCTGAGGCGGGATCAGGTAGTTGTAGCTCTGCCTGCCCTCGTTGAGCAGAACGTCGCCGCTGACCTCGGGCATCCGTGTCGCACCGGCGACCTGAGCGGCGGCCATGGCACCCGACATTCTTGCCTGCGCGAGATCGAGGTCAGGCGACTCGCGCAGCGCCTCCTCGATCAGTGCATCGAGTTGCGGGTCCTGATAGCCCTGCCACCATCGATCGCCCGGCCAGGCCGCCTCCGGCGCGGAGAAAGACTGTGCGCTTCCGAGCTGTGCAGCCTCTTTGATGGCCGGAGACGGGTGCACCCGAGGAAGCTGCGCACAGCCCCCGGTCGCAACCAGACTCGCAGCGATCAGCGCCTTGACGATGCGCTGGCAGGCGCCGGGGGATGAGGTATTCGTCGCTTTCATCGGTGCTGCTCCCATGGCCTAACATGTACTGTACGGTACAGTTTACTTGACTTGAGACGGTTGTCAAGTAAAATGTACTGAACGGTTCAGTACCATCGAGACAGCGACATGCAAGTGAAGAGCGACATCAAGCGACAGGCCATCCTCGAGACCGCCTATCGGCTGTTTCGCACGCAGGGATTCGACAAGACCTCAATGACCGAGATCACCACGCAGGTCGGCGGTTCGAAGGCCACGGTCTACAGTCACTTCCCCTCGAAGGAAGAGCTGTTCGTTGAATGCATGATGGCGGCGCTGGAAAACTACATGTCCGGCACCCTGAAGCATCTCGACTCATCCCGCACAGACCCGCGCATCGCACTGCTCAACTTCGGAAGCAGCGTGCTGAATTTCATCTGCTCACCAGAGCAGCTGGAGGTGCGGCGGCTGATCATTGCCGAGGCGGCGCGCTCCGGCACGGGGAAGCTGTTCTTTGACAAGATCACCGCCCTGCGCGCCCGGCTCTCGGGATTCCTCGCCGCATGCATGGCCTCTGGCAGCCTTCGCCGCGCGGACCCCGACCTGGCAGCCGAGCAGCTCGGTGCCATGCTGGAGGCCGAAATGCTCGAGCCGCTGCTGCTGCAGGTGCGCGAAGGTTCTCCGGACGAGCGGGAGACCGCCCGTGCAGCAAGACGCGCGGTCGATGCTTTCCTAAGAGCTTATGCGCCGACGAGCCGGCAGGGGTTGCAGCACTAGGAGTGCCCAAACTAAACTGTACCCACCGGTTCTGTTAATTCGCAGCATGAAAGCCAAGACTGAAGCCAAGCGCCTAGCGATTCTCAATGCCGCCAGCGAAGTGTTCCGGGAGGTGGGGTTCGAGCGCGCCTCGATGTCGGACATCCGCGCGCGGATCGGGGGCTCCAAGGCGACCCTGTACAACTACTTTCCGTCGAAGGAGAAGCTGTTCTTCGAGGTCATGCACCAGGCCAAGACACACGAGCTCGAGGAGACCACCGGCAGCCTGAACCCGGAGGCGGACGACCTTAAGCAGGAGCTATTGCGTTTCGGGCAGAAGTTCCTAACCGTGCTCTATTCACCCGAAGCGATCGCCATCCGGCATCTGACCATCGCCGAGTCCAGGCGCTCCGACAGCGGCAAATTGTCCTTTGAACGCGCGGTCGTTCCGATTGAAAAACACTTGGCCGAATTCCTCAAGAAGGCCATGAAGCGTGGAGAGCTTCGCACCGCCGATGCCAAGATTGCCGCCATTCACCTTCTCAGCCTGCTCGAATCCGAGCTGCTGCAGCGGGTACTGCTCGGCGTCCTCGAGTCCGTGAAGCCGGAGGCGATCAGTGGCGCCGTGCGGCGCGCTGTTGAGGTGTTTATGTCCGGCTATCAGCGACGTTAGTGCGCGCACGCCTCATTGCAGAGAGCCTACCAATCAGACGCCGATGAAGCATCACTCACTTTCGAACACGCATCATTGCAAGCGCCTCTGAGTGGATTCAGTGGGCAGCGTCGTAGCCGACGAGACATTGCTGCGAAAAGCTAAGCGGCGGGATTAGCTAAATCACCAAGCCGCGCCCGCGAGATTGGATGCCCGATTGCTGCCGTTCGCGACTGGCCGGATGGGGTCTATTCTGTTGAAATACTAATGAACGGCGCTGCGTTTTCGAGGTCTTAGATCGTAAGAGCTGCGACGGGAGTGCGACGAGATGATGGGTAAAGGCGGCGGCGATCAGAGTCCACTGTTTTATTCGTTCAATCTTAACGAGCACATTCCCGCCGATCACCTCTTGCGTGGTATTGATCGATTTCTGGATCTGCAGGATCTGCGCCGACACTTGACACCGTTCTATAGCCACACCGGGCGACCGTCCGTGGATCCCGAGCTGATGGTGCGCATGCTGTTGGTGGGCTACTGCTTCGGAATTCGCTCTGAGCGCCGGTTGTGTGAAGAGGTGCATCTGAACCTGGCGTATCGTTGGTTTTGCCGCCTCGGGTTGGAAGCGCCGATTCCGGATCACTCGACGTTTTCAAAGAATCGACATGGCCGCTTTCGCGAGAGCGATGTGTTCCGGCATGTGTTCGAGGGCGTGGTGCAGCGGTGCATGGCGGAAGGTCTGGTGCGCGGCGAAGGCTTTGCCATCGACGCGAGCGTCGTGAAGGCCGATGCCAACCGACAACGCGGTGTGCCGAGCGAACAGCCGATCGACTGGAGCAACCCGGGACTCGGGACACGCGCGGTTCAGGAATATCTGCAAGGGCTGGAGCAAGTCGGCCAGGTGGGCGCGACGCCGATGAACATCTCCTTGACCGATCCAGCAGCGCGTTGGACGGCGGCGCCCGGGGGCCCGGCGTTCTACGCTTACTCCACCAACTATCTGATCGATGTTCACGCCGGTGTCATCGTCGATGTTGAGGCGAGCGCCGCACACCGGACTGAAGAGGTTGAAGCCACCAAGACCATGATCAATCGGGTCGAGGAGCGCTTTGATCTAAGACCTAAGCACCTGATCGGCGACATGGCTTACGGCGCGGGTCCCATGCTCGGGTGGCTGGTGGAGGAGAAGCAGATCGAGCCGCACATCCCGGTGTGGGACAAGTCCAAGCGCGAGGACGGCACGTTCAGTCGCTTGGAGTTCACCTATGACGCAGCCAATAATCGCTACACCTGCCCGGCAGGGAAGCTGCTCAAGCCCAGTTGGCGGATGAAGAAAAAGAACGCCTACAACTATCGGGCAAGCCAGCTCGATTGCCAGGCCTGTCCCTTAAAGTCCAAGTGCTGTCCGAACAATCTCCATCGCCGAATCGTGCGCAATCCGTTCGAGGCCGCACGCGATGTGGCGCGCGGCCTGCGTGACACCGCTCGCTACCGGCAATCACGCCGGGATCGAAAGAAGGTCGAGATGCTCTTCGCCCACATGAAGCGCATCTTGCGAGTGGATCGATTGCGACTGCGAGGGCGCAGCGGGGCGAAGGACGAGTTCCTGCTCACCGCCATCGCGCAGAATCTCAGACGCTTGGCGCTGACGTTCCCTTCGAGGTTAACGGAGGCGATACCCGCTCCCGCTTAGCGAAGTTAAACGCCAATACCGACTCGAAAGCATAGGCGGTCGCGCCGAGCTGCTGAAAAATACCAACTTCCCCTTCGATCTGGGCCCGCAGGCTGCTCGCCAGCACCGAGTTTTTCAACGATATCGGTCAGGACCGGGCACTGGCCGCTATCGAGCGGCGCACGGACAATTGCGGACTATCGAGGCTTGCAAATGGCCGCCTTG
>OBLT010001248.1_pt1 | contig 16312 bp, 15 predicted proteins | sample 1518721 | NCBI WGS metagenome assembly OBLT01 (sample SAMEA3539307, study PRJEB22396) | soil metagenome | biome: tundra; feature: field; material: soil | place: USA | collected 2010-05 | depth 0.15 m | reverse complement strand
GCCGGTGCCAAGCCTGCCGCGGGCGCCAAGCCCGCCGCGGGTGCCAAGGCCGCTCCCGGAGCGGCGCCTGCCGCGCGCGCCAAGAAGGAGGAGAAGAAGGGCAAGTAGACCCAGGCGGTTTTACCCGGGCGCTTTTTGGGGTGATGCGGTTGCAATGTGGTTGGTGGTCGGCCTCGGCAATCCCGGCCGGCAGTATGCCGGCAACCGGCACAACGCCGGCTTCATGGTCATCGACGAGCTTGCGCGGCGGACGGGGGCGAATGCACCCCGTCTGCGCATGGGCGCGGAATTGGCCGAAGCCGGGCTGGGAGGTACGAAAGCCATCTTCTGTAAGCCCATGGAGTTCATGAACACCAGTGGCTTTCCCGTGAGTCGCGCCGCGTCCTTCTGGAAAATTCCGCCCGCCCAGACGCTGGTCGTGCATGACGACATGGACCTTGAATTCGGGCGACTTCGTCTGGTCGAGGGCGGTGGCACGGGTGGGCACAACGGCCTGCGCTCCATCGTATCCGAATTTGGTACCGAAGGCTTTTGCCGCCTGCGCTTCGGCATCGGACGTCCGCCACCGGCCTGGGAAGGGGCCGACTATGTGCTGGCGGATTTTTCAACCGAGGAGCGGAAAGCGCTGCCAGATCTGATAGAAGAGGCCGCCGATGCCGCCCAGACCATCGTCAAGGACGGACTGGTGACGGCGATGAACAAGTTCAACAGACGCAAGAAAACCGAAACCGGGGGAGCGACCTAGTCGCTACCTCCACCAACTCCTTGCCCGCCGCCTTGGCGGCGGGACGTAGGCCCAAAGGGAGAACACCATGGCAGAGAAACGAACAGGATCGTGTCGGGACATTCCCGGCAGAACACGTGAATACGAGACTATCTTCATCCTCAAACCCGACGTCACCAACGACGCCATCGGCCAGGCCAACACCAAGATCCGCCACGTGATCGAGGCCGGCGGCGGTCGACTGCTGAAAGTCGAGAACTGGGGCCGACGCAAACTGGCCTATGAGGTCAAGAAGCAGCTCAAGGGCATCTATGTCTTCTTCAACTACCTCGGCAGCGCCGGATTGGTCGAGGAGGTCGAGCGCAATCTGCACCTCACCGACACCGTGATTCGCTACTACTCGATCAAGGCCGCCGAGAACGTGGATCCGGCCACCAAGACCACTGTGGTGACGGACGAAACCTTCGCCAGCGCGTCTGTTCCCGGTCCCGACGAGGAAGCCATCGCCACCGGCCAGGCCGGCGCGCGGCCCTTCGGCGACGAGGAAGAGGAAGGCGCGTTCGATTTCGAGGAAGCAGTTTTCGGCAAGGTCGACGAACCTGTCCGGAGAGGGAGCTAGACCATGGCACGACCAGAAGAAAAAGACGCGGATCTCGATCAGGAAGGCGGCGGGCGCAAGAAGTCGAGCGCGCGGCGCAGGCCTTGTAAGTTCTGCACCGACGAGAATCTGACCATCGACTACAAGAACGCTGGATTGCTCAAGTACTTCATCACCGATCGCGGCAAGCTAGTGCCACGTCGATTGACTGGCAACTGCGCCAAGCATCAGCGATCTATCGCTCGGGCCGTGGCGCGCGCACGCATGATCGCCCTCATGCCGTTCGCGGTTACGGGCAAGTAGCCGGATAAGGAGAACCCATGCGAGTCATTCTGAGAGAGAACATGGAGAATCTGGGCAAGGCCGGCGAGGTCGTGTCCGTGAAATCAGGCTATGGGCGCAACTACCTTCTGCCGAGCGGCCTAGCCGTGCCGGCCACCGAGAAGGACGAAGCCCGCTTGCAACACGAACAGCGAGTCATCGCCGCGCGAGTGGCCAAGCTGGCCAAGGAAATGCAGTCCGAGGCGGATCGACTGTCACAGGTGTCCGTATCGCTGTCGCGAGCCGTGGGCGAGGAAGACAAGCTCTACGGCTCGGTCAACAACCGGGACATCGCCGAGGCCTTGGTCGAACAGGGCATCAAGCTGGACGCCAGGAAGATCCTGCTCGTCGAGCCCATCAAGACCTTGGGCATGACCGAGGTGGCGGTGAAGCTGGGCCACGACGTGACGGCCAAGCTGAAGGTCTGGGTGGTCAAGAAGGAAGCCTAGAGCTTCACCACAGAGAGCACAGAGACACAGAGGATCCTGAGGCGCGTGAGTACCGGCGGGCTTTGCCCCACGGAACTCATCGCGGGAGTTCGAAGGAACCCTCTCAGGGTTCTGCTCTAGTGAGGGGTTCGGATCCAAGGTCCGAACCCATTTCTTTTCCGGCCTCCGCGCCCTTGGTGCCTCTGTGGTGAAAAATCGGGTTACACTCAGCGCCCATGGCCGACTACATCTCGGATGTGCTCCCGCCTGGGAGGCAGCCGCCGCACAACCTGGACGCCGAGCGCTCGGCGCTGGGAGGCGTGCTGGTCAAGCCATCGGCCTTCGACGAGATGGCGACCACCATCACGGCCGACGATTTTCTGCTGCCCGCCCACCGCGAGATCTTCGCGGCCATGCTCGAGCTCGACAAGCGGCGCCAGCCCATCGACGTGGTTTCCCTGGGCGACGAGCTCAAGAATCGCGGGTCGCTGGCCCGCCTGGAGAACGGCCAAGCCTATCTCATCGAGTTGGCCAACGCCGTTCCCACCGCCGAGAACATCGCACACTACGCGCGCCTAGTGCAGGAAAAGGCCACCTTGCGCAGGCTCATCGCCGCCTGCGCCGAAATCCAGTCGCGCGCCTACGGCGAATTCGGCGACTACGAGCAGTTCCTCGACGAATCCGAGCGCATGGTGTTCCAGGTCGCACAGAAGAACCGCCGCGAGAACGCTCGCCCCATCGGCGAGATCATGAGCGAGGTTCTGGAGAATATCGACGCCCGCGCGCGCGAGAGCAAGTCGGTCACCGGGGTTCCCACCGGATTCAAGAAGCTCGACGAGATCACGGCCGGTTTTCAGCCCGAGAACCTCATCATCGTGGCCGCCCGCCCTGGCGTGGGCAAGACCTCGTGGGCGCTCAACGTCGCCAGCTACGCGGCGCTGAACCACAAGATTCCGGTCTTTGTCTTTTCGCTGGAAATGTCCAAGCACGAGCTCATCGAGCGCATGCTGGCCGGCGAGGCGCGCATCGATTCCAACCGCATGCGCCGCGGCATGATCGAATACAGCGAGTGGAAGAACAAGATCTACCCCGCCGGCAATCGCATCGCGCAGGCGCCCATCCTCATCGACGATTCGCCGGGCGTGAACATCCTTGAACTACGCGCCAAGGCGCGACGATTCCGCAGCGACCCGCGATTTTTCCCGCCGCAAAAGGACGGTCCAGCGCCCCTTGGACTGATCGTGATCGACTACTTGCAACTCGCGCACGGACTGGGCGGCCGCCGGGAGGAATCGCGCGAGCGCGAGATCGCCGACATCTCGCGCGGGCTCAAGGCCCTGGCCAAGGAGCTGCACATCCCCATCATCGCGGTTTCCCAGCTCAACCGCAGCGTGGAAAAACGCGAGGATAAGACGCCACAATTGTCGGATTTGCGCGAATCCGGGGCCATCGAGCAGGATGCCGACATCATTCTCTTCATTCACCGCGACGAGATGTACAATTCTGACCCTTCAGGGCGCGGCAAGGCACTACTCAAGATAGGCAAGAACCGCGCAGGACCGACAGGGGAGGTGGATTTGACCTTTATCCGCGAGTACACCAGATTTGAGAGCTATGCCGCAGAGGACGAGGAGGTGCCGGGCTAGCCATGCCAACGCCTGGTGAGAGTGCTGGGACTTCGCGCACCAAGCGCGGGCACGAACCCATTCCCTTCCTGGCCGCCGGGGCACGCGTGGGGCGCTACCGGGTCGAGCAGAAGCTCGGCATCGGGGCGATGAGCGAGGTCTATCTGGCCACCGACGATTCCTTGAACCGGCGTGCCGCCATCAAGGTCCTGGGCACGGGTCAGGTCAACAATGCCACCATCACCGAGCGTTTCCTGCGCGAGGCGCGCGCCCTGGCCCGCCTGTCCCATCCTAACCTGATCCCGGTCTTCGAGGCCGGACAGACCGGCGACCCGCCTCGCCCCTACTACGCGATGGAGTTGCTCGAAGGCGGCGACACGCAGAAGTTGCTCGACGAGCGCGGCCCGCTGCCGAGCGCCGTGGTCGCCTTGATCGGCGCAGAAGCCGCCACCGGGCTCGGCGAGGCGGCGCACGCGGGCATCATCCACCGCGACGTCAAGCCCGCGAACCTGGGCATCTCCCGCCATGGCGTCTTGAAGGTCACGGACTTCGGCCTGGCAAAATCCTACGCCGCCGACAAGAGCCTGACCGCGCGAGGCATGGTCGTGGGCACGGCGGACTACATCGCACCCGAGCAGGCGCGCGGCGAGGATCTCGACGAGCGCGCCGATGTCTATTCCCTCGGGTGCACCCTGTTTCACCTTCTGACCGGCCACCCGCCGTTTCGCGCCCAGCAGGGACCGTCGGTGAAGGAATACCTCGAGGTCATGCGCATGCACCTCGCGGCGCCTATCCCGGATCCGCTGGCGGACGCTCCGAACGCCGATTCGGAATTGGTTCAAGCCATCGCGGCCATGATGACGAAGGATCGAAACAAGCGGCCGACCTTCGACGAGATCGCCCGCCGGCTCGCCCGAATCGCGGACCGCCTGGGTGGGGAATTGCCGCGCGTGACGCGCCAGTTGTTCCTGGTGACCGCCGAATCGGTCGCCGGTACCAGCGAAGTGTCCGTCGATCGCGCCCCCAAGACCCACGCTTGGCCGCGTATCCTGGCCTTCGCCATTATCGTGGCCGCGGCCATCGCGCTGGCCGTTGCTTTGGGCAAATAGCCGTGCGCAGGGTGGCGCTCATTCCAGGCGGGGCGCGCGGGATCGGTCGTGCCATCGCGCAAGCACTGGCCGAACGCGAGTGGGACGTGGCGCTCTGCTACCGCACCAGCGAGGCGGACGCCCAGATCGCCGTCAACGCCGTCGAGGCCGGTGGCGGATCGGCGCTGGCCGTGCGGGCGGATGTGTCGCATCCCGAGGTCTGCACGGAAATGTTCGACCAGGTGCTGGCTTGGCGTGGGCACATCGATGCCCTCGTCCATTGCGCAGGCCCTTTTCATCGGGTCGATGTCCTCGAAGAAACCGCCGAAGGTTGGCGAGCCATGTTCGCGAACAATCTGGACAGCTTGTTCTTCCTATCCCGCTTGGTGGCACCGAGCATGATGGAGAAGCGGTGGGGCCGCATCCTTGCCTTCGGCATGGCCAACGCCGATCGCATCATGGCCCAGACCCAAATCACGGCGCACTATTTGGCCAAGGTTTCGGTGCTCGGGCTGGTGCGCAGCCTGGCCAAGGCCCTGGCCCCACACCAGATCACGGTCAATGCCATCTCCCCCGGCTTCATCGACTCGGGCTCCGCGGATTTGGCCGAGCTGGCACAGATGGTGAAGGCGATCCCCGCCGGCAACGTCGGCTCGGTAGACGATGTGGTCGCAGCCGCCCTCTTCCTGCTGTCCGAGGAAGCCGGCTACGTCAACGGCACCAACATTCACGTCAGCGGCGGCTGGGGAATCTGACGATTGTGATGGGAGCCCTGGGAGGGTTCCCAAACCCTCCCGCGCTCTGGCTCCGCCGGGCAAAGCCCGGCTTCGCCTACGCGTGTAATGGGAACCCCGGGAGGGTTCCGCAGTGCACTCGGCACCTGCCAGCCCGCCCTGCCACCCCCGCGCTACGCGCGGCCTCGCCAAACCCTCCCGCGACGCTACGCTGCCGGCGAAGCCGGCAGGCTCCGCACGCGTTTTCCTAGTCTCCGTTCTTGCGCACAGAGATCGCGAGCTTGGCGACGCTCTTGAGCACGTGGGGCACGCGCTTGAGCAGGTTGATCGAGGGCGGCCGTTTTTCGTGTACGGCAAACGGGATCTCGACGACCTTCTTCTTCTCGCGGTGGGCGCGGATCACGAACTCGCTGGCGAAGACGTCGCGATCGAGCATGCAACGCTTGGCGGTTTCGAGCAGCGCCTCGCGCTTGAAGGCCTTGAGCCCGTGCGTGTCGGTGCCGCGGTAGTGGCAAACCGCGCGCAAGAGGCCATTGTACACTTGCGTGCCCAGGCGGCGCACCATGGGGCGCTGGTCGTTCGAGCCCACCATGGCCTTGGAGCCGACGACGAACTCAGTGTCGGTGCGTTCAAGCAGGGCCAGGGCGCGCGCGTAGAACTCGGTGTCGCACAGATCGATTTCGTCGCAGATGACGATCTTGCCGCGCGCTTCCAGAATACCGGTTTTCATGGCCAGGCCGTAGTTGGGTTGGCCGATGGAAAGCAGGCGCACCACGGAATGCTCGGCTTCCAGCTCCTTGCCGATCTCGACGGTGCGGTCGCGTGAGCCGTTTTCGCACAGAAGCAGCTCGTAGCTAAAGCCGAAGGGGCGAAGCTTCTCGCGCAATTCCAGGACCGACCCGCGCAGGATCCCTTCCTCGTTGTAGATGGGGATGACGATGGAAACATCGGGGTTCGGATTGGCATCGGCCTGGCTCATGGATTAACTCCTGCAGTCTTCGATTCAATGGTGGCGGCGACCTCGCGGCCAGCGATAAGGCAGTCCTCCATCGCATTGTAGGTCCACGAGCCGTAGCGGCCGCGCGAATAGATGGCGTGCGATTCGAGAAACGCGAAGATGGCGCTGGTGGCGGCGTAGTAGTGGTCGTCGAAGACCACGTAGGCGTAGTCGATCTCGCGCGCGTCGGCGAACAGCACGTCGCTCGGGGAAGTGATGGCGCCCATGGCGGCCAGCCCCTGAGCGGATTCCCGCACCACCGACTCGCTCACGGGGCCGCGATCCGCCAGCTCGACGTAGAACGAGCCGCCGCCGGGCGGGGCCATGCTCGCTACGGCATTGCTGAAAATGCCAACCCGATAGAATGGATAGCGTTTCTCGGGTACGTACACCCAGTGCCAGTCGGCCGGAGGCTTCGAGCGGGTGGCCAGATCCAGGTAGCGCAAGGTGGTGCAGCGCAACCGGCTGGCGTGCGCCTCGATGTCCTTGGGTAGCCCAGGCATGCGTTTGAGCAGCTCGGGCAGCGGCAACGTCGCCACCACCGCCGAGTACGGCACCCGCTCGCCGCCCACCACGACCTCGCGACGCCGGAAATCGAGCTCGTCGAGGCTGGCCGAGGTGCGCACGCGGGTCGGGTCCAGGCGCCCTGCCAGTGCGGCGGCGAAAGTCTGGATGCCGCCCTGCTTGGGATACATGAACGTAGCGTTGTAGCCGAGCGCGCCGGCGTTCGCGCCCACCGCGCCGGCCACGACCTGTTCGAGATTGGGCAAGGGCACGAATCGCGAACACCAAGCGGCCGTGATCTCGCTCGGCGATACGCCCCACAGCCGCTCGTTGTAGGGAATCATGAAGTGCTTGGAAATACCGGCGCCAAAGTGGCGCAGGCAGTACTCTTCGAAGTTCTTGGGCTCGCTGGCGCCAGGCGACTGCAACTTGGCTTCGAAGACGCCGAGAAGGCACTCCTTGACCACGTCGGGCGGCAGCCCGTAGAGATTGGCCTGGAAGGGATAGAGCGTGGTCGCGCCGTGCGAGAAAATGCGCGCCTTGCGTTCCACCTGCACCATTTGGTCGGGCAGGACTTCGGCCGCGAGCTTCTTCATGCCCGGGTCACGCAGGTGCAGCCAGTGGCCGGTTCGGTCGAAACGGTAGCCCTCGCGCTCGCGCGTGATGGCCAGGCCGCCTAGGTTGCGCTCGCGTTCGAACAGCACCCAGGGCTGGCGCAAGTGAAGGGCGGCGGAGATTCCGGTCAAGCCTCCGCCCAAAATGACAACGTTGCGGGCGGGTTTTGGCTCTGAAGCGGTCAAGCGATGCCTCGAAACCCCGATTGCCTATCACGCGGGGCGAAGGAAAGCCAACCGCCGAGTGCTGGCACGTGGCCTAGGAATTGGGCAAGCTCGCCAGAAAGGACTCGCCGCAACCCTTGAACTGGGCAGCGCCGGTCTTGTCGATGCGCACGGGCAGCAGCGCCCTTCCCTTGACGATGCCGACGACGATGGAGACCAACATGGCCAGAAACGCGACCATGGTCAGGATGGCCAGGTTGGTTGCGATGCCGACGACGACCAGCACCAGGGAAACAAACATCCCGCCCACGCCAACAAAGACAGCGCGCTTCCGCTGCTGCCTGTGCTGCGCACACAGGCCGTAGCTGACGTCGGCCCGGCGCCTCACGATCATGGAGACCACCAAATAGATGAAGATATTGGCCAGCACCAGCGCGAACCATGCCTGATGGTGCCAGTAGAACCTCTGTTTCTTCAGGAAGCCTTGCACCTCGGCGTTGCACTTCACGCAGCGGGCCGGCAGGACCACACCATGACGGGTCATGAGAATCTGACCTGCACGCCAATAGTCACCTTGCGCGGCATACTGGCCGCCGGCCCCCGCATTCACATCCGCCCGGGGCGCCGCGTACGGATTCGTCTCGGTTGGCATGGCCGGGACGATAGCACGAACCGGAAAGCCGATGGCTAGACTAGGGCAGGTGCATCCGCATGGTAGAATCGTGACAGCTGTTGCAGTCCCCGTTGGCTAGGGTATCCGGCATGGTGGCCGTATCTGGACACTTGCTGACTTGGACCTTGGCCGGGAAGGTGATGGCCGTGTTGCTGTAGAAGTTGCCCGTGCTTCCAGTGACCATCTTGATGGGACTGCCGCTGGCGGGGGTGACGGTGACGGTCGCGCCAGAGACGCCACTGCCTCCCGTGACTGCCGAATAGACCGTGCCCGCGATGGTCATGGCTTGTTTCGAATACCCGGATCCACCTTGCGTATGACAGGTCAGACATGCACGGCCGGTGTTCATGCCAGATGGGCCGCCCGATGCGGGAGGAACGCAGGCAGTTGTCGCTCCGCCTGTTCCACTTGCCCGCCCGTGCTGCTGGCGCCGCCGGTCCCAGGAGCGCCGCCGGTGCCACCAGCATCGAGCTTTCGTGCGTCCGCTGGTGTTGCATCGGGGCTTGCATCGGAACCCGCCACGCCGCCGCTTCCGCCCTGGCCTGTGGCTCCACCGGTCGCGCCCGAGCTCCCACCCGTCGCTGAGCCGGTAGATCCCCCCGTCATCGCGCCCGCGTTTCCGCCATTCGATGTCCCCGTCGTTCCGCCATTCGATGTCCCGGTGTTTCCGCCATTCGATGTCCCGGTGTTTCCGCCGTTCGACGTCCCTGTGCTTCCGCCGTTCGATGTCCCGGTGTTTCCACCGCTCGATGTCCCTGTCGCCCCACCGCCCGACGCTCCAGTGGTTCCGCCACTGGAGGTGGCGCTGGTCGAGCCACCTGTATTGGCAGGGCTCGTGACCGAGCTTCCGTTGTTGCAGCCAAGAAGTGCGATTGCGACAATCAGCGTCAGTTTCTTCATGTGTCCTTCCTCCGGGCCGCCCTCGGCAGGCAGCCAATTAGAGAATAGAGGAATCCCTTTTCTTGAATTGTATTTACAACCCATCCAATTGCCACCTACTCCGCGCGTCACCGCAAATCGGATGAATTATGTCGCCATTCGCACTCCCACTCACAACCCCGTTCGCGACGCGGCCCGGCCCGTCTCGGACTTGCCACAAGCGCCACCGGAGCAATTCACGTGCAATTGCCGCCAGGTTCGGACAAAGTCAGTGCGGCAAGGGACAGGCAAGAAAGGAAGCACCCCATGCCTAGCCACCCATGGAGCGCAGATACCGTGAAGCTCGACGCCAACCGGAAGCGCCTTTTGCTCATGCTAATCGGGGTGGGTTTTCAGGTCCTGGGATGTGCGAGCGCAAAGGTCGGCGATCCGGGCACGCGCGCGGACAGCGGAACCGGCGACGCGGGATCGCCGACGGCGGGCAAGGACAGCTCCAGCGGCGAGAATGACGGATCGACCTCGGACGTGATCTATGGGCCGTGCGATCCGTTCACGAGCTCCGGCTGTTCCGGTGACCAGAAATGCACGGCTTTGCAAAATGGAAATGAGCTGAACCTGAACTGCGGAAGCAAGGGCAGCAAGGCCGAAGGAGAACCCTGCACTCCCACCGCCACCGGCGACGATTGCGATAACCAGTTGGCTTGTTTCAGGGTGAACCCCGCTCCCACCTATACTTGCCATCGCATCTGTCCGATCGGCGGAAATGCCAGCGTCTGTCCTGGGACGGAGACGTGTAGCATCAAAGTGAATGGCTTTAGCGACCCGACGGGTCTGGCTTTTTGTCAGCCCAGCATCTCGTGCCAGGCGCTCGAACAGACGGGATGTCCGTCGGACCAGACGTGCTACTACGGCACCAAGGGGGCGATCTGCGCACGAACCGGAGCCGTGCAACCAAGCGGCACTTGTGTCAATGCCAACGATTGCGCCCAGGGCAGCACCTGTATCACGGTCGGCGGGATAGGTTCCTGTTCATCGTTCTGTTCGACCGCAGACGGCGGAGCGCCAAGTTGCTCGGGAGCGAGCACGGGCGGAACGATCTGCTCGGCCTTGTCTGGCGAGGCCAACCTCGGTAGTTGCCGGGTTCAAACCCAGCCTTGAACCGTCGCTTTCGGTCTTTCTTCGGGCTCCCATCCCGCCCCGCGCTAATGCTATCTTGCGTCCATGATTCCGTACCGCGCCCACTTCAGTTGTATCGCCCGCTGTGACGGCGAGTATCCACTCGACGAGGTCATCTACCGCTGCCCCAAGTGCGGCAACTTGCTCGAGGTCATCCATGACATGGAGGCCCTCAAGCGTCACACCGCCGAGGTGTGGAAAGAGGTCTTCGAAGGCCGCTTCATGAGCACCAAGTGGCCCCTCGGTTCGGGCATCTGGGGCAAGCGTGAGTGGGTCCACCCCGGCATTCGCGACGAGAACGTGGTGTCCATGTTCGAGGGCGGGACGAACCTATTCTGGGCCCAGCGCTACGGCAAGGAGTTGGGCGTCGAGGAGCTGTGGATCAAGATGTGCGGCAACTCGCACACCGGCTCGTTCAAGGATCTGGGCATGACCGTGCTGGTGTCGGCGGTCAAGCAGATGATCGCCGACGGCAAGAAGATCTCTGCGGTGGCCTGCGCCTCGACCGGCGACACCTCGGCGGCGCTGGCGGCCTACGCGGCGGCGGCGGGCGTTCGCGCCATGGTCATCCTCCCGCGCGGCAAGATCTCGACCGCCCAGCTCGTGCAGCCGCTGGCCAACGGCGCCTCCGTGCTCGCGCTCGACGGCAACTTCGACGACTGCATGGCCGTGGTGCAGCGCCTGGCCAACGAAGAAGGCGTGTACCTGGCCAACAGCATGAACTCCTTGCGCGTCGAGGGACAGAAGACCGTGGGCATCGAGATCGTGCAGCAGTTCGACTGGGAAGTGCCGGATTGGATCATCATCCCAGGCGGGAACCTGGGCAACGTGAGCGCTCTCGGCGCGGGCCTGAACATGATGCGCGAGCTGGGCCTGGTCACCAAGCGCCCGCGCATTTGCGTGGCCCAGGCTGCACACGCCAACCCGCTCTACGCCGCCTACAAGAAGGGCTACGACGTGTTCGAGCCCGTGCTTCCCAAGACCACGCTGGCATCCGCCATTCAGATCGGCAATCCGGTCAGCGTGGCCAAAGCCATTCGCACCTTGAAGGAATACGACGGCGTGGTGGAGCAGGCCAGCGAGTCCGAATTGGCCGATGCCGCCGCCCGCGCCGACAAGACCGGCATGTTCAGCTGCCCGCACACCGGTGTGGCTCTGGCCGCGCTGGAAAAGCTAATCGCCGCCGGCACCATCAAGAAATCCGAGCGCGCCGTGGTCATCAGCACCGCCAGCGGCCTCAAGTTCACCGACTTCAAGGTCGGCTACCACGAATCCAAACTTGCCGACGTTCCGGTCTGCAAATACGCCAACACGCCCATCAACCTGCCCAACGACTACGGCCAAGTGCGCGACCAGGTGCGCAGGCTGCTGGATGCATAGTCCCCATCTCGACGCAGTCTTTGCGCCGACGGCCGCGATTTTGTAGATTGCACGGCTCAACCAAGAAAGCTGGCACCATCATGCAGATCGCACTCTTCGACACGACGCTTAGGGACGGAACCCAAAGCGAGGGGCTATCCCTCTCGGTCGAGGACAAGATCAAGATTGCCCGGCTGCTCGACGGGTTCGGCATCCAGTACGTCGAGGGGGGCTACCCCGGCTCGAACCCCAAGGACGTGGAGTTCTTTCGCCGCGCCCCCGAGCTTGGCCTCAAGCAGGCCAAGCTGACCGCCTTCGGCAGCACCCGCCACGCGAAGAAGGCAGCGGCCGACGACGAGAACATGCAGGCGCTGGTGGCCGCCGGCACGCCCGCCGTATCCATCTTCGGCAAGACCTGGCTTCTGCACGTGACCCAGGTGCTCGGCACCACGGCCGAGAACAACCTGGCCATGATCGCCGACAGCGTGGCTTTTCTCAAAAAGAACGGCAAGGAGGTCATCTTCGACGCCGAGCATTTCTTCGACGGTTTCCGCGCCGATCGCGAGTACGCTCTGGCGGCGGTACGCGCGGCGGCCGACGCTGGCGCGAACTGGCTTGCCTTGTGCGACACCAATGGAGGCAGCCTACCCAGCTTCATCGTCGAGGCGATCCGTGAATTGAAAAAGGTCACCAAGACCGCCATCGGCATCCACACCCACAACGACGGCGACATGGCGGTGGCCAATGCACTCGCCGCGGTCGAAGCCGGCGCCACCATGGTGCAGGGCACGCTCAACGGCTGGGGCGAACGCTGTGGCAACGCCAACCTCATCTCGGTGATTCCGGCCCTGCAGCTCAAGATGGGCCACACCTGCGTCCCCGAAGGCAACCTCAAGCGCCTGACCGAGCTGTCGCGCACGGCGAGCGAGCTGGCCAACATCCGGCCGCGCGCCCATGCACCCTACGTGGGCGCATCCGCCTTCGCGCACAAGGGCGGCGCGCACGTGGCCGCGGTCGAGAAGCTGGCCGCATCCTACGAGCACGTCACGCCCGAATCGGTGGGCAACCAACGCAAGGTCGTGGTGTCCGAGCTCTCCGGTCGCGGCAACGTGCGCATGGTCTCGCGCGATCTGGGCGTGGACATGCGCGGCTACGAGCCCGCCTTGCTTGCCCGCGTGAAAGAGCTGGAAAACCAGGGCTACCAGTTCGAGGCCGCCGAGGGCTCGTTCGAACTGATGGTCCGCCGCGCGCAGCCCGGCTACGCCGAGCCCTTCGAAGTGCTGGATGTGGTCGTGATTTCAGAGCAGAGGCGCGGTCGCGAGATGTTCGTGGAAGCCACGGTCAAACTGAAAGTCGGAAACGAGGTCTCGCACGTGGTGGCCGAGGGTGCCGGCCCGGTGGACGCCATGGATCACGCCTTCCATAAGGCCCTCGACCCGCACTTTCCACTTCTGCGCGAGGTCCACTTGACCGACTTCAAGGTGCGCATCCTCGATCCCGAGGCCGCCACCGCAGCCAAGACCCGCGTGCTCGTCGAATCGCAAATGCGCGGGGAAAGCTGGAGCACCATCGGCGTGTCGCAAAACATGATCGAGGCCAGCTGCGAGGCCCTGCGCGATGCCCTTGAGCTGCCGCTGATTCGCGCCGCCAAGGCTGCCAAGCCGTCGTAGCGGAGTTAGAGCAGAATAGTTTCGGCGGCCTGACCTTTTCCCAAAATTTCCGTCGGCTGATGCCGTGCTGATCACCATCAGCGGATGCCGCGACGCCGCTTATTGGGACCTCCCCGGCAAGCTGTCCGTAGCCATTCCAGCAGGGATTGCGCGGCGCATGCTGGGCACTCGGCCGCAGCTACGACCATTCCAGTCTGATTTTCCGACCTGAGCAGCCACGTAAAACGCCGCCCTGACGCCGAATAGTGGCGCAGTCGTCCCCGCGCCGCTAGCAGCCATTGCCAATCCACGAGCGCTGCTATCCGCTTTTCGGACTCAACTTTGCGGGGACCCACCGAAACTCCTCACGATTGTATTTCATCGGTAATTTTCGTTCCGGGTTCCTGACTTAGAGTTATGCTGCGCGCCGCACTCGGACTGCTTGAGTCCCTTTGTTCCACCAGAGGTCCTGGACAGGCCTCGTACCCCACAACTTCTATCGTGTTGCTCGTCGCCAAGAGTATGAAGATAAATCGGATATTTCGGACCTTTAAGGTCATTATTCGTTACAACTTTCACGATCCCGTGCTACTTTTTCCACGGCAACTGCTTCGCCCAAGGAGAGGAACATGAATCGACGGTCTTTTGTGAGTCCCCTAATTTCAGCCGGTCTCGCGCTCTGTCTCGCAGCCTGCTCGGGCTCGGACGGCAAGAACGGTAAATCCTGCATGGTCAAGACGGACAGTACCGGTGCATCCATTCTGTCTTGCGATGATGGAACGTCCGTCCCCATCACCAGCGCCCCCAAGCTCGATGGTGGCGCCACAAGTTGCACCATCCAGGCGCCTGACGGTGGTGTGAAGAAGATCGTCTGCCCCGACGGCACGGAATACGTGCTTCCGAGCAGCAGCCCGACCACCACAACCGGCTCGGCGTGTAGCGTGGTCAGCAATGGCGACGGCACCAGCACCATGACCTGTCCGGGCGTTGACGGCGGCGCGGTCACCAGCACGGTCAAGAACGCGCTGGTCAACTTCGCCAATCTGAGCGCGGATGGAATGGCGGCTCTCGATCTCAGGGTCGAGCTCACCAGCGTCACCGTCCCCGCCACGGGCAAGCCCGTCGTGGCCTTCCGCCTGCTCGACAATGCCGGTGGCAACGTCGTCGCCGGTCTCCCGCCGGCGGATCTGCGGGTTGCACTGCTCAAGTTGGTTCCAGCCACCAAGGGCGGCAACGACACCTGGGTCAGCTACATGGCCGCCAACGCCACCAGCGTGGCCAGCACCGAGACCGCGGCCGCAACGGCAAGCGCGACCAGCGGCGCTCTCGTTGACAACGGCGACGGCACCTACGTCTACACCTTCGCCAAGAACGTGGCCGATCCAGCCAACGCCGGCACGACCTACGATCCCGTCGCCACGCATCGTTTTGCCATGCAAATCTCGCAATCCGCCAACGGGTTGCAGGTGTTCGCGCCAGTAAACGTGGTGAAGGATTTCATCCCGGCAACCGGGGCGGACGTCACGGGCAAGAACGACAAGGTCGACGGTGCTGCCTGCCTAGAATGCCACAGCTCGTTCCGCGCTAAGGCTGGCGGAACCGGCGCCTTCCACGGCGGTAGCCGTTACGATGTTCGGATCTGCGCGGCCTGCCACAACGATCAGCAGCGCTACCAGGCCATCCCCGGAACCGGAACAACGCCCAATGTTGACCTGGACGCGCCTGGTGTCGTGGATCCCACGACCTTCGCTTGGGCCGGCAACGCGGTCATGATCAATGGCGAAGCTTTCCCCAATCTGCCGGTCTGGATCCACAAGATCCACATGGGCGAGCAGCTCACGCTCACGGGCGGCAGCTACACGGGCGTGCCCAAGCCCTACGAGACCACCTACCCGCAGGATATCCGCAACTGCGACAAGTGCCACCGATTGCCAGCGACGCAGGCCGGCAATTTTGCCACCAAGCCAAGCCGGCGCGCCTGCGGCTCCTGCCACGACGGCGTCAGCTTCGCCGCCACGCTGCCCGCTGGTCGTGTAGCGCACACTGGCCTCGCACAGACCGACGACTCGAAGTGCATCGCATGCCACCCGGCCGCCGGAGCCAAGAACACTCTTGGTATCGGCATTCTGGATGCGCACGTCGCCATCGCGCCGCCGGATCCGACCGCTAGCAGCGCCAACCCGAACACCAACATCGGCTACGTGCCCGCCGCCGGGGCGCAGCCGACTGGCGCCATACAGCTCGGCTATAAGGTGAAGAGCGTCGTCCGCGATGCCAACAAGCATCCCAGCATCACGTTCCAGTTTGTCGTCAACCCGACCAGCACCACGCCCACACCGGTGGTCTTCAACACCTACGTGGCCGGCACGGTCACCGAGTTGATGGACGGATTCGTGAATTCGCCAAGCGCCTACTTCGCCTACGCCGTCCCCCAGGACGGCATCAAGGCCCCAGCTGACTTCAACGTCACGGCCAGCGGTTACATCAAGACTATCTGGAACGGCACCGCCACTGGCGCGGGCGCCGGAACCATGACCTTCGATGCGACCACGGGCTACTACACCATCACGCTCACGGGCGTCACCATACCGGACAGCGCGGTCATGCTGACCGGCGGTATCGGTTATACCTACAGTGCGACGTCCTCGCCGCCGCTCACGCAGATCAACCTGCCGGCCTACCCGTACGGCGATTCCACCGTGATCAAGACCTGCGCCACAGGCCTGAAGTGCGGCGGTCTCGTGGTCACTGCCACGGACGTTTCCATGGTAGCAACCG
>OBLT010001247.1_pt1 | contig 16314 bp, 8 predicted proteins | sample 1518721 | NCBI WGS metagenome assembly OBLT01 (sample SAMEA3539307, study PRJEB22396) | soil metagenome | biome: tundra; feature: field; material: soil | place: USA | collected 2010-05 | depth 0.15 m | reverse complement strand
GCCACGCTCTGGCTCGGTGCGTTGCTGGCGGTGGGCAGGCTCTTTGGCGATGCGCTCCGCCGCGACCCCAGCCTGCTGGACTGGGCCGGCCGGTTCTCGGGCGCGCTGCTGGTCCTGGGCATTCTGGGCTTCTTAGTGGGGCGCGTCGTTCGCCGCCGCATGGTTCTCAAGCAGTTGGTGGCCGCGCGGCTGGAGCCGGAAGAGTTGAAAAAACAGCTCGATGCCGGTGAGCCGGTTTACATCGTGGACCTGCGCCATCCGCTGGAGCTGCTGCCGGACCCCTTCACGCTGCCCGGCGCGCTCCATTTCTCGCCCGACGCCCTGGCCGCGCGCCACCTTGAGATTCCCCGAGACCGCGACATCGTGCTCTATTGCACCTGCCCCAGCGAAGCTACCGCCGCCAAAACCGCCATGACCCTGTACAAGCTGGGCATCGAGCGCGTGCGCCCCTTGCGCGGCGGCTTCGACGAGTGGAAGCGGCTGGGATTCCCGCTGGATGCGGTGCCTATGGCTAATCCTTCGTGAATCCGCCTAAACCCATTAAGCTAGAGGGACGAGCGCGACACCTGCAGCGCTGGATGCAGACTGGGGCATACTTATTCCCATGGAAGAAATTCAGGATGACGACATTGAGCCAGTACCTCCAACCGCCGAGCGTGTAGCGGCGCGAGCGATGGTTCTATCGGCCGTTTCGTGCCGTGGGGCCATCGAGACGGATGCTGAGAAGCCCGGTGCGGAAGAACTGCGCAAGCGAATATTGCCTTGGATTGAGCGTATTGGCGCTGCCAGTGAATTGGAGCGAGCCGAAACCTCTCTGATTGCGACGCCCCTTGGCATGTTGGACCAAAAGGCTAGGTTCAATGCATCCTGGCAATCCGAAGGGATGGCTGTGTTAGCGTGGGCTCTTCATTGCGCGGAACTCCCACCCGTTCACGTTCAGTGTGAACCGGCCGATACCGCCAATGCTATGGGATTCCTTGAAGATCGCGAGAACACGCCGCTGCACGATCCGCGTTTGCGCGACATAGCTGAAATAGAAAAGTGGGCAGATATGTATCTGACCCTGCACTGGCGCTTGCGATTGCTCGAATCGGATCCTGGCCCAAAGGATTTTGTCTCCTGCGTCGCTCGTTGCAACTGGGGACCACTTCGACTCGATGAACTCGAGCTGGTGGACAACGATATTGCCATTGATGGTGTGCGGATCGACAAACTCGATTACAACAAATATCGACAGACACTCAGCATCGTGCAGGAGCGTCATCAGGCGTTCAATTGGCTGCTGGGTCTTGATCCCGTCTACTCCGCCGTCACCACGGATACGTAACGTATCGCCTTCGTGAATTTCAGGCAGCCAAACGCCGTAGTATAAAGGGGGAAGAATTAACCTCCCAGGAGCACCCCTAGGCCTACGACGATTTGCGCGACTGGATCAAAATCCTCTAAAAAGCCGGCGAACGTTCGCGAAGCGGTTCATCTGAGCGGCTACAGCCGTAGCGCACACCAGCCTGGCCTCTTTTTACCGCACAAACGCGGGCCATCCCATCACGCTCTATCCTTTGCCCGATTCTTCCAACGGACAGCAGCCTGCCGCGCTCATTATTACCAACGGCTACCAGACGACCCCCAACCAGAATGGATTCTCGCTCGCACCGGAAGGCGATTTTGCGCTCACCGTGGACGGCGCGGCGGCGAATGTTCCAGTGACGATGCTCTGCGGCATGACGGGTACGGAAACGATCTCCGTTCTCCACTATGTTGAAAATCAGTACCCCGGCTACAGGTTGCGCTTCTTGAGCCAACGGCCCGCCCTCACTCCCGTTTTCCCGCTGCTGGCGTACTCGCCGATCAGCGCGCCCATCGATCCGATTCTGCTCGCGGCGGCGGGCGACGACAATCCGCTGAACGCGCTCTACGGCAAGCTCAAGGACAAAGAAGGGCAGGAGATCAATCTTGTCCCCGACATCCTGAGCAGCGACAGCGGCACGATCGCGAAGTTCATCCTGAATTTTCTGGCGAATTACAGCAGTGTTCTCTCCCTTAAAGTCGACAAGTTCCTGCCCGCCGGAGAGCCCCCGAATGTCACTTCCATTACGCTGGAGGGGCCGTCGACGGTATTCAGCAAGATCAATGTCGATTGCGTTCTCACAGCGGTATTCACCGCGCCCGATAACCAGCTCACCGCGGACTTCACCTTTAGCAGCGATGCCTCCTGGAGCCTGGAACAGGCGCCGTGGATTGTTCTGGGCAGCCCCTTTGTTCACATACTCGTGCCCAATGGCAAGCTTCCCGTTGCCGCCAGCATGGGCGGATACTACCCGGCGTTGGAGTCGGAGAATCCGCCCATCACCGCCAGGCTGGAAATCTCGGTGAACAACGAGAGCACATGGGGCGCATCGATCGAATTCGAGCAGAATTTCCCCGGCATCTCCACCGCGTTCCAGATGGCGACCAGCCTCAATCTGGTGCAGATGCTGCCTCCGCCGTTCAATGTCCTTGCCGACCTGGGGATCAGCAACGTCGACATGCAGTACGACTTCAAGAACAAGGTTCTGCAGTCGATCGCAATCACGGCGCAGAGCAACACGCAGAGGCTGAAGCTCTTCAACACGCTGGCGCTGAGCAACATCAAAGTTTCCACCCTGGTGCTGGCGCCCACCACCACGCGCGAGTTGGTGGTGAGCGCGAGCGCCGACTTCTCGATTGGCGCAACCAACCCCGCCGTCATCGGCCTGTCAGTCGCCTATCCCGGTTTCACCCTTCAGGGCAAGCTCTCCCAGGGAACCATTACGCTGGACAATCTCTTCAGCACATTCCTGCCATCCGGGTATGAGTTGAACCTGCCCTCCGCGCCATCGATCGATCAGTTCTACTTTACTTACACACCGGCCACCGATTACCTGGTGGTCTCGCTGAATCTGAACATCGAGTGGACCTTCACATTTTTCAACAAACAGCTCTTCAAACTGGAGAACGTCGGCTTCGAAATCACGCGGCAGAAGGGCGCCAACTCCGGATTCATCACCGCGAACACGATGCTGCTGCAGATCGGCGTGTCGATCGGGGCCTACTACCTGGGCGCAGGCAACTGGCGTTTCCAAGCCAAACAGACCAGCGGCGTGGTCGATCTCAACGCTCTGCTGCGCGAGTATCTGGGCGACAACTGGATTCCGCCCATCACCTTCCCGCAACTCGCGGACTCAGCCTCACACTGGATTGGGAAAACGGAAAGGCAAGCTCGTTCGAGTTCACCGCAAAGACTGCCAAGCCGTGGACGCCGATCTCCGTACTGCCCCAGGTGACGGTCACCGGCAACGCGAAGGTCGGCTACAAATTCTCCCCGGAGGAGGCGCAGTCCGGCCGCTTCGAGTCGGGCATGAGCGCGCTTGCCCCGGTGGAGGCGGCTTCCGCGCAACCGGGCCGCTATCCGCTGGCGCGTCGCCTGGCGTGGCAGACGACTGTGCCTGTCACTCTGCCGCACCAGGAAGCGGCGCCCTCGAACCCGCAACCGAGCATCTGGCAATTGCCCGACCCGCTTATCGACCTGCCCGGTTCTTCCGATGTGCTGCCCCGATTCAGGCCGGTGCTTGCACGCACCGACGCGGCCACCGGCAATACCAGGGAGCAGGCGGTCAATAACTTCGGCTTCGGCACGCTGATCAGCTTCTCGCTGCGCCGCACGGCCGCGGCCCCCGGCGCCACTGCCTCCTCGCGGTTCTACGAACTGATCGGCGCCACGCAGAGCGACACCCTGCTGCTCGAGCGCCTGCTCGATCGCCTGGGCTCGAACGACAGCAGCTTCCAGCAGATGGTCCTGCTCTATCCGCCGGCGAGTACCGGCAGCAATGCCACAGGCTGGCAGTCCGACGACCAATCCGTCTCCAACGGCCAGGCTGTCTCGTTGATGGGCATCGGCCAGGTAAATCTCTCCACCGAGACGCATCCGCCCAGCGGCCTTCTGCTGGATGCGCAATTGGCGTTACTTGCCACTGCGCCTCTGCCCAACGTGATCAACACGCCTACGGAATTCCTGCGCCTGTTGTGGGAAGCCAGCATCACGCGGTCGGGCGGTTTCTATCTCAGTTATACCACCGGCATCGGCGGCGGCGGGCAATTGCAGGGTCTGCCCGATCGCATCTTCTCCAACGGCGACGTTGCCCAGGTGGCCGTGCTCTCGCTGTACAAGGTCGACGCGCCGCACTCGGCGAGCGGGATGATTCTCGCCGGTCAGAGTGTAGCGGAGTACATGAACGTGGTTGCGACCAATGAGCCGCTCGACCTGAGCGATGCGGCCTTTATTGCCGAGGCCGTCGAGGTGGCTGCCGAGACCCGGCTTACCACCGCGGCCGACACACTCGCGTCGCTGGCTGCCGCGTACTACACCGACATAAGCGTCCTGGTTGCGATGAATTCCACCGCGGCCCTCAACGGCTCTGTAACGGTCGCGGGCGGACGCTACGAGGTTCCTCCCGGCAGCATCTCTCCGGGCGGCGATCTGAACGCCATCGCGGCGTACTTCAACACCACGGCGCAGGCCATCCAGAACGCCAACCCGCACCGCACATCGTGGCCCAACCCGCTGCCCGACTACACCGGCTTGATCCTTCCGCCCATCATCGTCAACATCGGCGCCTGCCCTGGCGGCAATACGTGCGCAAGCCTCTCCGCGTACTACAACGCGCCGATTCCCGCCATTGCGGCGGCCAACGCCAGCGTTCCCGGCTTCTTCGCTGCCGGGCAATCGCTGCACGCGCTGTCCGGCCCCATCACGCTGTCGCCGCTGGTTCAGGCCGGGGTTGCCGGGTTCACCGCCACGCGCACCGCGCCGGCGCCTCTGCCCGCTCCCAAGGATCCGAACTTCAACCAGTGGGGCAGTCTCTACCTGCAGCATATGTATAACCTGCTGGGCTACCGCGTGGCCGACAATCCCGATTTCCGGCGCAGCGCCTGGGGATTGCCCGCCAGTCCGGTTCTGCCGCAAGGGGCTCCGGTGGACGACAAGATTCAGGCTCCCACGCTGGCTGCTTCCGGAGATGAATGGATCTACACCCGCACACTGCCCTATCCCTCGCTGGTCCAGAATCCGCCGCAGGCGAGGGCCGCTGGGCTGCCCTTGCCATCCGAAAGCCCCTACCTCGGCGTGGGCGGGTTGCTGCAGTTCGATCTTGCCTGGCAGGACATCTTCGGCAATCGCATCCTCAGCGAGCTCACGCGTCCGCAAAGCCATGCCGATCTTCCGGCCAGCCCCCCTCTGAGATCGCGGGCTACACCGATAGTCTGATCGGGCTCGCCCAGTGGCCGGGTGTTGCCAATGCCTTCCGCGTAGTGCCTGACAGCAACAAGCAGCCCACCCTCGAACTGCTGCTCGCCTTTGATCAGAGCCAGTTCACATCGTCCGATGCCGCATCGCGCGTGCAGCACGCCATCGCTGTCTTCAAGCAGGTTCTCTTCCAACTCGGCGACCCCAATGGCGTTCAGATAGGGCTCTCCACCAGCCTGTTGCCCGGCGCGGAGTCGCTGTTCAGCCCGGCCAATGCGCAGGCCCTCATTGCCTGGGTAGAAAGCATCTATCAGTGGCTCCAGAGCCTTATTCCGGGCGAAACGGTTGTGGCGTTCACTCCCGAACTCACCCTCACCGTCCCGTTGGATATCGCAAAGCTGAACCAGGGACAAATCTTCCGCGTCACTGCCGGTCTGACGATCGGCCGCAACCCGTATCTCGTGGAAGGCCAGCTCAGCACGGCCTCCGGCGTCTCGTCCATCACCGCGGTGCTCGCGCCCTGGACCGGTCCTCTGACCGCCAACTCTGCCGAGCTGGACAACTACAACTACTGGCGCACGTTCAATGGGAAGCTGCAACCCGTCACCGCGGACTCGGTACAACGCGATATCTCCGCGTTCTCCAACGCGTTCACGCAGGCGTTCGCCAGCCTCAAGGGCGTCACGCTGCACATCGCCACGGGCTCTGACAGCAACTCCTTCAGCAATAGCGCGCTTAACAATCTGTGGGCCGTTCAACTTGGCGATCCGCAGCAATCGACCGCCATTTCGTACAAGATCGGCAACCCCGGCGCGCCCCGGCAGTTTGCTCCCCGGCCCATCTCCAACCAACTGGTCTCCCGCGCCGGAACCCAGATCATTTCCTACGAGACCGGCAAAGTCATCTCGCCCACCGGAGCTTTCACTGAGCGTTCCTTCGCCGGCATCGACCTCGATCAGTGGATGCAGTCCACTCTTACGCAGATCGATGCGATTCTGACTCCTCGCTACTTCGCGCCGGCACTGATTCTTCGCCACAAGAGCACCGGGCGCGACGCGCTGCAACTGTTGCTCGATGCGAAAAAGGCGCTTGCCGGCGCGCTCAAAAAGGCGATGGTGCCCGTATTCAAGGACGAGACCGGCGTAACGCAGAGCGAGAAGGACGCAATCCAGGAAGCCTTCTACCAGTCGATGCTGGGGATGCTCACCGGGTTCTACGCGGTGAAAGCGGGCATTCAGTTCGATTCCACCGTGAATGCCGCCATCGCCAGGAACCCCGGCGAACTCAAGCCGCCGCGCCTGTACGGCGATGTAGCGATGAAATCCCCTGCGGACAACATCGATCTCGGCGCCGCGCCGCCTAACAACATTTCGCTGTCTTCGCCCAAACTTAACCTGGCTTTTGCCGGCAGCGATCCCGCTTCGCACTACCTCAGCATGCTCCTCAGTTCCACCACCACGGCCGAAGGCAGCGTGACGCTCAACCTGGAGTACATCTGCCAGTACGTTGAGCACAAGATATCCAGCCTCCCCGGCATTCAAGGCTACGAGCCTTCCACCTGGCTGAGCTTTGCCGATAATCCGAACGATCCCGACTCGCCATGGCCGCTGAACAGCATCCTCGGCCAGTTTGAGGTGCCGCTGGTGCTGCGCGCCTTCCCGGCGACACCGACGCTGGTGCTGCAGCAATCCGCGCACCCGGCTCCATCCGACTGCTACAAGCCCCTGCTTCGCGGGAATCTGCCGCACCTCAATCTGAAAGCCGGCGACAGTTGCAGCGAACCTGGCAACTACAACCCGCTGGCCTCCGCAACCACCTGGAATTACGGCTTCACCTGGTCGCTCCCGGTGCATACGCTGAACGATGCGATCCACGGCGAGATTCGCTTCAACAACAAGGTCTCCCGCATGCTCGCGGCGGACGCGCCTTCCCGCGATCTCTTCGACAACCTCGCCGAGTTCACCACCGTATTCCCGGAGATTCAGGCCGATCTCGATACATACCTCGCGCCGCTCGATGTGGGGACTGACGACCCCACGCAGATCGGCAATGCCCAAATGGCGCTTGAGTCCGCCGCGGCCATCTCGCAGTGGATTGCGGATACCGCGGGGGCCCTCTTTGCTGGCCTTCTTCTCACGGGTGGCAAGTCCAACTCGGGTACGCCCTACCCCTTCACCGTTTCGGAGTCCTCGATCACAGTAACGAAGGACAAAGTCGATGTACCCGGCGTTCTGTGCGTAACCGTGACGCTGCCTGCCCCGCCGCCGTCGAATGTAGGCTCTCCGATGATCCAGATCCAGCCGGATTACTCCTGCCATCCGTACGGTCAGCCCGACAGCAAGACGTTCAGCTTCGTCTATACCAACGCCGCAGGCGATTACCTTCTGGCCTCCCAGGCGGCGAAGATCGCCGAGCGTACGTTTGTACTGCCCAGCCTCGACATTCTGGAGCACCAAAACGCCGAGGTCTCCGTTTACCTCACGCGCAACGAGATTCTCGCCGGCCGGAAGATCGCCGACGCCTTCGTCTACACCACCCCTACCGTCTCTTTTGCCGATCCGTTGCTGCCGACGCTCACCAATGACAAGCCCATCGATCTGGCAACCATCAACGCCATCGACGGCAACACACCGGTCACGCGCTCGCTCTCCTGCCAGCTTTCTGAGCTGTACCAGGTGCTGTTCCAGAACTCCGGGACGAGTTCGGTCACGCTGTCGCTCACGGCGTATTACGAGTACGCGCCCAGCAGCCAGGTGCCCAGCGTGCGTCTGCCCGTTTATCTGATGTCGCCCACGCAGGTGGCAGTGCGTGACAACGGCGCCGGCGCGAAGCTTGCGGGCATCATCAGCGAACAGGCGCTGGGATGCGAGAACTGGTATCGCTCCCTGCAGCCTTCAACACTGAATGCACAGTTGCAGTTCGACCTGACCATCATGTCTGACCTGACGCAGCAGCCTATGCCGATTCTGCATCTGTCTTCTCTCTTCGTGCGGCTCGAGAACATTGATCCGCCCTTGAGCTGACGTTGCTACACGGCTTCGCTCCTCGAATCACCAACACGAGGAGCGAATTCGTAGCAAGATACGGAGTGCATCCGAGGCTGAAGAATGTCCAACATAACATGGTCATTAGTTGCCGTCCACGCCGGTTCTACCCTGTCGCCCAGCCCCAATGAGCGATAGTTTCGGCGCCAATCAGGCCGTCGCCATTCTTACTTCGCCGATGCCTCGCGATGCATCTCGAAAGGGACGCGCCGTCGCTGTTAAACTGGAACCACATGATCCTCCCGTTTGTCCGCGAGGTATTTGCGGAGCTGGAGCACTCTTCGGGGTTTGAGCGCGTACGAAGGCATCTGAGCCTGGGTGCGGGGCGGAGACGTGTGTCCGGGCTGACGGCGACGGCGCGGTCGCTGTATTTGCCGCTTATGGCGCGGGCGGCCAAGCAACTTGTGATTGTAGTGGTGGCCGACAACAAGGCTGCCGAGGCGCTGGAGCCAATGCTGCGCGCCGGGTGCGAGCTGACCGGCGCGGTGGACCCCGCGCAAGTGGTGCGGCTGCCGGCCCACGATGTGCTTCCTTTTGAAAACCTTTCCCCACATCCGGATGTGCAGGAGCAGCGGGCGACGGCGCTGTGGAAGCTGGCTACCGGGACGGTCGAGATTCTGATTGCGCCGGTGGAGGCGGCGGCGCTGCGGCTCTTCGACCGCGACTACTACGCCGGGCTGGCGGTGACGCTCAAGCGCGGCGAAGAGGTGGACGTGGAGGTGCTGACCGGGCACCTGGCAAGCGTGGGCTATATGCAGATGGACCTGGTGGAGATGCCGGGGCAGTTTACGCGGCGGGGCGGGATTCTGGACGTGTATTCTCCGGAGGCCGACCGGCCGGTGCGGATCGAGTTCTTCGGCGACGAGATTGAGACGATTCGTAAATTTGATCCGGAGACGCAGCGGTCGCAGTCCGGGCTGGACGAAGCGCAGTTGCTGCCGCTGACGGAGACGCCGGTGACCGAGCGCCTCTTGGCCGCCGTGCATGGGCGGCTGAGTCGGCAACGGGTGGAGTTGGAAGGCGCGGAAGAAGATGAGGAGATGGCCGCCGAGCTGGCGGCCGCCGGCGGTGTGAGCGTCTTTCCGGGGTGGGAGTTTTTTTCAGCGGTGGCCGGGGCGGATAAGTCGCTGCTAACTCTGCTGCCTAAGTGCGCGCTCTTTGTCGAAGAGCCGGCGATGGTGCGCAACCAGATCGATCGCTGGTGGAACAAGGTCGAACAGCGGCATGAGCGGTCGGCGATGGGTTCGCTGATAAGGCCCGAGGACATCTATCTGCGGCCTGAGGTGTTGCAGGCGGCGCTTGACGGGCACATGGGGCTCGACCTCGATCAGTTGGGCGTGGTGGACGTGCTGGACGAGGACACGACGCTGGGCGAGATCGAGCTGAACACGCGGCCGACGCTCAGGTTTCATGGGTCGATTCCGGCGCTGACCGAGCAACTGCGGGCGCTGATGACGGCGGAGACGCGGATTGTGCTGGCCGCGGCACACCAGGGCGACGTGGAGCGGCTGGCCACGGTGCTGCGCGAGTACCAGATTCCTTATAGGCTGGGCAGCCGCAATCCGCATCCCGGCGAGACGATGCTGGATGAGGGCAGTTACATGGCCGGCGATCTGCGCGTGCCGGTGATTGTCCGGACGCCGGTGGCCTCGGGAGTTAGTTTTCTGGACTCGAATCTGATTCTCTTCGGGGCGAACGACCTTTCCGACGACGCGGATGTGGCGGCGCGGCCGGAGCCGAAGCGATCGAAGACAGCGGCGTTTGTTTCGGACTTCCGCGACCTGGGCGTTGGCGATTACGTGGTTCACGTGGAGCACGGGATTGCGCAGTACCAGGGACTGAAAGAGATTGCGCAGGACGGGCTCTCGGTGGAGTTCATGATCCTGGAGTTTGCCGAGCAGGCCAAGTTATATGTTCCGCTGACTCGTCTGGATTTGATTCAGAAGTACCGCTCGACGGACGCAGGGCCGGCGCCGGTGCTGAACAGGCTGGGCTCGCAGCAGTGGACCAAGACCAAGGCGCGGGTGCGCAAGGCCATGCAGGATATGGCCGGCGAGTTATTGAAGTTATATGCCGAGCGGACCACCGCGCAGGGAACGGCCTTCTCAAAGGACAACGAGTTTCAGCGGGAGTTTGAGGACTCGTTCGACTACAGCGAGACCGACGATCAGGTATCTGCGATCCGGGCGATCAAGTACGACATGGAATCGACGACGCCGATGGACCGGCTGCTTTGCGGCGACGTGGGCTATGGGAAGACGGAAGTAGCGATGCGGGCGGCGTTCAAGGCCGTGCAGGACGGCAAGCAGGTGGCGGTGCTGACGCCGACGACGATTCTGAGCTTTCAGCATTTTGAGACGTTCAAGCAGAGGTTTGCACAGTTCCCCATCAATATTGAGATGATCTCGCGGTTCCGCACGGCGAAGGAACAAAAGATAATTGTGGAACGCGTGGAGACGGGCCGGGTGGACATCCTGATCGGCACGCACCGGCTGCTCTCGAAGGACATCAAGTTTCAGGACCTGGGACTGCTGGTGGTGGATGAGGAACAGCGCTTCGGCGTGCGCCACAAGGAGCGGCTGAAGCAGATGCGGAAAGAGATCGATGTGCTGGCCATGAGCGCCACGCCGATTCCGCGCACGCTGCATATGTCGCTGGTGGGCTTGCGGGACATGAGTGTGATCGAGACGCCGCCCAAGGACCGCATGGCGATTCAGACCGTGGTGGCCAAGTTCGACGAGAAGATCGTGCGCTCGGCGGTCGAGGTGGAGCTGGAGCGCGGCGGGCAGGTGTATTTTGTGCACAACCGCGTGGAGTCCATTTACGAGATTGCCGCGAGGATTCAGGAGCTTGTCCCCGCGGCGCGCGTGGCGGTGGGCCACGGGCAGATGAGCGAGACGGAGCTGGAGAGGGTGATGCTGGCCTTCATGCGGCACGAATACGATGTGCTGGTGGCGACGACGATCATCGAGAACGGGTTGGACATTCCGCTGGCCAACACGATTCTTATCAACAGAGCCGACCGGCATGGGCTGAGCGAGTTATACCAGTTACGCGGACGCGTGGGCCGGTCGAATCGAAGGGCATATGCGTATCTGCTGATTCCGCCGGAGAATGAATTGACGGAGATTGCGCGCAGAAGGCTGGCGGCATTGAAGGAGTTCAGCGACCTGGGCGCGGGGTTTAAAATTGCGGCGCTTGACCTGGAGCTGCGCGGGGCGGGTAACATGCTGGGCGGCGAGCAGAGCGGGCACATCGAGGCGGTGGGCTTTGAGTTATACACATCAATGTTGGAGGCCGCGGTGAAGGAGATGAAGGGCGAGAGCAGCGAGGAGCGGCCGGCGACGCAACTGAACCTGGGCATCGCGTTACGCATCGACGAGAGTTATGTGCCGGAAGAGAATCAGCGGCTGCGGCTCTACAAGAAGATTGCCGGGGCCACGAGCGAGGCGGCGGTCGCCGAGGTGCGCTCGGAGATGGAAGACCGCTATGGCGCGCCGCCGGACGCGACCGTGTACCTGCTGGAGGCGGCGATGGTGCGGCTGGAATGCGAACGGATGGGCATTTCGCAGGTCGATCGACGGCGCGGGGAGTTGCAGATTCGGTTCATGGAACATGCGGCGGTCGATCCGCAGCACCTGATGCGGCTGGTGGCGCGCAACGCCAAGCGCGGGGCGCAGTTCACGCCGCAGGGACTGTTGAAGTATCCTTTGACTGCCACGCGGTCCGACGAGGTTCTCCTTGAAGTGCATGAAGTGCTTGCCAGCCTGGCGCCGGCGCCGGTGATCGCATAGAAAGCCAGTCTCGATGAAGAGAGGAAATATGAAAAAGATTCTTACGTTGTTTGCGATTGGAGTTTTTATGGCTTCGGCGATCACTGCACATGCCGCGAAGGAGAACTGGAAGCAGCAGTTCGAGAAGGTCTCGGATGAGTACTTCGACCAGGTTTACTTTCACTATGGACCAACGGGCGGAACGCTGGCTGGCTATCACCAGTACGACGCGCAACTGGAGGATTACTCGCGGAAGAGTATCGATGCCGAGGTTGCAGATCTGAAGCGGACGTTGGCGAAGCTGGAGGCGATTCGCGGACAGAAAGATGAAGAATCGCACAGAAATGAGCCTCGTGCTGGGGACCCTGGATCGAGCGGAGTGCGATTCAGGGGGATCATTACCCCCGAAGGCAAGATTCGCGTGCTCGGGACACTGACTATAGACTCTGCCCTTTCTGCGGAGCAGGTTAAACGGCTTGAACAAAAAATCCAAACATTTCAATGTGAACCCAAATACTCCAATGTCCCGGTTGGCACGCCGAGAACGTTCAATTTTTATTTGTACGGCCTTTACGATCCGGTTGCCGCGGACCTGGAGGTCGTTGAGTCCAACATTCGCTCGCAGTTGTTGACTCTGGAAACGATTCGCCCATGGGAAAAGAATGCGGACAATTATTCGAGCACTTGCGCGAATGGGGCGTTCACGCTGATGGAGCGGAAGTTCGCTTCGCCGGACGAGCGGCTGCGGTCCTTAGTTGCGCGTGAGAAGCAGATGCCCGCGCTGCTGGTGGCTGCGCGCGTGAACCTCAAGAATCCGCCACGCGTGTACACCGAGATTGCCATCGAGCAGTTGCCGGACATTGTGAGCTTCTTTGAGCATGATGTGCCGCAGGCCTTTGCCGATGCTAAAGATCCGGCGCTGAAGGCTGAGTTTGCCGAGACAAATGCGGCTGTAATTGCGGCGCTGAACGGCTATCTCGGTTGGCTGAAGACGGATTTGCTGGCGAGGTCGAACGGGGACTTCCGCATTGGGGCTGAGGCGTTCTCAAAGAAGCTCCAATACGACGAGATGGTGGACCTGCCGCTGGACAAGCTGCTGGAGATCGGATGGGCCGATCTGCGCAAGAATCAGGCGCACTTCAAAGAGGTTGCGAAAGAACTGGAGCCGGACAAGGAGCCGAGCGCGGTGCTCGAGGAGTTGGGAGAGAATCATCCGGCGCCCGATCATCTGCTGGACGCCTTTCGCGCGACGTTCGACGGGCTGGTGAGCTTCATCCGCGCGCATCATATTGTGACCATTCCGTCGGATGTCAGACCGATCGTGGAAGAGACGCCGCCGTTCATGCGCGCCACGACCTTTGCCAGCATGGATACGCCGGGGCCGTTTGAGGCGCACGCGACAGAGGCTTATTTCAACGTGACGCTGCCCGATTCCAAGATGAAGCCCGAAGAGGTCGAGGGCTACATGCACTCGTTCAACGTGGGAACGGTGATTTCGACGGCGGTGCACGAGGCTTATCCGGGGCACTACATTCAGTTTCTGTGGCTGCCGCAAGCGCCGAGCAAGGTGCGGAAGCTGTTGGGGGCCAATACCGACGTGGAGGGCTGGGCGCACTACTGCGAGCAGATGATGCTCGACGAAGGATACGGCCAACCGGGCGCAGGAGCGAAGGATGAGCGCGAATCGAAGTTCCTCCGCCTGGGGCAACTGCAGGATGCGCTGCTGCGTAATGCGCGCTTCATCGTAGGCATCCAAATGCATAGCGGCAAGATGAGCTTCGACGAGGCCGTGGAGTTCTTTCAGAAGGAAGGCTACCAGTCGAAGGAGACGGCCATGGTGGAGACCAAGCGCGGCACCGGCGACCCCACCTATCTCTACTACACGCTGGGCAAGCTGGAAATCATGAAACTGCGCGAGGACCTGAAGAAGAAGCAGGGCGCGGCGTTCTCACTGGAGGAGTTCCACAATAACTTCCTGCGCCAGGGCTTTCCGCCGATCAAGATCGTGCGCCAGGCGCTGCTGGGAGACGATTCGCCGGCTCTGTAGGTATCCGGTCAGTAACATGGGCGTGCGCCGCCTTAACTTTTACCGAGATGAGGAAGATGGAATGAACAAACGGGTACGGAAGGCTGTTTTCCCCGCAGGCGGGTTGGGCACCCGGTTTTTGCCGGCCACCAAGGTGATTCCCAAGGAGATGCTGGCGCTGGTGGACAAACCCATCATCCAGTATGGGGTAGAAGAGGCGGTTGCGTCGGGGATCGAGCACATTATCATCATCACCGGGCGCGGCAAGGGCGCGATGGAAGACCACTTCGACCATAGCTTCGAGCTGGATGCGACGCTGGAACGGCGGGGCAAGCAAGAGTTACTGGCGGTGTCGCGCGGAGTGTCTTCGCTGGCGCAGATCAGTTATGTGCGCCAGAAGGAGCCGCTGGGGCTGGGCCACGCCGTGCTGTGCGCCAAGGAACTGGTGGGCGACGAACCGTTTGCCGTCCTGCTGCCGGACGACGTGATTGACGCCGAGGTGCCTTGCCTGAAGCAGATGATGGATGTGTTCGGCGAGAAGGGCGGTTCGGTGCTGGCGACGCAGACCGTCGAGGGGCCGGGAATCAGCGCGTATGGCGTGCTGGCCGGCGAGCAGGACCCCGATAACTGGCGGATATACAACTGCACCGGTATGGTGGAGAAGCCGAAGTTCGAGGATGCGCCCTCCAAGCAGGCCATCATTGGGCGGTATGTGCTGACGCCGCGAGTGTTCGAACTGCTGGAGCAGACGACTCCCGGCGCGGGCGGCGAGATTCAACTCACCGACGGCATCAAGGCGCTGCTGAAGGAAGAGAAGGTTTTCGGTTATACCTTTGAGGGCAAGCGGTTCGATGCCGGCGATAAGTTTGGAATGCTGCAGGCGACGGTGGAGTTTGCGCTCAACCGGGCCGACCTGGGGCCGAAGTTCCGCGAGTATTTGAAGGGGCTGGCGCTGTAGGGCGGTTCAGGCCTTCCACTTGATATTGCAGCCGATCGAGGGGCGCTGGTCTGTGGGCACGGGTTTGCCGGCGAGAACCGTGTCGATAGCGGCGCGCAGGTTCTGGCCGGTGACGGGGATGCCGTTGCCGGGGCGGCTCAAGTCGAACTGGCCGCGATAGACAAGGCGGAAGCCGGCATCGAAGAGAAAGAAATCCGGAGTGCAGGCGGCTTTGTAGGCATGAGCAACGGCCTGCGTTTCGTCATATAAGTAGGGAAAGACGAAGCCGTAGGTTTCAGCCTGACGCTTGAGTCCGGCGAGGCTGTCGGCTGGATGGGTGACGGCATCGTTGCTGCTGATGGCGACGATGCCGACGGGCTGGGAGGCGTAATCCTTGCCAAGCGCGGCGAGGCCTTTCTCAATGTGCTTGACGTAGGGGCAGTGGGCGCAGATGAACAGGACCAGCAGCGCCTTCTGGCCGCGGAAATCGTCGCGGTGGACGGTCTTGCCGGTGACAACATCGGTCAGAGCAAAGTCAGGGGCGGTGGCGCCCAGTTCCAGCATGGTGGATTCGGTAAGTGCCATTGCAAATCTCCTTCAAAACTCAGTAAGTTTGTCCGATGTTAGAAAAGTCCGGTCTGTCGTCCCGGCATGGCGAGGCCGAAGTGCTCATAGGCTAGGCGCGTGGCCACGCGGCCGCGCGGCGTGCGGTCGAGGAATCCGATCTGGATGAGGAACGGCTCATAGACCTCTTCGAGCGCGTCCTGCTCCTCGGCCAGGGTTGCGGCCAGCGTGCCCAGGCCTACGGGGCCGCCGTCGTACTTCTGGATGATGGCGAGCAGGAGCCGGCGGTCGATTTCGTCGAAGCCGTGGGCGTCCACTTCGAGCATGGTGAGGGCGGCGTTGGCCGTGGCGCGGTCGATGATGCCCGAGCCACGGACCTGAGCGTAGTCGCGGACGCGGCGGAGCAGGCGGTTGGCGATGCGCGGAGTGCCGCGGGAGCGGAGGGCGATCTCGGCGGCGCCGTCCTGGTCGATGGGAATCTGCATCACCTCGGCGGAGCGAGAGACGATGAAGCGCAACTCCTCTTCCGTATAGAACTCGAGGCGCAGCAGAATGCCGAAGCGGGAGCGGAGCGGTGAACTCAGTAGTCCGGGCCGCGTGGTAGCGCCGATGAAGGTGAAGGGGCGAATCTCCATGACGTGGGTGCGGGCGGCGGGGCCCTGGCCGATGATGATGTCCAGCTTGTAGTCCTCAAGGGCGGTGTAGAGCTT
>OBLT010001246.1_pt1 | contig 16324 bp, 9 predicted proteins | sample 1518721 | NCBI WGS metagenome assembly OBLT01 (sample SAMEA3539307, study PRJEB22396) | soil metagenome | biome: tundra; feature: field; material: soil | place: USA | collected 2010-05 | depth 0.15 m | reverse complement strand
TTTCGCCGCCAAGGTCGAAGGCGAGTTCAATAAGATGATCGATTCCGTCACCGGACTGCCGGTTGCGTAAGGGATGAGCATGGCCGACAAATCCACCAAAGCCGAGAAAAACAAAACCGTCGAGACACTCACTCACGAGGAGGCTTCGAGAAAGAATATCCCGACCGCTGAATTCCAATCTGTCATGCGCAAGGACGAGCAAAGCCCCATCCGTGTCGCGTATGAGCGCCGCAATCGCGACCTCGACCCGCAACTCGTCTGGCGCGGCAAGGATGAGCAGGATTGGTCCGACCTGGTCACGCATGCGCCGCCGCTTTACATCCAGGAAAAGGTTCACCCCAAGGTCCTGATCGATGATCTTGTCCGCCGCAGCAAGGCCGGGCAGCAGGATGCCGACGATCAATTCAATCTCTTCGCCGATTTCAACGGTCTCCCCGACAGCGACGCCAAGACCGAGTTCTATCAGCACGACGCCAACTGGACCAATCGCATGATTCTCGGCGACAGCCTGCAAGTGATGGCTTCGCTGGCGGAGCGCGAAGGCTTGCGCGGACAGGTCCAGTGCATCTACATCGACCCACCCTACGGCATCAAATTCAATTCTAATTTTCAGTGGTCTACGACGAGCAGGGATGTGACCGACGGCAAGGTCGACCAGATCACTCGAGAACCGGAGCAAGTGAAAGCATTTCGGGACACATGGCGCGATGGGATTAATAGTTATCTCACATATCTCCGCGATCGGCTTACTGTCGCGCGGGATTTACTAGCCGATTCTGGCGCTATTTTCGTGCAGATCGGCGACGAAAACGTGCATCGCGTGCGCTCGGTTATGGACGAGATTTTAGGAGAGTCGAACTTCGTATCCGAGATCGTCGTCGATAAGACAAGTGCGCAAACAACCGACTACGTGTCGAGCACCTGCGACTTTGTCCTGCTCTATGCCAAAGAAAGGGCCAAGCTCAAATACAGAGAGCTTCTTCGAGGCAAAGGCGGTGACGAGAGCATCCAACGCGAATACCGAAGGTATCGCGATGAGCGAGGGGAACTCCACATAATCGAAGCCGATGATGCCACGCATTGGGAAAAAAGGAGCCAGGAAGTCAAGCTGTATCGGCAGGACAATATTGTCTCTCAACGGCCGCCCGGCGATTTCCCGGTACCATTTCAGGGGCGAGAGTTTCGCCCGATTACCGGGTACTGGAAAACCGGACAAGAGGGTATGCAGCGTTTGATCCGTGGAGGTCGAATCGAACTTCGCGGCAAGATGTTGAGCTACGTTCGATTCTTCGACGACTACCCAGTGTCTCGGAGAAGTAACTACTGGGGAGACACTAAATTCTCCAGCCGCTCTGAAGAAAAGAACTACGTCGTTCAAACCTCAGAGCGTGTCATTGAGCGTTGCATCTTGATGGTGAGTGATCCTGGTGACCTCGTACTCGACCCGACGTGCGGTTCCGGAACTTCTGCTGCCGTAGCCGAAAGGTGGGGACGGCGTTGGATCGTGATTGATACATCACGCGTGGCGCTTGCGCTCGCTCGGGTACGAATCATGGGCGCCCGGTACCCGTTCTATCTACTGGCCGACAGCCCAGACGGTCGTCGGAAAGAGGCAGAACTCACACAGTCGATTGCTTCCGACGCTCCGAGCTTCGGCAACATACGCCAGGGTTTTGTCTATGAACGTGTGGCCCACGTCACCCTCAAATTGATCGCGAACAACGCGGATATCGAGGTGATCTGGGAGAAATTCCAAGCCGTTCTCGAACCCCTTCGAGCGGAATTCAACTCCGCCCTCAAGCAAAAATGGGAAGAGTGGGAAATCCCTCGCGAGCCCGACGCCAAATGGCCGGACAAGACCAAAAAGCTCCACGCCGAGTGGTGGCAGCAGCGCATCGCACGTCAGAAGGAAATCGACGCCTCCATTGCAGCCAAAGCCGAATACGAATACCTCTACGACAAGCCCTACGAAGACAAGCGCAAAGTCCGTGCCGCTGGGCCCTTTACCGTCGAGAGCCTCTCCCCACACCGCGTCCTCGCCGTCGACGAAAATGACGAACTGATCGATCCTTCAACGAAATCCAAGACCGGGGACGAGCGCGACTTCGTCAAGATGATCCTGGAGAACCTCAAGACCGCCGGCGTCCAACAAGCCCACAAAGAAGATAAGGTCACCTTCTCCGCCATCACCCCATGGCCCGGCGACCTGGTCTGCGCGGAGGGCCGATACTTCGAAGGCGGCCCGGACGCCGGTCGCCAAAAGCGCGCCGCCATCTTCATCGGCCCCGAGTTCGGCACAGTCTCACGTCCCGATCTTGTCTCCGCTGCCCGCGAGGCCGGAGACGGTGGCTTCGACGTCCTCATCGCCTGCGCCTTCAACTACGATGCCCACTCCTCCGAATTCCACAAACTCGGCCGCATCCCCGTCCTCAAAGCCCGCATGAATGCCGACTTGCACATGGCCGATGACCTCAAGAACACCGGCAAAGGCAACCTCTTCGTCATCTTCGGCGAACCCGATATTGATATCCTGCCCACCGCGGATGGCCGCGTCCAGGTCAAAGTCAACGGGGTCGACGTCTTCCATCCCAACACCGGCGAAGTCCGCAGCGATAGCGCCGATGGCATCGCCTGCTGGTTCATCGACACCGATTACAACGAGGAGAGCTTCTTCGTTCGCCACGCGTACTTCCTGGGCGCGAACGATCCCTACAAGGCGCTCAAGACTACGCTCAAAGCCGAGATCAACGAAGAGGCCTGGGCCACGCTCCACAGCGACACCTCGCGCCCCTTCGACAAGCCTACATCCGGCCGCATCGCCGTCAAAGTCATCAACCACCTCGGTGACGAAGTCATGAAAGTCTTCCGCGTGAACTGAAGGAGCGTTCCTGATGGAATTCCGCATAGCCGACACCTTTACCGACAGCCTGGCACGCCTCTCGGGAGAGGAGCAGAAGGCCGTCAAGACTGCCGCCTTCGATTTGCAGCTCAACGCGGCTCAACCCGGCTTGCAATTCCATAGGCTTGACAAAGCCAAAGATCCCCACTTCTGGTCTGTACGCGTCAATCGCGATGTCCGCCTGATCGTCCACCGGACCGGAACCAGCCTCCTGCTCTGCTACGTCAACCACCACGACGAGGCCTACCAATGGGCCGAGCGCCGCCGCCTCGAAACTCACCCCAAGACCGGCGCGGCCCAACTCGTAGAGGTTCGCGAAACCGTGCAGGAGATTGTCGTTCCCCGATTCGTCGAGGTCACGCAGTCCGCGCCTCCCAAACCGCGGCTGTTCGCCGGGATCGCCGAAGATCGACTGCTCAGCTACGGAGTTCCTCCTGAGTGGATGAACGACGTCCGCAACGCCAACGAAGACACCCTGTTGACGTTGGCCGATCACCTGCCGACCGAGGCCGCCGAGGCGTTGCTCGAACTCGCCACCGGCACCACTCCGCAAATCGCCCAACCCGTTCCCTCAGGCGCCAATCCCTTCCAGCATCCCGACGCGCAACGACGTTTCCGCGTGATGCATAACACGGAAGAACTGGAACGAGCGCTTGACTATCCCTGGGACAAATGGACCATCTTCCTCCATCCAGCGCAACGCCAGCTAGTGGAGCGGGATTTCGCCGGGCCGGCACGCGTATCCGGCACCGCGGGTACCGGAAAGAGCATCGTCGCCCTCCATCGGGCTGTCTTTCTGGCCCGCGCGAATCCGGAGGCCCGCGTGCTTCTAACCACCTTCTCCGATGCGCTCTCCAACGCGCTCCTCACCAAACTCCGGCGCTTGATCGCGAATCAGCCCCGCCTGGGCGAACGCGTCGAAGTGCATTCCATTCATGCCATCGCCCAACGCCTGTATGAGCTGAATTTCGGCCATCCGCAAATCGCGTCCCGCGAGACGGTCCAGGAACTCATCGAGGAATCGGCGCGCACCGTCGAGGGCAACAAATTCTCCTTGCACTTTCTGATGTCCGAATGGGAGCAGGTGGTCGATGCATGGCAACTCGACACCTGGGAGGCCTACCGCGATGTCACGCGCCTCGGCCGGAAGACGCGCCTGAAAGAGAACCAACGCACCACTCTCTGGTCCATTTTTGACAAGGTTCGTTCGGGGCTTCAGGCAAAGGGACTGGTCACGCCGTCAGATATCTTCAGCCGTCTCGCCGCGCTCTTCCATCAAGGCCAACCTGCTCCCTTCCAATACATCGTTGTCGATGAAGCCCAGGACCTCGGCGTCGCGCAGCTTCGCTTCCTGTCCGCCTTGGGCGCGGGGCTCACCAACGGCCTTTTCTTCGCGGGCGATCTCGGGCAGCGCATCTTCCAGCAGCCTTTCTCCTGGAAAGCTCTCGGAGTCGACGTGCGCGGCCGCTCCTCGACCTTGCGAGTCAACTACCGGACATCGCACCAGATCCGCAAGCAGGCCGACAGACTGCTGGGTATCGAAATCTCCGACGTTGATGGCAACACCGAAAAACGCGGCGGTGCCATTTCGGTTTTCAACGGACCGGCGCCGGAAATCCTGGTGCTCAATACTCCCGCCGTCGAACGGAAAACCGTCGCCGATTGGCTCCGCGCGAAGGCCAAAGAAGGCGTCCAGCCGGGCGAAATCGGCATCTTCGTCCGCTCCGCCGCTGAACTTGGCCGCGCGGGTGCCGCCGCCGACGCTGCCGCGCTTCCGTTCCAGATCCTCGACGACCACGTGGAACCCCTCAGCAGCCGCGCTTCCATCGGCACCATGCATTTGGCCAAGGGCCTGGAATTCCGCGCCGTTGTGGTAATGGCCTGTGACGATGAGGTGATCCCGCTGCAAGAGCGGATCGAGTCCGTAGCCGACGATGCCGATCTCGAAGAAGTCTATAACACTGAGCGCCATTTGCTATACGTTGCCTGCACCCGTGCCCGCGACCACCTGTTGGTGACCGGCACTTCTCCCGCCTCGGAGTTCCTGGAGGATTTGCGAGTTTGAGCGAAGTGATCCTCAAAGACGGCCATTCGAAGCTTGATCGGATTATTCAGCGCTGGGGCCAGCGGGCGATCGAAATATCTGCATGCGGACGTCACTCGGGGATGCAGGGAACAGACTCGTAATGCCCGTCTGGGATAGGGCCCGGCGTGGGGGCCGTAAACCCGTCACCGATGGTCCCTGCCGAAGAGTTCTCGACTAGTGACTTGCTAACTCCGGAGATTGGCTTCTTCTCGCAAATTCGTGAAGAGCTCGTCGCCAAGTTCCTCTTCGGGCGGTAGTGGACGCAAGAAGTCTTCGGCGAGGCGATGCTTTCGGGCCATCAACATATCGAGTCGCTCATCGAACGACGGAGAAACTCGTCCAGACGGATCATGCAAAATCGGCAAGTAAACTGACACCTGCTAGTTCTTCGACCGCCTGATACGGTTCTATAAAACAATTGCACGCGGATTTGTTTGGGCTCACAATGGGGTATGTCGCGTGTGCCCTTGCGTGTTCTCGTCTCGTCACGGGATCAAGACGTACTACATAAATTACTTAGCAGCGGCGGCATCCAGCCCGTTCGAGTGGTGTTGCGAGCCTTGGCGTTACTACATTTGGCCGATGGAGATACCGCCCCAGCAACGGCCGCCTCGCTGAAAGCACTGACGCCGAAGGCGGTGCGCGTGATTGCGCACCGTTACGAGGAGGGTGGCCTAGACCGCGCCTTGCACGAGAAGCAGCGGCCAGGGGCATCATCGATTCTCCAGCCGGCGGAAAGGCAGCGGATCATCGCCATGGTCTGCAGCAATCCACCAGAGGGACAAGCCCGTTGGACAGTGCGATTGGTTGCGCAGGAAGCGGTCAAGCGTAAACTGGTCCCACGGGTGGGCCGTGAGACAATTCGCATTTTGCTCCAAAGCCACGACTTGAAGCCGTGGCGGGAAAAAAATGTGGTGCGTCCCAGAACTGGATGACGTCTACATCTCCAGAATGGAGGATGTTCTGGACACCGATGAGCGGCCCTTGGATGCGTCCCAACCGGTAATCTGTCGGCAATGTCTGGGAACCCGCCGGATCTCCAGTCTCGACTCCTTGCAGCGTGAAGCAAAGGCGTGGAACCGCCGGATAAACCGAAATCGAGTAACGATCCAGTGGGCATTCACCCGCCGGAAGGCCCGAGCCAAGTTCGATCACAAACCGAACCGTATCAGGCGGTCGAAGAACTAGTTGACGCGCTAAACGTAGCGCCTCTTCAACCGGCACAGTCCATGCGGCGCATCGCCTTCTACCAATTCCAGAATCAACGCGCTCGCCTCCCCGCCGTAAATCGCCGCGATGTTGGGGTGATTCAGCGACGCGAGCAGCTTGGCTTCGCGCCCGGCGTATCCATTGCGCTGCAACAGCGGCTGTTCGAAACCGACCCAGGACAGCGGAAAAAACATACTCCTTCATCTTCTGGATCCACAAGCCGAGTTTCATTTCCTTCGGTGGCCGTCCGGGCCAGAAGCGCTCAGATCGAAGGACGTTCTCAGAAGGCGAGGCGAAGCTCGAGTTGAATGCTGCGCATCGCCGCGGCACCGGTTGCGGCACCGAAGCCTGCGTTCTTCGGCAACTGGCGTCCCGAGGCGATGCTGCCGTCAGCGCTGAATTCACTGTTCTGCAGCGCCATGCCCGACGGGGTATTGAAGGTAGCCGTCGAGCTCCTGGCGTTGAGCTGCACCGCGTTCAGGGCGTTGAAGATATCCGCTCGGAACTCGAACCGTCGGGACTCCTGGAACTTCCAGAAGCGGAACCGCCGCACGACCGACGTGTCCACGTTATCGGTTGGACAGCCACGCATATTCAGGCGGGGCGACTCCATGCCCACGCTGCCGTAAGTCGGGCCTTTTACCACCGTACCATTGAATTGCGAGAGCGGATTGCTGGAACATCCGCTGCCGGGGCTGCCGCCCAGAGCCACCGTGCCGCCGAAGTCCGGAGAACCGGTGATGTTCACGCTCGATCCCTGGGAATTGTAGCCGTAGCCGAGGGTGTACGCCGTTCCGGAGGCGTAAGTCCAAATCCCGGCAAGCTGCCAGTCCTTGGTCAACTGATGAACGAAACCGCCCATGTTGCGGAAGCCCGCGGGTTCCCACACCGAGTTGAACTTCAGGAAATTGGGCCGGCGGTCGAGGGTGTTATTGAGAGCTTCCTATGCCGCCTGGCCCGACCACGGCGAAATGGTGCCATCGGAATTATGCACGTAGTGCTTGACAAGCCCGGTGTTGCCGGTGAGCGAGATGCCGTACGTGTAGGCGGCCGCAAACGAGAAGCCGTGGGAAAACCGGCGGTTCACGCTCGCCTGAATCGAATGATACGTGTCATGGAAGTCTGTCGTATTCTGTCCGATTGTTCCCAGACCGACGAACGGCCGCAGCAGGTTCGTGCTGTATGCCGAGGCCCCCGGATATGCCGGCGCGCCGAGGGTCGCATCCTGGTACTGTGGCAGATACGCAGTGCCGAGGGGAACCTGGTTCCAGTTTTGTACATCGCCTCCCTGCAACGCGCCGAGGCGGTTATAACCATGGTTGCCCACATACGACAGGTCTCCGGCCATATTCCAAGGGAGCGATTTCTGAACACCGACGTTCCACTGCAACGATGTGGGAACCTTCGCATTGTACTGAAAGGTGACCAGAGCCGGTACCGGCTGCGGGCTCAATCCGCCCTGGCCAAGCGTCGCCAGCGCGCCGTTGAATAGGTCGCTATCCGTCGCAGCCGGCGGATTGCCCGGAATCGAGAACACCGTATTGCCGTCCGGCCGGTCGTAGTAGATGCCGAGGCCGCCCCGAATCACCCAACTGCCTTTACCGGTCACGTCGTACGCCATGCCGAACCGCGGTGCGACCACCAGCTTTGGCCACGTGTAATCGGTGTTCGCGATTCCCTGACCCGCCGCTATGATCCCGTTCAGCGCAGTGCCGGTGCCCGGAATGGGAGTCCCGATCAGCGCCTGCGTGTTCGCCGCGCCGGCCGCGGTGACGATCTTGCCGGAACGAGGATCCATCGCGTTCCGTATATTGCCGGAACACACCGCGGCACCGTTGTTGCACCCGGGCACATAGAGGACGGGCGCCTGAGAGGCCTGCCACTTTTCGGGGAAAAAGTTCGACATCGTGTTGTTAATGTCGTACTGAGGCCCCTGATGCACGAAACGCATTCCGTAGTCCAGCGTCAGGCGGTTGGTCACCTTCCAGTTATCCTGGACAAAGGCTTCGACCTGGTTGTAGACCATATCGCCTTCGATGAATTTCGACGCCTGCAGGTACTCCGTGAAGACTCCGAGCGCCGCGTTCGAGTAACCGAAGCCGCTGTCGAGCGTATTCGTCGTGCTGTTGCCGAAATTCACGTACCCTTGGAAGCTCAGGTTCGCGATGCCGCCCGCGCCCGTGTTCTGCGCCTTGTAACTGTGGTTGAAGTAGCCCCCTGCCTTAAGCGAATGCCGCCCCACGATCTTGGTCAGGCTGCCCGCGACATCTTGCGTGTGGTTAACGTTCAACCAGCCGGGGAACTGCAGGTTCGGAGGCGCGGCTCCAATCAGGCCGCCCCAACCGAAGATCGGCGGAAGATTGACGGACGTGCCGTCCCAAAACACCGGCTTCTCTTTCTGCAGGACCTGGTAATCGTAATAAGACGAACTTACGACACCGGCCTGTGGATACAATTCGGGGAAACCGGGCAGGGATTTCAGACGGTTCGACGCCGAGTTCGTATCGAGGCCCCCGTTATTGCCGCCCGCCAACTGGTTCTTAATGCTTCCATAGGTCACTTCCACTACCGTCGTGGGTGGGTCAGCGGCCGGCGTTCGTTCATCCTGCCGGGCGGCGGGAGTCGGCGTCCTGAAGAATCATTTCCTCCTCCAACTTGGGATGGGCTGCCGGTAGCGTGGGAAAATCGACTTCCTGTTGCTTAGCCATGAAATGGCGACTCAACAAGTAGCACGATTTCAACGAGTTGTGGGCCGAACTGTAGTTAGGGCTGCCGACACTGCGAAATGCTGCCGTTTGCCGTTGGTCCTGACTGTCCAAGTTTCCGAAGCGACTGGCCGAGAAGCAGCCCAACTTGGGATCCAGCCACGGAGGATCAAACCACATCCTTTGAAAGATCGAGGAAGCTGGCTCGCTCGCGGCTTCCATAATCCGGGGAAGCAGAATGCCGGATCGCCGGGGCACCCTCAACCTGGGGCGACCTTGTCATTCCGCCACTCTATGCATTCAAAAGCATGGACGCCCTTTACACTCTTCGGATAGGAGCCGTATAATGTGACCGTGCCGCGGCTCCGGATTGCTGTTGTCCTCCTCGCTTCTGGCGTGGCTTCGGTCATGATTTGGGCGCAGACTCCTCGTGCCGATCTACAGGGCGCGCAACTGGGCGCCGCCGCGGAACACCTGCAACAGGGGAAAGCCGAACAGACGATCCGCGAGTGCAAGGGCGTGCTGGCGACGGATCCGCGCTCAGCGCCTGCGCACATGCTTCTGGCACTGGCGTATATCGCGAAGGGGTCGATTGACATGGTCGCCGACGCCAAAGCGGAATTGCAGCAGACGCTCGATATCGATCCGGAGCTTGTGTGGGCGCGCTTCTACCTGGCCCGGCTTTATCTCGACCAGGGATTGAGCGAAAAGGCCCAGGAGCAACTGGAGATCGGTCTGAAGCAAAGCCCTGGGTTACCTCATTTTCTTTCGCTGCTGGGTGAAGTCCGGCGCAAACTTGGAGATCCTGGCGCCTCTCTGGAGTTGAACCGCAAGGCTCTCGAGGCAGACGCCACAATGACCCCGGTGCATTATTTCCTGGCGCTTGCATATCTGGACCTGAAACAGGAACAGCCGGCGATAGCTGAGTTCGAAAAAGTCATCCACACGCCCTACGTCACGCCGGAGATGTACAACGCGCTGGCGTCTCTGTATATCAGGAAAAAGCAGTTTGCCGAAGCGGAAGATCTGTGCCGGAAAGCCATCGCGCTGAACCCCTCACGGCCCGACGCATACCTGAACCTGGCGCGAGTCTATAACGCCCAGCACTCGAGTGACAAGGCGCTGGAGGTTCTGCGCGCGGCACTGCCGGAGGGCAAGGAGTTCGCCGTGTCGGAGTATTACCAGGGATTGCAGGCGGATCTCGCGGTGGAGCGCGGCGCCGCGTACACGGCCAAAAAGATGTACTCTCTGGCAATCGACGCGTATGCGCGCGCGCTCGATTTCGATCCGCGCCGCGCCGTCATCCACCGGCGCCTGGCGGAACTCTATCTGCAGAAGGCAGACCCGGCCCGCGCCGCTCTGCATTCGAAGGAAGCGGACAAGCTCGAGAAAGGCCAAAGGTAGGCCTGGCGTTCCTTTGGATCGATCGTCCAGGTCTGACGGTCCTTCAGAACCGGATGCGGTGCAGCAGCCCGGGCAAGCTCGTTCTCCCTAAGCTTCCACGAGACGCCGTTAAGGTTTCCGCCGTAGGCCCCCAATCCGATGTCATCGAAGTACATGATTTTCTTTCTGCACAGAACACGATTTCGAAAAGCGTTCGGAATATGGCATCACAACGCAATGTTAACCGGGCTTGTTGGACAGGTGACCCAATAAAAAACCAACCGTATCATGAAAGCGCCAATCCATCAGGCAGTTTGGGCCTACTTCCTGTACTTGGCCCGGGCAGGGCGGCGCGCGATATTTAGGTCGGTATGCGCATGTTCCACGGGCGCTTCGGACCATAGGGGAAGTCGCATCCCGGGCGGCTGCCGATTCCGGAACCCCTGTGGATGGCTGCCGCGAAGGTGGCCAGGTACGGCAAAGCTAAAGTGGCTGGTCCCTGGCACCAAGGTCGAAAAGTCGGGCTGCTCGACCAACCCGGGTTGGCTGGTTCAACTGATTCGGGACGGGCGATCTGTTCGAAGCCGGGCTATTTAAAAGGGGAGGAAGCGTCATGTTGAAGCATGACGCCTCCTCCCCCAGAGTACAGATCGAGATCCAACTTAGAAGGCTATGCGGACCTCCAACTGAATATTGCGCGCAGTGACGGCGCCGTTTGCCGCGCCGAAGCCGGCGTTCTGCGGCAGCGATTTGCCCGCGAGTATGGCGCCGCTGGCGTCGTACTGGGGGTTCGCCAGGGTCATGCTCGTCGGGTTGTTGAAGGTAGCCGTTCCCTGGCGAGCGGTGATGGCCGCGGAGTTTAGTGCGTTGAAGATGTCCGCCCGGAACTCGAACGTTTTGGACTCTTTGAATTTCCAGAAGTGGAACTTTCGCACGATGGACGTGTCAACGATCTCGGTGGGGCAGCCGCGCAGGTAATTGATGCCCGACTCCATGCCCACGCTGCCGTAGGTCGGCCCCGTTACAGCCGCAGTATTGAACTGGTTAAACTGGTTGCCCGTACATCCGCTACCGAGGTTGTTGCCCAGAACCACTCTGCCGCCAAAGTCCGGAGAACCGGTTATGTTGACTTGGCCTCCGCCGGTTTGGTAGGAGTAACCGAGACTATAGGCCGCCCCCGATGCCGCCGTGAGAATGCCGGAAATCTGCCAGTCGCCCGTGAGCTGGTGAAGGAAAGCGCCTCTGCCTGTGATGCCCGGGATGTTCCAGGTGGTATTGACTTTCAGGAAATTCGGTGTGGGATCCAGCGTACTAAACAGTTTCTCGTACGCCGCCTCATTGGACCAGAGTGAGAGCGCGCCGTTCGTATACGTGTAGTGTTGAGTGATCCCGGTGTTGCCCTTGAGCGAGATCCCGCGGGTATAGTTTGCCCCGAGAGAGAACCCGTTCCTGAACCGCCGGGTGAGGCTTACCTGGATCGAGTGATACGTGTCATAGAATTCCGTCGTATTCTGCGAGATCGCGCCGAGGCCCTGGTACGGCCGGAGCAGATTCGTCGTGTAGGCCGACGCGCCCGGAACAGACGGCGCACCGAGCGTCGGGTCCTGATACTGCGCCAGATAGGCCGTGCCTAAGGGTACCTGGTTTATCAGTTGTACCGTACCTCCCTGCTGCGCCCCCAGGCGGTTATACGCGTGGTTGCCCACATACGACACATCGAGGACCATCTGCATCGGCAGCGATTTCTGGACACCGATATTCCACAGGAAGGTCGACGGTATCTTGGCGTTGTATTCGAAGGTGTTCAGTGACGCCACCGGCAATGGACTCAGCCCCGCCGTGCCGAGCGTCTGCAACTGCGACTGGAGCAGGTTCTGAGTCGTCGCGATCGGCGGATTGGCTGGACTCGAGAATACCGTGTTCCCGTCGGGGCGGTCGTAGAACAGGCCGAAGCCGCCGCGGATCACCAAGTCGGATTTCCCGGTCACGTCGTACGCAAACCCGAACCGCGGTGCGTATACCAATTTCGGCCAGATGTAGTTCGTGTTCACGATTCCATGACCGGCCTGAATGATCCCGTCCACCGCACTGCCAATGCCCGGAACCGGAGTCCCGATCAACACCGACGAGTTCGCGGCGGTCCCCCCCGGGATAATCGCCCCGGTGATCGGATTCTTTGCGTTGCGGATGTTGCCCGAACACGTCACCGCGCCATTGCTGCACCCTGCTATGTAGAGCACCTGCGCGTTTGCAGCGGTAAATTTATCGGGGAAGAAGTTCGACTCCTGATTGAACTGATCGTACTGGGGCTGTTGATGTACGAACCGCATCCCATAATCCAGGGTCAGGCGATTGCTCACTTTCCAGTTGTCCTGGACGTAAAATTCCAACTGATTGTAGAGCATGCTGCCTTCGATGTATTTCGAAGCCTGACCGTACGAATTGAAGACACCCAGAGCCGCATTGGCGTAACCGAAACCGCTGTCGAGGGTGTTATTCGAATTATTGCTGAAATCCACGTTACCCGCGAAGGACGCGCTGAAGCCGGCGTTCTGCGCCTTATAACTGTGGTTGAGGTAGGCCCCGGCCTTGATGGTGTGCCGCCCTTTGACCTTCGTCAGGCTGGCTGAGTAGTCATGCGTTTGGTTGATGTTCAGCCAGCCGGGGTACGCTATGTTCGGCGGGGCGTTCCCGATTAAGCCGCCCCAACTGAATTGCGGCACCAGGTTAATCGACTTGCCGTCCCAGATCGGCGGCTTCTCGGCCTGCATGACCTGGTAGGCGTAATAACTTGTATTCAACACGCCCGCATCCGGGTATAGGTTCGGGAAGGCGCTGAGAGTGTTATTGCGGTTGGACGCCTTGTCCACGGGGATGCCGCCGGACCCGCCGCCCGTCAACTGGTTCTCGATGCTGCCGTAGGTCAACTCAACGACCATCGTCGGCGAAACTGTCCAGTCGGCCGTGATCGCCTTGTGGATGATATAGGGATACGGGGTGTAGACATCGTTGAAGCCGGGAATCGAGCCGATCTGCACCACCGGGCGTAGCCGATCCTCGGATAACACGCCAAAGAACCGCAGTTTCGATGACAAATTGTAGTCGATTTTGAAAACTGGCTGCTGCTCCAGTTGATTGTACCCGACCGCCGGTTTCGAATAGTTGAAGCTCGTCCCCGGCGCTTGCGTGAGAGTCGGCAGCGGGTATTGGTTGAGCACCGCCACGCCCGGAGCATAGAGACGGCTGGCCGGAATCTGCGAGTTCGGGAAAGGCTGCCCCGTCGTGTTGTCGATGATCGGAGCGATCAGCTTACCGTTATTGTCGAGGGTCTGGGAATAGTCGCCTGCCCGCTCGAGCGCCGTCGGCACGCGCAGGTGAATATCGCTAGTGCCAGCCAAATAGGCCAACGACGGCTGGAACTGGTGCGCGTAGAAAAAGAACAGTTTATTGCGCCCGTTGTAAACTTTCGGGATCACCACCGGCCCGCCTATGCTGTAGCCGTAAATGCTAGTGTAGGAATACGCCTGTGCGGTGCCGTTCTTCTGATTCGCCCACGACCTTGAATTCCAGTCCGAGTTCGTGAAGATACCGTAGGCCGACCCGTGCAGTGAATTCGTGCCGCTCTTGGTCACGGCGGTAATCTGCAATCCGCTCGATCTACCGTATTCCGCCTGATAGCCCTGCGTGAGGACTTTCACTTCACCGACCGACTCGATGTTGAGGTTCAGCATCTGGCCGTTGTTGCCCGTGTCCATGGCTGAGACACCGTCCATCATGATGTTGTTCTGGTCTTGCGGGGAGCCCAGCCGCGTCGTGCCATTCACGCCCGGAGTAAAGGCCACCGCATTCATGAAGTTCCCGTGGCCGATCGGCAGGTTTTCGATCTGAGTGGTTTCGATAGCGAAAGAGCGCTCACCGCTCTGGGTTTGTACAAGCGTCGCTTCGGCGGTTACGGAAACCGTTTCGGTAGCTCCGCCTACCTCAAGAGTAATGGGCGGGACGCCCACGCGATCTCCGCCGGTAACCACGATTCCTCTTACCAGCGACTTTTTGAATGCCGGGGCGGTGACCTCGACGGTGTATGTGTCGGGCGTGATATCCGGGAACACGTAGTCCCCGCTGCCGTTGGCGGTGAGGGTGGCGCTCCTGTTTCCATGCACCTCGCTGATGAGGACGACCTGCGCGCCGGGAATGACGCTTCCCGATGAGTCGACGACTCGTCCTGTTACGTTGCCAGTCGTGACCTGCGCCAATACTGAAGACGGCAGCAGACAAAGGGCCAATACGAGAGCGGCCAAGCAGCTACGCGGCATGCGATTCTCCTTTTCAAAGGCTGCTAGAAAATCCAGTGCCCGGCGGGCCGTCTCTCCGGTGCTCGTTCCCACAGACGGCGGCAGGTTCACCCCATGGGTACAGTGTCAAACTTGGTTGGTCGAGCAAATCGGATAATTTGGAGCTTCTTGGTAAAGTAGTATATATCCATCTGTAACTTTGTCAAGTAAATTCGCGATCTTTCCCCCAGGGTGCTTGCCGCCGCCAAACGTGAGGTTAGGTGGTGAAAGCCGGGCCCGGTGTATCGACAACGGTCTTCGCTTCGCCGGGCAGTTCCCCCGGCCTTCGGATTAATGGGGCCGCTTTGAGTGTTCTGCCCTCGATGTAAAGGAAGGTTCCATCTCCGGCTCCTCACCTCCGCCACGCGCGGCTCGACATCCCAATCGCCGCAGTATAGCGCCCGCATGCCGCCAGGGAGCACCCTCCGCGCCCTCGTGCTAGTCTGAGTTCATCATGCGCAGACGTGCGTTCCTCCGGATGGCGGCCGCGGCCGCCGTGGAGCCGGTGCGCGGTCTCGCCCAGCGCCGCGACGCAACTGATGCCGTGACGCTCGACGCGGCGGCGCGTGCCTACCGCGTCCAGCCCGGCGGCAGCATCCAGGCGGCGCTCGAGGCGGCCGCGAAGGATCCGGCCAACAAGATCGTCTACGTCCACGCCGGGACCTATCGCCCGGCGGCGCACGGGCAGGCGCTGATCTGGTTCAACGAGCGGCACGACGGCATCACGCTCGAAGCGGTCGGCGAGGTGGTGCTGACCGCCGCCAATCCAGCGATCGCCGATAACAAGGCGCCAAGCTTCCCGGCGGTCGTCAATCACGTCGTCTATTTCGGCGACGGCGTATCGACGAAGACCGTGCTGCGCGGTTTCCGCGTCACCGGCGCGAAGAACTACACCACCGGCACCGGCCAGCGCTCGCCAATCGAATCCGATGACGTGCCCAAGACGCCGTTCTTCTATCTCGATGGCGGCGGCATCAAGATCTATGCGCGCGCCTATCCGACCATCGAGCGCGTCGAGGTGGTCGGCAATTACACCAGCCCATGCGGCGCCGGTGTATCCGTCGAGCACCTCGGCCGGCCGCTCGACGCCGCGGTGTTCCGCGACTGCATCTTCCGCGACAACCGCACGCAGGTCACCGGCGCGGCGTTCGACCTCCTGCACGGCAGCCGCGCCACCCTCGACAACTGCCTGTTCGTCGGCAACATCGCGAATCTCGGTGTGGACTACGTCGGCCTGCTGACCGGCGGCGAGTATCACCCGGAGCACGGCTCGGGTGCGATGACGGTGTTCGAGAGGTCCCGCGCGGAGGTCAGCCGCTGCACCTTCACCGGGAACTGGGCCGGCGTCGACGACAACGGCACCGGCAGCACTTACGTGAAGTCGATCTTCTGGAACAACACGTTGAAGGGCGGGATCTCGACCGGGGCGCGCTACGAGATCGACATCACCAACGGCGGCGGCGTACGGGAGTCGTTCATCCACGGCGAGACGAACGACCTGCGGGGGACTATCGATCGAGCGGTGAACACCTTTGATCCGCCGGATCCGCGCTTCGACGCGCAGTTCGTGCCGCAGGCGCCGGAGTACGGGGCGGTGGGCTACCGGCCGGCGGCCGCGGCATCGCGCGGCCGCACCAGCCGGTAGCCGATCGTGACTACTGTTCGCGGACGTCGATTCGCGAATTGAGCGTGAACGGGCCGGCGTTGCCGG
>OBLT010001245.1_pt1 | contig 16331 bp, 13 predicted proteins | sample 1518721 | NCBI WGS metagenome assembly OBLT01 (sample SAMEA3539307, study PRJEB22396) | soil metagenome | biome: tundra; feature: field; material: soil | place: USA | collected 2010-05 | depth 0.15 m | reverse complement strand
CCACCGAGATCTACACTCTTTCCCTACACGACGCTCTTCCGATCTCAAGCAGTTTACCTTAACCGGTTCTGGCACTACGGTAGTGTCCTCCGCTTTGCTTGACGCCGCTTCCACCGGTAATCTGTTTGCCGAGGCCAACTTCGGTTCAAGCGCGGTTATGGCCACGAACGACATCTTGCAGGTCACGTGGACTGTAAACATCTAGCTTAAAAGCTTCTTCTGCTTCCAAAGTTTGGGGGCAGGGATAAGGATTTAAACTTATGTCCGCAATAGAACTAGCCTCTACACCACTTGTTTCCGATGCCAATTTGGTAGCGTATTACAAATTGGAAAATGTTAATGACAGTAAAGGTTCAAACACTCTAACCAACCACAACACAGCAACTTTTGCGGCGGGGAAGTTTAACAATGGCGTAGAATTTGGTTCCACCAATACAAATAAACGATTGTCTGCTGGTAATTTAGGGATAGCTGGAAATGGAACGATTTGGTTACATTGTTGGGCAAAAGTTGAAACGGCTCCGACATCGGGGAATCTGATGGCATTTGTAAGTCACGCCAGTGGACTTTCGGCCGACAGATATTTGATTGGGGCGTATTGGAACGTTGGGGGTACATTCAAAGTAAGGTGCGGCGATTTTACATCGTATGTTGACTATACCACCACTCTGGCTATTGGTACTTGGTATATGCTTGATTTTGTAAGAGATAATGGAGCGGGAAACCAATATACTCTATATATCAACGGATCATCTGTTGGTACAGGTGTTTTGGGTACCGACACTGACAGTAGTAATGAATTTAATATAGGTGATGACCCACCTGGATACGGGTGTGAACTTTCAGGAATGGTAGACGATGTGGCCGTATTCAGTAGAATTCCTACAACTACGGAAATATCTAATCTTTATAATGGGACTTGGGGTACTACTTTCCCCCGCACCGCCTCCGTAACGGTTTCCAACGCAGCCGTTGGCTGGACTATTCATTAAATAGCTAAACATGGCCGTAGCTCTCGTAAATTCAAAAGTTTGTAAAAACATAACAACCTGCACTACGGGTTGGAATGTAACTTCCGGTAATGCGATGTTTGTTTTTCTTGGAAACGGAAGCGGTAGTAGCCCGCCGACTCTCGGAGTAACTGACGGAACAAACAGTTATTCTGTTGTAGGAAGTGTCGACCAGTATGGAGCGCATATTTATATTTACGGAACGATACTTTCAGCCGGAGGGACGACCTTAACCGTCACAACCGCGGGCACTTGGAACTCTATTGTTATTGCCGAATTTAGCGGAGTTACCTTAACTGCAGATGTGTCTCCTGTCACTGTTACGACTTATGCTACAAACACAATAACAACAGGAATAACTACATCTACCGCAGGGGATTTAATTCTCTCCATTTATGACAACCAAACAGGTGGAGGAATTACAAGCATAACCAGTTCTTCAGGGACAGATATCCAACACGATTATCAAACTGGTGCAAATGCAATTCTTACGAATTATCAATCCGGTGCAGCAGGAACGTACCCTCAGACTTTTACCTTTACGCCAAGTTATAATTCAGGTAATAGTGATTCTTTAATGATTGCATTAAAAGCTTCTGGTGGTGGAGGCACGACCTACCCTCGTACTGCTTCGGCTTCCGTTTCAACCGCAGCCGCTCGTCACCCCGCTATTGTCAGACTCGCCACGTTCTTACGTCCAGATTCTGCCACGGTTTCCACAGCCGCCTCTCGCCACCCAGCCATAGCGAGATTCACCAACGTCATTCGCACGGGCTCCGTTACGGTTTCTACGGCTTCCGGAAGACATCCCACCCTTGTTCGTATCGTTAGCTTTCTTCGTAAGTGTTCTGTTTCGGTAAGCAATACAGTTTCTCGGTTGGCATCCGTAATCCGATTAACCAGTTTTGTAAAATCTTTATCCGCCTCTGTTTCCACTGCCGCTGCTAGGCACCCATCCATCGCTAGGTTAGCTAAGTTTCTCCGCTCCGATTCTGCGACAGTCTCCACAGCATCGAGTAGACACCCGGCCACAGTAAGGTTAGCTACTTTCCAACGCCTAGACTCGGCAACCGTCTCGACGGCCGCTAGTCGGCATCCGGCGCTCAAGCGGTTTAGTCAATACGTCAGAACAACAGCCGTTTCGGTCTCTAATTCAGTAAGCCGGTTAGCAGCCCTTGTCAGGCTGGTAACATTTAAAAGAAATGATAGCGCAACCGTCTCAAACTCTGCTTCGAGGTTTGCAACGGTAAAAAGAGTAGTGCAGTGGATACGGATGCCTTCCGCCTCAGTTTCCAACTCTATAAGCAGATTAGCTTTAGTGGTGCGGCTTACAACATTTAAGAGAGCAGACAGTGTAACAGTTTCAACTGCCGCCGGAAGGCATCCGTCCTTAACCAGAATAGGACGGTTTGCCAGGACGGTGATAGTCTCCGTGTCTAACGCAGTAACCAGATATATTTCTCTTGTCCGTGTGTGGGCAAGCCCCAGCTACAGGCTCGCGGCTTTGAACCGAACCTACACCGCCAAGAGAGCGGATAGTGCCACAGTGTCAAACGCCGCGGCTCGGTTCGCGACACTAAAACGGTTCACACAATCTATCCGCAAAGTCGCTGCTTCAGTATCTAACTCGGCTGCCCGACTGGCGGCTGTGGTGCGTAAAGCTAGCTTCATCCGAAAGACTTCAGCATCAGTATCTAACGCAGTCGCTCGTCTCGCGACCATCGCTCGTAAGCTTACCTCCATCAGAAAAGTGACTGCTTCTGTTTCCAATGCGGTTGCCCGGCTAGCTACGACGGCCTACGTCAAGATTACCGGCGCTACCACTTGGGTCAAGACCGCTGCTGTCTCAACCTCCAACGCTGTTTCCCGGCTTGTGACCGTCAAACGAGCGCAGCAACTGACCAGAGCCCTTACGGCATCGGTCTCAAACGCAGCAACTCGCTTGGCAACCTTAGTCGGTGTACGCATTGGTACAGGCGTAACCTGGGTTCGCTCCGCCTCAGTCTCGGTTTCAAACTCCGTCTCAAGGCTAGCCACAGCTGTTAGGAAAGGAACCTTCAAACGCTCAAATTCGGCAGCAGTCTCTAACGCAGCCTCGCGCTTGGCAGCTCTCAACAAGGTATCCGGCTGGGTAAGGAAGGTTACAGCCTCGGTTTCAAACGCAGCTTCCCGTGCGGCAACAGTCAATCGCGGATTTGTGCGGGTAAGGACAGCCGCCGTCTCAGTCTCCAATGCAGTCGCCAGATTGGCCACTGTCAAAAGACTTGCCCAATACGGGCGCGCAGTCTCAGCAGTCGTCTCGAACGCCGCCAACAGGTTTATGAAGCTGAAAGTCTACCTTAATGGCCTTCTGGCCATCTACCACAACAAATACTCCAAACAAAATACCGCCTATGGCGGTAAGTACAGCAAGCAAAACACTTCCTACGGCAACAAGTACGGCCAGCAAGGCACTTCATACTCTAACAAGTATCAACACCTACAATGATTAGCGTTGAACCAATCCAAAACTTTAATGGCTTCGGCACCGGCTCCCAGGACGGCGAGTATTTCTATTCGCAAGGGATGTGCAAGACCCAGTTTGGTTTGACTCCAAACTGGAGAGCGATAGATGAAGTCACTGCCGCCACCTTAACCGGCCTTGGAGTGATTAATTGGTTTGCGGCAAATGCCACTACCGTCTTTGGAATTGACAAAAATGGTCTAGTCTATAGCGCCAACTCAGCAATTCTAAGCTGGGCGAACGCCTATGTGCCTTTTGGAGGCACTTCTCACGGCAACGGAATGATTGTAGACCAGGCCGGGCGTGTCTTGGTAGCCACCGACCGTTATCTGTCCAAATGGGACGGCTCAACGGCCGCCGTCACGGCAGGTTCGGTTACCATGGGCAACGGCAACCCCAACGTCAACGGCACCTCGACAAACTTCACCAGCGCAATGGTTGGAAAGCAAATGGCAGTCGGAGGCGGACTTTACACAATTTTGTCGGTCACAAGTACTACTCTGTTAACTCTCACGAGCAACTTCGGCGGCACCAGCGGAACATATAGCTACGCCGTCTATATGGGCTCAACCGAGCAGTGGAAAGATTTCGGCTCGACATTCTCAACCACCGGTTTGCGGCAGATGGAGATTTACGAAGACTGGGTGGTTATAAGCAACCAAAATGCTATTGCTCTGCTTAATACCACGGATGACTCCTTCACCAATCAAGGCATGGCATTGCCTACCGGCTACAATGTGGCAACCCTGCGTGCCGGGAGTTCGGGTGTTCTTGTCGGAGTGAACGTCAACGCCCGAGGAGCTATCTTCCTTTGGGACGCATACTCTAACGGCTCAATCTCGGAGTGGATATGGTTTAATGCCAACATTTTGGCGATAGTACCCACTAACCAGGGATACTTAGGTTACTACGTCATCACCAGCCGAGGTATTTACCAGACCAACGGTTATGTCGTGACGCCGCTGTACGAAACGCTTCCAGACGACCGCATTACCTTTAGCCGCATCGTCGGCACCCTGACGCCAAATGGAATTACTCTGATTGACAAATACCTGATTTTCTTTGGCGGTAGTAAAGTCTTCAACCGCCAAAGGCAGGGTTTATATCTGTTCAATATTGAAACCAAGTGCTTTGAATTCTGTCCGGTGTCAAACAGCGTTCAGACCAACCTAACCACGGGAGGAATATTCTACGACAGCTCGCTCAATCTCCATTGTTCCTACAATTCCTTACATCCCTACACAACGGCTATCGCTCTGCTCCAAAACACGCCGCCGCCGTCGGCTTACTACATTACGGAACCCAAAGGTCTGGGAGACGGCAAAACATCTTTCGCCGGCAACGAAAAGACTGCTGATGCGGCGAAGTTTACCATCCTTGAGAATACGCGCGGTTTTACAGTAGCCGCCAATACGTTTTCGCTTGCTTTGAAGGTCTATAACTATCAGCGCAGTTTATGGTCATATTCGCAAACAGTGGCGGGAACATCTGACCAGACCCATGTAACCATTGACGGAACCGTGCAGTCGGGTAATCCCGTGGCACAAATAGGCGACGAAGTAACCATTTTGGAAGGTGTCAATGCCGGCCAGGTGACCCACATCACGGCCATTGCGAGCCAAGGCACATATGCCGAAACGTGGACAGTTACCACCCTGCCTAACGCTACTGAAAGCGGTGTCTATATTTCGGTATCGCCATTTAAACTGGTGCAGACCTTTAACTTTTCCAACCTTAGCCAGCTCCGCGACGTATACTTCGACATCAAAAGCAAGTATAAGGGCAAACGGTTTCTGCTCAAGCTTCTTTTTACAAACATCAGCAATACTGAACTGGAGATTACGGACGGCCAGTTTATTTATCAAGACCAAGGCCTTATAACCTCCTAACTGTATGGACGCAAAAACACTCAATCAGGAAATAAAGAGCGGCAACGCCAACTTTATTCAGCCTCCCCAACCGCAAACTCCGGAAGTCTTGCCGCCAGACGATTCAATGAGCCAGTTTCTTGGCTTTCTCACTACCATTCGCCAACCCCGCTCACATCTAACGATTGCCCCGGCCTTCACCCCCAAGACTTTTCTAGACCAAATCCAGTTTTACGATGACGGTTCCAACCGCAGGATGTATTTTTATACAAACAAAGTGTGGCGGTATATAGTATTAACATAAACCCAAATGACCCTACTCGAAGCAAAACAAGCAGTCGCTAGAAAGCTGGATATCGATTACAGCGACATTTCCAACAACGGGCTTTTCACCGACGCGGATCTACAGTCCTATATCCAGTTTGGCATTATGAAAGCCTGGGATTATAAGCCGTGGCCGTTCACCCAGGCAGTGAAGACCGCGACGACTATAGTTAACACCGATTATTACGACTACCCGCAAGATTGTATGGCCGGAAGCCTGTTCCTGCTAAAGGTAGGAGGTTACGAATACAAAAAGCTGTTAATGGAAGATTATCTCCGCTACTTCGAGGCCAACCCTGGCGATGCCAGCAGGTATTGGTCCGAGGCTCAGTCTTACGTTTTCATAAACAAAAACGCCTATTCTCAAGGCGTGGATACTTTTGACATGTACGGCAAGGGTATGGCGCCCCATTTGTCCAACACTACTGACCTCCTTCCTTTCTCCCCAAGCACCGACAACACCGAATATAGCGGCAACGAGGCAATTATCCAGCTCGCCTATGCCGAAGCCTTGGACAGTGAGAAAAAGAAGAATCCGCAGGCTTCCGAGGTAGAACGAAAGAAGGCTTATCAGACTTTGGATGTGCTTTGGAAACCATTTGCGGACAGCAAGGCTTTCCTACAAGCCCAGCGCCCGCTTTTCAACGCACCAAACTATTTTCCTGGTTTCAACCGCAACAGCCGCACCCCTATTGGCAACTTTTATTGGCCTAATCAATAACTTTTAATCGTATGGCAACCATCTCAGTGGTTCCCGCAAATCAAAACAATCTCCTTGGACCTGCCGCCTCTGTGCCGGCTGCCTTGGGCGTGGCACCCGCAGGTGGCCAAACTCTGTCAGCAGGCAACGTTTTACAGCCAGCTGCCTCAACTATCCCGGCAGCGCAGAAAGTTCAGACACAGCCCCAAATTACGCCAATAAACCAGCCTCAGCAACCCGCTTCGACACCAGCACAACCCGCGCAGACGTTTTCTTTAGGCGACGGGACAACCTATGACGTCAATGGCAACCAGGTCAAGCCTGGTGGTACTTCCGCTCCCGGTGGCAACCAGAACCAATCCATCGCCGCTGGCGCAGGCTCGGCCGGCCTGTCTTTCACCGACCTCCAGAATATCGCCCAGGCTAACGCGGCGTTATCGCCCGAAGAAATCGGCAACATCAGAACCTCACTCGGCATACCGGCAACAACGCAAGCGGCTTTTGCGCCGCTATCAGAGGGAACCGTCCAGTTCTACCAAGACGCCTACAACCAGGCTGGTTTGGGCGATTTGAAGTCCAAGATTATGGACCTGGCCAGCCAGATAAACACCGCCAACTCCCAATACACCGACGCGCAGGGGCAGATAACCGAAAACCCTTTCCTATCCGAAGCGTCCCGAACGCAACGAGCCCAGCAGCTTTATTCAACCAACCAGAGCAGGATTACCAACCTGGTGAACGAACAGAACCAGATGAAAGACCTCTACACCCAAGGACTGACTGAGGTAAATGGACTGGTGACGAAATACACCAACGATTTTCAAACCAACCGCGACCAGGCCGTGGCCAAACTGAACTACCTGACGAGCTACGCCGAGAAACTGGCGACCAGTACACAGAATGTGAAAGCTCAGCAGGTATACCGATATATGCCGGATTATTTGCAGGCATATGGTCAAACCGCGGCTTCCAAAACGACTATCGGGAGCCCGTCAACCGGATATTTCAAGTACAATCCCGATACCCAGACTTTTGAACAGGTCACGCCCACAGGCGGGACGTACACGCCGTTTACTACCCCAGAGGGTAACGTGGTTGATTTCAATACGACCACTGGCGCCGCCACACCGCTGGGGACCACTCCGGCTTCATCAGGACTATCCGTCACTAGTTCCACGACAGGAGGCTTCTCCAATCCCACACAAATCACCATTCCACAATATCCGAACGGTTCCGACACCACGGGAGCGCCGCAATATGCTTTCCAGAACAACAATCCCGGCAACCTGACATATGCCGGCCAACAGGGAGCCGTGCAGGGTGCCGGAGGCTTTGCGAAGTTCGCCAGTCCTCAGGACGGCTACAACGCCCTCATTAAACAAGTGCAGCTTGACCAAAGCCGTGGCATGACCGTGGGGCAGTACATCACCAAATACGCGCCGCCGACTTCCAATAATACCGCGCAGTACATCCAGCAGGCCAGCCAAGCTTTAGGTGTTAATGCCAACACTCCTTTAGCAAGTATTGATCCGAGCCAAGTGGCGGCGTTTCAAGCAATGAAAGAGAGCGGAACACAGGTATCGGCTTCGCAGGGCCTACAGGTGTCTCAACCTGGAACCGGCTCAAATCTACCGCCAATCGTTGCCAAATATCTGGAAACCTTGCCTAACGTTCCCGGTAGCCAATACATCAATTCCGACCGCGTAGCCGACACCCAGCAGAGCGCCGTCAAATCACAGGCCGCTGGCAAAGTGCCGGTGTTGAGCGGCACTGAAGTATCAGGACTTAAGAACATTGACGTTATCTTTAAAGCTCTCGATAATCTCAGTACTCTTTCCACCGAACTTTTGGGCGGTGGTGTAGGTGGCAGGATACAGGGATTGACCAGCAATCAGGCTCAGGCGGCGATGCAGACCGACCCGCGCTTTGCCCAATTTCAGTTGGCGCGCGATACAGCCATTAAGACTGTTCAGGCGTTGGCAGGAGGAGCAGGCTCCGGCCTCAGACTAAACATGGGTGAAATTGACACCGCTGCCAGCAATTTGCCGAACATCACGGACAACATCGGCTTTGCCTCAGAAAAAATCGCAGGACTAAAACAGCTCTTGACCAACCAACTAAACGAAACTCTTCCTGGCCTTATCACCACGCCAAATCAGCAAAGCGGAAACGGTGTTGACCTTTCTGACCTTAATTTCTCATTACAATAATGCCATTATCCGTAGGACAACCAAATAGCGCACCGCAGGGCGGTTTGGCCGTGGCTCAGGCGCCAATCGGTATGCCTGCCAGCTTGTCGGTCCAGCAGGCTCCAACTCAGCAAGTCGGAGAGCCTTTAACCGCGCCGAGTACCGCTCTGGCCGTTCAGCAGCCGCCTGTTGTGCAGGCAATCAACACAGCCAGCCAAAGAGGCGCCAGTCCGGAGCAAATCGTCCAGCAGCTCATCCAGTCAAATCCAGACAAGCAGCAGGAGTTTCAAACAGCCATTCAGAGAGGTGCACAGCCGCAGGACATCATCAACGAGGTGCTAAAACAGAACGGCGGCCAACCAGCCGATTCCACAAACTCGGATTCCACTCAACCCGTGGAGCAAAAGTCTGTTGGCGGGTTTTTAGAAAATGCTGTTTCTTCAACAGGTAACGTCGTAAAAAACATCTTCTCCGGATTAGTGAATATCTTAAACACCAACCCTGACCAAAACACCGTGGTTAACGTTGCCAAAATTGCCGGTGGTTTGCTTGCCAGCCCCGTCATTATCGGTCATAACCTGGTTGTCGGTAAAAATGCCGGTGAGGCCGGAGGTTGGCAGCTAAATGATAAACCTTTAGAGAATCTAACTGATTCATTGGCCAGCCGATACGGCAGCGTGGATAAACTTAAGGAAACGCTATATACCGACCCGGCGGGAGTTCTTCTTGACGCCGCTACAGTACTTGACCCGATAGCTAAAGGCGTAGGCCTGGCTGGTGATGTTCTAGACGCTACCGACGCTTCAACTATGGCTGCAAAAACGAACGCCGCTGCAATTGCGGCAGCTACCGATAATCCGATGCTCCGAATGGCCGCTACCCAATATGCCGGAGAGAGCACCAATGCACTTTCTAAGGCCGGTGAACTCGGGGCAAAGGTAGTTGAAACAATCAACCCGGTAAATGCTTTAGGCAAGACTATTGATTGGACAAAAGCAGGTCTCCAGAGCCTTGCACCGAAGCTGGAAGAAGCCAACCTCAGGCTCACTCCCACCCAGCAGGTAACCTATGCCAATAAGCTCGACGATGTCACCAGCTATATCGCCAAAGAAATTCCCGTGGGCTCTCCACAAACGCGCTTTGACGCAATCACCCAGAAGGCGGCTGATATGGAGACTAAGGTGCAAGATTTGCTAACCAAAGACGCCAAGGGAATCACCGTTGACCGCAGCAGTTTGTTACAGCAGGTCGAAGGATTAAAGACGGAGTTTAACGGAGAACGTGATGCCTTGGAAATTGATAAGCAAATAGACGGGTTTAAAACCTTGTTAGAAGCGAAATATCCCGACCAAATCCCGGTTAACGACATTAATACTTTAAAGCGTTCTACCTTTCAGAGTGCTTTTAACGCGGCCGGAACCAAAGTGTCGGACGCTGTTGAATACCGTTTGGGAGATGTGCTCTATGACAACTTAAAAACCGCCACACAGGATGTGGGCGGTAAATCGCTTCAAGATTTGAATAAAGAATACAGCACTGTCATTACGGCAAAGAAACTTCTCAAAGTTGCAATGGGCAGGCCGCAGGTAAACTTTGTGGACAGGTTGGTTAGCGGAGTGACTGGCGGGATAATCGGGAACGCATTCGGCGGTCCAATCGGATCTGCGGTAGGTGGCTTTATCGGCAAGACTGTAGCCGACCAAATTCCGGCAACGGGTATTAAAAGCGTTATCGGCAAGACTGCTACTATGGCCAGCAAGCTTGTACCTAAAGTTTCTCCCGCAATCGGCGGTGAGCTCGGCGCAGTGAGCCGTCTGTCAACATACTCCAAACCGCCTGCAAAACTGCCGAAGCTGAAAGAGCTAAAATAGACGCTAGAACGACTGCTCCGACAAATAGTATTACAATCATAAAGTTCCTTTCACCCAAACTTTAATCCTTAATTGATAACCCGTCAAATCGGTTATCCCCAACTTTATCCACAACCCTCATGAACCCCGACACAATAGTGCCATTGTTAGTCCAGGCTGGTGCTGTAGGCTTATGTTTCTACCTCATCTACGTCAACAAGAAGATGTCCAACGGACAGCTTAGCAAGATGATTGACGTCGTCCAAAACAACAGTACGGTAATAGGAAAGTTCAGCGAGAAGTTGGACGAATTAATTCGCCGATAATTAACCAATCCAAATAACATGATTGAAACCCTCCCCAAAGGCGCCCTGGTAGACCCGGTAGATCACCGTGACTTCTCCGCCGCACCTCACCTTTCTTTCCTCCCTCCGGTGGACTGGAGCAAGGGCTCAGGCCTTCCCCGGCCTCCACTTCGCGACCAAGGCCAGGCCGACGCCTGCGTTGCTCATTCTTGGAGCTATTACCACTGGCAGATTAAAGGACCGGAGTTTTCCCGCCGTGATTTGTTTGCGCGCATTGCCCAACAGTACGGCGCCGGCATCCGGGACGGTGGCTGGGCGATTGTCACCCAAGGCCAGCAGACCGAAGATGAGCTACCAGACCCCAATCCCGAGACGCCGGCCAATATGCGCGACAAGACAGGAATTGACCCGGCAAAGGAACTGGACGACGAGGAGGCCAACTCATTTATCGTCCCGAACGACGTTGACTCCGTAGCCAGTGCCATTGTCGCCTACAAAGGCGTTGTGGGCGGTGTGACCGGCACCAATGAAGGATGGCAGGATATGGTAAACCCACGGCCACCACAGGCCGGGGAAACACAGTGGGGGCATGCTCTCTACTTCGTAGACTTTCACATTCACGGTGACGGGCAGAAATGCATCATAGCGGTGACGAGCTGGCCAAACTCCGGCATCACCGAACATCATATTAGAGAAAACTATTTTACATCAGGGAACACTTTCAACCCGTGGACTCTGATACCAAAGGAGCAGCAAATTATGCCAAAGAAATTTAAGGTAAACGACAACGGCAAGTTGGGAATTATGATTTTAGAAGGCTTCACCGGAACTATCCTGTTTGCCGACAGTATGGCTCACTACACTGAGTTGTGCGATGCCAACGGCATTACCGACGCAACGCCTACAATCACAATTCCGCAGCAATGACCCACACTACCAGAATCTCGATACATTGGGAATCCTCGCTACCCGAACATCCCACAATTTACGTAAGCGGCGAGCAGATACCTGATGTTATCGTCAACAAAGTTATTGATTCCATTGTTGAGCACAATGCTGTTCATAACTGATTTGCAAGAATTTATAGAAGTGGCATAATTATGGTAGCTGGCGACGCTAGCACTTTTAGGGGCAGCAGGTTTTTTCTCCCACGGGAGTTTTGTTACCCTCGCTGCCCCGCCTACCTCCTTAACAATCACTTTCGGACTGAAATCACGTAAGGGGTACTTGTCATAGCCCTGTGGGGTCAAGCCACGTGGTTTCCGCCCGCAAGGGACTTTCTTTTAAGGAGGAAAGCATGTCCGAAGTTTCTACGACGCTCATCAGCTACGGCGACCACAAACTCAACCGCGAGGAACTGGCACTTGTGCCGGCTCCCCACTCCACCGCCACCCACCAGGTCATACCGCATCACGAAGTAATCGGCGCCCTGGTCCAGACCCTCGGATTCCGCCACATCGGCGTTCACAAGGAAGAGTACGCCGTCAGCAAGGACGGCATGAAGATGTTCGGCATCATGGAACTGGAAACCACGTTCAATGGCTGCCGGTTCGCACTCGGCATCAGGAACGCACACGACAAATCCATGCGCCTGGCGCTCACTGTTGGCTACCGAGTATTCGTTTGCGAAAACATGGCCTTTCAGGGTGACTTCCAGCCGGTACTGGCCAAGCACAGCAAACACTTCTCCCTGCAAAACGCCCTCTCAATCGGAGTGGACGGAATGCAGCGGAACTTCGAGCCCATGGTCAAGTCGGTGGAACTCTGGCAGCAAAGCCAGCTCACGGACGTTACCGCCCGGCTCATCATCTACCGCGCTTTCATCGAAGCCGAGCTGGACAGCGCACCCCGCCACCTCGACCGTGTTGTTCACCAGATGTACTTCAACCCCGAGCACGAGGAATTCCAGCCCCGCACCATGTGGAGCCTTTCCAACGCCTTCACGTCGGCCTTCAAGGAGCTGGAACCCATTCCGCAGTTCAAGGCCACCGGCAAATTGGCACCGTTCCTCGACAGCATCAAGTAGACCAAAAGGGGCGGCCAGACAACACCGGCACGCCCCAAAATCCCCATTAACAATAAATAATGTGGCCGCTGTAAGTTACTGATTCTACAGCCAGTGGATCTAGACCCTCTTCGCCTCCTCTTCGACCGGACAAAACGCAGACAAACCTTGACTTCGTCCCAATCTCAGATATCCTGGTTTTGGCTCTTGTTTTTCTTAAGGAGAGCCAGATGAAGTTACCCCGCGACCCGCACTTGTTCCTGCTCAAGGCAGGCCTAGCCGTTATCCTCGCCATCGAACTTTACAAATTTATCAAGTTTATAGCCAGCTAACCCTCCAGTCCTTACCCCTCTGGATAAAAACAGAACTGTGCATCCCCTAAGCCATAAAGACTTGGGGGTTAGCTGAACCGCTAAAACTTAACGCCTGAAAACCCAGCCTGAGAATGTTGGAGGGACGGCAAACTGGACTGTGGGCGACAACAACTCCCATGCGTGAAATCATCATTATCAGTGTTACTGCTTTTGTCTCTTTCATTATCGGCGCTTCTCTTGGGGAATCCGTCGCATACGACCGAGCCGGACGACTTCTTTGTAAACCTCCAAAGACACCACCAGCAAAACGTCGAACATCAAAGGCGCATGGCGCTCATTAAGTTCTTCCAACGCTACAACGCACCGCTTCCTTATTACATAACCGACTATCTCAATGCCTCAAACAAATACAATCTCGACTACCGGCTGCTCCCTGCGATGTCAGTGCAAGAGTCCGGCGCAGGAAGACATGCTTGTGGAGATGGTATCCGGCGCTGGGGATTCGGCAGCTGTAAAGGCTATACCTTTAAAAGCGTTGCTGAAGGCATTGACTACGTTAGCAACGCGCTGGCACTTGGAAGTCATTACCGAGGAAAAACAACCCATCAAAAATTAATTGCCTACAATCCTAACCCTGACTATCCGGGGAAGATTGAACGGCTCATGAAGGAAATCTCAAATGAGTAAGTTAATTCAAGCCCTCAAGAGCAGGACGACACTGGTTATCGTCTTTATGTTCTTTTTGGGCGGCCTACAGGCCACAAAAAGCATCTTGCCAGCCGGTACCTATGAATCAATTAGCGCAGTGTTGAGTATGTTGGCAATTCTGTTTCACATCAACCCATCGCAGAACTACTCTGCTCCGACAAGCCTACCCAATGGAACAATAATTGACACCGCTCCCCCAACAGTCTAATGAAATACACCTGGCTCAGATGCTTATGTGGAAAAGACATTCACCCTCTGGATATGCCCAGGCATTTTCAGAGTAAACACGATTGGCCTAATAATGAGCACCCCGGCACAACGCAAAGCGAAACGCAAAATCAGAATGAAGCAGGAAACTGCGAGAAAGCGACAGCCTAGTATCTGTACCGGCTGCGGTTTGCCTATGCCTCCGCGCCAGACTTACCGGCACAGCTGGTGCTTCTAGCCTCCCTTATCAGAGGGAGGACTCCTTACGGTCTTTGTAACCGTACAAAAAGCAGTCCTCCCTCTTTTCCAAGGAGGAAAATGCAAAGACTCTTCAGCGGAATGATTCGCTTTTGTTCCGTGTGTCAAAAGAACACCGAACACCACCCAATCCGCGGCGACGGTTGCGTTGCCTGGATTTGCTCTCAACACAAGGAGGTTTGCGATGGCAACAATCGGCCAGCTGCACTACTGGTGCGATAAGCACAAAGCCGGATTCGGCAAGCAGAAATGCCGCCGGTACTGCCGGAGGATAAAATGCAAATGGCTTAAATGCCAACCTCTCGTCAACCCCGCCAAAACCCTCATCAACATCCACGCTGCATAATCTCTGCCCATGGCGCCGCCGAGACGCTCCCAATTCTCGGCTTTACTTTACAAAAGGAGTATGGAAGAATGGCTAATGAGACGGCACCACCCAAATCCGAGGTAAGGAAAACTATGGCGACCACGAAAGCACAACAAGTGCTTGAAGCACTCGCAAAGATTGAAACGCTGAAGGCCGAGGCGATTACCGAACTGCTAGCCGACCGCGCCAAGATTGACGAACAGTTGGCCCAGCTTGGGCATAGCGACGGTAAACCGGCCGCAAAGAAGCGCGGCACGCGCGAGGGCGCCGGAACGGTTGATCCGGATAAGCCTTGCAGCGTCTGCAACTTCGTTACCGTCCCGAACCACGACGCGCGGAAACACCGCGCCCAAGGCGACGCCAAGAAGGCGTTCACAGCCAAAGAGCTGGAAGCGTTCGGCCTCAAAAAGGCGTAGTGGTTCCCTGGTTTCCCCAAATCAAAAAGCCGGTCAGACTCTCACGAGTTTGACCGGCTTCCCTTTATTTATTAAACTCTCCGCACTGTGGACAGATTGCCCAGTTCCTATTCATCCAGTAAGCGCATTTAAAGCACCGTTTAAACACAGAATCAGGCTCTAGGACGGGTTTTTGCGCCTTGGGCATACCTTTTATCCTTGTCGGTAAACCCGCCCGTTTACGCCTCATCCACTCCCTGTTGTAGGCTCGCAAATCCTCTCCCCGGTCTTTCCTGTAGTTTTTCTGATAGACATTCTTGTGTTGGTGCCAGGCCGGGGATTTCTTGTTCTTCTCCCTTATTTTCTGTTGGGCTATGACGTACCGAGCAACACGGCAAGCGTCGCATAGGCGGCGCCAGCCGTGTTCGGCCAGGAACGTGTTTTTACATTTGGGAGAGTGGCAGCGGATTTCACGGAGCATTAAGGAGTGTTTAATTATTCAATCGGAACAGGGGAACCGTCGGAGAACGTAGCCGGAGCCGTCTTGGCTACAACGGTAGGTGTAGCCGATTGCTCACGCAGTTTTGCCAGCACTTCCACGATTGCCGGTTTGTCGGCAAAGGCTTTTTGTTCGTCAACCGTCAGCGGTGTGTTTTGTCTTGCACCCATAACGGTATAGACGACATCAGTCGTCCCGGCTTGCTTGGCATTAACATTTATGTCGTAGGGCATAGGCACTTCGGTGAAGGTGTACTCCGGATTTTTCTGCAACGCTTCTATGGCCTTGAAGATTGTGACCGGCATAAAATATAACTTGACTTGCTTATCTCTCCTATCTAGCACCCAGCCCACAAACTTGAATGTTGGCTTACCTTGATACTCGCCCGGATGAGGCTCTAAACCCGACAGGATACGGATGTAGTTGTCGCCCTCTTTGACTTTAAATGAGGATCCACTTCCGAGGCCGTAGTCCTTTTCTGCTTTCTCTAAGGTTGATGAAAAATTGAACTGCATATGTTTGTTGTTTCTGACGGACTAGTCCGTCGTTACTTTTCTTCGTTCCTGCTTGTCGCTTTCACGGACAGACAGGTATTCCTTTTCCTGGATGATCAGGCCGTCGATGTTGGTCTTGCCTTGTTTGGCAATTTCCTTAGCGGCGCTATTCCAAAAAAGAGGAGTGAGTGTTTCAGAAACGTAGTCGGTCAAGCCTCTCATCTTGAGGTCAGCGACCGCCTTTGCTTCGTCAATCACATGGACAGTCTTTTTGACTGCTCGTGTAACCGTGGCCTCTTGGAAGCGTTGAGATAAAACCCCAGCCTTCTTAAGCT
>OBLT010001244.1_pt1 | contig 16333 bp, 16 predicted proteins | sample 1518721 | NCBI WGS metagenome assembly OBLT01 (sample SAMEA3539307, study PRJEB22396) | soil metagenome | biome: tundra; feature: field; material: soil | place: USA | collected 2010-05 | depth 0.15 m | reverse complement strand
GTGGTTCTGCTCGCCTGTGTGCGGATAGCGTTCGGCATTTTCTCTCCGATTCTTTCGTCGAAGGATCTAGCGCTGGCGATTCGCGAGCAGTACCGCCCCGGTGATCGGATCGTGGTGATTGGGCTGTACGAAAATGCGTCTTCGCTGAATTTCTACACCGGGATCCCCTTGCACAGTTTGCGCGCGCCCGGCGGAAACATGTGGTATGGCACGCAGTTTCCGGGGGCGCCGCGGGTCTTCGAGACCGAGGCATCGTTTGTCGAAATGTGGCATGGCCCGCAGCGCGTTTTCTTGTGGGCCGAAGAGGATGATCCGCCGGCATTGCGCGGCTTGGCAAGGTATGTGGTCGCGCGGCGCGGGGGCAAGATTATTTTTTCCAATCAGCCGATGACGCCGGCTTCGCGATCGTCAGCCGCCCGCCTTCCAGATTGAAAACATCGCCTCGCCAGTGGATTTGGTTGCCCATAAAACTCGCCGCCCAGACCAGCGGCGCAATCAAGTCGCGCAGAGCCAGTAGGACGACATTGCGAAAAAACTGGCGGTCGTCGAGCACCAGCACCGCGCCAGCGAACCCGACCGCCAGCCGTGCGACCAACGTCAGCGCCAATAGCGCCCACGCCCACGCAGCGCCATGGGCCGCCAGCAGCGTCACCAACGCCCAGGGCAGGCCGAAGGTGAAAAGCAGTCCCGCGTACCCCCAGCGCCGGGCATCCCGAATGGTGCGCGACCAGCGCAGTTGATGGCGGATAAAATCACGCATCGTGTAGGCGGGCAGAAATGTGGTGACGGTCGCCGCGCTGAGTTCGACTCGCTTTCCGGTGGCGGCGATGCGCCGGCCGAGTTCATAGTCGTCGGCCAGATAATCCAGCAATGCTTCAAAGCCGCCGATGGCTTCGAGATCGCGGCGGCGAAACGCCAGCGTTGAGCCCAATCCGAAGTGCAATCCCTTCTCAAGAAACCTGGCGCTCAGAACGCCGGGGACAAAGTCGGTGCTAATGCCCAAGGCTTCGAGCCGCGAGCCGAGGGTTGGGGCCGCGACTGCGCGGTAGAGGCAAGTCACCAGTCCTACAGAATTGTCGGCGAGAGACGAGACTACATTCCGCAAATAGTCGGAAGGTACACGGATGTCGCTGTCGTTCACCAGCAGGATGTCATGGCGCGCCGCCGGCAACATCTGCGCCAGATTGCTGACTTTGATATTTGTTCCGAGAATGCGATCGCAGACCATCAGGTCGATCGCAAGCTTGGGATACTTTGCTCGAAGCTTTCTTACAACTGCGATGGCGGCATCGGCGGGATCGCTGACGCCGAAAATCAACTGAAACTGCGGATAGTCCTGTTCACAATGGCTGCAGAAGCTTTCCCAGATCTCGGAGTCGATACCTTTCAGCGGCTTCAGTATGGAAACTGGCGGAAGCTGGCCGTCTGGCAGTGGAACTTGAGTGAACCTCCGGCGCACGAGGCGGAGGAAGCTCGCCGCCGAGAGCACGGAGAGAAAGTAAAAACCAAGACTGCAGACAGTTCCAATCGCGGCCACCGCGGCAATCACCGAGCTCGGCGTGAGCGGCATGAGTGGAATGTTACTCGTAGCGCAGCGATTCGATCGGGTCGAGGTTGGCAGCTTTCCACGCGGGGTAGATGCCAAAGACGAGTCCCTCGGCGGCGGCGGCAAAGAAGCCGAAGCTGGCCCAATACACCGACATGGTGGCGGGCAGAGAGTCCCACACCATGCGAATCGTGTAGGTGAGGATCGCGCCCACGAGCACACCCATAATCCCGCCGACCGCCGTGAGCGTGATAGCTTCGAGCGTGAATTGCAGCAGAATATCGGTCTTGCGAGCGCCAATGGCTTTGCGAATGCCGATTTCCCGTGTGCGTTCGGTTACGGAAACCAGCATGATGTTCATCACACCCACGCCACCCACGATCAAGGCCACGCTCGAAACGGCAAACATGAAGATGAACACTGCCCCGGTGATCTGGCTCCAGACATCCGACAGCGAATCCTGGGTAAAGACGGAAAAATTATCCGGCTTGTCCGGGGGCACGCGCCGTCGCCGCCGCAACAGTTCGCGCATTTCGTCCTCGGCTTTGGGCATGTCCGCGTGCGACGTCGCCTTGACGCTGATGAAGTGCTGCTTGAGTTCGGGGTGGAGTTTGTGCAGTGTGGCCAGCGGGAAATAGACCTTGTTGTCGTCGGGATTCTTGCCCCCGCCGAACGCGCTCTTGACCTTTTCGGCCACTCCGATCACCTGGAACAACTGCCCCTCAATATTGATTTCCTTCCCCACGGGATCGGCGCCGCCGAAAAGCTCTTCCGAGGTGGCGTCTCCGATGATAATCACCGATGCGCGCCGGTCGTCATCGACCTCACTGAACCAGCGCCCGGACTTCATGTTCAGGTCGAAGACGTCCTTGGCCGATGCCGTGTCGCCTTCCAGGATCGTCTGCTTGGCCTTGCGATCGCCATACTTGACCACATACGTGCCGCTGCCAAACTGCGGCTCGACGTAGCGGATGCCGGCGCAGACGGCCTTCACGTGTGGCAGATCCTTCATCGCTTCCGCATCTTCAAACGTCAGTTCTTTGCGCGTGCGCAGCTCTTCCGTGGGCCGTCCGAATGTGATTGGCAGGTGGAAGGCAAAAATGATGTTCGATCCCATGCTGCTAATCATGCTGTTCACGTTGTCGTTGAGCCCACGCACGATCGACGAAATTCCGATGACCACGGCGACACCGATCACGATGCCCAGAACGGTGAGCCCGGAGCGCAACTTGTTTGCACGGATGGTAGCCAGCGCCATCGCGATGATTTCACCGAATTCGCTTTTGCCCATCATGCTTATGAAACCGGCCTATCCTTATGTTTCAAACCGCAGCGCCGCTATGGGATCGAGGGTCGCCGCCTTCCGCGCCGGGTACACGCCAAAGAAAATGCCCACGCTTGCCGAGACGATCAGTCCCGCGAAGACGGCCCAGAGCTTGATCACGGATGGCATGCCGACCGCGAGCGTGACGCCCTTGGCCACCGCGATTCCGAGCAGCACGCCCACGATGCCGCCTACGAGCGAGAGGATCACCGCTTCGATCAGGAATTGCAGCAGCACATCGGATCGCCTCGCGCCCATGGCCTTGCGAATCCCCACTTCCCGTGTGCGCTCGGTGACCGAGACCAGCATGATGTTCATGATCACGATTCCGCCAACCACCATCGAGATGGCGGCGATACCAATCATGGCGACGAAGAATGTCCCGGTAAGGTTCGCCCAGATGCTCAGCAGGCTGCCGTTATTCTCCATGTCGAAGGAGTCCGAACCGCCGACCAGATCGTGCCGGCGCGAGCGCAAGATCACCCGCGCCTCGTCCATAGCTCCATCCAGGACCGGGCCGGTTCCGACCGCCTTGGCTGAGATCCGCATGTTGGAATTATGACTGCCGTACTGCTTCATCCAGGCCGTCATGGGCATGAGCACATAGTTATCCAGACTCTGCCCCAGAGTGCTGCCCTTCTTTTTTCCGACGCCGATGATGCGGTAGATCCAGCCATCCACGCGAATTTCCTTCCCGATCGGATCAATGCCCGGCATCAGGTTGTCGACAATGTCGGTGCCCACAATCGCCACGGGAGCGTTGTTTTCCAGGTCGGACTCTCCCAGCATGCGGCCCGAATCGATGTCGATGTCCTGCGTGACTGCGACCGAAGGTGTCATCCCTTGCACTGTGGTGTCGGTGAGCGACCGTTCGCCATATTTCAAATGGCCGGTGTTATTGCGCGCATAGGCTCCTACGTATGCGCACAGCTTGCAGCCCTCTCGCACCGCCCGGTAGTCGTCCATGGTCAGGTCTTTGCGCTTCTGGCCTTCGATGAAGTGGTCGACGTTGGTGACCGCCGGGGAGACCTTGAAAACGATGAAGACGTCCGCGCCCAGATTGAAGATTTTTTCGGCCACGTAGCCATTGATGCCGTTGACGAACGTGACCACGGCAATCACCGCGGCAACTCCGATCACCACGCCGAGCAAGGTAAGCGCGGAGCGCAGTTTGTTCGCCCACAACGACAAGAACGCGATCTTGATCGCCTCGGAAATGTTCATAGCTCGACGACTCGCGCTTCTCGCCGCAGTTCCTGGGGGGCGGGAGGAGGGCTTCTCCAGATGAGTTTAGCAGGACAAGCCGGGTAGGCTCGCGCTAGAAGCACTCACAGGACGAGCGTGTTATGTAGGGATTTAGTGGAGCGGCGGGCGTCTCGCCCGTCCAGCAGTTTGGGCGGCCGGGCGGGGACGCCCGGCTCTCCACGAACAAGCCTTACACCTTGCCGGGAGCAAGGCGCATCGAGAGTTTCACCGACACCCACGCCACCAGCAGTGCGATCGCGGTCCAGATCGCGGAGGACCCTAGGCCACCGTGCAAGGTAGGCGGCGACACGGACGGCAAGGAAGTGGAAAACCGCGCCGTCGCCGATGCCATCCCCAACTGCGCGATGGCCACCACTGCCGCAACCAGAACCAGTGCCAGCACAAAGGCCCCAACCACCAGGCCGGGCAAAGCCCGCTTCCACGGAAACGGTATCGGCGGCGGTGCTGCCGCTTCGCGCCGAACCGCATCCATGACGGAGACGGCGAAGCCCGACGACGGGAGGACTTCATCCTCACGGGAAAGAATGCGATCGATCTCATCCTCGTCGTGTCCAGTTAAGCGTCTCATTAAGCCTCCTTCAAGCTCGGCACAGCTAACCGCTGCGGCAGTTTACCGCGCAGGATTTCCCGCCCGCGAAACAATCTCGCTTTGAACGTACCGTCGGGCACTCCGAGGCTCCGCGCCGCGGTGCCGACGTCCATGTCGTGAAAGTAAAAAAGAATTAGGGCCTCGCGATATTTCGCCGGCAAAGCACCGACCGCGCGCCGCACCGCCAAATCCCGGTCGTGATCTTCGAGGCCTCCGTCCGAAGCGCGCGCGTCCGGAGGTTCGGCAATGTCTTCGAGCGACACCGTCCGCGCCGGGATGCGACGCAACTCCGAACGATAGAGGTTCGTCGCCAGCGCAAAGAGCCAAGTGGAGAAGACCGCATCCTTGCGCCACTGGCCGAGTCCGCGGTAAGCACGCAGAAAAGCCTCCTGGGCCATTTCCTCCGCGCGGCCCCGATCATGACAGAAGCGGTAGGCCAGGTTGATCAGTGGCCCCTGCCAGCGCCGGACGATCCCGTCAAAGGCGGAAATGTCGCCAGCCAGCACTCTTTCGACATCGGCCTGATCGTCGCTCGCGCTCGCGTTCACTCTCACTCTGGACTCTGCCTCATAAGGTACGACACGACACCCTTGCGGACGGTTGCATTATTTTAAAAATGGCACCGGGACGAAAAAAGTGCAACCGGAACTGCGAAAGGCCGGTCCTACCTGACGTAATCGGAAACTGTACGAGGAGGCTCCAGTGGAACTCAATATCGGAGAAGGTATCGCAAGCATCGCTCCCTTTTTAATCCCCATCGTCGGGAGCATAGCGCTGTTCTCATTCCTGGGTGTGGCGTCATGGTCCGACGCGCGCCGCAAGGAGAGAGAAGCGTACTACACGGGCGAAACTCTGAAAAAGATCGCGGAGAGCTCAGGAGAAGGAGCCAAGAGCGCGCTGGAACTGCTGCGCGAACAGGAGAGGAACGTAGTAAAACGCCGCCTCGAGGGCATGAAACTGGGCGGTTTGATCACGACCGCCGTCGGCATCGGTCTCATGGTGTTTCTACACGGGGTTGAGCACGAGGAACCCGCTTATCTCGTCGGAATGATTCCATCGTTGATCGGCGTGGCCCTGCTGATCTATGCGTTCGTCCTCGCGCCCAAGGAGTGAGGGGACACGCTATCCGGCATGTACTATCGGCCTGCGCTATTGCCTGCAAATCGACAAGGAATCTTCCCGGTGAACGTGTCCCGTAGTTTCCTCGTAGAGACGCAGCTTGCCGCGTCTCCACTATAATGATTCTGTTGGCAGCCGGACCGGACGGTCGCTGTCGCAAGACAGAGGAAAGTCCGAACTCCGCAGAGCAGTGTGCCGGATAACGTCCGGGAGGGCCCCCGCGCTTTTATAGGCGGGATGGTTCGACGGAAAGTGCCACAGAAAACATACCGCCGCGGGCCGCAAGGCTCAGGTAAGGGTGAAAAGGTGCGGTAAGAGCGCACCGCCGGAGCAGTAATGCGCCGGGCAGGGCAAACCCCACACGGAGCAAGACCAAATAGGGAGGGAGTTTCTGGTGAAGCTTCGGTTTCGCCGGGGACGCGTGCCGGCTCGGCGCGCCACAACCTCCGGGTAGGTCGCTTGAGCCTCGCAGTAATGCGTGGCCCAGAGGAATGACCGTCCCGCCGCAAGGCGGACAGAATTCGGCTTACAGGTCCGGCTGCCACAAAACTACCCGCGGCAAGGAGTTGACGAGCAGGGTTTAGTCGTGCGCCGCCTCGCGACTACCAAACTATCTTCAGCCCAAACTGAATGTGCCGCGCTCCTCCGGAGCCGACGACCGGATTGGAAGCGGCGATATCGGTCGTGTATGAAGCTTGGCCAACCGTGTTCGTCGGGGTTCCATCCGTGACGTTGCCATCGATTCCCGCAAAGTTGGGGTGATTCAGGACGTCGAAAAATTCGGCTCGGGCTTCGAGAGAAATCCGTTCGCGGAATTTGAAAATCTTGATGACGGAAACATCCCAATCCAGGTAATTGGGGCCTCGAATGATATTCCGACCCATATTGCCAAACTGTCCCGGCTCCGGCGGCGCAATCACCCAGCCTGGCCCGGCAAGACAGCCGTAGTTCTGGAGTTGACCCTGCGATGCAACCGCGTCGCACGCCGGGTTCGTGCTGCCCGGAGATCCGTCGTAAGAGAAATAGGGCAGGGCTGCTGGAGGCTTCACCCAGTGCACGGCCGAAGGGTTGCCGAAGAAATTCCAGCGGTCGTTATACTCCCCGGTTCCGCTGATGTTGTAAAAGTTGTCGTAGAAGTCCAGAGGCTCGCTAGTCTGGCCCATGAAAATACTGTTCATGCGCCAGCCTTGGAGCATCTGGCCATATCCGCGGCGGGACGGCAACTCGTAGGTTGTCGCGAAGGTGAACCGGTGGCGGATGTCTGAGCCCGAATTTCCGCGCTCCGCAGCCGGGTTGTTACTGTCCTGAATGCTGAATGAGCGATTCGAACTCGCGTCGTCAATGGAGTGAGCGTAGGTGTAACCGGCTACGAAGTACAGGCCGTGGCGCGTCCTCTGCTTTACCGTGACTTGAAGAGAGTGATAGATCGAATTGTCCCCATTGCCGAGCATGTCGATGAAGCTTAGATACGGGAACTGATTGATCAATGGCCGTCCTGATTGCCCGTCTCCGGCGGTATCGTTCGCATAGTTGTTTTGGTTGATGTCACGAATGCCGTAGAGCCGGTTGCCCTTGGTGCCCACGTATGCCATAGTCAGCGCCGCATTCTCCCAAAGAGCCTGCTCGATGTTGAGGTTCCAATTCGTTACGAAAGGTGTCTTAATGTTGTGGTTCACTCCGAAAATGGGGCAGGGATTGTTGAGGCTGTTCACGGGGTCGTAGGCGCAGCTAACCCCGCCGGGAGAGAGGTTACCGAAAATGGGTCTACCCGCCTGCCAGTTCGCCCCGAGTGTGGAGATCGGTGGATATCCACCGGGAACGCTTGGGAATGACTCCGTGGTCGCATTGATTGTGCCCGGCGAAGGTACGGTACCGCCCGGTCCGGTCAGTTGGAGGCCCGTGGGGATCAAAGCCAAACCTTGGGCCTGCGTACTGTTCTCTCCAATGAACACGGAGATATGGGGAATCTCATAAATGATTCCCCCGCCAGCACGAATCACGGTTTTTCCCGTGCCAAAAACGTCGTAGGCCACTCCCAAGCGCGGGGCAAAGTTCTTGTAATCGGTGCTGTAGGGTTGACTGATCTGCTTGCCAACCTGGACTAGACCCTTGACAGGATCGAAGTTTGCCAGAAGATCGTGGCGCTCTTTGATCGGAAGGGTCACGTCATAGCGCAAGCCGACATTGAAGGTGAGACTGGGCCTCACGCGCCACTCGTCCTGTACGAAAGCGCCGAAAGATTTCTGGCTCACGAACCGGTGGCTGTCGCCGACAGCCACGTAGCCATAGTCAGCGTACCCGGATGCAAAGCTCTCCAGGGCATAGCCCGGACCTCCAGCATTCGAGAACCTCACGTATCCTGGGCCGTAAGTGTCGCGGAGGTTATCGGTACCGCCGGTGCGAAACTCACCGCCGAAGCGCAGGTAGTGCTTGCCCACTACGTAGCTGGCACTGTCTGTGAATTGCAGTGTTTGATTCGGCGTAGTGTATAGCGGCCAGCTTCCGTTTCCACCGATAGTGTGGCTGGTGAATCCGGAAATGCGAATCTCGGGAATTCCGAAATCGACGGGATTTGTGACTCCGGTGTTGATGCCGAAGCTGGCAGGGTTCAGGTTATGGTCGGCCACGTACACCTCTTGCCAGAAGCGGTTGTAGCCCACGTGAAACTGGTTCGTCAGCCGCGAACTGGGCGACCATAGCCAGCCACCACCAAGAACTTGCGCTCGCGTTTGAGCCTGGGACAGAAACATAGGATTTAAGACGGTGGTGTCTTCTTCCGTCTGTAAACTGTCGCCTATGAAATACGAAGCGAAGAAACTATGCTTCTGCGAAAAGTGGTAGTCCAACTTCAAAATCCCGTTGTCTCCGCGATTCAAGTTGTTGAAATCGAGATTCAAAGCATCGGTGGGTCCCGGATTGAACGGGAGGAGCGTGGCCAGCTTAATACTCATCGGACTACAGGGGCCGTAAGGTTGAGGTCCGGTGGGCCCGCACTCCGCAAATGCGTCCGCGATGCTCAAAGTTGGGTCGCCAACGGGAACCGAGACCGGGGTACTTACCTGAAGAGGATTTCCGACCTTATCACGTATGCCCTCATAATTTCCGAAAATGAAAAGCTTATCCTTCACGATTGGGCCGCCGGCAGAAGCGCCGAACTGATGGAGATTGATGGCAGACACCGGGGCGGGAGCCGGGTTAAACCAGTTGCGGGCATCCACTGCGCTATTTCGGTTGAAGTAGTAAGCCGACCCGTGAATCATATTCGTGCCTGACTTGATCCCGACGTTGATGATCGCTCCCGGCTTCCAGCCATAATCCGCCTCGGGGCTGGATTGAATATTGAATTCCTGAATGGCGTCAATCGGCAGGATGGTGGCTGGCGTTCCCTGCACTCCTTCCGCGTTGATCACGGTCGTCCCGTAGTAAGCATCGTTGTCGTCGATTCCGTCCACGATGAAGTTGTTCGCTTCGGGACGATTTCCATTGGCCGTGATCGAGAGAAATCCACCGCCGGGTTCGCGTTGGATGCCTGGCTGAAGGATTGCCAGATTTTGAAAATCGCGCCCCTGCAAGGGAAGCTCATTGATCGCTTGATTGGAAAACGTCCCGCCTAAGACATTCGAAGTCGTATCGACGATGGGCGCTTCGCCGATGACATCCATGGTGATCGTCGTAGCGCCAGGTTTCAGTTTGAAATCAACACGCGCGTCCTTGGCGACTTCCAACTGGATGCCAGTGCGCCGTAGAGTCGCGAATCCTGCAGCCTGCGCCGTGACCGAATAAGGGCCGGGCTCAAGATTTGGCGCTATGAACTCCCCCGCGCTTGTGGACGTCACTTCTCGGGATACTCCGGTTGCCGTGTTCGTGACCGTAACGTTAGCGCCCGAAACAACGGCACCGGAAATGTCCGCGACTGTCCCCATAATCCGCCCTTGCGAAGTCTGGGCCACCACGGTTGAAACCGACAATAAGAGAACAAAAACGACAATCGCGATCGCGCGAATGGCTTTCATAGGCGCTCCTTGAACTTCCGACTTTCTATGCCGCATCCTAGACCGGGAAGGGGACAACGTCGGTGACCTAGCTCACAGGAGGGGAATCACAGGCCGGCTTCAAGCTTGCCTGCGTCGACGAGAAAACGCGGCTGCCCAAACTTTTTCGCATCCGAACGGAAGTGGTAGCAGTGCCTGCTCATGGCGTACCTCAGGCCCCAAATTCCAGCAACGAAGTCTCTCAGGGAATAGAAACAAAGTCAACGGCAACAGCGTAAATGCCCGAGTTTGCCTATCGCGCGAGTCAATCAGCGAAGCCGATCAATAGATGGCATGATCCGCCTGCGTGCTCTCGATTTTTCCTTTCTCAACCGACAGCGAATAAGCCGTCCCGCCGTCTCCCCTCCATGATGTGAGATCAAAGTGCCCACCCGCTGGAACTAGATAGACGCTGATTTTCCGGAAGGTGAGAGGCTGTCCGTTCTTGCAAACATCGGGCCGGCGCGTGGGCCGGAGAAAGTACGCGCCTTTCCCGCTTCCCACTACGGTCCCCTTGCCATCCGCCTCGACCAGCACCGCCGACTTCTCGTCAATCGCAACTTCCCGCGGCGATTTAGACCATCCATCCTGCATGATGCGCGCGAGAAAGCCCAAAGTGCGGCCCATGCGGTCACGCTTGGCGAAATGCGAATCGGTCAGCAGGTTCTCCAGATGCGGAATCTTTAGGAATCCTCGAATCAGCGTCACGCGCTCGAAGAAAGGATTGGGCAGAACATCGCTCGAAGCGAGGTCGTTGTCGTCGGGCTTGTCGCCGAGCGCGCCGTAAACAAATTCACCCAGCACGGCGAGGCCGGCGCTGGTGCCGCCGACCGGCTTGCCCGCCGCGATATTCGCATTGATCGCGTCCTCGACCGGAGTGCCTTTCCAGCCGCGCAGGTAGTTGCCCTGATCGCCGCCGGAAATAAATACCACTTCCGCCTGGCGAATAATCTCCGCCACCGCCGGATCCTGCGCGGCCTTCGGATCGGGAAGAATGAGCGTCGCCACCGAGTTCAGCTTGCACAGTCCGTTGACGTAGGCGTTATAGTCGTCGTCCCCTGTCGCCCGCAGGATGAGGAAGTCGCCGCCGTTGCCCTTCTCGCAAAGCCAGCGAAACGCCGCGTCAAGATCGTCGCCCCCTCCCATCATGGCAACGCCGGCCGCGGGCTTAGTCTGGATGTCGTTCTTGTTTCCAATGCGAAAGTATTGGTAGGAAGCAGCGTGAGCGAAACTCGCCGCCAGCCACAAAGTCAGCAGGCAAAGAGATAGTCGAAAGGTATTCATTTTCCCGATCACTATATCGCAAACTGCGAAGCCGCAGCCGACAGCTCCGTGGTTTAAATTGGGAGTGTGGCTCCGTTATCTTCTGAAATCGACGACACCCTGATTCGCCCTGGCCCCGGCCTCTGCCAAAACTGCCAGCACGCCCGCCGAATCGAGTCCGACCGCGGCTCCATCTTCGTCATGTGTGAACTTTCGTTTGAGGACTCGCGGTTTGCAAAGTATCCGCGTCTGCCGGTTTTGGCTTGTAGCGGCTATCGCCCTGAATCGCAGTAAGTGGCGGGCTCACCTCACGTAGAAATACCGCACGATGTGAAAGAAGATTGGCGCCGCAAAACACATCGAATCCATGCGGTCGAGAATCCCTCCGTGGCCCTTGATCAATGTGCCATAGTCTTTCACGCCTCGGCCGCGCTTGATGGCCGACATGGTCAGGCCTCCGGCAAAACCCATGAGCGTAATGGTGAGCGAAACCAGCGCCGCCACCCAAGGACGAAACGGGGTCATCCACCACAACGCGGTTCCGATCAGCGTGGCTGTGAGCACCCCGCCGACGAAACCTTCCCAGGTCTTATTCGGGCTGACGAGCGGCGCGATCTTGTGCCTGCCCAGCAGTTTCCCCCAGACGTACTGCAGCACGTCACTTAACTGATCCACCAGCACCAGATACAACATCAGTTTCGCGCTGCGGCCATAGCCGGGAATATTCAGCATCAGCAACGCTGGAGTGCAGCTGAGGCAATAGATGCAGATCATCAGCCCCCATTGAATCGTCGAAGCGCGCTCCAGGAACGATTCGGTATCGCCGGCGATCGCCAGTCTTGTCGGAACAAACAAGAACGCATACACCGGAATCAGAATGGCGAACATGCCGTACCAGTGAATCCCGATCAGAAAATACTGCAGCGGGGTAAAGATGAAGAACGACCAGAACAAAGTGCGGTGATCGGCACGGCGGGTCGGCAGCAGCGTGACAAATTCGCGCAGCGCCAGCAGCGACATGATCCCGAACAGAACCAGCGACCCGATCTGGCCGACCACGAGCGTCAGCCCAAAGATGGCGCTCATCACCCACCACGCGCCGATGCGTGCATTCAGGTTGCCGATCGTTGCCTGCGCCTCGGGCTTCTTGACGGCAAGTTTGAGCGCCAAGCCGATCAAGGTTGACAGTGTGAGCAGGCCCAGGACTCCGGCGAGTGCCCATACGAGTTGTGGATCGAGATTCTTCATATATCTTTCAACTATCTTTCAGCCTGCAAACCGCTTCCCGAGCCCGTGCCAGAAACGCCCGCTTCTCCTCGCCCGCTTCCAGCGCCATCGCTGGACCGAACGTCAGCTTGCTGATGAACGGCACCGGCAGAAACTCGCCCTTGGGCAGAATGCGGTTCAGGTTATTCAGATAAGCGGGGATCATCCGCAGCCCGGGCCGCCGCTGGCACAAGTAGTAGAGCCCGCTCTTGAATGCCGCCACCTCTTCACCCGTTCCGCGCGTGCCTTCGGGAAACAGAATCAGCGACTCGTTGTCCCCCATCGCTTCCAGCATGTGCTCGATCGCCAGCCTCGGGTCCAAAGCTGGATCCGAAGTTGGCTCGGTGGACCCTTCATGCCCCTCATTTTTCCCCGCGTGCCTCGCCACCAACACCGCCCGGAACACATTGACCGCAAGCGCCCGGCGCAATCCTCCATTCCAATAGTCCTGCGCCGCCACCGGCCGGGTCAGCGCGCGGACTTCCGCCGGCAGCGACGACCACAGCACCACAAAATCCAGATGGCTGGAGTGATTTGCAAAGTACACGGCCTGCCGCGGATCGGGTTCCGAATCCACCCATCGGACTTGTACGCCGCTAATCAGGCGCGCCGCCGCCGCGGTCATTGCCGCGATCGTCCCCGCCAGTGGATGCGCCCTCATCGTTTCTTGAGGTCCGCAACGATCCGCATCGTGCGACGGGCACAAGTCACGAGCATTCCCGCGACCATTAGGACCAGAGCGAGGGCCATGGTTTGTCCGCCCAGCCCAAAGTAGCTCTCGAACACCGAGAACACGCACGCTGCCGTCAGCAGCGCCATCCGGTGCGGCTTGGCCATGGGACCGAGAAAGTATTGCTGGACTCCCATCGATCCGCCGAGCAACCGGATGTAAGCCGTCATCACGGCGAGCACTGCGGCCAGCCAGCCGAGCTCGCGTCCCCAGCTGAAGTTGGCGATAGAATAGCCCGCTCCCACCAGGATCACAACGTCGGCAAAGCGGTCCGGCATGTCGTTGAAGATTTCTCCGTAAACCGTCTTGCGGCCGCCTTCAATCGCCACCAACCCATCCAGCATGTTGCACAGCAAGCGAAGCTGAATGCACGCTGCAGCCGCGAGGAAAAGCGCCGGCCGTGTGATTCCTTCGGCGCGCTGTGTCCACCCAAGGCAAATCCCGGCGGCTATGGCAAACACAAGACTGCCCATCGAAATCGCGTTCGGCGCTACGCCGGCCCGCGTCAGCACTCGAGCCAAACCCTGCGCCCACGCGCGTTGCCGTGTCTTCAGCGGCCGCCGCGGAGACGCACCTTCCGGAATCGTCTGAGGTGAGCTCATATCTTAGTTGGTACAAACGCAAGAATTGTGCTACTAGGTGTTCTCGGCGGCAATGGAAATCGGCGGCGGGCATCACCGCTGGCGATGCAGGACCGAGCCTATGACCTTCAAACGCAATCTCGTGGTCAGCCTCTTGCTCGGACTAGCCGGAGGATTCTCCGCCTATGTTCTAGCTTGGGGCCTATTCACGACCCATCCGGAACTGGGAATGGAAGTCGCCACCGGGCGCACGATTGCGCTCTGGGTTACCCCGCTCATATTTCTCGGAAGCTTGATCTATTTCGCCGCCCGGAGTCGCCGCCGCTAAGGCACTTGCGATTGCTCCGCCGGTTAGTTTTTCCGCGGCCTCGTGATGTCGATCGGAGCAGCTATGATTTCGACCTCGACCTCCACTCCCGGCGCGCAACTCGACGCTGACCCGTCCTGGGCCAACTGGCTGACCCGCTGGCCCGGCATCGCCCTTGCCTTCCTCTGGGGTTTTGCCGAGGGCACGCTGTTCTTCATTCTTCCCGATGTGCCGCTCTCGCTCGCCGCCATGCTTCGCCCCCGCCGCGCCCTGATTCACCTGGCTGCGATCGTCGCCGGAGCCCTGCTTGCCGGAGCCGTCATGTTTTCCTGGGCCGCCCACGGACCCGCTGCTCGCCACGCCGTAGCCGAGGTCCCGCTCGTTACTCCCGCCATGTTCGAGCGTGCCGAAAGCGACTACCGTCAGTTTGGTATCTGGGCCGCCAGTATGGGACCAGTCCGCGGCATCCCTTACAAAGTTTATGCCGTCGAGGCACCCGAGCATTCCAGGTTGTGGCCTTTTCTGCTGGTTACGATCCCCGCCCGCATCTGGAGGCTGCTCGTCGTCTGGCTGGGTTTCGCCGGAGCCGGGCTGCTCCTGCGCAAATTGGGCCGCGTTTCTCTGGCTCCTGCGGTTCATGCACTCTTCTGGATTGTGGTGTACGTAATCTACTGGGCAAAGGTGAAATAGCCGAAGCCTCACCCGGATTCACGGAAGCACGGAGAAAAGCGAGTTCACGCTTTCGTTCCTGGTGAAGCAACTGCGACACCACGAAAGGTCTATGAAAAGGCTTCCTCCGTGTCTCTGTGTCTCCGTGGTGGGTGTTGCTGGGGAGTGCGCTGAACTTCTGATTCCGACCTCCCCAGTCTATAATCGGAGATTGGCCATGAGCGCGCCCTCGATCCTGTGCGCACCGGCTTGTATTCATCCATCCCAAGGAGAACTCTATGTCCGCACCCAGCCGTCGCCCGGAAATTCGCCGTCGCCGCACCCGCGCAGAAAAAGTCACGAAGTTGCGCAAGCGCCTCGCCGCCGCCACCTCTGCTTCCAATGACAAAGACAAAGACCGCCTCACCGCCAAGCTTCATCGTGTCGGTCTGGTTTCTCCCGGCAACCCGTTGGTCAAGAGCGCGTAGAACGGCTTCGCGGTTGCCAGAGTGCGCACAGCAAGGCGCGGCAAACCGCGTCTCTAGCTAGAATTCCACCGCCACGAATCTCGCCGGGCTCTTCCCCACATTCGTCAGCGTGTGGGTGTAGCCTCCCGGCAGCGATTTCACATCGCCAGCCTTGAATTTTCCCGGCATCGGTCCCATTCCTTCGACGTCGCTGCGTAGATCGAGATCGCTGATCGCGACCAGCAGATGCGGACCGTCGTGATGATGGCTGGGTACGATCGCGCCCGGTTCAAGGTTGACTTCGGAGACGCGCACTCCATCTTTCACGAAAAGAATCTTGCTGCGTCCGCCCGGAAAAGTCTTCTCGCCACGATCCTCCGGCCAATGCGATGGCGTCTGCCGCAATTTCTCATCCTGTAGCAACTCAATCGTCGCGTTGCGAAAAGGCTGGTCCCCAAGATTCTTCGCCACGTGGGCGAAGTTCCCCGCCACGAACCGGGTATCACCGTCGGCGAACGTAAGGTCCACGGGCGGCCTGCCCTCGACTTCGTTGGAGACATGCGCATCGCCGAGGGTGACAAAGACATAGTCGTGGCCATGGCGATGCATGAGCGTCGAAGCATGGGGCGCGACCTCGACCTTGAAGACGCGAGTGTATTCGTTTTCCAGCGCAAGATGATGCGAGGGCTCCGCCGTGATCTCGACTTCAGTTGCGGTCTGCGCCGCCAGGAATGGAATCAGCAGGAAGAAGAACAGTGCGCGTTTCATGGGCGTGGATTGTAGCACTGGACAGCCGAGGGCGGCTGTTTCGACGCAACCCTAGGCGGAGTACACAATCTTCCCGCCAACAATGGTCGCCACAACTTTCCCCGTCATCTGCCATCCATCGAACGGCGTGTTTCTCGATTTCGATCGTGACTTGGCGGCGTCGAAGGTCCACTTCTTCTTCGGATCGAAAACCGTAACGTCGGCGACCGAGCCGCGGGCCAGCGACCCGCGTCCCCGAAAATCGAAACAACGAGCCGGACCCGCGGTGAACAGTTCCACGATGCGGGCCAGCGGAATCCGCTTCTCGCGATGCAGCCTGGTGATTGCCAGCGCGAGCGCAGTTTCCAGGCCGGTGATGCCGAACGCGGCGCGCTCGAATTCCATTTCCTTTTCGTGGGCGGCGTGGGGAGCGTGATCGGTGGCGATGG